>Ga0302322_100000734_pt1 | contig 25574 bp, 24 predicted proteins | sample Fen_T0_2_FD_203757 | JGI IMG/M metagenome (GOLD analysis project Ga0302322, IMG submission 203757) | Peat permafrost microbial communities from Stordalen Mire near Abisko, Sweden - Fen_T0_2 | ecosystem: Environmental > Terrestrial > Soil > Wetlands > Permafrost | place: Sweden: Abisko...
CAACTTCATCGATAACCTGTAATTTAAAAGCCAGGCTATAATCCCGTTGCGTTCGCTTAACTCGTTCGCTTTCTTTTTGTTCCATAAAATAAGTCGTGTTTATGTCAACTTATTTCAGGACGAGACAGAAAGTAAAATAAAAAAGCCTCGTATTTCTACGAGGCTTTTTTATTTCTTGGCTGCCCGAAGAATTATTCTAATTTTGTTCTTCTAATTTTCAAAATCATGAGCGTACTGGTCAACAAAAATTCACGGGTCATTGTGCAAGGCTTTACTGGAACAGAAGGATCTTTCCATGCCGGACAAATGATTGAATATGGAACTAATGTTGTGGGTGGCGTTACGCCAGGCAAAGGTGGCCAGGTTCATCTGGGCCGACCGGTTTTCAATACTGTAAAAGAAGCGGTGGAGAAAACGGGTGCTGATGTATCCATCATTTTTGTTCCGCCAGCATTTGCAGGAGACTCGATCATGGAAGCTGCAGAAGCGGGGATCAAAGTCATCGTGGCGATCACGGAAGGTATTCCAGTAAAAGATATGATGATTGCCAAACAGTATGTGAAAGATCACGGTGTCACTCTGATTGGCCCGAACTGCCCGGGAGTAATTACACCTGGTGAAGCCAAGGTAGGCATCATGCCTGGCTTTGTTTTCAAGAAAGGAAAAATCGGAATTGTTTCTAAATCAGGTACTCTTACCTATGAGGCTGCCGATCAAATCGTAAAAGCTGGATTAGGAATCACCACCGCTATCGGCATTGGTGGAGATCCGATCATCGGAACTCCTACTAAAGATGCTGTCGAATTACTTATGAATGATCCGGAAACAGAAGGGATCGTAATGATTGGAGAAATAGGTGGAAGCTACGAACCCGTAGCCGCACGTTGGATTAAAGATAACGGAAACAAAAAACCTGTTGTGGGATTCATCGCTGGCCAGACTGCACCACCAGGCAGAAGAATGGGTCACGCCGGTGCAATCATTGGTGGCGCTGAAGATACAGCTGAAGCTAAAATGAAAATAATGCGCGAGTGCGGAATTTACGTTGTAGAATCGCCAGCATTGATTGGCGACACCATGCTAAAGGCGTTGGGGAATAAAAAGAACTAGAACGAAGTCTTAAACTCGTTTTCGAGATATTGATTCAGGTGGTTCAAGTTTTTGAACACCTCAAGCCGCTCAGCCTCTTTTTCGATACTGTCATTTTTGTACATCACTTCCACAAAAGTGCTTTTCACCATGTACAGAAAAACTTTGCGATCGTTGCGCATTCTTGATCCAAGCATAACCCCATGCTCACGTAAATAATCCAATTGCTTGGATAGTGAAAAGTATTTAAAGCCCCATTTAAACAGTGACATAATGTTTGTTTTATCTTAATGTATCAAAGGAACATCAAGTAATCGAGTTCTTAAAAAGGGGCTCAAAACCTAGATATTAGATACGGGGTCAGGTTGTCAAAGTGCATGATCTATCCATCGCCCGAGAGCAAAACCTTACAGGCTTTTTCCTTAAAAACCAACCCTTTTAACCGGAATTAAAGGCTATTCAACGCTTTTTTCAGCAAAATCAACCGAAATCTTGCGACCTTAGGTAAGGTGAACCTGCGTACACTCAGAGCAAGTCGTTGGCAAGGTTGGCGAGCTCACTTCGCTCCCCTTTCTCCAAGGTAACATGGGCATATAGCTCATGATCTTTCAGCCTGTCAATCAGATAAGAAAGGCCGTTGCTTTGCGAATCCAAATAGGGGGTATCAATCTGGTGAATGTCACCGGTGAAGATAATTTTGGTGTTTTCACCTGCCCTTGTGATAATCGTTTTCACCTCATGCGGGGTCAGGTTCTGAGCTTCGTCTACGATGAAGCAAATGTTCGACAAACTCCTTCCCCGAATGTAAGCGAGAGGGGTAATCACCAACTTTTCATTCGTTACCATTTCGGTAATCTTCGAATATTCTTTGTCGCTCTCGCTATATTGGTTTTGAATGAACTTCAAATTGTCCCACAGCGGCTCCATGTAGGGATTTAATTTTGATTTGATGTCGCCAGGTAAATAGCCAATGTCTTTATTACTCAGTGGAACAATCGGACGAGCAAGATAGATTTGTTTGTACTCACGCTTTTGTTCCAATGCAGCAGCTAATGCTATTAGTGTTTTTCCAGTACCTGCAACGCCTTGCATCGACACTAATTTAATTTCAGGTTTCAACACTGCATGGATAGCAAAGGCTTGCTCAGCATTACGAGGTTTGATGCCGTACGCATTGCGCTTCTCCACCTGCTCCACCATGCCATTAGCTGAATTATAAAAAGCCAGCACTGATTTCTTTCCACTACGCAAAATGTAGTAGTGGTTTTTCATAGGCTTTTCTTTGCCCAACACTTCGTTAGGCGGGCAGTATCCTTTCTCGTAAATCAAATCGATCGCATCAGAGTCTGCATTGTCGACAACAGTGCGACCGGTGTGAAGTGAACTGATGTTTTGAACTTTGCCTGTCGTATAATCCTCTGCCTGCAAACCAAGGGCCTTTGCCTTCAGTCGTAAGTTGATGTCTTTGCTAATCAAAATCACCTTCTTGCCTTTCTCTTCACGTTGCAACAGAAGAGCAGCATTCAAAATCCGGTGGTCAGCTTTGTCCTCATTAAAGACTTTATTGGCATCAAGTTGGCTCGTGCCTCCGGTTTCCATCACCACTCTGAAATTGCCCTTCCCTTTTCCATTGATTGGATTCCAATGATGAAGCATTTGGTTTTTGGCCAGCTTGTCAATCAAACGAATGAACTCGCGTGCTTCAAAGTTTTTGGTATCATTTCCTTTTTTAAAATTATCGAGTTCTTCCAGCACCGTGATTGGGATGCCGACATCGTGTTCGTCAAAGTTGAGGATACTGTTGTGTTCGAAGATGATAACTGAGGTGTCGAGTACGAAGATCTTTTTGTCTTTCTTGTTTTTGGACATAGGCTAATAAAAAGTTAAAAAAAATCGCGAAGACACGTCCCTTACTGTGATTATAAAAACCTGTAAGTGTAAACGTTTCTTCGCGTCATTCCTTCAATCACCTAAAGCTAATAAAACCAGAATGAAAAATGAAAGCCGCTGTGTAATCTTTTTATCAACAATATTTAGAAGCTTCTTCAATGCTCGAATTGACTGAAAGCATAACTTGAAGAAGTATTGGTAAATTGATCAATGAAATGAAAAATGACTAGCTATGACAATTAAAGAATCTCAAACACAAGTTGATCAGTGGATCAAAACACATGGTGTTCGTTACTTCAACGAACTCACCAACATGGTCATCCTTACAGAAGAAGTAGGTGAATTGGCACGCATCATGGTTAGAAGATATGGTGAGCAATCTGAAAAAAAATCCGATAAGAATAAAGACCTCGGTGATGAGATGGCCGATGTGCTGTGGGTGTTAATTTGTTTGGCCAATCAAACCGGAGTTGATTTGACAGATGCATTCAAGAAAAACTTAGAAAAGAAAACGGCAAGGGATAAAGATCGTCATCATCAAAATCCAAAACTTAAATAACCAATACCCCATTTCTCAACCTCGGCAACACCTTATATAAATCAGGTGTCACGCAAAACTCGATGTCTTTATGAACGTTGAGTCGATTCAATCTCCTCACGTGTGACGATGCCTCCAGAAATTTTACCATATTATCCTTAGCAACATTATATAAATGCTGCGCTGCCAACGGTGCATCACAATCCGGACCGAGATAATCTTTCAGTTTTTCTACAACGGCTCCGGCAAACAACGTGTCTTCCAGGTTTACTCTGCCTTTCCAGCCCGCACACACAATGAGCACGTTGTTTTCTCCCAACAATAAATAACGCACCACCGAAGTCAAATTCAAAAACGAACCAATGATTACTTCCTTCGCGCCTTTGGCCTTTTCGATGGCTTGTGTTCCGTTAGTTGTTGTGAATGCCAATTTCAATCCGCGAATTTCTTCACCTATATATTCGAACGGAGAATTTCCTTTATCAAATCCTTCTACTTTTTTTCCATCGCGTTCACCCGAAGTCACATAGCCTTTCGTTTTCATCTTCAAGCATTCCTCAAGATTAGCAACCGGTGTAATGCTCTCGACACCATGTGCAAAAGCCGTGACCATGCACGAAGTCGCGCGAAGAATATCGACCACGACAACCGTGCGGTCATTGTGATCATACAAGTGCATCAGTTCAGGGCTGAGACAGACGTCAATGGTTTTCATAGTGCGACTATTATTTTTTAGAATCAAAATTATATTTGGAAATGAATTCAGCATACTCTTGCTGAAAAGATACTGTCTTATGGTGTTCTTCCTGTCTGGCAATATAATCCCTCACCTTTTCCACTTGTGATTCGCTGACAGACACACTGAAGTATTCGTCTTGCCATTCAAATTTTTGAGATGTTAGTCCTGTTTTATTGATCCAGAAAGATGATTCTCCTTTAATCAATTGTATAACCTTACTAATTGTTTGTTCGGAACCAAGAGAGACTAGACAATGAACGTGATCAGTATATCCGTTGATTGCGTTGATAAAAATATCTTTGGATTTAGCATTCGTCAAAATATGATCGAAAATAGGTTTTCTTATTTCAGCAGTAAGCAGAGGCTCTCTGTTTTTAGTCGACCATACTGCATGAATCCAAATTCTGATAAAGGGCATACAAATAATTGGGCTAAAGCCCCTGGTTTAATTAGCAAATTGCCACGCGCTTAAGCGCGTGGCAACATAAACTATGAAATGTCGGCTTTAGCCGAATCTCGCGAATCAACTAAATCAAAGGAAGTTTATTTACTTGAGCCTTCAACGCCTTCCCTCTCACCTCAATAAAAATTTCAGAGCCAACAGGTGAGTGTTCAGAAGTAACATAACCTAAACCAATTCCTATGCTCAACATAGGCGATTGCGTTCCTGATGTCACCTTGCCAATTACATTTCCAGCAGCATCTTTGATCGGGTAATCATGACGCGGAATTCCTCTGTCGATCATTTTAAAGCCAACCAATTTTCTTTTTACTCCAGCTTCCTTCTGCGCTTTGATATTGGCTGAGTTGGTAAACTCTTTCGTGAATTTAGTAATCCAACCTAGTCCACCTTCCAGTGGAGAAGTCGTGTCATCAATATCATTTCCATACAAACAGAAACCCATCTCCAGGCGAAGTGTATCGCGCGCACCCAAACCAATCGGCTTGATGTTCACATCTTTGCCTGCTTCAAAAATTGAGTTCCATACTTTTTCAGCGGAGGCTTTGTTCACATAAATTTCAAACCCACCTGCACCGGTATAGCCTGTGTTGCTCATGATCACGTCTTTCACTCCTGCAAATTCACCGATGGCAAAATGATAATATTTGATGGCGGATAAATCCGTCTTCGTTAATTTTTGCAACACCCCAACAGCCTTCGGGCCTTGCACGGCAAACAAACAAATATCGTCAGAGATATTTTTCATCTCCGCGCCTTTCGTGTTGAACTTCGAAATCCAGTTCCAGTCCTTCTCGATGTTCGATGCATTCACTACCACCAGATAATCGTTGTCTTTGATTTTATAAACGATCAGGTCATCAACAATCCCTCCAGTCTCATTCGGCAGACAAGAATATTGCGCCTGGCCATCCACTAGTTTCGATGCATCGTTGCTTGTCACGCGCTGGATCAGATCAAGCGCCTGCGGGCCGCGTACCGTAAACTCGCCCATGTGGCTCACATCAAACACACCCACGCCATTGCGTACCGTCATGTGCTCTTCAATATCCGAGCTGTAGCGCACCGGCATGTTGTATCCGGCAAACGGCACCATCTTGGCGCCCAGTTTTTCATGAACAGCGTTGAGCGGAACAAATTTCAATTCCATAGCAAATGATTGTTGTGTTTTTCAATTAGGCCACAAATATGCCTGAATAATTTTTACGCGACAATGATCAATTGTTTAGATGATGAAAAAGTTCAGGCTTGCGTGCTGAAGCATTTGCGTAAGCAGGCGGCATGCCCGAGACGGTCACCGGGCTATTCACTACAAGTCCGGCTACGCTGGGAGCCAACACACTTCGGGCTTTTCGCTTCTATCCCTTGCCGATGTACTTGGAAGGGTTGGTGGGTAAATGTAAATTATTTCCTGAATCCAAAGTCTAATTGGAAATCAAGTACGACTTGGTTAAAATACTTTCTTTCAATTCCTCTAATCTTTCTTCTAAATCACCAAGCGACACTTCGACCAAGTGAGTCTTTCCAGAATCAATTGCGTAATATAGACTTGTCATATCAGGAAAGCTTTCACTTCCAATTTTTAAAAACTCTAACTTAATTCTCTCCGCCTTTTCCCTTGCGAATTGCTTTAGTTCATCTGTCATTTGCATAGATTTTTTATACAAATCTCAGAAATAATTTTCGAAACTGAAACAAAAAAATTTAATCTTTCAAAGAAGAGGAATGTGTCTTTGTTTCTATTTTATTCTATCAAAATCAAAGTATTCTTTCAATATATAAAGTGATATTGAAAGTGAAATGACATTAAGAATTGCAATAGATGAAATGTGTAAAATCTTTTTGTCTGGTGACAACTCAAAATAATAAAGAAATAAGGTGACTAGCATTAGAACTGACAAAACACCAAAACCTAAAATCCGATTGTGAACACTACGATTAAAATTTTCAATTCTATAAAACGCTTTTATTTTTTCCTCATACCAAGCGCGATCGTCTTTAGTAAGTAAAACAATTCCGTTTTCATGAATGAACTGAAGAAAATTAGCATAATCATCAACTTCTTTTCCATCGATAAAGATGCTTTGGGGAGCATTATCATCGACCAACCAGTTATTATTGTCATAATAATCGTCTCCAGAGTCTAAGCATTCTATCATTGACCTTTTGCTCTTCTGTCTATTACCAATTTCGACTCTTCTTTGGGTTTTCGATTTTTTCATTTCTGAATTCTTTATTTCACTGATGCCAATGTTTGGTGCGATGTCACCAATTAAAGTTAATGAAATCTATTTCCCCTCTACTCCAAAATAATCTGGATGAGCTGCAATAAATTTCGTAAAGGAAGAAGGAAGCATCAACAACCTGAGTTTATCCAGCGAGTCTTGAGCTTCTTGTTGCAGTCCTAATCCAATGCACTGTAGTACGTGCTCTTTTAAAATTTTCACTGAGTTGGGTTTGGCGAGCAACCCGTCCACCAACAACGAAAAGTTTTTCAATCGATCTGTGGTGTCGCTGGCAACGAAGCGCGAAGCAGCAACAATTCCTTCTTCAAATTGGTTGTTGGCATTGACTAAATAACGATAACGCACGGAGGCTTCTTTTGTATTTCCACTTTGTTCCGCTTGGAGTGCTTCCAGATAAACGCGCTGGTTGAACGGAATCTCAACTCCACTATTCAATTTCTTACCAACAAAATTCCAATCTCCTTTTTCAGCGGCCAGCATCAAACTGAGTTTATCAATTTCGGTTTTCAGGTTTTTATCCACATTGCCCGAAACTTGTTGAAGCTGTCGTGATGCTCGATCTGTTTCATCCAAGGCAAACCATTTTTTACTTCGATCTACTATCGCACGTGCTTTCAGTTTTTCATCAACAATTCCATTAACTGTTCTTTCAAAAAACAAAGAATCGGTTATGGCAATTTTATAGCGACAGAAATAATATTTCTCTTCATTTGATAATGTTGTGATTTCAGAGTTTTTGCTCTGCAAAACTTTCTTCATCGTTGATGCAAATGCCGCAATCGGCTTATCGCCTGAACGACTCAAACTATCCCAACTTGTAAAAGCCTGATTCAAACTATCGGCTTCCGTTTCAGCAATCGCCTGATGATACAAGGCAAAGGGTTGTCGCTTTTCATTCGCCATTACAAAATAGCCCGATGCCGCCAATGGATTGTTTTGCTCCAGCAGCCACAATCCCAGCAATGAAAAATAATGCCCGTCTCCCGATCGATAAGCTGCCTCGCGCAAAATTTGTAGCGCTCGTTTTATTTCGCCTCCTGCATAAAGCGCATGAGCCGAGGCCGCCAACAATTGTTCTTTAAAACCAGCATTCGATGGCCGGCCAGCCAACTTCACGACTTGCGAAATCAAGATAGTGTCCGCCTTCTCCCCTTGATTGATAAAATAATTGCACAACAGCGTAGCTTGGTAAACAGTGAGTGCTGTATCTAAGTCTGGCTTGTCTTCGAAAATCATCTGAAGTTGTTTTTGGTTCGCTAATGCGAGCAAATTCACCTTTACTCCATCATGCTTTGTATTTTTTAAAGACATGATGGAATCCACGGAGTGATTCAAATTGAACAAAGCATTTGCTCCTAAAAAATTAGTCTCACCTGCATGCTCTGTTCCCTTTGCACTTCGTGCTTGTTGAAAAAAGTAAATCGCTGAATCAGGTGATTTTAATTTCATAAACGCCAGGCCCGCTGCATTCAGTAGCTCACCGCTTTTCGGAAATTTCTTCTTTCCTTCATCGATCACCAATGCTGCTTCCAATAAATCTCCCTGAGCCGCATAAGCTTCGCTCAAATTGAGATAAACAGGAACGCTTGGTGTCCACTCGGTAGATTTTTCAAATTCCCTCTTTTCTTTTAATGATTCATAACGCGAACCGTAAATACTTGCAAGGCCATAGTGCGCGTGCAAATTCTGATTTCTAAACTGAATAGACTTGGTGTAGTATACTTCTGCTGTAACATCATCGCCTTGCAACAAATACAAATCACCATACGCATGATAGAACGATGCCGTAGATTGATTGATATAGGTCTTCCAGGAAACAGCTGTAGAGATCACAGCAAAGACTGCAATGATCGACATCAACCGATAAGTGAAATGCGGCATCGTCTCCGGTTTGTAAAGCACTTTGTACACCGGCAGGTTTTTTACGAGCATCGGGCCGAAGTTGGCAATCACATACAAGAAGAAAATTATTCCACAACCCAAATGGGCGGCCATGATTAAATCATCCAGTGCATCCATCATCATATCGCTGGCCGATGCTGCGAAATAGCCCATCGCAGAAATGCTGGTAAGCATCATCGACAAAAAAAAGAAAACTCCTATCGGCTCCTCCGAAATAATGTTTTCGTAAACTATTGCACGTTGCCGAAAACCCCACACTCCGTGAATGGCTGAAACAGTCAACACAAAAAAAGAATTAATCGAGAAAAAGCTCCAGCCAATAAAGCCCATCTTAGAAGCAAACATCAAAGAAAGGTTGACCAGGTAAACTACAGTAAGGATCAAGAAGTGTTGAAGGCTCTTAGAAGATTTTATGCTTTGCGTGGTGATCGTAACAAATGAGGCAATGATTTCATGCGCTACCATCAAAATAAAAATCAAACACAAAATAATTCCGGCTACCAATCCATTGACGGCCAAATGCAAAAAAGGAGAAGCAACACGACTGAAGAAAAATGAAATGATAGCGATTACTATTATTAAAGGCAAGAAAATCAAAAGTCGCTGAATAAATGTTGCCTCTTTTCGAAATGAATTAAGATAGAATGCAAGTCCACCGAAAAGTAGAACCACTACAATCGTGATCGTTTTATTAGTGAGGCCAAAAATTTCCAACGCTTCGAAGCGAAGACTGGCCAGAAACAACATCGCTAAACCCATGCCAATCAAAAACCAATATCGGCTAAGCGTGGTAATGATGCTGATAAAAAATAAAAATGAAATGGATAGAGCGCCAATAAAAAAGTACAAAGCAAAAATGTTGGGTTGTAGCTTACTGCCAAACATATTTTCGAAGATCAGGTAGCTATCTGCAGGAACGATCAGGTTGATTAAACCAACTTGGAAGGAGTGCGATTGAACTTCAATGCGTTGGATTTGCTGAAAATGATCGTAGGTAATGACCGGAGCAGGTGATGCCGACCAGCTTGCCCAGAAAAAAATAATTGACGTAAGAATACAAAGCGAGAAAAACCAAAAAATAACCTGGTATGACTTAAGCCAGGATTTCCAAAATTGAATCGAATGCATAGTACAAAATGAATGGCTACAAGTTTACTTTTTTAATCCGTGATTAGCAAAGAGGTGATTACTCTGAAACCTCTGAACGATGCCGAATGAAGCCAGTATAAAAACAAATGGAAGCACCGGCACCAAAAATCGCCCATCCCAATTTTCGCTCGTCAACCCCACCATGATAGTTTGAGTGACTATAAAACACAGAATGAAAATCTTTTCGCCACTCCACGAAAGTATTTTGATTCCATAGAAGGCAAATGCATAGATCGGGTACAGAACGGAAACAATCGCAAGGTTATGAAGCAGAGAGAAATAAGGTTTTACATTGGCGAGGAAAAGCAATGCCTTGAAACCGGTGATCTTCAAAAAATAAATCGGGTTATAAAATCCAAACAACAGTATCCGAATTATTGGAGCATGATCTGTAGAAGGTATCGTGAGGTCATTATGTTTTTGAATACCAAGGTTGATATTGGGATAAATAATTTCAGCCTTTGCATAACTTTCAACAATCGACTGCACAAATTCTTTCAAAACAAAATTGAGCAGCAGAACAGAAAGAACACACAGCCCAATTAAAGTCACCACAAAACCAACTTTTGACATTTTAGCGTAAGCTCGATATAGAAAATATCCAACAACTGCAGTTACCAAACAAATTCCAGTGGGCCGCAAGAAAAACGTGAAGGCAATCACGAGAAGCGCACCTAAGAACTGCCATTCTTTCTTACTACCTGATAACAATGCCAGCGAGATGATGGAGAAGCTGGCGAAAAGCGAGTCTGTGTAGATAAACATATTCCACTGATGGATTTTAATCCATGCCAGGTACAGCGATACACTTATGATTGCGATGACTTTGTTTGAAGACATCTGGTTGACCAGGCTGTATAATGCAAAAGCCGCGAGCCCGGAGAAAACACATTGAAAGAACACTACCATTTTTTCATCACCACCAAAAAAAAATAGTACTGACAAAAAAAACGAATATCCGAGATACCAAATATTCCGCCCATCTGGAAGGTGTCCGGTTAACAAAGTCCCTGCATCATCAATATACATGGCCGTGTCAACTGACACTTTTATGCCATAGTGAAGAAATAAAAAAAACTGAACGAGCACCCAGAATATAACGAGCGCAACGTCTTGCTTCGTAACTTTTGAAAATATGGAAGCAAATGTCAGCAGATCGCGCAGGTAAATTACTCTAGAACCTTTGGCACACGAAAATAGTCCGCATCTTTTTTGGGTGCACTCTTCAAGGCAATGTCATGATCAAGATGAGGTTTCACTTCGTCCTCGCGAAGGGAGTTGACTTCGTGGCTCATCGTTGTTAAAGGTTCTACACCATCGGTATTCACTTCATTGAGTTTTTCCACAAAAGAAATGATGTTGCCCAAGTCTTTAATCATTTTCTCAGAGTCCTTCTCATCAAACTCAAGTCGGGCGAGATGAGCAATTTTATCTAATGTTTCTCTATCTACTTTCATTTTATAGTCCTATTCTGTTTTTCTAATTCCGAAGCTATTACTGAAAACACTTCGTCCTTCAATTTCTTCACGTCACTATTGGTCATCCCTTTCGTTTCAATCGGTTTATGAAAGATCACTTTTACCTTCCCCCGATGAAGTGTTATCGGTCGATGATCAGGCAAAATTATCCAATTGAACGGAATCGTTACAGGCACAACAGGAATTTGTTTTTCAATAGCCGTTCGGAAGGCGCCATCTTTGAAATGCGAGATATTGGGAGGTTCCGGTGTTACCATTCCGCCTTCGGGATAAATGATAAGGCTTTTTCCCTCATCAATTGCTTTTAATGAATTGAGAACGGTGTTACCACGACTGCGAAGGCTTCTCCTATCCACCGTGATATGCAACTTGCGGTACATAAAGCCAAAGAGCGGCAGTTTCTCCATGGAGTTCTTCCCGACAAAAATAGCGTTGACGGGATTGAGCCCCATGGCCGGAATATCGAGGTAGGAGAAATGATTGGGGCAAAAGATATACGTTCGTTTCGGATCAAGTTTAGACCGGCATTCAACTTCATAAGGCAGAAATACAAAGATAAACATCAACTTCGCCCACCACCGGTTAATGATACCCGTGAGTTTGAATTGCGTCGGAAAAATTATCGGAATTAATAATAATGGGAACAACAGTACGAGCAACAAACTAAAAATGAAGAAACCATATACGGTGTGAACAGTTCTTATGAGTTTCATTTTGAAGTTCTCATCAACATATTTGTAAACTATTTATTAAAGGAGTGTCAGTAATGCATTTCATTGGATTGAATCTAGAAAGAAATTGAAGCCTCATCACAGTTTGCATTCTAAAAACGATAGAAAACAAAAATGCCAACAGCTGAGCCTGCATTTACCATCACAGAATTAACTGTATAGTCCTGGGTTAAAATTGGAGCCCCTGAATTGTCATAAGTAATATTTTTATTCTTAGAAGAAAAATATCCAATATTTAAATTTCCCTCCGTGGCTAAATAAAGTCTTTGACTTACAATAAATCGAAGGCCTAAAAAAGGAGAAAGAGCTATTCCATATCTGGTAGCTCGCAGATTAGAAACTGGAAGGTTGTTAGTATATGTTTCGGAAGCGATATTCAGAATACTGAACCGAATATCTGCGCCACAATACCAAAGCCATTTTTTTCCCGCCGTAAACTGCCATTCTTTACCAATACTAGGGGAGATGTTAAAGGTGTTGTTGATATTATAATTTGGATTATTTCCCGATTGAGAATTAAAATTCCCATTTAGGGCAAGACCATAACGCAAGGCACGGGTTTGAGCAGTCTGTCTTTTATACATAAAGTTGAAGAGTGTTGTCCCTGTATTTAGAATGCCGTTAATAATAATACTTGTATTGAATCCAATGTCGTTTTTCACCTCCTTCAGCTCATCTTGAGCTTTAGATATATTAAAAGCAAATGCAAATACAATTGCGATTGAGAATTTGATCTTCATAAGATAGTTATTAGTGGATTAATGAATTCATTTCGTGAATCTTATTGAGCAACGTTCCCCTTTCAACACTTCACTGGCATTCTTAACTTCAATCGTTGACTTGGCATCGTCCATTTCTTCACGCACTTTCTCTTTAATCTCGCGTACTCGCATGGCTTCAATAAAACGTTTGACGTCTTCTTCATTTTCTAAAATCAACTCCGGCACCTGTTGGGGCTTGTTGTCATCACCTTTGGCCACCATAGTGAAGAAAGATGAGTTGGTGTGTTTGATCACACCCGTCTTTACATTTTCAGATTCGACACGAATGCCTACGATCAACGAAGTACGGCCAACATAATTGACAGAAGCTTTCAGTGCTACTAACTCTCCTACTTCTACGGGCTGCAAAAACTCCACCTTATCAACTGACACGGTCACACAGTAAGTGCCTGCGTGCTTGCTCGCACAGGCGTATGCTACCTTGTCCATCATTGAAAGCAAAATGCCTCCGTGAATTTTTCCGCCAAAGTTGGCATACGATGGAATCATCAACTCGGTGATCGTCGTTTGTGAATGCTGAACTGGTTTGGCTGTCATGGGAAAAAAGTTTTTCAAAAGATAGGAAACTCTGCGGATCTCTGCGCGCTCTGCGGTTAAAATTTAAAGGCAAAGTTCGTGAGTACTCGCAAAGTTGATAGTAGATCAAACTTAAACTTGTTGTTTCAATGCTTTACTTAGAAGATGAAAGCGGAGGACCATTGCTCCGGCTGTTAAGGTCAAACCAATGAGCAAGCCTGTCCACACACCAACACCACCCCAACCAATTTTGAAAGCCAAAAAATATCCAAGAGGCAGGCCGATTATCCAATACGCAATAAAAATAAACAGGGAAGGAATTTTTACATCATGCAAGCCGCGCAAGGCTCCCAGACAAACCACCTGAACCCCATCGCTCAATTGAAAGAACCCGGCAATAATGAGTAGTGGAGCTGCGATCATAATCACTTCTGGGTCGCTCACATAAAGTGTAGGCAGAAAATCTTTTCCCAAAATAAAAAGTAATCCCCACAAAAACATGATCGACATAGCGATGGACAACAGCACGAACGCAACCGCACGCATCGTTGCAAAATCTTTCTTGCCCATTTCGTTGCTCACACGAATGGTGGCAGCCGCTGCCAGCCCTGACGTAGTCATGTAACTGATGGTAGCAAGGTTGATGGCAATCTGATGTGCCGCTAATGTTTTTGTTCCGAGCCAGCCCATCATCACTGCCGACATATCGAAGGCAGCCACTTCAAAAATAAATTGTACACCGGCAGGCAAACCGATATGAAGCATTTTATTGATCAATGATTTAGAATAGTTTCCTATGGAAAAGCCCGGTCTGAATTTTTTAAATGATTCCGATCGATAAACATAAAGACCAATAGCAACTGCCATAATTATCCTCGAAATCAAAGTAGCCCAGCCGGCTCCTACCAAACCCATAGCCGGCAAACCGAAATGACCAAAGATTAAAATGTAATTCAAGGGAACGTGAATGATGTTGCTACCAATTACCGCCATCATCGCGATTCGTGTGCGCGAAAGACCCTCTGTAAACTGCCTGAATGTTTGAAAAATTAACGTCGGGATGATGGAGAAAGTGATGATGCCGAGATAAGGAATCGCTTCAGTCACTACATCCTTCGGCTGATCGATGTAATACAAAATATTCTTAGCCGCCATCACCAGGGCCACCAAGATAAAACTGTTAACAACATTGATAGCCAATCCGTGTTTTAGCACGTCACTGATTTTTTCGGGGTCATTTTTCCAATGCGCTGCAGCCACCAATGGAGTGATGGCATACGAAACACCGATCCCAAAAAGCAAAATCACGTTGAATGCCACGTTGGCTAGTGAAGATGCCGCCAAAGGCACTGCGCCAACATGCCCTACCATTAGACTGTCAACTACACCCATCATCACGTGCCCGAGCTGGCTGAGCATGACGGGCACTGCTAACTTGAGGCTTGCAGAAATATGTGGAGCGTGTTTTGAAAAATCCATTTGATGAAAGATAGGATAAGTTTTATCCCTTTACATCAAAGGAGAAACTTTTCTCGGTAAACGCAAACGTCTTCAAATCATAAATACGTTCGGTAAATTCTGCTTTATTGTTTTGATCAACAGTCACCACGGTGGAACACCTTGAGCCATAATTCGGACTTTTAATAAATATAGAGGATAACATACGCTCTCGCTCAAGACCAACACCTGTGTCAGGAAGCTGGTCATCAGGCGCTTGTTGTTCATCATAGAGCGCATTCAAAATTTTTTTTGAGTCAATAACGTTCTCATCGAAAAAGGGTTTCATTTTTTCTTTGCCCTTTTTCACCTTGGGCCAGGGTGTATCGAGCAAATGATTGCTTAATCCATGGAATCCGTTTTCAATTTTTACAATTCCATCTTTATAGTTGGAGAGATAAAATAATTTCTCAGCATTACCCACAATCAAATTAAATCCGTTGTAGAGATTGGCATTCGGTTCAATCGACTTCAAATATTTTTCAGGGGATACTTTTGATAATAAAAAGTCTGTGACCAAATGGCCACGCGATGGCGCAACTGATTTTAAATTTTTTAAATCGCGGTAGTTCGTCACCATGGCAATGCGACCATTTTTGTTAATCGCCATCCAGGTGCCACAAGTACCGTCTGGTTTTCTTGCTTCCAAATCTCTTCCTCCAACAATTTGCGGATGCTCTTTCCAGAATTCGGCCGGAGAAGTTTGACGTGCATAAAACTCATCGCGGTTGGCCGCCACAATGAGCTTGTAATTGGGATGTTGGTTAAGTGAAATGAAAATTAAACACATCTCAATGTCATTCGATCAACAACTTCTCGAAAAACGGAATCAACACCTCGGCAAGGATCGCATGATCTTCCAAGTTCGGGTGACCAGTGCATCCACGAGCGTTCAGCTCTGAGAAAAAATATACGGCTACGGGCTTATCATTGGGATACAATGCATCTACATTTTTCTTCACAACTGAAAGACAGTTTTGGAATTTTTCTCTGTCTTTACCATGAATCATCGCGCTACTCAGCAAAGCGATCTGCGCAGTTGAATATTTTGATTTCACTTGTTGCACAAATTTGATGTAGGACGAAACAAATACTGCACTATCGAAGGGAAGTCGTGCGTGTTTGCCATCGCCTCTGCTAAAATCATTGGTGCCCAAGGCAATGCTCACTACATTGGGTTTGTAGTTTTCAAATTTCCATAGTCGCTGGCTTTCAAGTTGAAAATCGGATTTCTCATACACCACCGGCATCGCAGGGCCATCGCTATTCCAATTGCGATAGATTCCAATACCACTCACACCACTGACGATGAAGTTAGTGGATAATGCACGCGCCACTCGTGGGCCATACGCATAGTATGCATTGTGCTGATCGTGATAAGCTCCTGTTCCGCATGGCACTTCCGATGGATCAGCCGCAGCGCCACATGTAATGCTGTTGCCAATGAACTCAATTAACGGAGCTCTTGGTCTCCCGATAGGCTGTAATGAATTACCTGTAATTTTCTCAATGAAGATAGGGCCCGTGTGTGCCTCTGTTGCTTTGTATATCCACACCGTGTGTGGGCCATCTGTTGAAGCCGCAATGACGGTAGGCTGTTTGTTATTGCCTTCTACTTTTACTCTTTTTTGATAGACTCCGTCCAGCTCGTATTGCAGATAATTATGTGCGTTATTATCGGTGAGGTAAGCAAACACCTCGCACTGCTTTCCGCGAAATCGAAAACCAAAATGAGAAGCTGAACTGATCAGCTCAATATGTTTTTGGTCGTTGAACAAAAATCTTCCATAAGGAGATAGTTCAGAGGCAAGTAATGTGTCATCAGCATAGAATTTATTGATAAAAGAGAAGCTGCTTCCCGTCAAGCAAAGGGCGACAGCAATGATGTAGAGGTTACATTTCATAAGCAATAAATTAAATCAATTCTACGCCAAGTCCTGGTTTATCAGAGCAAGACATCATGCCGTCCTTTAAAATGAATCCACCCCTCACTACATCACGCGCTAAATCAAGACTTCCATCCAGATCAATGTACCTAGTGTTAGCACAAGCAAAAGCTGTATGGAGTGCGGCCGTGATGCTCACAATGCTTTCGTCATTGCAGCCCCAGAAAAGTTCAACCCCCTCATGTGCCGCAATATCAGCAATTTTCAACGCCTGACTAATGCCCCCGCATTTCATTAATTTAATATTGAATATACCTGTCGCCAATGGAGGCTTCACCAACTCCATCGCGCTTTGAGGGGTTAACAATGATTCATCGGCCGCAATAATTTTCCGGATGTAATCAGGTAGTTTTCTTGTAGCCTCAATTTCTTTGGCAGGGAGCGGTTGTTCAATCAATTCGACATCCAGGTGTTTTGTTCTATTATAAAACTCAATTGTCTTGGCAAAATCGTATCCTTGATTCGCATCAATTCGAATTACGAATTTCATTCCGAATTTTTCTCGGAGCTTAACAATACGCTCAATATCTTCCTGCAAGTCGATGCCCAATTTTACTTTCAATATTTTAAAACCACGCTCACCATACTCTTGCGCTTCTTTCAACGTCTCTTCTACATTTTTTATCCCGATGGTGTTAGAAGTTGGCAACGACTGGATTTTTTGGCCCAGATATTTCACCAAAGGAATATTTAAAAATTTAGTGAAGGCGTCATACAAAGCAACATCAATAGCAGCGCGTGCGGCTGGAGTCTTTGGGAATTTTTGCCACACTTCAAAAGTCAATTGATTGAGTTCACGAATATCGCGGCCCACCAAAAAAGAAATATTTTTTTCTTGCAAAGCATCTGCGCATAGCTGAAAATTCTCACCCGTCACATATTCGCTTGGGTTCGCAGCACCAATTCCTATTACTCCATTATCAAGTGTGACCTCCACAAAAGCATTATTCACTTCATCCACAGTTTTAAATGCGATCGTGTAAGGCTTCGTGTTGCCGAGATCGGCCGTCCAGGATTTGATGGATTTGATTTTCATGCAAAGTTGTAAGTAGAAAGTTTTCTTGCCTTAACGTTTTGAGTCTTCGATCATCTTCTTAAAAATTGGAACCAGCTTATCAACACCCTCTTCAAGCGGCAGAATAGCAGTGATGCCCAATTCTTTTTCCTTCGCCTCCGCCCATGCACGCGCATCGGCTTCTTTCATCTTCATCGTGTTTACAGTAATTGCTACCGTAGGTGCCCCATAGATTTTTATCAAATCGATTTCGTCTTTAACATCAGGAATATTGTCTTTATACTCGTCCATCCCTTTGTATTTTTTTCTGGCAGGATTGTGTTGCAATACAACCGCATCGGCATCGGCACTGATCAGCCACTCTGCTCCGGCCGGTCCGCTTGGGTTGCGTAAACTTGATTGCCCTTCAATGAAAATAATATCAGGCGTGGCTTTTCTCCAGCATTGCACGATTGCATGCTCCATCTCACCAGATATAAAATCGTTGAGTGTGCTGTCAAAGATAAATCCATATTTCGCTCCCTGCATCCAACCCGTTTGGCCTGTATAAATCATTTCGGCCTTGTAGCCTGCCTTCTGCATCGCCTCAACAAGAAATCGAGTGGTAGTACGTTTACCTAATGCACAGTCAGTTCCTAGTACCGCAATCTTTGGACAACGAACCTGACTAATTTCTCCAGACCAGAAATGAAGGTCTTTAAATTTCTTGGGCTTGCGCACGTCAATGATTTGCGCTTTTTTCTTCTTTGCCAACGCAACCATATCGGGGTGATCAGAAACATAATCATGAAGACCATTCACAATGCTGTAGCCTCTTGAAATCGCTTCACGCAACATCACCTGAAGTTCCTTCGGCAACACTCCGCCTTTGGTAGCTACACCAATGATGCAATACTTGGCTTTCTTTTTTGACTTTTCACCGAAATCTTTCAGCGTGGCATAAACAGGAATATTACGATTCCTTCCATCCAAAATTTCACCTGCGTCTTTGCCTGGATATTTTTTATCAATAACCCCAACAATGGTAAAGCGCTCTGTTCCACGAATGAGACCATGAGCCGTTTTGGCATTGTCTGTGTCCAAGAAACTTGACGTGATTACAATCGCACTATTTTTTGCCATGACTAAGAAAATTGAAAATTCGGTGAAAGTTGCGGAACGCGCAACTATTTATTGATCGTACTTCAATCTAAATTCCGACAAATCAGGTTTGTACTTGCGCTTACGTTTTAGTTCATAGTTATAAACCGTACGTCCCAAGTTCTTCATGAAAGGATAACCCAAATTGTGATATTCATATTTGCCATCATTATAAATGCCGTCCATATTGGTGTTGATCACGGCTGAAAGCATGAACTCCACGCCATTACTAAAATCAACGACATAAGCATTGTCAATCATGAAACCGTATGCATTGCCTGGTTTATTGAAAATTCGGATGTTTGCCGGAATGGGTTTCTTGCTGTTACCGTATATGAAGAATTTGCTATGCGCATCGACATAAATTTTGTTTTTATAATAAGCTGGATATTTGGTTTCACGCGGTCGCTGCGACATATATTGCAAAACAAATTTTCTATCACCATCACTGATATTAAATCTTTTTATAGAGTCAACTGATTCTGGAAATAAAACAGCTTTCAAAATTTCTTGTTGCTCTTGAAGAGGATAGGAGTTTTTGTAGGTGAAGTCGAATGGTTGCTTTACCAGTTGCGAATTGCTATCGATGTAGCCAATACCTTTGAAGGCTTTTCGTGGAGGCTTGATGGAATCTTCATTCACCAACATGGGCTGACTAAACACAACAGTGTCGTGATTAATAAAGCGTACTGCTTCGGTATGGCGGTTCTGGTCAGGACTCAACGGTCGCTCAAGTCGATGAAGGATGCGAATGTTGTACCTTTTACTTTTTATTGTTGTACTCACTTCTTTTTGCCCAACAAATTCATACAATCGATTCGAAGCATCGTTGTCGCTTACTAGCAATATTTTTTTTATGTAGTGAGCCATCGATGGCATTCTGTTTTCTGAAGTTGTGTCTTTCTTTACTGAAATCTGTCCAGAGTAAGCACTGTCATTCAACATGGTGGTAAACTTGTCGAGGCCGGTGATGTTTTGTTGATTTAATTTTTCCAATGCCAATAAAGCAATTGGCAATTTGATCGTGCTGGCTGGATAAAAATATTTTGTAGAGTCCAGATGAAAATAGTAAGATTTGAAATGAGGTCGGTTGGCAGAATCGCGGTTGATCTGCGTATAGATGATCTGCACTTCAAGCGCGTCGCTATTCTTGACGATGTTTCGAAATTTGGATGGATGTTTCTTCATCAGATTCACCACCAGAAACTCATTTTCAGTGAGCCTGCCAGCGCACGAAGTTACCGTCCATCCAACAATTAGAAGCCAATAAATTTTTATCATACTTACCAAAGTAACTTCGCGTACCTTTGTTTTTGAATTTCAAGGTAATTTATTTTTTAATGGGTATGTCAAGGTATTTTTTATTGGCGCTACTTTTTGCCACATCAATTTATTCATCCGCTCAAGACGACAAAAAAACGAAGTGGGTTGACAGCGTCTTTTCAACACTTAAAACGGAAGAAAAAATCGGGCAATTGTTTGTAGTCCCGTTTTCAAACTATGCGTCAGACGAAAATAAGACTTTAATCAATCAAAGTAAGGCAGGGAAAATCGGAGGGTTGTTTATCCAACGAAGTGGACCCGTTGGCTACGCCAAGTCGATGAAGCAACTTCAATCTAACTCAAAAATACCATTGCTTATCGGTGCCGCTGTCAGCCAAGATCTTACTCACGCATTTGATAGTACCATGATTTTTTTTGAGCCCAACGTATTGAATGCCATCTCGAGCGATAGCCTGCTGAATAGCCTAAGTCAAGAACTTTCCCGGCAAATGGGTATACTTCAAATTCATTTTATTTTTTACCCTAATCGTGATTCTATAAGAAATTTAAAAACAGTTAATGTCAGTCAAATTCCAACAAAAACTAAATCAAAAAAAGGGGATGAAGAAAAACAAGCTTTCTTGCAAGGGAATGATTTATTGATCTCACCGAAAAATATCGATGCCTCTATCAAGGTTATTTCAAAAGCTATAAAAAAAAACAAGGCGCTGGCTTCAAGACTTGATCAATCAGTAAAAAAAATCTTGGCTGTAAAATACGATGCAGGGCTTTGGAAAAATAAATTCATCGACACCGATAATTTAATTTCAAGACTTCACACACCAGAAGCCGACTTATTAAAATTAAAATTAGCAGAGGCCTCGGTCACTGTTGTTCAAAATGACGCTGGAATAATTCCCATTCAAAAAATAGACGACCGAAGTTTTGTGTCTATCAGTTTAGGGGAAGGAACCAAAAATGAATTCACTCACTACTTATCGAAGTATGATGGCTTCAAGCATTATTCTGTAAAAGCATTAAGCGATACGCTCGGCTTATCGACCCTGGTAAAATATAAAGACATCATTGTAATTGGATTGTTTCCAGGATCATCATCTTGGTTGAAAGACGTTTCAGGTTTGATTAATGGGTTACCGAAAGAGCGAGTGATCATTTGCAGTTTCGGCAACCCTATGGACTTAAGCTACTTCGAAGAAATTCCAACATTAATTGCTGCTTACAGTGATGAGCAAGGAATTCCTCAAGCAGCAGCTGAAGTAATCTTTGGTGGAATTGGCGCACAAGGAAAACTATCAATAAAAATTTCTGATTCGCTCACCGTAGGGAAAAGTATAAAAACCAAAGCGATCCAGCGTTTTGCTTACTCCCTTCCGGAAGACGCTGGCATGAACAGCACCACGTTGAAAAGAATTGAACCCATTGCACAAGAAGCCATATCGATCGGTGCAACGCCCGGCTGTCATATTTTGGTTGCCAGAAACGGAAAAGTGATTTACGAAAGATCGTTCGGTTCATTGAGTTACGATAAAAAAAATCCAGTGAGCGACGAAACGATTTATGACCTCGCTTCATTAACAAAAGTGTCAGCAACATTACAAACCGTAATGTACATGCACGAGAGAGGCCTGATCGACATTAATAAAAAAGCGTCCTTGTATTTACCTGAACTAAAAGGATCGAACAAGGAAAATCTTATTATTAAAGATATACTTACCCATCAAGCCGGATTGTGGCCTTACCTTCCCTTCTGGGCAGAGACTGTTAAAGATTCTATTGTGACTAAAAAATATTACGGGCATGAGGCAAGTGATGGATTCCCTTTTCCTGTCGCCGAAAATTTATTTGCCGCTAAATCAATGAAGGATTCTTTATGGCAGTGGATAATCAAAGCAAAAATTCGTGAGAAACCCCCACGCACGGTTTATGATTATCGCTACAGCGACATGGGCTTTTACATCATGCAACATCTGGCCGAGAAAATGATTGGCGAGCATATGGAAGATTTTTTACAAAAAAATATTTATCAACCTTTAGGCGCATCGACTCTTGGGTATTTGCCATTGAGAAAATTTCCAGTCACTCAAATTGCACCAACAGAAAAAGATACGCTCTTCCGCAAAACTCTTTTAGTAGGTTATGTTCATGATCAGGGCGCTGCTATGCACGGAGGAATTGCCGGTCATGCAGGACTGTTTAGCAATGCCAATGATTTGGCAAAGCTCGGACAGATGTGGTTGAACCAAGGCAGCTATGGAGGGGTCCAATTTTTCAAACCGGAAACCATAAATTTTTTCACAGCTAAACAATATACCGACAGCAGGCGTGGCCTCGGCTGGGACAAACCAATATCGAGTGATTGGAACAGTCCTGTGTCGATGTATGCTTCTTCAAAAACTTTTGGCCATACCGGTTTCACAGGCACCTGCATTTGGGTTGACCCGGAATTTAACCTTGTTTATGTCTTTCTTTCAAACCGCGTCAATCCTGACATGAACAACACTAAAATATTAAACGCCAATATCCGTCCACGTATTCAAGAAGTTATTTATCAGTCGATTTTCACGTATTGTAAAAATCACTCTCCTGTTGAAACCAAATAATCGCAAATTGAGTTAAACCAGAAATCCAGAACCCAAAAACTGTGGAAAAAATGAAAATCGGCATTGTTTGTTACCCTACGTTTGGTGGTAGCGGTGTGGTAGCTACCGAGCTTGGGAAGGGGTTGGCAAAAAAAGGCCATTCGGTTCATTTTATAACTTACAATCAACCTAGCCGATTAGATTTCTTAAGTGAAAATTTATTTTACCACGAAGTAGAGTTTCGCTCTTATCCGCTCTTTGAACACGCTCCTTACGAACTTGCTCTCGCCAGCAAAATGGTGAGCGTAGTGAAAAACGAAAAGTTGGATTTGCTCCATGTTCACTATGCCATACCTCACGCTTCGGCAGCGTACATGGCAAAGCAAATTTTGAAAACAAAAGGAATCTACATTCCCGTGATCACAACGCTCCACGGAACTGACATTACCCTGGTTGGACGAGATCCTTCTTACGAACCCGTGGTCACATTCAGTATTAATCAATCGGATGGGGTGACATCGGTATCGCGTGATTTGAAAAAAGAAACGTATGAATTTTTCGACATACAAAATCACATCGAGGTCATTCCCAACTTCATTGATTTAGAAAAATTCAAAAAACAAAAGAAAGATCATTTCAAGAAAGCAATTTGCCCCGATGGCGAAGCACTGGTAGTACACACTTCGAATTTCCGAAAAGTAAAGCGTGTAGGTGATGTCGTTAAGACGTTCTACAACATTCACAAAGAAATTCCTTCTAAACTTTTAATGATTGGCGATGGCCCCGAGCGCGATGGTGCTGAGCAACTGTGCCGCGACCTCGACATTTGTGATGATGTTCGTTTCCTTGGAAAACTGGAAGCCGTGGAAGAAGTGCTTTCTGTAGCTGATTTATTTTTAATGCCTTCGGAAAAAGAAAGCTTTGGGTTGGCGGCCCTAGAAGCGATGGCTTGTGAAGTGCCGGTAGTTAGTTCTAATTCTGGTGGCTTACCCGAACTTCAGGTGCAAGGTGTAACCGGATTTATGAGCAACGTGGGCGATATTGAAGACATGACCCGCAAAGCATTGTTTATCCTGGATAAAAAGAATTTGCCTCAATTCAAGGCCAATGCCTTAAAGCGGGCTCATGAATTTGATATCACCAATATACTGCCTTTGTATGAAAATTATTACCGGCAGATTTTGGAAAAAGCAATTGCCAAAGAATCAGTTTAAACCATTTTTGATTGTGATAGTCTTTGATACAATGTAAATTCGATCTCAATTAAAGCACTATGAACTCCGCCATTAAACCACAGAGCAAAGGCACAAAACAATTGTTCAAGAATCCCATTCTTGAAAAGTTGTCGCGGACGCATATTTCGGTGCCTTTAATTATTTTCTTTTCTTATGCCACGGCTCTCTTGTACTGGAGCATCACCCATACATCTCTTTCGGCTCAAGCCACGATAGGAATGTTCCTTATCGGAATGATCGCATTTACCTGGTTTGAGTATATGGTGCACCGCTACCTGTTTCATATGCGCGGACACACCAAGCAGCGCGCTAAGTTACAATACACGCTTCATGGAGTACATCATGAGTTTCCAAAGGACAAAGAACGTCTTGCGATGCCACCGATTGTTAGCATTTCGATAGCAACTGCATTATTGTTTTTTTTTCGTTTGATCTTGGGTGATTTGGCGTTCTCTTTCTTACCAGGATTTATGGTAGGTTATGCAGGGTATCTCTCCATTCACTACATGATTCATTCTTTTCAACCTCCTAATAATTTCCTCAAGGTACTTTGGGTGAATCATAGCGTCCATCATTATAAAGATGGAGTGGAAGTTTTCGGGGTGTCATCTCCCTTCTGGGATTACATCTACGGAACAATGAAAAAATAATTTAAGGCTCATTAAAAGCAAAAAGCCGTTGCAAGACGGCTTTAATTTTTCAAAATACTATCTTTTCTAAAACTTCGTTTCTTTCAAAGCCTTCTGAGATGGGCCATGTGAATAAGTAGGGCAAGTGTGAACAGAACAGGCCGAACTCAATACTGCTAACACTAAAAACAAAATTGTAATTGATTTTTTCATAAAAACATTATGGTGGTTAAGATTGTAGATCAAATTTAAAGCGGCCAAATCCGCGAATATTTTTAAGAACAATCAATTCATTACATGTGTTTCTTAATTGTTAAAAAGTATTTTCAAAAAAAGTGGCTATTAAAATTTTAAGTTACTTTGAACATAAAAGGAGAATATTTGGTTTAACTTAGACTTGAACATATAAACTATGCTCGGCCATCGATTTTCAAAATATAGTCCGCCACCAGAAGATGGTAAATCTGACTTTGAGAAACTGCTTAAGGTCTTCATGCAATTGCTGTTAATCACTTCGGGCAATGTTTCTGAAGCCTTGCAGTGGCTTACCGAAGTCGACAAGCAATATGGTCTGACTAATAAAGAGTATGGCATTGGCGACTTCATTGAAGACTTGAAGAAAAACGGTTACATCACCGATGCAGGCCCAAATGGTGAATTCAAACTCAAGCCTAAAAGTGAACAAAGCCTTCGCCAATCAGCATTGGAGGAAATTTTCGGAAAATTAAA
>Ga0302322_100000735_pt1 | contig 25571 bp, 21 predicted proteins | sample Fen_T0_2_FD_203757 | JGI IMG/M metagenome (GOLD analysis project Ga0302322, IMG submission 203757) | Peat permafrost microbial communities from Stordalen Mire near Abisko, Sweden - Fen_T0_2 | ecosystem: Environmental > Terrestrial > Soil > Wetlands > Permafrost | place: Sweden: Abisko...
CTGATTCTTGACCCGGCCATCAGCTCCCCGTTCAACGTCGATCTGCTGCCCCACTCCGATCTGATCACCCAGAGCCTGACCAAATACACCGCCCATGAAGGGGACGTCATCGCGGGTGCGGTGATCATCAATCCCACGTCGCCCGATGCTGACTCCCTGCGCGCCAAGGTGACCGAATGGCTGGAGCCCGTCCATTCGCGCGACCTCCGCCGGCTCGCCGCGCAAATCGGCGCCACGACCGACGTCGTCGCGCAAATCAACGCCAATACCCGGCAGGTCGCGGCCTTTCTTGAATCCCATCCCGCCGTCAAGCAGGTCTGGTGGGCCCTGCAGCCCGCCACCCGGGATAATTATCTTCAGATCGCCCGGTCACCGGATTCTGTCGGCAGCATGATCTCGTTCACCCTGCGGACCCCGATGGAAAAATTCTTTGACCGCGTCCGGCTGCCGAAGGGTCCGAGCTTCGGCATGACCACCACCTTGCTTTCTCCTTTCATCTACCTCGCCCATTACGACCTCGTCACCACGACCCATGGCCGCGCCGAGTTGGCCGCCCATGGCCTGACCCCCGAGCTGCTCCGCCTTTCGGTCGGCACCGAGCCGGTCGCCGACATCATCGCCACGCTCGCCGAAGCCCTCGTTTAGGCGGCGCACATCCCGCGCTCATCCGGGGTCTAAATGCAGGTCGTGCCCGCCCTCTGGCCATTCGGGGGCTGAAATTCGGCGGCCGCGCCAACCTCACGAGTAAAACTTGCCGATTTCCGAATCAGGTCGTAAAAGAAGTTTCCGACTATGAATAATTCATCCACAAATTCCCCTCGTTCTGCCTTCCGCAGATCTTCTTTGTTCACCTTGGTCTGCGTCCTCGGTCTCGCTCTCGCTCCCTTTCAGATCCTCCGGGCCGCTGATGCCCCGACCACTCCGCCTGCCACGGTCAAAGCGGCGGTTTTGCCGCTGACCGCAACTTTCGAGAAGGTCACCGGCGGAGAGAACGGTCCCTTTGTTCTCAAGTTGAAGAACACTTCCGACCACGCCGTGATGGTCTCAGCGAAGATTCTTCTCAGCGTGGTGATGCACGCCGACACCAAGGCGCGCCACGTGCCCGAGCATGCCATCGAAGCCGGCCAGACCTGGAGCATTCCGGATCTCGCTGCGGCCGACAAGGTCATCCTCACCGCCAAGAATTTTGCCCCGATGGAAGTGGTGGTTCCTTAATCCGGTTTGACCTGCTTCGAAGGTCCCACCGGGACCTTCCGCCTCCCTCTCATCCGGGCGAACAGCACCGCCAACCGCGGTCGCGCCGCCCGGATCTTTTTTTGCCCGCGCTGAGAATCCGATGATTTCTCAGTGAAGGTGCTGGTCGCCGGATTTGAAATAAAACCTGGCGCCCAGCGCCACGGCGGCGCACCCCAGGCCGGCCGCCAGGCCGGCCCACAAACCGGTTGCTCCAAAACCCGAGCGAAACGCGAGCCAGTAACCCAATGGGAGCGAAACCACCCAATAGGCGACGAACGTGATGGCGGTGGGCACCCGGACGTCGGTCAAACCACGCAGCGCGCCGACACTGATCACCTGCCCGCCGTCAAAGAGCTGGAAGACCGCCGCCACCATCAGCAAGCGGGCCGCCAGGGCCGCAACCTCCTTGGCCGGGGTGAATGCTGCCGTGATGACCGGGCCGGCCACGGCAAAAACCCCCGCAAAGGCGGCCATAAACAGAAGGCCGGCTCCCAGCGCTCCAAATCCGATCGGGCGCAGCGCCGCGTGCCGTCCTTCCCCGAGAGCCTTGCTGATCCTCATGCTCACGGCCAACGACAGTCCCAATGGGACCATGAAGGTCAGCGCCGCGCATCCGAGCGCAATCTGGTGCGCCGCCAATGGCACCGCCCCCAGCCACCCCATCATCAGCGCGGACGCGGCAAAGGCACCGGTTTCGAACAACAGCATGATCCCCGCCGGGATGCCCAATCGGAGCAATCGAACGAACCGGGCCCGCTCCCAACCCAGCGAAGGCGCCGCCCGCACCGCGGCAAACGCGGGCGACCATCGCAGCCATATCCCCAGCGCGACCACGGCAGCCAGCCGCGCCACCAGTGTCGCCCAACCGGAACCAATCAATCCCAGCGGGGAAAACCCGAGATGGCCGAACACCAGCACCCAATTCAGAAACGCATTCAGGACGACATCGCCGAGGATGATGATCATCGGCATCCACGGGCGACCGATCGACTCGGCGAACTGGCGTTGTACCTGGAAAAACAGCGAGGGTACCACCGAGCTCGTAATCAGCAGGAAGAAGGGTTGCACGATCGCCGTCACTTCCGGTGGCTGGCCCAGACGATGAATCTGAGTCGAGAGCGCGGCCAGCAATCCCGCAGCGGACAATCCGACCACCACGCCCAGGACCCGTCCGTGCCGCAACCACGAGGCGCAACCTGGCTCATTGCCCGCCCCGTGATCCCGCGCCGCAAAAACCCCAGGGCCCAGCAAGAGCCCCATGCCCACGACATAAACCATGCCGAATACTCCGTGAGTAAATGCCGCGGCCGCCAGCGGCACCGTGCCCAGCCGACCGATGAAGGCGTTGTCGGTGAGTCCGATCAACATCTGGCTGACCTGCCCGATCACAATCGGGAAGGCCAACGCCAAAGTTGGGCGCAGTTCACGGCGCACGGCGGAAAGATCAATCACGCCGCCCAAGAAGGACCCGAAAATTGGGCCGGGCAACGTGTTTTCCGTTGGTTCGCCGCCCGCTTCGTGACTTCTTCCTCGATCGCATGTCTCCCCTTGCCCTCGGCATCGTGCTGATTGCCGCGTTCACCCACGCGACCTGGAACTATGCCACCAAGCGGGCCGGCGGCGGACTGCCCTTCGTCTGGATGAGCTGTTGCCTCGGCCTCCTGCTTTACCTCCCCGTCGCCACCGGCTACTGGCTGTGGCGGCATCCCGTGCTGCCCGAAGGCATGATTCTCACCATCGCGGGAAGCGGAGTGATCAAGACGGCATATTCGCTGCTGCTGCAGCGCGGTTACCGTACCGGCGACTTCTCGCTCATCTATCCTCTCGCCCGCGGCACCGGACCGCTCTTGTCCACTTTGGCCGCCATCCTCTTCTTTGGCGAACGACCCTCGTTGCTGGCCTTGGCCGGAGGCATCGTGATCGTCGGGTCGGTGTTCTACCTGACCGGCGGTGCCTCCCTTTTGCATCAAAGCCGCGCGCACCTGCGCAATGCCGCCCGATTCGGAATTGCCACCGGAACCTGCATCGCCGCCTACACGGTTTGGGACCAACACGCCGTTTCGCGCCTGCATCTCCCGCCCTTGCTGTACGACTGCGGGACTTCGGTCACGATGTTTGCCCTGCTGGCGCCGTTTGCCTTGGTTCGCCGGAGCGAGGTCGCACGGGAATGGCAGGAACATCGCTGGCACGCCCTTACCATCGCGGTGCTCGGTCCCGTCGGCTACGTTCTGATTCTCACCGCCATGGCCTTCACCCCGGTGAGCTACATCGCCCCGGCGCGGGAAATCAGCATTGTCATCGGGGCATTCTTTGGCGCCAAACTCCTCCATGAAGCCGAGGCCAAGCGCCGGCTGATCGCCGCCGGGGGAATGGCGGCGGGCGTGATTGCGCTGGCGATGGGCTAGGCGGACCGCATCGTCGGGTCATGCGTCGATCCAAGGAAATCGTCATCCTCTGCGTCCTGTGGTTCGCCGTCGCGGGTTTCGTCCTCTGGTACGTGGTCCATCGGCGCGCCCAAAACCGCGCTGAGACGAATCCGCCTCCCGCCGTCCCGGCGATCAAGTGAACCCGCGCCGATGCGCCGGGCGCGTTCAAGGTGCTGATCGAACAATGATCGTGTATTTCTGCGCGAGCCCATTGCCGGCCGAAAAGCGGACCGCCTCTGTACCCTCGTCGGCGAGGGTGACCGTCTGCCACGGCGTTTCATCGCCGATGGCGAAGCCCTGCGTGTCCTTAAAAACACAACGCACCTGCACCTGGATCGAGCTGCTCCCACGATTTTTCACGTTGGCCACAACTTCGAGCCGGCCCGCGGAGTTCCGCTCCTCTCGCAACCCCGTGCAAAGGATCGCATCGAGTGTCGCCGGATCGAGTCGCGCGAACTTTCCCGTGTTCTCGATCGAGTATTTCGTCGTATCGTCCGGCAGGTAGGTGGCCGGCGCGGTCCGACAGCCCACGAGGACAAGCAGGCTGGTGACACAAAGAAGAGGAATCGCTGACGGCATCATGATGAGGCGAACAGAGGTTAGACCCCAAATCGGAGAATAGTTCTTCCCGGAATAGCCTTTTCCTCCAATCTGACCGATCTGGTGGCGGTCACTTCCCCACCGGAAGCGGTTGCGCCAAGTGGACGCTCGCCGCCCGGGCCTTCTTCGCCCCGAAACGGTGGGTAAATCGGTCCATGTAGATGTAAATCACTGGCGTGATGTACAGAGTAAGCATCTGCGAGACAATCAACCCACCCACCACCGCCAAGCCGAGTGGACGACGCGACTCCGCGCCCGCTCCGAGGCCCAACGCTATCGGCACGGCCCCGGCCAGCGCCGCAAAGGTAGTCATCATGATCGGACGAAACCGAACCAGGCAGGCCTCGACGATCGCCGCCTCGGCGTTGAACGACGCGCCCTGCTCGTGCTCCCGGGCCAGGGCAAAGTCGATCATCATGATGGCGTTCTTCTTCACGATGCCGATCAGCAGGATCACGCCGACGTAACCCATGATGTTCAATTCCTCGTGAAAGGCCCACAGCGTCACCAGCGCGCCAAAACTCGCCGCCGGCAGACCCGACAGAATCGTCAGCGGATGAATGAAGTCCTCGTACAGGATGCCGAGCACGATGTAGATCACGACCACCGCCATCATGATCAGCAGGCCCATGCCCTTGAGCGAGGAGGCAAACGCCTGCGCCGAACCAACAAAACTGTAACTGACCGTCACCGGCAGTTCAGCCCGCGCCAGCGCTTGAATCGCCACGGTGGCATCCCCGAGCGAAACGCCGGGCTTGAGGTTGAACGAGATGGTGACCGCCGGCAACTGTCCGAGGTGCGTGACCGTGAGCGGACCCACGCTCCGGCGCAACGAGGCAACCGTGTCGAGCGACACAAGCTTGCCGCCCTTGGTCCGCAGATAGATCAGCGAAAGGTTCGAGGCATCGCGTTGGAATTCAGGCGCGACCTCCATGATGACGTAATACTGGTTCGTCGGCGTGTAAATCGTCGAAACCTGCCGCGTGCCATAGGCACTGTAGAGAGACTCCTCGATTTGCTGTGGCGTAATTCCCAGCGTGGCCGCCCGGTCCCGATCGATGTCAACCCGCAGCTGCGGGCTCGTGATCTGGAGGTCCGAGTTCACGTCGACCAACTGCGGCAACGCGCGAAACTTCTTTTCCATGCTTTCCGCGACCGCGTAAAGTTCTCCGCGGTCCAAACCGGTGAGCGAAAACTGGTAAAGCGCCTTCGTGAGCTGGCCGCCGATGCGGATCGCCGGCGGCACTTGGGGATAGGCCTTCAGGCCCGGGATCACCGAAAGTTTCTGCCGCAAATCACCAAGGATGACGCTGATGGCCGCCCGCTCCGCTCGCGGTTTCAGACGCATTAGGATTCTCCCCTGGTTCGAAGTCGAATTGACGGCGCCGCTCGATCCCATCGCCGACATGAAGGCCGCCACGTAAGGCTGCCGGGCCACAATGGCCGCGGCCGCTTGTTGGTGACGCGACATCTCCTCAAACGAAATATCCTGCGCCGCCTCGGTGAAAACCATCACAATGCCGGTGTCGTCGGTCGGGATGAATCCCTGCGGCAGCGCGCGCACGAGGCCAACGGTGAGCACGGCCATCAGCCCGGCGATTGCCAGCACGACTCCCCGGTGCCGGAGGCTGGCGTGGAGCGTCCGGCCATAGAAGCCGCGCGCGGCCTCGAACACGCGCTCGCTCCAGTCATAGAACCGCCCGTGGGCCGGTCTTTTTCCGGTCCCGGGCGTGACCTGGGGCTTCAGAAAACGGCTGCACAACATGGGCGTGAGCGTCAGCGACACCACCCCCGAGACCAGGATCGCGGCCGTAATGGTGACCGCAAACTCGTGGAGCAGCCGCCCCAGGATACCGCCCATGAACATGAGCGGGATGAATACCGCCACCAGCGACAGCGTCATCGACAGGATCGTGAAGCCGATTTCCCGCGAGCCCTTGAACGCCGCCTCTCGCACCGGCATGCCCATTTCGACATAGCGCACGATGTTTTCCAGCATCACGATCGCATCATCGACGACAAATCCGACCGAAAGCGTGAGCGCCAGCAGCGACAGGTTGTCCAGCGAGTAACCGAAAAAATACATTGCGACAAAGGTCCCGAGCAGCGCCATCGGGATCGCCACGCTGGGAATTATCGTCGCCCACACCGACCGGAGAAACACAAAGATCACGAGCACGACGAGCGAGACCGAAAGCATCAGGGTGGACTGCACGTCGTTGACGGAATCGCGCACGGCCTCGGAGTTGTCGCGGAGCACATTCAGGCGCACCGATTCGGGCAGCTGCTTCGCGAACACCGGCAGCAGCGCCCGCACCCGCGCCACCACCTCAACCGTGTTCACGCCGGGCTGCTTCTGGACCGCCAGCACGATGGCGCGCGAGGGATCGAGCTGGTCGTCGATGCGCTGCGCAAACCAGCTGGCGACCCGCGATTCCTGCACGCCGTCGATCACCTGGGCGAGCTCGCCGAGGCGCACCGGGGCGCCGTTGCGGTACGCCACGACGATGCTGGTGAATTCCGCCGCGTTGGCGAGCTGGCCACTCGCCAGAATCTGCACCGACTGGCGATTGCCGTCGAGCAGCCCGGTGGGCTGGTTGACGTTGTGCGCCGCGAGCGCCGTGCGGACTTCGTCGAGCGTGATGCCACGACTGGCGAGCAATCGCGGGTCGAGGCGGACGCGCAGGGCGTACTTTTGGGCGCCAAACACCTGCACCTGGGAAATGCCATCGACGCTGGAAATCCGCTGCGCCATCATCGTCTCGGCATATTCATCCACCACCGACAACGGCAGCGTGGGCGAGCTCAAGGCCAGGTAAAGGACCGGTTGGTCCGCGGGGTTCGTCTTGCGCAATGAGGGCGGCGAAGGCATGTCCTGCGGCAGACGCCGCTGAACGGCGGCAATCGACGCCTGCACGTCCTGCGCCGCGGCGTCGATATTGCGCTCGAGCGTGAACTGCAGCGTGATCTGCGTGCTTCCTGTGCCGCTGGTTGACGTCATCGAGTCGATGCCGGCGATCGTGGAGAACTGCTGCTCCAGCACGGTCGCCACGGCACTGGACATCGTCTCGGGCGTGGCGCCGGGCAGCGACGCGTTGACCACGATAGTCGGAAAGTCGACGGTCGGCAGGTCGCTCACGGGCAGCAAACGGTAAGCCATGACGCCGAAAATACACAACGCCGCGGTCAGCAGCGTGGTCATCACCGGCCGGCGGATGCAGACTTCCGGTAGATTCATGGCCGCGCCTCCGCTTTGTCCGCGGTCACCGCCGCGCCCGTCGGGGCCCGGGGTTCCGCCTTCATCCCGGGTAACAGGCGGAGCTGGCCATCGGTAATCACCACTTCGCCGCCTTTCAGCCCGGTCGCGATCAGCGTGGTATCGCCGGCGCTGCGGGCGATCTTGACAGTTCGCAAGTCGACGGTCTGGTCGGATTTCAACACGTAGAGCGTCGCCCCACTCTGACTGTTGAGTACCGCCGTTGAAGGCACGACGATGGCCTGCGCATCGACCCCGGTCTGCGTCACGACGTAGACAAAACGTCCGGGCCAGAGTGCCTTGTCGTCGTTGGCGAAGACGGCCTTGAGCGTGATCATGCCCGTGGTGGGGTCGATCGTGTTGTCGACAAATTCGAGCTGTCCGTTCTCGCGCTTCACGCCCGAACTCCGATCCGTCACGGCGACGGTCACGAGTCCGGCCGCGAGTGCCCCCCGGATTTCGTCGAGGGCCCGCTCCGGTACCGAATAGGACACCGCGATGGGTGCCAGCTGATTGATGGTCACCAACGTGAAGTTGTTGTCGTTGGCCTTCACCAGGGATCCCTCGTGCAGCAGCCGCTGGCCCGTACGCCCGGCAATGGGCGCACGAATCTCGGCGTAACCCAGCTGCAATTCGGCGTTGGCCAGCGCTGCTTCCCGGGACTGGACGTCAGCCTTGGCCGACTGGGCCTTCGTCTGATACTGCGCATACGCCTCCTTCGAAATGGCGGACTGCTGGTCGAGGTGCGAGTAACGATCGGCATCGGCGGCCGCCTGCGACTCCTGGGCGCGGGCACTGGCCAGCGCCGCCCTGGCCTGCGAAACGGCATTTTCAAACGGCCGGCGATCGAGCGTGACCAGGGGATCGCCCACCTTGACCTCGTCACCCTCCTTAAAATGGATCTCAGCAATGATCCCGTCGACCTGCGACTTGACGCTGACCGCGCGCAAGGCCTGCACGCTGCCGATGGATTCGACCCGGCGCGGCACATCCTGCTGGACGGCAGTGGCGACTTGGACCGGCACGCTCGGGGCGCTCCTTTCCTTGGGGCCCGCCGCCGGCGCACAGCCGGAAGCAAAAGCCAAAAGGGCTAGGAGGAAATGAATCAGGACAACACGGGGACGGAACAGCTTCATTGAGGAGATTGGCGGGAAAGGGCGTGGAGGCGGAGAAGGTTCGCCTTGATGAGGGTGAGGTCGGACAACAGATTTGTCCGCCGTGGCATTGAAATGCCGGCCAAATAATCGTTGCGTAGGCGATCGGCGCGTTCCTCCAGGCGCACAATGATCCGGCCAGCGCGGGAGGTGAGTTTCAGGCGATACGCCCGCGCGTCGCCGGCCTGGTCATGGCGCTCGATCCAGCCCGCCTTTTCCAACCGCTCGGCCTGCCGGCTGACAGTGATCTTTTCCATCTGCAGCAGGTCGGCCAGCTCGCTTTGCGTGCAGTCCGGCTGCCGTGCCAGGTAATACAGGAACAACCACTGCGACCGCGTCAGGCCGAGGTCACGCACCCGGCGGTCGAACTCCTTGCGCGCCAGCCGGCTGATATCGGCCAAAAGGAAGCCGAGACTCTGCTCTGAGGATGGCCGAGCGGCAGACATGAAGCGCAACAAGTAAGCTAGCTTACCATATTTGCAAGCGCGAGCTCGGTCTCCGGGCGACGGGCGGGGCCTCGATTGGCGGATTGGCGCCGGACGCGCTTCGGCCTACCCGAAGGCGGCGCCGCGGTGAACCACAGGCTCACCTAACACCAGCCGAATCGGCGGCGGACTCACGTGGACCGCCGCGCACTGAAACGGCCTACCTCGCCGGTCTCGCGATCGGCTTTGGTCGGAACCGGTGCGGGACTTCCCGCCGGTGGTCTGCGAACCGCACATTCCGAGCCCAACGCCCGGTCGTCGCCGGCCGTCGGTTGATGGCGGGATGGCACCCGGCCGCGATTCGCGCCCGATCGCAGACCAACCCCAGGGCCACCCCCGCCTCACTGAAAGCCTGGGGTCGTCCACGAGGCGAAAAACGCCCGGAAGACCCCTCCTGAGGCCCATATTTTTACGTTCCGCGCACGAGGCGGGCTTGCAGCCTGCCGCACGGACCGGCAAACGTATCAGCCACACACCTCCGCCCGTCGCATGAAAACCGTCCGCCTGCTTGCTGCCTCCTTGATTGCCGCCACCGCCCTGACGCTGGCCTCCGCCCAACAAAACCAGGATCTCACCGCCCTTCGCGCCAAGGCCGAAAAAGGCAACGGCCTCGCCCAATACAATCTCGGTCTCGCCTACGCCGAGGGCCGGGGGGTGCCGCTTGACCGCCTGGAAGCCTACGTGTGGCTGTCCCTCGCCCGCGAGAACGGTGCACGGGGCGCGGCCCTCGACAACCTGATCGCGTCCTTCGACAAGGGTTCGCTGGAAATGGCCCAACAGCGACTCGCCGACCACAAGAGCGCGGCCACCGGCACCATTCCCTCTGTCGCAACCAACAGCGTCGCGACCGATCCTATTCCCACCATCAAAACGACCGTAGCCGCAAAGGTCGTGGCGGCGGCCTCGACGGCGGTGGAAACTGGCAGTGTCGCCCAACAAATCGCCGCCCTCACGGCCGACAAGAAACAATTGAGCGAGGAAGTGGCGAAGGCGTGGAAGGAAATCGACGCCCTCAACGCCGCCTTGGGCAAGGCGCAGCAGGAACTCCGCTCCGCCAGCCCGAAGGCCGCCACCGCGGACCTGGACAAACTGGCCGCACGGACGAAGGAATTGGAAACCAGCCTGAGCAGCGCCGATGGGCAGAAAAAAGTGCTGACGGAAAATCTCGCGTCCACGCTGGCGGAGCTCGCGGAAGCCAAGGCCGCACTCGCCGAGCAAACCAAAAAGGCCGAGCAACTGACGGCGGCCGACGCCGCCCGCCTGACGCCCTCGGCCGAAATGGCCGCCACACGCAATCAGCTCGCCGCCACTCAGGCGCACACCGCGGCCCTGACCGACGAATTGGCCAAGGTCCGCGCGTCGGAAACGTCCTTGCACGACACCATCGCCCAGCTCGAACAGGACAAGGCCCAGCTCGTGGCCCGGCCCGATCTGACCAACAAGGTCCGCGAACTCGAGGCCGCCCTCGGCGACTCCAATCAGAAACTGGCCGACGCGAGCGGCCAGCTGAAGAACGCTGCGACGACTTCCTCGCGCGTGACCGAGTTGGAAGCCCAGGCCGCCACCCTCCAGTCCTCGCTCGCGGCCGCCCAGGCTCAGGTGAACACCCTGCAATCCGCCGGGGCCGCCAAGTCCACCGCTCCCGCGTACCCTGACCTTTCCGACAAAGTTCGTGAATTGGAGGCGCGCCTGGTTGCCGTGAATCAACAGGCCGATTCAGCCGTTCAAACCGCGGTGGCGGCCAGCAAGCAATCCGTGGCCGACCTCAACGCCGCCGGGGCCCAGATTGCGCGACTCAAGGAGCAGCTCGCCACCAAGTCGGCCGCTCCGGCCACTCCGGACCTGTCCGGCCGGGTGCGCGAACTTGAAACCCAGCTTTCCGATGCGGCGGCCCTGGCCACGAACGCCCGCCAGGAAGCCGCCTCACTAGCCAAGGCCCGGGATGAAGCCCTCAAGAATCGCGGCCCAGCGTATCCCAATCTCGCCGGACGCGTGGTCGAACTCCAGACCGCCTTGGCCGAGTCCAAGCGCGATCTGGCCGACGCGCAGAACGCCCTCCACACCGCCGAACAGGCCCGGGCGGCCGCGCCCGCGGCACCCGTTGCCGTTGCACCGGAATCCGGAACACCGCCACCCGAGGTGACCGACCTGCAGAAGCGCCTCGCCGACACCGAAGACAAGCTCGCCACCGCCCTGAAAGGCTACGCGTTGCTACAGCGCGAACATGACGCCCAAGCCGAGACCAACGCGAAGGCGAACGAGGCCGTCACGAACGAACGCAACTCCCTCTCCACCCAGGTCACCGCACTGACGGCCGAGGTCGAGCAGCTCAAGAGCGGCGCCTCCGGCCAAGTCGCCGCTGCTCAAGCCGAGACCGCTCGCGTCACCGAATCACTGGCTGCGTTGCAACGGTCCACGGCGCAAAACTCCACTGACTTGACCGCCGCGCGCGCGCTTCTCCACCAACTGCAGGGAGCCAACACGGTTCTCGCAAATGAAAACTACCAGCTGAAGACCAAGCTCACGCCCGGCGCCGCTCTTGCCAGTGCTCCGACCGCACCGGGAGCCACCCCGAGTGTGACTCCATCAACCCCCACCCCCGCCCCCGCTACTCCAGCCGCCGCTCAAGGCGCCGCGCGAACCCATGTGGTCGCCGCGGGTGACACGTTGTTCCGAATCAGCCAGCGCTATTACAACACGCCGAATCGCTGGCAGGAAATCTACAAGGCCAACGCCGCCAAACTCGGAACGAACGGCGTGTTGAAAGTCGGATCCGAGCTGACTATTCCCTGATTCTGCTGCGACAAGGCGTTGCGCCGGGGCAGATTCACCCGCTCACCACGGGTGGGTGGGCCGCTTGCGGGCCGATCAAGCGCCCTGATCGAGAAACCTGGTCAAAACCAGCCGACGATCACCGCCAGCGAAACGATTGACGTCAGAACGCTAAGCACAATCGCCCCCGAGGCGAGGCCCTCGTCACCTTTCAATTCCAGCGCGATCGTGTACGAGATGATCGCGGTGGGGCAGGCCATCAGGATCAGCAGCATCTTCAGTTCAACGCCGCCGAGCCCGAGCCAGCGCCCGATGAGCCAGCCAATCACGGGAGCCACCCCGGTCTTCATAAGTGCCGACCCGAGCGGCCAACGCCAGTTGCCCCGCAATTTCACCGTGACCAGGGAACTCCCCACGCCCAGCAATCCAAGGGGCAGTGCCATCTCCCCCAACGCCGTGAACGTCTTGTCTACCACTGTGGGCAGCGGCCACCCGGTAAGGGCGAAAAGAATCCCCGCCAGCGTGGCCAGCAAAGGCGGAGTCGTCGCGAGCTGCCGCGCGAACGGCTTGAGCATCGACCAACCCAGCTTGTGCTGGCTGAGCTGCAGCACGACCACGCCCGCCACATTGTACACGACCATCATCGGCGCCACGGTGATGATCGCCGCACTGCGGACGGAAACGCCCCCAATGAGCTGATCGTCCGGCAACGAATAGATGATCGGCAGTCCGACAAACGCGAGATTCCCGCGAAAACCTCCCTGCACAAAGGTGCCGACCGCCGCACCCGGCATCCGCCACAGCCACGCCGCACCATAACTCAACAAGGTTACCCCGGCTGTCGAGAAGAGCATCGCCTCCAGCATCACCCGGGCCCCCGCGATCCCATGAAAAGATCCGGCGAGTTGCGAAAAGAGCAAGGCGGGCAGCCCGAGCCAGTAAGTCAGCCGATTGGCTTCTCTCAGAAAATTCGGCGAGGCAAAGTTCGTCGCCTGCAGGACGGCACCGATGCCGATCAGCAGGAATACCGGTGCGAGAATGTTCAGGAATTGCATCGCTCACATGACACTGCGAGAGCCGCCAGCAGGGTCTAGGCTGAAAACGGCCGCCCTTTCCGGCCGAATAATTCGCCCGCGCCTGCATCTGCTGGTTGACTCAATCCGGAGGTTTGCCACCAACATCGGGAACCATGTCCCTGCCCACCCAGTTCTCCGGCGTCACCGTTCACACCAAGGCCAACCTCTATTTTGACGGGCGCGTCGTCAGCCACACGGTTTTGATGCCCGACGGAGCCAAGAAAACGCTGGGGCTCATCTATCCCGGCAGCTACCATTTTGGAACGGGCGCACCGGAGCGGATGGAAATCGTCGCGGGCAGCGCCAAAGTCACGCTCGACGGCCAGACCGGGCTCAAGGAATATGCCGCCGGAACGGCCTTCGACGTCCCAGGCAAAAGCGGCTTCACCATCGAGGTGACAACCGGAATCTGCGAATACATCTGCTCGTTCCTGTAGATTCAAACGAAGCTGGCGGAAGAGCGCGAAGGCGTTACGCTTCGCGCATGCGTTTGATCATAAATGGGCTGATCCTGGCGGCCGCACTGGCCGGGGCATTACACGCCGGGGACCGACCGGCCACGGCGGCAGAATCCACGCTGCCCGACGGGCTCTACGCCCAGTTTTCCACCGGCAATGGCACTATGATTGCGGAGCTGTTCGCCGATCGCGTTCCGCTCGCCGTCACCAGTTTTGTCGGTTTGGCGGAAGGCACACTGGCCCCGAAGGACGGCAAGCCTTTCTACACCGGACTCACGTGGTACCGGGTCGTGCCGGGCTTCGTCATCCAAAGCGGCAATCCGGGGCAGAAAGACACCGGCGACGATAACATCCCGTACAAGTTTCCCGATGAGTTTGTGCCCGGCCTGCGTCACGGCGAAACGGGCATCCTCTCGATGGCCAATGCCGGGCCCGATACCAACGGCTGCGAGTTTTTCATCACCCTCGGCGACTGTACCCGGCTGAATTATCTGCACAGCGTTTTCGGTCGGGTCATCCGCGGTGCCGAATTGCTCTCTCAGATCAAACCCGGGGACGCGTTCTCCATAAAAATTCTCCGCGTCGGATCAGTAGCCACCGCGTTCCCGGCGAGCGAAACTGCATTCAAGGCTTTGTCCGCCCGCGCGCGCCCCTACGCCGGGGAGAAGGACGCCGGGCCGGCCGCCCATTTTGATGACCCCGACCATCTGCTGCCGGCCGAGCCGCCCCGCGCCCGATATTTCAACTACAAGCTGAGCAATTTTGAGCGAACCACCGGCGTGAAGATCGTGGCCCGTGTTTTCGCCCAATCGCCTCCGCCCGACGAGGACAAGGTGCCGGGAGCCTACATGCATGCCCTCGCCGAGAAATTCGGCGTCGACCGTCACGGTGCGCTCGCGGTTTGTTTTGCGAATGACGACGACTGGCGAGTCTGGGTCGGCGACGAATCGACGTCCGCGTTCCTCGGTCGGCCGAGCGTCCCCGGTGATCTTGTCGCCGAAGGCAGATTTCACGAAGTGAAGGAGGCCTTTCTCAATGCCGCCCACGCCGCGGGCGACGCCGCCTACCTCGCCCAGCAACAACGGTCGCCGGAGGACCCGCCGCCGAAAGCCCAACACCTGAAATTGCAGATGGATGCCCTGCTCGACGGTCTCATTTTCAAACTCGAGCCCAAGTGAAATTAAGCATTTTCCTGCCCTGCGCCCTGCTTTGGGCGCCGCTCCCGGCGGCGGAAGCCGACCTCCGGGATCTTGTCGCCCGGCAAATCGCGTCCGATTATCCCGGCCTCGAATCCTTTTACCAGGACCTGCACCGCCATCCTGAACTCTCGCTCATGGAGGAGAAAACCTCCGCCAAAGTGGCCGGGGAACTGCGCGCCGCCGGTTTTGCCGTCACTGAAAAATTTGGCGGATACGGAGTCGTGGGCGTGTTGAAGAACGGCGACGGCCCCACGCTTTTGATCAGATCGGACCTGGATGCATTGCCCGTGGCCGAGGAGACCGGCCTCCCGTTTGCCAGCATCACGCGGAGCCTGGATGTCAGCGGCCGCGAGGTTCCGGTGATGCACGCGTGCGGCCACGATATTCACATGACGGTGCTCGCCGGTACGGCCCGGGCGCTGGCCGCCCTGAAGGCCCGCTGGGCCGGCACTCTCGTCTTGATCGGTCAACCGGCGGAAGAGATCGGCGTCGGCGCCCGCGCGATGCTGACCGCCGGCCTTTACCGGCATTTTCCCTCGCCCAACTACGCGCTTGCCATTCACGACAGCAGCACGCTCGCCGCTGGAACGGTCGGCCTGATCGAAGGCTACGCCCTTGCCAACGTCGATACGGCCGAGATCACCGTTCACGGCATCGGCGGCCACGGGGCTTATCCGCAAACCACCAAGGATCCGGTGGTGCTCGCGGCCCGGATCATCACGGCGTTGCAGACCATCGTGAGCCGCGAGACCCGACCGGTCGAACCAGCCGTCGTGACCGTCGGCTCGATCCACGGCGGCACCAAGGCCAACATCATTCCAGACGAGGTAAAACTGCAACTCACGCTCCGTTCCTATTCTGATCACGTGCGACAACACACGATCGAAGCCATCAGGCGAATATGTCGCGGCGAGGCCATCGCGGCGGGTCTCCCGGATAGACTCATGCCGACCGTAACGGTCGCAGACGAGCAATTCACCCCTGCGACGTACAACGATCCGACTCTGACGAGACGCCTCCACGCGACCCTGGCGGGCTGGCTGGGCGAGGAGAAAATACAGCTGATCGACCCCGAAATGATTGGCGAAGACTTCAGTCAGTTTGGGCGGACCCAGGAGAAGGTCCCGATCTGTCTGATTCGCATCGGCGCCGTGGCGCCGGAAAAAGTAGCGGAAGCGCAGCAAACGGGACTACCGCTGCCCTCCTTGCATTCCGGAAAATTCGCCCCGCAGCCAAAACCGACCATCACCACCGGCATCACGGTCCTGACCGCCGCCGCGCTCGACCTCCTCGCCAGGAAATAATCCGCCCCGGGTGCAGCCGGGCCGGCCCGTATCGGCCTCATTGCTTCCCATCGCAGGTTTCCATCCAATTCGGACCGCTGGTGACGGCGGCCCCATTGTCAACCAATAGAATACTTAGGCCTTGGGGTCGAAGGATTCGAGTGCGTGGACCTGGGGCCACGCGACGGCCTCGGGCCGGGCGATCGGGACCGGTCTCGTGGTACCGTCAGACGGACCACTGGCCGGGATTACCACCGGGAATAACCGCCAATTCAGCTTCCCTTTCGCTTTAATCTGGATGGATTGGTGATTCTGTCCTTCCCATGCGCGCCTACGGAATTCTTCTAATCCTCGGCCTCGTCCTGGCCTTCATCGCGTTCCAAGCCCGGACCGGAATCTTCCGGCTGAAAAATTCCGGTGCCCCGGCGAACAAGTACATGCGCCAAATGATGGAAAATCCCCAGCTGAGTGAAGCGGACGCGGCGGTCCTGCGGGAAAAGTATGGGACGGCCCATGAAAATCCTTCCGGCTTGCGCTACCTGGAACGAAACCCCGGGACCGGTGCGCCCCCCGCGGTCGGGAACGAAGTCGTGATCCACTACGAGGGCTATTTGCTGGGTGGCGCAAAATTCGACAGCTCGCGGGACCGCGGGGAACCGACGGTTTTTCGACTCGGCAGCGCCCGCGTCCCGAAGGGGCTTGAGGAAGCCGTGGCCACGATGAAAAAGGGCGAAAAGCGCACGTTGATCGTTCCCTGGTGGCTCGCTTATGGGGAAGCGGGGAAAGGACCGGTTCCCGCCAAAACCACGGTCGTTTTCGAAGTGGAACTTATCGACATTCGCTAGACGATTGCCCAGTTCAATTCGCTCCGCCGCCCCCATTTTTCCGGTCCGAGATTGCCGGACCCATCTTTCGGAGGCTTTGATTGCGGTCAAAGTCCGAGCAGACTGCCGTTTCGCTTCAACCATCGCTCGGCCTCGCGCCAACCCGGACAAACGGCGGCCACCAGTGACCAGAAACGATCGGAGTGGTTCATTTCGCGCAGATGCATCAATTCGTGATAAATGATGTAGTCGCGAACTGAGTCCGGCGTCTGGACCAACCGCCAGTTCAGGGAAATGGTGCCGCCCGCCGAGCAGGAACCCCACCGCGAACGCTGATTGCGCACGGTCACCTCCTTCACATTCACGCTGGTTTCCGCCGCCAGTTCCCAGGTCCGGCCCGGCAGTTCAACCCGGCCGCGGCGCACGAAGTGCGCCTCCAGGGTGGGACGTAAATCGCCTTGGAGCGCCGGCACCCGAAAAACATCGGCGGCCAGACAAACTGTCGGACGGGTTCCGTCGGACGCCGGCCGGATTTCGGTCATTTCTCCTCGCCAAAGCACGTGCGTGCCCAACGTCCAGACCGTTGCCACCCGCGGTTTATTCGCCTGGCGGCTTCGCGCCCTTCCCAGCCAATCCTGGTGCGCCTCCACAAAGCGTCGCGCCTCCCGCTCCGAACCCCGGCCTGGAATGGTGGCAACCCCCACGCCATCCTTGCGCAAAGTCAGCCGATAGTTTCTCGCCCGAAGGCTGCGGACAAAGACAATGTCCGGTTTCGCGGCGATAGAGTTCGCCTCAAAGAATTCTTGTTGTTCGCTGCTCACAGGTCTTTGGGCTAGACGCCCGCAGGAACCAACGCCAGCCGTGAATCACCGCCGCGTCACCCTGAGGCGAGAAATATTTGCTCTTCCGCTTTTTTTGGGAACAAGAAATCTCTCCCGCCAGACCAACCCTCGCCGCGATTCCAGTTCAAAGCGCCCGATCGGCCGGCAGGTTCTCTGCCTTGCGCTGGGGTCCCCACAAACCGTTTCAATCTCAATGCTTGCACCGCCCCTCAAACTTCGTACGGTTCGCCCACAATGACGCCGGGTTTGCCCGTATCCTCCACTTGTCGAGTCCCAAGGACTCGTGGCTTCACCTTGGTGGAAGTCATGGTGGTGGTGGTGATCATCGGCCTCTTGGCCGCGATGTCCCTGCCGGCCTATCGGCGCATCACCATGCGGTCAAAGACCGCTGCATTGGTCAGTGACCTGCGTTCTTTCTCGACGGCTTTTATCACCTACAGTCTGCAAAATGGCCACTGGCCGGCCGACGCCAATGCCCAGGAAGTACCAGTCGGAATGACGGGAGCCCTCGCCAACGGCTTCACCCTGAAGAGCCCGATCGGCGGGGTTTACAAATGGAATTACGACGTTTCGGCCGACGGCGTTACCGCCAAGGCCGCCATCATCGTCGAAACTTTCGGCGGTGAGACCGTCACCGATGACGCCGACCTCATGGAGATGATCGACCGCGAAATGGACGATGGCGATCTTTCGACGGGCAACGTGCAAAAGGGCAGTACCAACTCACTGGTGTACATCATCGAAAAATGACACCTCCCTATCGAGTCAATTTGATCAACCTGTCGCCCGATGTCTCGGCGGTGGTCCCGACTGCGGACAAAGTTGACCTTGGACAGACCCCAGCCGAGGAGGTCTTCCGCCTGGCCGGGAAATTGCTGAAGTTGGATGTGACCGCGAACCCCAAGGCCGAGCCCGGCATCATTGTCCAGCGGGGAGAAAAGGGCTGGCGCATCGCCGCCCATGCCGGTCGTTTGCGCATGTACAAGAGTACGTCGCTTTTTGACGAATATTGGACTGTCGACACGGCCCAGGGCTTGGCCCAGCTGCCACCGTTTGCCGTGGCCGCGAACACCACCGGGACCCGGTCAACCAAGAGTCGCGCAGCTCAACCGCAGCGATACCAGGCGGTGCGGAGCATCATGGAAGTGGCCGGTCTGTTCCTGCTGGGCGTACTTCTTATCGTCGTTGGTTTTTGGTACGGATTGCCGCATCGCAAACTCAGCGATCTGCCGCCCGATGTCATCGTGGTAACAGCCGACAGCGAGCGCACCTCCGTCTTCGCCGCCGTGGCCGGCAGCTACGTGGCGGGAAAGGTGAAGCCCGGCGAGAGCATCGTCACCATCACTTCCGACGGTCGCGTTTCCCTGAGCACCATCGGCAAGGACGGAAAACCCTCCACTCCCTTCCGACTCGACGAACAGGCTAAGGCCGCCCGCAAGGGGAGTCTGGCCGCCATTGTCACTTCCTTCGGCGTGATCGCGGAGCTTCCCCCCGACGCCGTCAACGTCGGCAACGGTCACTGGCGGAAACTGGCCGCGAACTGAGGCGGCCTTCGGCCGCTTCGGAGGCTGGCGGACAAATCTGATCCTGAATGCGGGGTGCGCGGTGGGCTCGTGTCGCGATCGAACTCCGGTTCGGCCTTGCGATCGTCGAGATCAAAGCTTCACCAGATTCCACTCGATCGGCTGGCCAGGATTGAGGACCAGCCACGCGAAACTGGCCCGGGCCCCGCGATTGGGTCGGGAGATGCAGCCCGGATTCAGCCAGCGGACCCCCATCGCGTCCGTCTCGTCCCGCGGGACATGCGTATGGCCGTGTAGAACTATCGCTACGCCTGCCGGCACTCGGGTCGGGGGAATATGCGTGAGAAGAAACTGAATCCCAACCCGCTCCATCCTCAGCTCGAACGGCCACAAATTGTGGCTCTCATTGTTCCCCAGGACCACCTGCATCGGCCGGCCAAGTTGCTCAAACTCCGCCAGGGTTTCTGGTTCGCAGACATCGCCGAGGTGCCAGATTTCGTCCGCGCCGCGCAAACGCCCCGGCAGACCGGCGGGGTACTTGTCGTGCGTATCAGAGATAACCGCGATGCGCATCAGCCGACACTGAACAAGGCACGGCCGGGACGGCAACTCCGGAGACGCCCGGTTCCGCCGGCTACTTTGCCGCTGCCGCCGGCACCAGCGGCACGTAGGGTGCCTCATGCAGGTCCGCGGCTCTCCGGCCGAGTAGCAATTGCCACCATACGCGAGCGCTCGCGGCCACGACCGCCAACACCAGGAGCAAAAACGCCGCCGTGACGCCGGCATCCACATAATTGTTGAACAGCTGCGCGCGCCATACCGCGAGGTCCGCCACCGAACCCCCTGCATCGACCCGCGCCTCCAGCCCGCGGGCGATGGCCAAAAACCCCACGGGCGCCGGGCTGAAAAGCTTCATCCATCCCGCGGTGCCGGTCACGGCGATCAGCCAGCCGAGCGGCAAGATCGTGACCCAGGCATAACGCTTCCGCCCCATCTTGATCAGGACCGTCGTGCCAAGACTGAACGCGATGACCCCGAGCAACTGATTCGCCACGCCAAAAATCGGCCACAAAGAATTGATGCCGCCCAACGGGTCGATGACCCCTTGATAAAGGAACCAACCCCATGATCCGACAAACAGCAGAGTGGCCAGCGCATTTCCCGCCGCCGACCGGGTGTCGCCCAGGCGTCGCGAAAAAAGCCCGAGCAAATCCTGCGTCAAGAACCGCCCCACCCGCGTGCCCGCATCGATCGTGGTGAGGATAAACATCGCCTCGAACATGATGGCGAAATGATACCACAGCGCCAGGGCCGCCTTGCTGCCCAATACGCCGGCAAACATGTGCGCCATGCCGACCGCAAAGGTCGGCGCCCCGCCCGTCCGGCCCACCATGGTCTTCTCGCCCACGCTCGCGGCCAGCCCGGCCATTTGTTCGGCGGTCACGGGAAAACCCAGAGCGCTGACTTTTGCCACGACGGCAACCGCGTCACCTTTCAGGTTGATCGCGAAATATTCTCCCGGCTCCATCGCACACGCGGCGATCAGAGCCATGATGCCCACCACCATTTCGGTGATCATCGCACCGTAGCCCACAATCCGAATATCGCTCTCCCGCGCCAGCAGCTTCGGGGTCGTGCCCGACGAGATCAGCGCATGAAATCCGGACACCGCCGCGCAGGCGATCGTGATGAAGCAGAAGGGAAATACCGGCCCCGCCACGACCGGCCCGGTGCCGTCGACGAACTTTGTCACGGCCGGCATCTTCAGCATCGGCCCGATGACCACAATCGCCAGCCCCAGCGCCGCGACGGTGCCGACCTTCATGAATGTGCTCAGGTAGTCGCGCGGGGCGAGCAACAGCCAGACCGGAATGACCGAGGCAAGCACCCCATAGCCCATGATCCACCAGGCCAGCGTCGTGCCCTTCAGGGTCAGCCATCCCTCCAGCGCCGTGCCGTGGACGAATTGCCCGCCCCAGACCGACAACAGGAGCGCCCCGACTCCGAACATGCTGATCCCGACCAACCACCGGCCGCTCGCACCGCCAAATCGCATCGCGCATCCCATGCCGACCGCGATCGGCATCGTCGCCGCAATGGTGAACAAGCCCCACGGGCTTTCCGCCAAGGCGTTCACCACCACGAGCCCCAGCACCGCCAGCAGGATGATCATGATCGAGATGATGCTCACCAACGCCGCCAGGCCCGCAAAGGGGCCCACCTCTTCGCGCACCATTTGCGCCAGCGATTTTCCACCCCGGCGAACGGAACAGAACATGATAACGCAGTCGTGCACCGCCCCACCGAGCGTCGCCCCGACCAGCATCCACAACATCCCGGGCAAAAAGCCAAATTGGGCCGCCAGTACCGGCCCGACAAGCGGCCCCGGTCCCGCAATGGCGGCGAAGTGATGCCCGAACACCACCCACTTGTTGGTCCGCACAAAATCCCGCCCGTCTTCCTGCACCACCGCCGGCGTCGCCCGCAGTTCGTCCAAGGTCAGAACCTTGGCCATGAGCCAGGCCGAGTGAAAGCGATACGACACGGCAAAGACACAAAGCGCCGCCACCACCATCCAGAGCGCACTCACCGGCTCACCCCGCGACGAAGCCAGCACCGCCACGGAGCCCACGCCGAGGGATACGACCGCCGCCCAGCCAACAACTCGGGACCAGTGGGAGATTTTCATGAAGAAACGTTCGCCGCTTGATCGGAGGCGCCCCGCGCCCGGGATTCAACCCCGGGCTTCGTCGCTCAGAATTTTGGAAACTTGACCCACTTGGCCCCGGCTTTGCCGCTCTTCACGGCCGTTTCGATGAACGCCATGCCGGCCAGACCATCTTCGATAGTCGGGAAATCATAGCCGTTTTTCGGAGCCTTGCGACCGGCCACGGCATCGGCGATCGCGACCGCCGCACTGCGGTACACGTTGGCAAAGGCCTCGATGAAACCCTCGGGGTGCGCGAACGGCGTGCGCGTCGCACCCTGCGCGGCGGCGGACAGATAATTGTTGCCCCGCCGGAAAACCTGCTGCGGCGCATCGGCCTTCTTGAAGTAAAGCTCGTTCGGATTTTCCTGGAACCATTGCAGGGAACCCTTCGTGCCAAAAACGCGGATGTTCAGATTGTTCTCCTCCCCGCTGGAAATTTGCGACGCGAACAAAATGCCTTTCACGCCCGCGCTGAACCGCACCAGGCAGTTGCCGTCGTCATCGAGCAGCCGTCCGGGAATGAAGGTCGAGAGCTCGGCACAGATCGCCTCCGTCTCGAGCCCGGTGATGTAGCGGGCGAGGTTGTGCGCATGCGTACCAATATCGCCCATGCAGTTGGAAACCCCGGAAACATTCGGATCCATCCGCCAGTTGGAAATCTTGCCGGACGTCGCCGACTCGAGCGCCGTGATCGCGTAACCCTGCGGGTACTCGACGACGACCTTCATGAGCTGGCCGAGCTTGCCGGACCGGACCCACTCGCGGGCTTCCTTCACCATTGGATACCCAGTGTAGTTGTGGGTGAGCGCGAATACTTTTCCGGACTTCTTCACCACGTCGCGCAGCTTCCGTCCCTCCGCCAGGGTGAAACAAAGCGGCTTGTCGCACACGACGTGAAAGCCGGCCTCGAGGAACGCCCGGGCCACGGCGGCGTGGGTATTATTGCGCGTGACGATCGAGACAAAGTCGATGCGCTGGTCGGCCGGGAGCGCCGCCTCGCCGCGCGCCATCTCCGCGTAAGTGGCGTAGACCCGTGCGGGATCGAGGAAGAAGTCGGCTCCGGAGGCCCTGGACTTCTCCGGGTCTGAGGAAAAGCAGCCGGCGACCAGATCGATCTCGCCGTCGAGGCGAGCTGCCATGCGGTGGACCGCACCAATAAAGGCGCCGCGACCGCCGCCGACCATGCCCATGCGAAGTTTGCGGTTGAGATTCATAGGTCAGGTGATTCTGAAACCGTGATTTTGTTCGATGGCCATGTTAAAGCGCGACCGGTTTGCCCGTGGCGGCGGATTTGTACGCACCATCGATGATTTTCATCAGGGCGAGGGCCTGGTCGGGAGTGTTGAGTGGTTTCTCGGTGCCCTCGATCGACCGCACGAAGTTCACCGCCGAGCGCACCCGACCCATGGTCTCGTCGGCCGGTACCACAATGTCGCGGTTCACCTGGCGGCCGTTTTCCAGCGTGTAGAGCTGGCAGGCGTCGATCGCCGTGGCGTCGATGCCATCGACGCCGAACAATCGGCGCACCAGCCCGCCGGCCTTGGTGCCCTGGAAGGTAACCGAAACCTCCTCTCGTTGATTCATCTCCGCCCACGAAACGGCGAAGTTCATCGACTGCCCGGTCTTGAAGGTCACGAAGCCGTGTGCGGCCGCCTCGACGTCAGTCACGCCCTTCGCCACGTCAGGAATGCCCCATGGTCCCTTGAATGACTTGTCGTTAATGTGATCCTGATAGGTGCGGGCAAGGACATGCGCGGGTTCGGGGTAACCCATGAAATGCAGGCCCAGGTCGACCATGTGCAGCAGATCAATCAGCGGTCCGCCGCCGGAGAGGGCTTTCGTGGTAAACCAGCCGCCGAAGCCTGGGATGCCGGCCCGGCGGATCCATTTCGCCTGGCAACTGTTGATCGTGCCGATCGAACCGGCGGCGATATAGTCCATCATCGCATAGCTTTCCGGACGGGCCCGGTTGTTGAAATTAAACATCAGCGTGCGCTTGGCCTTGGCCGCCGCCGCCTGCATCTGGGCCATTTCCTTCGCGCTCAACGCCGGCGGTTTTTCGCAAAACACGTGCTTACCGGCTTTCAGGGCCTGCAGCGCGAGCGGAGCGTGATACTTGTTGGGCACAATGATTGAAACCGCGTCGAGCTCCGGCAAGGTGTTGAGCATGTCCGCCACATCGGTGAAGACGCGACCGATGCCGTGCTTGGCCGCGGCTTTTTCGGCCGCCGCCCGGTTGACGTCAGCCAGCGCGATGATCTCAGCACCCGCCTGACGAAAACCGGCGGCGTGATAGGCCGCCATGCCGCCCGCGCCGATAATGGCAATTTTTGTACTCATGAATGAAGGGGACGAAAACAGGATGGGAACAATGAATCAGGCGGACGAGTGTCGCCGGCGAACGCAATCAGCCCTTTTTGTCGAACTGGGCGTCAAAGACGATCGCACTAGAGGGAAAATCGACCCTGCGCACAAAGGCCGAGGCCTCGGTGGCGCCGTGGACACGGTCCATCCGGCTGTCTTCCCATTCAACGGAAAGCGGACCGCGGTATCCCACGTCATTGAGCGCCACGATAATTTCCTCGAAATTAATGTCCCCGTGCCCAAGCGAACGGAAATCCCAGTAACGGCTGGGATGGCCGAAGCTCACATGGCCGCCGAACACGCCCACCGTGCCGTCGCCGTGACCCCACCAGACATCCTTCATGTGCACATGAAACACGCGGTGGCCAAACGTGCGGATGAACTTCACATAATCGACGCCCTGGTAGCCGAGATGCGAGGGATCGTAGTTGAAACCAAAACGCCGGTGCCCCTTGACCGCCTCGATGGCGCGCTGGGAACTCGCCAGATCGAACGCAATCTCGGTCGGGTGCACCTCGAGCGCAAAATTCACGTTGTGCTTCTCAAAGGTGTCGAGGATCGGACCGAAGCGCTTGCCGAAATCGACGTAACCCGCATCCCAATACGCCTGCGACGTCGGGGGGAAGGCGTAGATCGAATGCCAGATCGACGAGCCGGTGAACCCATTGACGACCGCTGGGAACTCGTCGCTTCCCTTGCGCCCGGGCTTGGCATCGAAAAAGGCCCGGGCCGCCTTGGCCGTCAGGGCCAGTTTCTTGGCCGCGCGCCGGCGCACCCCCTCAGGCTCGCCGTCGCCCCAGACGTCGCCGGGCAGGATCGATTTATGCCGTTCGTCGATGCGATCGCAGACCGCCTGACCGACGAGGTGGCTCGACACCGCGTGACAGCTGAGTCCGTGATCTTGGAGCAGCGACCACTTGTCCTGCACATATTTTTTGTTCGAAGCGGCGGCATCGACGTCGAAATGGTCGCCCCAGCAGGCGAGTTCGACTCCATCGTAGCCCATCTGCTTCACGAGCGGGGCAAGTTTCTCAAGCGGCAGGTCGGCCCATTGGCCGGTAAAGAGCGTGACTGGACGGGGCATGGGGAAACGGGGCTGAGTTGCAGTGATAGACGGCGGCAAGCGTTTAACGCCTTCGCGATTTAGCCAAGCCTGTTCTCACGCCCAGGACCAACCGGCTATGGCGCCACCGGGGCCTTGCACGACTGCCACGCCAGAAAACGCCAACGGCCGTTCTCTTCGCGCCAGACCGACAGGAAATTCAGGTCGTTCGCCACCTTTTGGTCGGAGGTGTGAGCCCGGATGAACACCCGCCCCGTCATGAGGACGATTCCGGGCGCGATCGATTGGAAGGTCCGCTCC
>Ga0302322_100000736_pt1 | contig 25568 bp, 20 predicted proteins | sample Fen_T0_2_FD_203757 | JGI IMG/M metagenome (GOLD analysis project Ga0302322, IMG submission 203757) | Peat permafrost microbial communities from Stordalen Mire near Abisko, Sweden - Fen_T0_2 | ecosystem: Environmental > Terrestrial > Soil > Wetlands > Permafrost | place: Sweden: Abisko...
TCCCCGACGACGCCGCGGACGGCGATCGCGACGGCCTCGGACCCGGCGTCCGAGGCGTACCCGAACGCCAGCAGCCGCACGGCCATCTCCCAGGTCCGCGGCGACGGCCACGCGCCACCCCGGCCCCCGACGGAGGTGGGCATCCGATGGGTGTAATCGGGCCGCACCCGCAGGAAGTCGCACACCGCGGCCCGGGCCCGGGCCACCGCGCCGTCCGCCCGCGAGGGGTCCAGCTGCGGCAGCGGGACGCTCGGCCACACCCCGCCGAGCCCGCGGACCACGGTCTCGGGAACGTGCCGCCACGGCAGGTGCACGAAGCGGTTGGCCAGCGGAGGGGCCAGCTGCCACCCGTCCGCCGCGGTGGACGGCGGGTTGGCGGCGGCGACGATCCGCACACGCGACGGCAGGGCCAGGCTGCCCACCCGGCGTTCGAGGACCACCCGCAGGAGGGCCGCCTGCACCGCCGGGGGCGCGGAGGACAGCTCGTCGAGGAACAGCAGCCCCTCACCCGCCCGGCTCAGCCGGACCGCCCAGTCCGGGGGGGCCATCGGGATCCCGTGGCGCGCCGGATCGGCGCCGATCACGGGCAGGCCGCAGAAGTCGGACGGCTCGTGCACGCTGGCGATCACCGTCTCGAGGGACAGTCCCAGCCCGGCCGCCAGGTGCTCCAGGGTCGAGGACTTGCCGATCCCGGGCTGCCCCCACAGCAGCACCGGCAGGTTGGCGGCGACGGCGAGGGCGAGGGCCTGGACGTAAGGGTCCTGCCCCGGCTCGGTGGAGGTCCGTCGTGTGCGGGCGATGAGGTCCTCGGCGGCGTCCAGGGCGGGCGCGTCGGGGCGGGAGGGGGTCGTCGTCAGAGTCATGATCACCTGTGGGTTCGGGCCGGGTCCCCCTTCCGGGAGCGGCGGCGGGTGGGACGGGATGCGCCGGCCGGGTCGGTCCGGCGCGGCGGGGACGGCGGTGCGCAGCGCGAGGGCTCCGGGACGCCGGACAGCAGCAGGCGCAGCGCGAGCCGGGCGTCGTGCAGCCGGGCGAGGTGGACGGCGGCGCTCTCCCCGCCCGTCAGGACGACGTCGGCGGGCTCGGTCCGCTCCCCGAGGCCGCGGCGCACCAGGTCCAGCGCGTCGTCGATGCGGCCGTGGGCCAGCAGCCCCTCGACGTGGTCCGCGAGGACCGCGTCGGCCCGTAGCTCGGCGACGACCTGACGGCACGGGGACGCCGGTGCGCCGAGCCGGACGAGCAACTGCTCGCGCACGGCCGCCGGCCCGTCCTGCTCGTGGTCGACGGCCGTCCACCGGCCCCCCACCAGCTCCACGTGATGGTCGCGGTCCAGGCAGCGGACGGCGACCGGGTCCGGGCGCCGGTCGAGCACCGCGCGGGCCGCCACCGGTCCCGGACCGTCCCCCGGGACCGACGGCGCCACCAGTGGTCCCACCAGCGGCACGACGAGCGGGTGGACCTCGTCCGGGTGGAGCAGCCCGAGGCGCACCAGGTCCGCCTCCGGCCGCGGACGCCACGCGGCGTCCGGGACGACGGGCAGGCCGCGGGCCGCCGACGCGGGCACGAACCTCACGCCCGGCACCCCGGCCAGGAGCCCTTCGACGAGGACCGCCAGACCTCCGCCCGGCCGCAGCGCCACGACCGGCTCCCCCGGCAGCACCCGCCGGATCTCCGGCAGCAGCCCGACCGGGTCCACGAGCACCCGGGCCGCACGGCGCAGCGCCCGCTGTCCCTGCTGCCCGGCACGACCGGCCGGTCGCGGATCCCCGCCCGGTGGGTCCCCGTCCCTCGAGGCCCCGGACGCCGCAGCCCAGGCGGCGGCCAGATCGCCGGCGTCCGACGGCGCCGTGCGGTGCCCGACGTCGCCGGCCTGCCAGCGCTCGCGGTGCAGGCGCAGGTCATACCGCCCGGCCGTCGCCCGGCGCAGGCCGGGCCACACCGGTGCGCCCGCGCGCCCGTCCCCGAAGGACGCTCCGTCGGGGACCAGGGCGAGGACGACGCGCTGCCCGGCGTCCAGGGCCGCCCGTGGGGTCAGGGCGGCCAGCGTCAGTGTCCTGCCGGGATCGCCGTAACCGGCCAACGGCACGACGCAGCCCTCGCGCAGGAGCCCGCGCCCGTGGCCGCAGCGGGGCAGGTGCCAGCGCAGCAGGTCGGGGGCGAACCGCTGGAGATCGTCGAGGAGGGCGGAGGCGACGGAGCGGCCGTGACGGCGGGACACGTCGGCAGGATCGAAGGCCACGTCGACGTCCGCGACGGAGCAGGCCGCCCGCCAGTCACCGGCGAGCCGGCGACGGGTGGCCGCCTCGATCAGCGAGCGGGGCACGCCGTAACGCAGGCCCTCCGCCAGGGCGACGGCGAGGGAAGGGGCCAGCGGCGCGGAGGGATTGAGGGGTGCGGAGGGCCGTACCGACCCGGGCCCGGTCATCGGGCGGGGGTGGGGTCGGCAACCTCCTGTCCGCGGTGCGAGGTGCAGGGGTTCAGGCGCATGTGATGAGGTGGTCATCGGCGACGGGACGACCGAAAGGATCGCCCGACGGAGCGGCCACGTCAACCCCGAGGTGCGGTCCGGCGCTCGCACCCACTCGCGGTCAACCCGCCGTCCCTGCAGGTGACGCCGTGATGCGGTCCAACCATTCGGCGAGCAGTGCCCGCTCGGGTTCGGTGAGCGCGTCCAGCTGGGGAGCGAAGGCGCGCAGGGCGACCGCCGCCGAGACCGGCCCGTCCGGCGCCTCCCTGGACGGAGCGGTGAGGATGCGGGCGAGCACCGCGTCCAGCATGGCGTCGCCGAGTTCGGGGTCACGGCGGTCGACGGGCGTCGCCAGCAAGTGCTGGATGGTGCCGACCCCCGCGGCCTGGACGAGATCGACGGCGTGCGCCTCGGTCACCTTCAGCCGCCCGGCCATCGCCAGCCGCCGCACGCGCAGGACGAGGATCTCCTTGCCGGCCCGGGCCGCCGGGGAGTCGAGCGCCCGGTCCGGATCGCTCAGCAGCCGGTGGACGGCCGGGTTGGCGAGCCCGAACGCGATCTGCCGGTGCCAGCTCGCGCGCAGGTCCTCGACGGGGTCGACGTCCGCGGCTGCGGCGGCGTCCATCGCCGCCGATTTGGCGGCCACGAAGGTCGCCATGACGTGTTCGGCCACCGCCTCCAGCAGCCCGTCCTTGTCACCGAACAGCCGGTAGATCGTGGGCGCCTGGACGCCGGCCCGCTCGGCGACGCCCCGGGTCGTCACCGCCGCCGGGCCGCCCTCGCGCAACAGGCGGGCCGCGGCCTCGACGATCGCCGCTCGCACGTCGGCGCGGTGCCTGACCGTCTCACTCACGGATCAACGATACCAGCGGCTTGTTATCGGCGATTATCGCTGTTAACGTCAAAGCGTTACCAACGATTGGAGCGTTAATTTCATGATCGTCATCACGGGAGCGACCGGAGCCCTGAACGGCGCGACGGTCGACCATCTGCTGGAGCACGTCACCCCGGGCGAGGTGGCCGTGGTCGCCCGCGACGTCACCCGCGCCGCCCGCTTCGCCGATCGCGGCGTCCAGGTGCGGCACGGGGACTACGCCGACCCGGCCTCGCTCCCCTCGGCGTTCGCCGACGCCGATCAACTCCTGCTCGTCTCCTCCAGCGACCCGACCGCGGACGCCGTGAGCCTGCACGGCGCAGCCGTGAACGCGGCCGCCGAAGCCGGGGTGGGCCGGATCCTCTACACCAGCCACCAGGCCGCCGCGCCCGGCAATCCCTTCCCGCCGGGACGCGACCACTTCGCCACCGAGCAGCTGCTGGCCGCATCCGGCATTCCGTGGACCTCGCTGCGCAACGGCTTCTACGCCCACAGCATCACCTGGCTCGCCGGACCGTGGCGCGAGACCGGCGTCATCGCCGTCCCCGGTGACGGGCCGGTGTCCTGGACCGCGCGGGAGGACGCCGCCGAGGCCGCCGCCCTCATCCTCCGCTCCGGCGGGGCCCACGAGGGCCCGACGACCCTCACCGCACCCGCGGCCCTGTCCTTCGCCGAGCTCACGGGTATCGCCTCACAGCTTTCCGGACGTACCATCCGCTTCCAGTTGATGGACGAGCAGGACTGGGTCTCGCAGCGCGCCGCCGCCGGACAGTCCGAACACCAGACGTCGTTCCTGCTCGGCTTCTACCGGGCGGCACAGGGCGGCTTCTTCGCCGGCACCGACCCCCTGCTCGGCGAGCTGCTCGACCGCACACCGCGGCGTGCCCGCGACGTCCTCACCTGAGGGCCACAGGTCCCGGGTGCGCGGCCGGACATCGCCGCTGAGGGCGGCCCCGACGCGCTGCTACCGTCGGGGCGTGGCGGATGACCCGGCTCGGACGTTCACCGTCAGCGCGCGCGACGTCGTGAAGGGCGCCTTCGACGCCGCCTCCTACCCCCATCGCCACCTCGCCCTGGTCCAGGTCGCCAAGATCGGCACCCCGGCCGGCCAGCTGCCCCTCGTCATGGCCGCCGTGGAGACGCTCAGCCGGCTGGGCTGGGAGCTGGTCGGCTTCAGCATGGAGAACCACACTGTCGTGGCGGTCCTGCGCCGCACGTGAACCGACCGCTTGACGTGTTGCTCGTGCCCTGCGAAGCGCTGCGCGACGATCAGCGGGCTGGGACCCTTGAGGCATGGAAGAGCTGTTCCGTCTCGGGCCGGACGGCTGGCCGCCCGCCGATCGCACCACCTGGACCCCGCCGAACAGCTCCTCCTCACCCACCCGCGGTGATCCCCGGAGCCGGTGACCGAGCCCTCAGGCGCCGCGCTCCCGAAGCTGCTCGGCCGGAAGGGTGGGGCGTTCGGTCCGGACCGGGTCTCCGCGGACCAGCTCGTCGTGCAGGTGGCGGCGGGCGGCGCCGGCGGCCCGGTCGGCGGCGGCGTCGGCCTCGGCGAGACGTCGGCACAGGAGGTCCAGGGCGAGGCGGCGGTTGGCGTCGAAGTGACGTTCGGCGTCCACGACGACGACCTGCCCGGTGGGGCGGTGGGTGGCCCGGGCGGCCGTGCTGACCTTGTTGCGGTGCTGGCCGCCGGGGCCGCCGGTGCGGCAGGCCACGACGTCGACGTCCGCCGGGTCGAACGGCGTGCGCGGCCGGTCGGTGTCGCAGGGGCGGGCGGTGACGTACCAGTTCTTGCGGCGGTGCTCGGGGCGGTACGGGCTGGGAGCCTGCCAGCACAGCGTCCCGGTCCAGGTGGCGGCGAACGCCGTCGCCTCCGGGCCGGTGATCCGGAGCAGGACCGAGCGATGGGTCCCCGGCCGTGGGCCGGGCAGGGCCTCCACACACCGGGTCGCCAGGCCGCGCCGGGTGGCGTCCTCGGTGAGGCGGACGACGAGTTCGGCGACGGCCCAGGCGCATTCGTCAGGACCACGGCCCGCGGACACGAGCAGGTCCACGTGCTCGGGCGCAGCGTGCCGGCTCATCGACGCCCCCGCCGGTCCCGCTCGCGGCCGCGCCGCTCGCGATCGTCGGGGCCGCCGGAACGGGCGGGATCGGCGGTCTTGTACGTCACCAGCGGGACGGTGGTGAGGACGGGCGTGGCGAGGTCGTAGGTCACCAGATCGGTGACGACCTGTTCGATCCGCTTGTAGGCCCCCGGTGCCTCCTCGAAGAGCAGTTGCCGGTCGCCGCAGACGACCAGGGATCCCAGCGGAGTGCGGCGCAGGTCCTCGACGGTGTGCTTGGCCCGTCCGCGGGTCAGGGCGTCGGCGCGGGACATCTTGCGACCCGCGCCGTGCGCGACGGAGAAGTTCGCCGCCGGGCCGGCGTGGGCGGCGACCAGGTAGGAGCGGCTGCCGCGGGTCCCGGCGACGAGGACGTCGTGACCGTCGCCGGGGGCAGCCCCCTTGCGGTGGAGGTAGACCCCGTCACGTCGTTCGACGAGGTTGTGGCACCGGTCGACGGCGGCCTCGCCGAGGCGGGCCCCGAGCGCGTGCGCGACCCGGGCAGCGATCACCCGGCGGTTGAGCGATCCCCACCGCACCGCCTCGTCGTGGGCGGCCAGGTAGCCGTCGGGGTCGGCGGCCGGCCGGGCGCCGTACCGCTCGGTGTGCGCGCGAAGGATGCGCTCGCCGAGCCCGCGCGAGCCGCTGTGGACCAGCAGAACCAGGTCCCCGGCGTCCAGGGCGAGCCGGGCGGCGTGGCCGGCGTCCAGCACCGTGTCGATGCGGGCGAGCTCCACGAAGTGATTGCCCCGCCCCACGGTGCCCAGGCCGTCCAGGTGCCCCGCGGGCACCAGGTCGGGCACGGCGTCCCGGGCCGGGTCGTCGTCGTCCGGGTGCAGGGGGCGGTCGAGGTCGGGGAACAGGACGGCGAGACGTTCGGGCACGGCCCGGCGCAGCTGGACCGGGAACACCGCGATCCCGCAACCGATGTCGGAGCCGACCAGGTGCGGGTACAGCAGGGTCGAGGTCATCGCGGCGCCGATCGGGGCGCCCTTGCCGGGGTGCAGGTCGGGCATGCCGGCGACGTGGAGCAGCCCGTCGAGGGCCGCGACCTGATGGCACTGCTCGACGGCGGTGGACTCGATCCAGCTCGACGGGGACGCGAACACGGTGACGCTCGCCGACCCGGCGACGTCCGGGGGATCGGCTGCGTCCGGATCGGCTGCGTCGGGTCGGTCGGGCAGGGCGGATCGCTGAAAGGGCTCGGACAAGGAGACTGATCCTCTGCAGAAAAGGGTGACGGACGGGGATGCGGCGACCCGAGGGACCGGCCGGCCGGCCGGCCACGGTCGCCGGCGCCCACACGGCGCGAGGGAGGGAAACCCGTCAGTACGTCATGCCGTCACCCTGGCCGACGGCCCGGCCCGTCGGCAACCACTTTTCTCCCCGGCCGAGTTCCCCGGCCGAGTTCCTCCGCCGCCCAGAGGACGTCGTGCGGCGTTCACGACTCGGCGGACTATTCCTCGTTGGCGGTCTCCTCGATCCAGTCGACCGCCTGGTCCGGCATCACCGGACCGGTCGCCTCGTCGTCCGTCACCCACCAGGGGTCGGAGGGCCCTGGGCCGCCTGCCTCCACGATCTCCGCCAGGACCGACGGCGCGACGACGTCACCGTTGTTCGCGACCAGCCACTCGCGGGTCGGGGGTCGGAGCTCGGGCCACCACTGTGCAATGTCCATGCGCCCAGTCTGTCCCTCGGCGCGGGCGAACGTCGCGCGGCCGAGCCCCCGAGCGCGCCCGGAAAGGAGCCACGGTCCAGTAGCCCTCCGCACAGCCCACCGGCCTCCGGACGGCGCAGCCGGTGGCCGAGGTGCCGATCACGGCGCGTTCGGCGGCTTGGCCTTCTGCGGGTAGATCGTCTCGTGGCGGGCCAGCATGGCGACGAACTCGCCGATCTTCCGCTCACGGGTCTGCGCCAGTTTGACGGCATTGACGCGGTAGATGAGAGCGAACCGGTTGGTCTTGGTGAGCACGTCGAACATGGATTGGGCGGCCGGGACGGCGGCGATGGCGGCGAGCAGGTCGGCCGGCGGCTCGGCTTCCGACGGCGGAGCGTAGGCCGCCGCCCAGCGCCCGTCCGCTTTCGCGGCGTCGACCGCGGCACGGCCCGGGGGCAGCATTCGCCCCTGGGCTTCCAGCCGGGTCACGTTGGCGATGTTGCGCTGCGACCAGGGGCCGCGAGGTCTACGAGGGGTGAACCGGATCCACGACGCCTCGTGGTCCCGTTTCCGGGTCTGCCCGTCGATCCAGCCGACGCACAGGGCCTCGTCGACCGCCTGCTGCCAGGTCAGCGTCGTGACCGTGCCGCCCTTCTTGGTCAGGGCCAGCCAGACCCCGCGCGAGGTGGCGTGGTTGGCCGACAACCACGCACGCAGCGCCTCGGCGTCCGCGACGATCAGCTCCTCCAGTTCGGCGCCCGCCACAGCGGCAGGCTAACCGACATGACATGGCCGCAGCGTCACCCCGCATACCGGCCAGGTGAGTCCGATCGTCGACCTCCGGGCAGAGTGGGGCGGACCGTAGCGGGAAGCCCGGCGATGCAGGGCTCGACGGCGTGATCGTCGTGGGCGCGCGAGCCGTCCGCGCTCAGCGGATGCGGTGGCCCCGGGCGTGAACGGCCAGGATGCGGTGCAGGGCCGCGGGGTCGGCGGTGGGGTCTCCGTCGATCACCAGGAGGTCGCCGTCGTGGCCGGGAGCCAGCCGGCCCTTGCGGCCGGTCAGACCACAGGCGTCGGCCGCGGCGGAGGTGACCAGGCGCAGCCCTTCGGGCAGGGGCAGGCCGATCGCGGCCAGGGTGGCCGGGATGTGGCGGGCGACGTCGTGGGGCTTGCCGGCGTGGATGCCGGCGTCGCTGGCGGCGATGAACCGCGCCCCGGCCCGGTACAGGCTCATCAACGCCGCGACGATCCCCGGGATACGGGCGTTCGCCTCCGGGTAGGGCGTACCGGGCTCGCCCGGACGGACCCCGGCGGTGGCGGACACGACGACCTGCCGGGCGACGATCTGCTCGACGAGGTCACCAGGATCGTCCACCCCGTCGCGGGACCAGAAACTGGCGTGCTCGATGCTGTCGGCGCCGACCGTCACCGCGTCCCGGATGGCCGCCGTGCCGTGGGCGTGCACCGCCACCCCGACGCCGTGACGGTGGGCCAGGTCGATCCCCGCCCCTAGCGTCGCTGCCGAGAACTGGCTGCGCTCCGGCGGGCTGCCGGGGGTGAGGTTGCCGCCCGAACCCATGATCTTGATGACGTCCACACCCCGGTCGATCCGCTCCTGGACCGCCGCGCACATCGCCGCCGGGCTGTCGTCGATCCCGCCGCCGAGGAAATGGCAGTGCCCGCCACGAGAGGTGATCGGCGGCCCGGAGGCCAGAACGGTCGGCAGGCCCGTGCCGCCCCGCAGATCGTGCTCCCCTGCCTTCGGCGAGGCCTCGTCCCGCAGCTGCAGGGCGAGGTAGTCACGATCTCCCAGGTCCCGGACCGTGGTGACGCCACCGGCCAGCGCCGTGGCGGCCGCGGCCCGCATCGCGTCCAGGACGGCGGGGGTGTCGCGGGCGGCCAGCGCCGCCACCGGATCCTCCCCGGCGTCGAACGCGAGATGGACGTGAGCGTCGACCAGCCCGGGCATCAGCGTCGCCCCGGGGAACTCCACGACCTCCACGTCCTGCGGCGGGAGACCGCCGCTCTGCACCGCCACGATCCGCCCGCCGTCCATGACCACCAGCGGGGCGTCCAGGAGCACCGGGGACCACCCGTCGAACAGCTTCGCCGCACGGACCCCGATCCGCCTCGACCGCTCGTTCACGACCGTGCCCATCCATCCCCCCGACGACGCGCTCGAACCTGCACCCCACTCTGCACCCCATCCTGCGCCCCTTGACCCGACATGACCGGTTTCCCGGATGCGTGGTGCGTACGGGAGCCACTGGCACGCCACCGTCCGTGACGTACCTTCCGCAGCGCCCGGTGTCAGCCCGGCCCGGCGACGGCGGTGCCCGGCACGTCCCAGCGCAACTCGAGGCGTTCCAGGCCGCGGAAGTTGAGGCTGGGGCGCCACGTCGGCTCGGGGCCGGCCGGTCGCAGGCCCGGCAGCCGGGCCAGCACGGCCCCGAGCACGATCTCACCCTCCAACCGGGCCAGCGCGCTGCCGGCGCACACGTGCGGGCCGTGACCGAAGGCCAGCTGCCGCGACCCCGCGCGGGTGAGGTCCAGGGTGTGCGGGGCGTCGAACGCGGCCGGGTCCCGGTTCGCCGCACCGCAGACCAGCAGGACCGGGTCCCCGGCCCGTACCTGCTTGCCGCCCAGGTCGAGGTCGCAGCCCGCCCGGCGCCACAGCACCTGCAACGGGCTCTCGAACCGCAGCAACTCCTCCACGGCACGGGGCAGCAGCGCCGGGTCCGCCCGCAGGCGCGCGCACTCCCCCGGCGCACCGAGCAGGGCGAACAGGGCGTTGCCCAGGAAGTGCGTCGTCGTCTCGTGACCCGCCAGCAGCAACAGCACCGCGTTCGCGAGCACCTCCTCCCGGGTCAGCCCGACGGCGGAGCCCGGCCGCAGGAAGGTCGCGGGAGTGTCGAGCAGCCCGTCGAAGTACGCCGTCAGCCGGGTGGCCGCCCGGCTCGCCGCCAGCTTCTGCGCCGCGTCGAGCCGGGCGTTGCCGAAGGCCACCGCGAGGTCCCCGGACCAGGCCAGCACCTGCTCCCGGTCCCGGTCCGGGACCTGCAGCAGCGTGCAGATGACGTCGAACGGCAGCGGCACCGCCAGCTCGCCGACGAAGTCCATCCCGCCCCGCGGAGCGACCCGGTCCAGGATCCGGTCCACGGCGTCGGCGATCGGTGCCCGCAGGGACTCCACCGCCCGGGCCGCGAAGGACGCCGAGACGGCCCGGCGCACCCGCGCATGGTCCGGCGGGTCCGTGTAGAGCATCTGCCGGGCGAAGACCGCGGCCACCGGTCGCAGGCTCTCCTCCACCGCCTCGGGATCGGGGTAGCGCACCGAGGAGAGGCGGGCGTCACCCGCCGCGGCGCTCACCAGCTCGTAGCTGGTCACCACCCACGCACCCAGCACCCGATCCCACACGCACGGATCCGCCGCGCGGAACTGGTCGTAGAACGTGTACAGGTCCCGCCGGGTCCCCGGGCGCGTCGCCGCCAGCAGCGACAAGTGACTCTTGGTCATCGTGCGATCACGCTATCTGACCGCGTGGGCCGAGCGCCGCAGGCGACGGCGTGCGGCAGGCGATCCAGGACGGCGGGAACGGCGCTGTCACGTCCGGAAGGTCCGGCGGTAGGTGTCCGGCGGCACGCCGACGGTGCGGTGGAAGTGCCGGCGCAGCGTCGTCGCGGTGCCCATGCCGGCGGCCGCGGCGACGGTCTCGATGCCGTCGTCCGTGGTCTCCAGCAGTTCCTGCGCGCGGCGGACCCGTTGGATCAGCAGCCACTGCAGCGGGGTGACGCCCGTGATCGCGTGGAAGTGCCGCGTCAGGTGGCGGGCGCTCAGGTTGGCCCGGCGAGCCAGATCCTCGACGGTCAACGGCTGGTCCAGCCGCGCCATCGCCCACGGCAGTAACTCGGACAGGGGATGGTCGTCCTTGGCGGGAACCGGCGTGCTGACGAACTGGGCCTGCCCGCCGGCGCGGTGCGGCGGCACGACCAGACGGCGAGCGGCGATGTTGGCGATCACCGAGCCGTGATCGCGGCGGACCAGGTGCAGGCACAGATCGATCGCCGCGGCCTTGCCCGCCGAGGTGAGCACCCGGCCGTTGTCGACGTAGAGCACGTCCGGGTCCACCGTCACCCGGGGGTGGCGCGCGGCCAGTTGCCCGGTGTGGGCCCAGTGCGTCGTGGCGCGCAGCCCGTCCAGCAGCCCGGCCGCGGCGAGCACGAACACCCCGGTGCAGAGGGAGACGATCCGCGCACCCGCCTCGTGCGCCGCGCGCACCGCCTCCACCAGGTCGACCGGCGGGTCCGCGTCGACGTCCGCGAGGGCGGGCACGATCACCGTGCCGGCGCGGGCGAGCCGGTCGAGCCCGTGATCCGGTTCCAGGAGGAACCTGCCCACCCGCAGCGGCCGCGTGCCGCACACGCTCACCTCGTACCACGGGCCCGGTACGGCGTCCGGAGCCGAGCCGAAGACCTCGTAGGCCAGCGCGAGCTCGAAGTGCAGCATGCCGTCGGCCGCGGCGAAGGCGACGGAGCGCGAGACGGCAGGCATGTCGGAAAGTGTACGGCCCGTGTCGTTCCAGACACTCGTGCCGGCCGGCCGGCGCAGCCACGATCTGTCTCGGCAGTCACGCCGGGGAGCAGGACCCCGGCAGCAGGACCCAGGGAGCGGGACATGGCATCGGTCAGGAACGTCGCCGTCTACGGTGCCTACGGGCACACCGGCCGGTTCGTGGTCGCCGAGCTGCGGGAGCGCGGATACCTCCCGCTGCTGGTCGGCCGGGATCGGGACAAGCTGCGGGCGCTGGCGCGGGAGCACCCGGACCTCCCGTCCCGCCGGGCGCCGGTCGACGATCCCGCCGCGCTCGACCGGGCACTGGACGGCGCGGCGGCGGTGATCAACACCGCGGGGCCGTTCGCCACGACCGCGGCGCCCGTGGTCGGGGCGGCGCTGCGCGCCGGCATCCCGTACGTCGACGTGGCCGCCGAGATCGAGGCGAACGTGGACACGTTCGCGCGCTTCGCCGAGCCCGCCCGCGCCGCCGGCACCGTCGTCGTCCCGGCGATGGCCTTCTTCGGCGGCCTCGGCGACCTGCTGGCCACGACCGCGATGGGCGGCTGGACGGCCGCGGACGACGTGCACGTCGCCTACGGCCTCAGCAGCTGGCACCCGACCGCCGGCACGCTCGCCGCGGGCGCCGTCTCGGCGCAGCGGCGCGGGGGACGCCGGGTCCGCTTCACCGGCGGGCGGCTGCGCTACCACGACGACGCGCTGCCCACCCTGCGGTGGTCGTTCCCCGCTCCCCTGGGCCCGCAGGACGTCATCGGCGAGTTCTCCATGGCCGACCTCGTCACCGTCCCTAGCCACCTGGCCGTGCCGGAGGTCCGCACCTCCATGACCGCACGGGCGGTCGCGGACCTGCTGTCCCCCGATCCCGTGCCGCCGACCGCGATCGACGCCCGGGGCCGCTCCGCGCAGACGTTCGTCGTCGACGTCGTCGTCCGCTCGGGCGTCGCGGAACGTCGTATCTCCGCCCGGGGCCAGGACATCTACGCCGTCAGCGCACCGCTCGCCGTGGAGGCCGTCGACCGCATCCTGACCGGCCGGGCGCGGGCCACCGGGGTGGTCTCCGCGGGCGCCGCCTTCGACGCGCCCGACGTCCTGGAGTCCCTGTCCGTGCACCTCACGGTGCACGCCCCGGCAGCCACCGGCAGCCGGTAGCCCGCCGGGTGACCCGCGGTCGTCCGGTGGTGCGGCCTCAGCGGTCCTGGCGGTCGCCGTCCCGGTTCGCCGGCCGCCCGAACCGGCCGAACACCCGGTCGGCGGCCCCGGATACCGCCTCGCCGACGTCGCTGAACACCTTCGTCAGCGGGTCCCCCGACTCCGACCAGGACTGGCGGTAGGAGCGGCCGGCGCTGCGGATGTCGTCGAGCAGCGACGTCGCGGGCTGGTCGTCGGCCCGGCGCTGGTAGGTGCCGGCGAGGATGGCGTGGTACTCGTCCGAGACCGCCCAGCGCTGCAGCTGCGCCGCACGCACCACCGCGAACGGGTGGGTCATGCTCTCGACGGTGAGCAGCTTGAGCAGGCTGTCACGCAGGTCGTCGACGGCCTCGTACTCCTCGGCCTGCTGCAGGAACGAGGGCAGGTCGATGTCGGCCGGGTCGATGCCCCCGGCCATGAACACGTGCTGGCGCAACGCCGCCTGCGGGTCCTGGGAGACGAGCAGCCCGGCCCGGTCGGCGGTCAGCTCGGCCTTGCGGAACCACTCCATGAGCGCCGCGATGACGGCCCGCAGCCCTAGCGCGCCCATCGGGACCCACTGCACCTGGCTCTGCAGGCGCAGCAGGCGCATGAGCAGCGTCCGCAGGACGCTGTGGCCGGACAGGACGTGACCCGTCTCGTGGCCGATCACGCAGCGCAGGCAGTCGAGGTCGAGCGACTCGACCAGGCCGGTGGTGAGCACGATGAACGGCTGGTCGATGCCGATCGCGTAGGCGTTCGCGTTCGGGTCGCGCGACACGTACAGGTCGGGCAGCGGGCTGAGGTCGAGCGTCTCGGCCGCCTCTATCCGCAGCCGGTGCAGCTGCGGGTACTGCCGCTCCCCCACCCGGATCGCCGAGGCCAGCGCGTACAGCCGCTCGGCACGCTCGCTCCACAGGCCCGCCACCGCCCGCAGGACGGGCGTCACGCCCGTCACCCGTAGCGCGGCCATCGCCCCCCGGTCGGCCGGGTGCTCGTAGGCCCGCGGGCTGATGTCCGGGAACCGGACCCTCGGAACCGCCACCACCGCGTCGTCGCTCATCGCGTCCCCCCTCAGAGGCCGCCAGCGTAGCCCGCACCCGACCGCTGTGGATCGAGGAACGCCGGATCGAGGAACGCCGGATCGTGCACCCCCCGGTCGGCGCACTGCGGGCCGGTCGGCGCGGGTCGGTCAGCGCGGGCCGAGCCCCGTCCGCCCGTCGATCAGCTCGCGCGCCGCGTCGAGGTGTCCGGCGTGCCGGGCGGTCTCCTCGATGAGGTGCAGGATCACCCGCCGCAGGTCGGTGGTCTGCGACGCCAGCGGCTCGTCGGGGTAGCGGCCGACCGGGGCGGCGTCCAGCGGGGTCACCCGGATGACGGCGTCGGAAAGGCGGCACTGGTCGCGGTAGAAGGCGAGGACGACGGACGTCGGAAGGGACGTCGTGAGCGGCGGCTCGTCGTCGGGCCGGTCGTCCCGCCACGGGAGCGGTTCGGCCGTCCCGGTCAGGATCTCCTGGAACCAGTACCGCTCGGCGTGGCCGAGGTGCTCCACCATGCCCAGCGGGGTCCACCGCGAGGGCAGGACGGGCGCGCGCAACGCCTGCTCGCCCAACCCTTCCAGGACGGCCAGCACGCTCGCCCGCTGGTAGCCGAGGAACTCGTGCAGGACGGCCTTCTCCGGGTCCGTCCGCTCCGGGTCGGTCTGCCACATGCCCGCACCCTACGACGCACGGCGCGACGGCCGGACGCCCGCTGCGCACGCTAGGGCGTGTCGCCCGGCCACCCGCCGGCGTCGCCGTCCTCGACGGCGAGGACCAGCCGGCGCAGCAGGGCGGCCAGGGCGCGCCGGTCGGTCACGGGCATCGCCGCGAGCAGCGCGTCCTCGGCGCGCCCGCGCAGGCGCGTGGCCCGCAGCCACAGCTCGTACCCGGCATCGGTCGTCTCGACGTGCACGCAGCGCCGGTCGTCCTCCGACGGCGTGCGGCGCACCAGCCCGGACGCCTCCAGCGTGTCGACCCGGTTCGTCATGGCCGCCGGGGAGACGTGCAGCGACCGCGCCAGGTCGCCGATCGTCGCGTACCCGGGGGTGTCGCGGATCATGAGCCGGTGCAGGGTCTGGTAGCCGGACAGGTCCAGCCCCACCTCAGCGACGGCCGCCGCGGTGGTCCGCCGCAGATGGGCGCCGATCCACTGGATGCGCGTCACGACCGCCTCGACGTCCTCGTCGAGTTCCAGGGCGTCCCAGGCGATCCAGCGCTGCACGTGCCGGTCGACCGAGTCCTCGCCGGGGACGGGTTCCGGGGCTGCGGTGCGGACCGGGCCCACCGCCCGGGGGCGCCGGGCCGCCCGGGGCGGGATCCCGCCCGGAGACGTCTTCACCCCTCGACGGTACGGCCGCCGAAAGGTCGTTGACCAGTCTTTCGACGTCGAAATACTTTTCCGGGATGAGCCTCCTCGCAGCCCGCAGCCCCGGGCCGCTGCGCCACCGGGACTTCCGGTGGCTGTGCGCGGGCGTGACGGTCGACAGCTTCGGCAGTGCCCTGACGCCGGTCGCGCTCGCGTTCGCCGTCCTCGACCTCGGCGGGTCGGCGACCCAGCTCGGGCTGGTCGTCGCGGCGTTCGCCCTCGCCGAGGTCCTGACGACGCTGTTCGGCGGGGTGCTCGGCGACCGGGTGCCGCGCACGAGGATGATGGCCGGCTCGGCCCTGGCCTCCGGCGCCGTCCAGGCCGTGGTGGCCGCGGCGTTGTTCGGCCACTTCGCGAGCGTGCCGTTCCTGTCGGTGACGGCGGTCGTCGGGGGCGTCGCGAGTGCGCTCGGCCGGCCGAGCTCCGGCGCGATCACCCCCTCGACCGTGCCGCCGGACCAGGTCGGTGGGGCCGTGGCGCTGCGCCGGCTCGGGTCCAACACCGCGATGATCGTCGGTTACGGCGTCGCGGGGCTGCTCGTGGCCGCGCTCGGCTCCGCGGTGGCGATCGCCGTGGACGCCGTCACCTTCGCCGTCGCCGCCGGCTGCTACGCGCGCATCGGAGCTGGGCGGGCAGCCCGCGGCCCGCAGGCGCGCCACCGGGCCTCGCTGCCGGCCGAGCTGCGGGCCGGTGCCGCGGAGGTGGTCCGCCACACCTGGCTGTGGGTGCTCATCGCCCAGGCCCTGCTCTACCACCTGGTCTACGGCGGGGTGCAGGGCGTGATCGGTCCCGTCGTCGTCGGGCAGGCGTTCGGCCGGGCCGCCTGGGGCTGGTCGCTGGCCGCGCTGATGAGCGGGTTCGTCACGGGCGGCTTCGTCACCCTGTGGTGGCGCCCGCGCCGGGCCCTCGCCGTCGGCGTCACCGCCCTGTCCCTCACGGCGTGCTTCCCGCTCGCGATCGCCGTCCAGGGGCACCTGGTCACGCTGCTGCTGGGCGCGTTCCTGCACGGCCTCGGACTGGAGGTGTTCAGCGTCTGGTGGGACGTGTCGATCCAGCAGGCCGTGCCGACCGACCGCCTGGCGCGGGTCAACGCCTTCGACGCCGTCGGGTCGTTCGTGATGCGCCCGCTCGGGCTGGCGGTGGCCGGCCCGGTGACCTCGGCGCTCGGCACGCGATCCTGGCTGCTGGCGGTCGCGGCCCTGATGGGCGGCAGCAGCCTGCTGGCGCTCCTGGTGCCCGACGTCCGGCGCCTGGAACGCCGCTGACGCCTCCGGTGACCTCGACCGCTCCGGACTGCACGGTCCCGGGAGGTGGGCTACGGGAACCAGCGGGCGGCGGTCTGCTTGACGTGCCGGACCGCCGGTGTCGACTCCAGGCGCTCCACCCCCGGCAACGCGCCGATCCCGGTCGTGAGGTAGGCGTACAGGCCCGCCATGTCGGGGCACACGACGGTCGCCACCAGGTTGGTCTCGCCGGTGGTCGCCGCCGCGAAGACGATCTGCGGGTGGCCGGCCAGCGCCGCTCCCACCTCCGCCAGCCGTCCCGGGGCCACGGTGAGCCAGAGCATGACGCGCGCGTGGAAGCCGAGCAGCGTGGAGTCGACGTCGACGTCGAAGAAGACCGCGCCCGCTGACCGCAGCTGGTCCAGGCGACGGCGCACCTTCGACTCCGACCAGCCGGTGGCCGCCGCCAGCTCCGGATGGCCGAGCCGGCCGTCGCGGGCCAGCGCGGTCAGCAGCGGGCCGTCGGATTCCAGCACGCCCGGCCCGGGCGGTCCGGGCGGGGCTGCCGGTGGCGGGGGGCGCAGCCTGGCGACCTGCTCGGGGGTGAGCGTGGTGATCCGGCTCTCGCCGCCCACGGGGCCGCCGACGAAGTAGTGCATCAGGCAGTAGGCGCGCACCGAGCCCAGCCGCGGCGTGCGGGGCAGCTTCTGCAGCAGCAGCGCCTCCCGCTCGGAGCCGCTGGAGCCCTGGACGACGCAGGTGACCTCGGTGCCCCCCGACATCAGGGTGATCCAGGTCGTGTCGGGACGGCGCGCCAGCGCCTCGGCCACGGAGATCGCCGTGTCCGAGGGTGCCTGGAGGCGGATCAGCCACATGTCGTAGCCGAGCCGCACGCCGTCGGGCAGGCCCGCGACGCGCAGCCCGGCCTCGGCACGCAACCGCCGGTACCGGCGCGCGACCGTCTGGTCGGACACGCCCAGGACCTCGGCGAGGACGCTGAACGGCACCCGGCCGTCCAGCCGCAGCGCCTCGACCACGGCGCGGTCGAGCGTGTCGAGTTCCACCAGAAGAAGGTACTCCAGCGTCGAGATCCGGCGGAAGGCCATCCCCCGCTACCCCGCGACGGCGCGGCGTCAGCAGATTCGACGTCATGCGCTCCTGGTCAACCCTGGTGGCCGTCTCGATCGGCACCTTCATGCTCCTGGTCGACGTCACGATCGTGACGGTCGCCCTCCCCTCCGTCGCCCGCGACCTGCACGCCTCGCTCGACGGCCTGCAATGGGTCCTGGACGCCTACGCGCTGGCCCTCGCCGCGCTGCTCCTCGGCGCCGGCGCCCTCGCCGACCGGCACGGGCGGCGCCTGCTCTACCTGGCCGGCACCGGCGTGTTCGCCGTCGCCTCGCTGCTGTGCGCCCTCGCGCCGAACGCCGGCCTGCTGGTGGCCGCCCGCCTGGTGCAGGGCGCCGGCGGCGCCGCGATGTTCGCGACGACGGCCGCTCTGCTCAACGTCGCCTACACCGGCCGGGACCGCGGCATCGCCTTCGGGGTGTGGGGCGCGGTGAACGGCGCCGCGGCGGCCGCCGGCCCGATCGTCGGCGGCCTGCTCACCGAGCACCTCGGATGGCGCTGGATCATCCTGGTCAACCTGCCGGTCAGCGTGCTCGCCGTCTGGTGGACCGTCCGCGGCGTCACCGAGTCCCGGGGCCGCAGCCAGGCCCGCCCCGACCTGGCCGGTACGGCCACCTTCACGACCGGCGTCGCGGCGGTGACGTTCGGGCTGATCCGCGGCGGCCAGACCGGCTGGACGGCGGGGAGCACCCTCGCGGCGTTCGCCGTCGCCGCGGTGGCCCTGGCGGCGTTCCTCGTGGTCGAGACGCGCACCGGCGACCCGATGCTGGACCTGCGCCTGTTCACCGCGGGACCGTTCGGGCTGCTCATGGCCTCGGCCGCGCTCGCCCAGGCGGCGGCCTTCGCCGGCCTGCCCTTCACCACCGTGTGGCTGCAGGAGTTCCTCGGCAAGGGACCGGTGGAGGCGGGCGTGCTCGGCGCCCTGCCCCTCAGCGCGACCACGCTCGTGGTGGCGGGCGCCTTCGGGCGCCACCTGCAGCGGGTCGCCCCCCGGTGGACGATCGGGGGCGGCCTGCTGCTGATCGGCGCGGGCGCGGCCGCCCAGGGACGGCTCACGGCGACCTCGACGGCGACGGCGCTCGTCCCCGGGCTGGTGCTGGTCGGGCTGGGCGTCGCGGCGTCCCTGCCGACGTTCGCCTCCGCGGCGCTCGCCGCCGTCCCGCCCGAGCGCAGCGGGATGGCCGCCGGAGCCCTGAACACCTTCCGGCAGGTGGGTTTCGCGCTGGGCATCGCCGTGTTCGGCGCCGTCTACGGCACCGGGCACGCCCCGGGGACGGCGAGGGCGGGCGCGGCCGCCTCCGCGGTGAACCACGTGATGGCCGCCGCGGCCGTGGCCGCGCTGGTCGCGGCGGTCGCCGTCCTGCTCCTCCTGCGCACCGATCGGCCCGCCGGGGCGGCGACCCCGGTCCCCCCGGGCCCTTTCACCGCTCCCGTCGACTGACCACCCGAAAGGACGTGACCCGGTCGGGGTGCGAATCCGCACCCCGGCCGGGTCCGTCGATTCCGTCATTGCGCCGCGCGACAGGCGGAAGGATGCCCGGCGCCGCCCCCCGGTCTTCGGGACCGATCGTTCCCCTGCCCGGGCGAGCCCCGGGGACGCGACCGCGTCCCCACGATGAACGTTCACATCCGTCACCTCCGGAGAGGGAAGTGAACCCAAAAAGGCTGTGATCGTAGAGGTCCGTCGGCTCGTGTGAACGTGACCACCCGTGCCCCGCGAGGGTGTGGCCGGTCCGCCGCCGCTGAACGCCTTTCAGCCGCCGGGCCCGCCGTTCCCGACACCGTCGGGCACCGTCCCAGCACAGGTACGGTCCGGACGATTTCCTCCCCCCTCCGGATCGAGGCGCGTGATTGACCGCGACGAAAACGGTTCCTAGCGTCAGAAGCCCGCGCCGGTGGCTGCGGCACAAGAAACCGCCGTCGCGATCCCGCGAGAAATCCCCTCTCCGAGGAGGAGACGTGCACCCCGTGCGACGACGACAGTTGATGCCCGGCACCCGCGCACCGGACGGGAGGGGCACCCCATGAGCCGGCGACGGCGCCTCATCGCCGGTGCGGCGATCGTGACCGGCGTGGCGGGGGCGCTGGTGGGCGCCCCCGCGCACGCGGCGCCCGGCTGCCAGGTCAGCTACAGCGTGACCAGCCAGTGGCAGGGGGGCTTCGGCGCCTCGGTCACCGTGACGAACCTCGGGGACCCGGTCAGTGCCTGGCACCTGGGGTGGTCGTTCGGCGCCGGGCAGGCGGTGACGCAGCTGTGGAACGGCTCGTTCACCCAATCCGGGGCCCAGGTCACGGTGACGAACGCTGCCTACAACGGCAGCCTCGCCACCGGCGGATCGACGAGCTTCGGGTTCAACGGCTCCTGGACCTCCGCCAACCCCGACCCGACGACCTTCACCCTCGACGGCACCGTCTGCAACGGCAGCACGGTGACCACCTCCCCGTCGGTCACCCCGACGCCGACGACGCCGTCACCCACCCCCACGACGCCGTCGCCGACGCCCACCACCCCGTCAGCCACGCCGTCAGCCACGCCGTCAGCCACGCCGTCACCCACGCCGACGACGCCCTCACCGACCCCGTCGACGTCGCCCCCGGCCACCACGACGACCGCGTGGCGGAACGGGCAGTTCGTCGTCGACACCGCGAACGTCGTGCGCCGGTCGGACGTCGTGCTGAAGCACGCCAACACGACCAACTCCCAGTTCATCCCGTTCGGCAACGGGAGCCTCGGCGTGGCGAGCTGGGCGGCCAACGGGTTCACCGCGCAGCTCAACCGCAACGACACCATGCCCAACCGGCTGTCGCCGGGGCAGGTCACCATCCCCGGCCTGAGCAAGCTGACGTCGGCGTCGAACTTCAGCGGCTACCTCGACCTGTACGACGGGGTGCTCCACGAGTCCGGGGGCGGGATGACCCTGACCGCCTACGTGCGGGCCGACGCGCCCGAACTGGTCATCGACGTCACCGGCGCCGATCCGAACACCACCCAGACCGCCCAGGTGGCGCTCTGGAGCGGCCGCTCCACCAGCGCCCAGGCGTCCGGCTCCGTCGCCACGCTCTCGCAGAGCTGGGTGGACGGCGGCGGCGACGCGTCCGGCAGGACCTTCGGCGCCATGGCCGGCGTCAGCGCCGCAGGCCGCAACGTGACGGCCTCGACGCCGAGCTCCCTCAGCGGGCGGGTGAGCTTCCTGCCCACCACGGACGGCTCGTTCCGGGTGATCGTGGTCTCGCCGAAGTGGACGGGCGGCAACGCGCTGACCACCACGACGAGCCTGCTGGGCAGCGACCTGACCCGGTCGTCGTCCGACCTGTCGTCGTCCACCTCGGCCTGGTGGCACTCCTACTGGGACTCGGTGGGCCTGCTGAAGATCTCCTCCAGCAACGGGTCCGGCGAGTACCTCGAGAACCTGCGCACGCTCTACCTGTTCTACATGGCGTCCATCAACCGGGACACCCTGCCGGGCACCCAGGCGGGCCTGGCCGACCTGTTCACCTACTCCCAGGACACCCAGCCCTGGTACCCCGCCGGGTACTGGTTCTGGAACCTTCGCATGTTCCTGCAGGCCAACCTGAGCTCGGGCGCCCTGCCCGAGAACGATCCGATCTTCGCGCTCTACCGCACCAACGTCAGCAACATCGCCGCCTGGACCAGCAGCAAGTACCCGGGCCACCAGGGTCTGTGCGTGCCCGAGACGATGCGGTTCAACGGCAACGGCAGCTGGTACGCGGGCAACGAGTCCTGCGACTCGCTGATCGCACCCTCGTACAACGCGCAGACCGTCACCTCCGGCGCCGAGATCGGCCTGTGGATCTGGCAGACGTACCTGGCCACCGACGACCGCGCGTTCCTGTCCGCCAACTACCCCGTGATGAGCGGCACCGCCCGGTTCCTGCTGTCCCATGCCAGGACGGGCTCGGACGGCCTGCTGCACACCACGTCCAACGCGCACGAGGACCAGTGGTCGGTGAACGACCCGATCACCGACGTCGCCGCGATGAAGGCCCTCTTCCCCGTCGTCGCCCAGGCGGCCACCACGCTCGGCCAGGACGTCGACCTGGTGTCCCAGCTGAACGCGGCGATCCCGAAGATCCGGTCGCTGCCCACCACGACGTCGGGCGGCACCACCGTCCTCGCGCTCTCCGCGCAGCCGTCGGCGGCCGTCCACAACGTCGAGAACCTCGGCCTGGAACCGGTGTGGCCCTACAACCTCATCGGTGACAGCGGCAGCCAGACCGCCCTGGCGAGGGACACCTTCAGCCGCCGGACGTGGCCGACCCAGCCCGACTGGAGCTTCGACTCGCTGCAGGCGGCCCGGCTCGGCCTCGCCGGCGACATGCAGTCGACGCTCACCACCATGACCACCAAGTACCAGGAGTACCCCAGCGGCCTGGCCAGCTGGATGGGCGGGGGCAGCTCCCCGTACATCGAGCAGCTGGGTGTGGCCGCCGCCACCCTGAACGAGGCGCTCGTCCAGGACTACGACGGCACGCTGCGCATCGCCCCGGCGTGGCCGAGCACCTGGGACGCCGACGGCACCGTCTTCGTCCAGCACCAGGGCAGGGTCCACGTGCAGATCCGTGGCGGGAACCTCGTCACCGTCTCGCTCGACGCGGGCGCGACCGGATCGGTGACCGTCCGCAACCCGTGGCCCGGCCAGAGCGTCACGGTCGTCGACGGCGCGGGGACGGCGGTCCTCACCGGCGCGACCGGCACCACGTTCACGATCCCCGCCCAGGCCGGCACGTCGTACCTGATCCAGCGGACGTCGTCCCCCACGACGGCGCTGCCCTTCTGGCAGGTCACCGGCAGCCCGGCCACGACCACGCGGAGCCTGGGGAACCGGACCATCGGCATCCCCTGACCCCGGACGCGCCCCTGCCGCGCGAACGAACGGACCGGCCCCGATCGGTCGATCGATCGGGGCCGGTCCCCTGCGAGGGCGCGGTTCAGGGACGGGTCACGGCGTCGTCAGGTCGAAGCGGTTCACGGTGACCGACCCGCCGAGGGACTGGCTGGCGTAGTTGAAGATGCCGTAGCGGTACCCCATGAAGAACGGCCAGTCGTTGTTCAGCGTGTAGGCCGGGCCCAGGGTCGTGAACGTGGTGCCGTCCGTGCTGTAGGAGAAGCGGGCCTGCCGGCCGCTGCCCGGCCGGATGTCGGCGTTGACGCGCAACCAGATCCGGCCACCGGAGACCGCTGCCGACGCAGCCTCGGTGCCCGTGCTCGTGGTGTTCCAGTTGCTGTCCATCGCCAGGCCGTTGGTCATCACCACCCGGGTGCTGCCGTTGTCACGTTTGACGCCGATCCAGGCGGACAGGTGCCGCAACATGGCCAGGCCCGACCGGTCGCCGTCCTTCATCGTCGAGTAGTCCAGCTGGATCGTCGCCGTCGACGTCGGGCCCTGGATGCGGTGGGTCAGGGTGTTGCGCGCGGCGTAGAGGTCGTTGGTGACCGTCGCCGCCTGCAACTTCAACCCGTTGCCGACGGAGAACTTGCTGGTGTCGGGGTTGTGGTTCCACTCCCAGCGCGGGCCGAGCGTGCTGCCGGCGAAGGTGTCCGGCCCGATCATGGAGGCGACGGTCTTCGTCGTCGTGATCTTCGGGGCCGGGTACGTGGCGCCCCAGCCGCCGTTGACGGTCTGGATGGTGGGCCAGTCCGAGGACCAGGTGATGGGCGCCAGCACCGGGATGCGGCCGCCGGGATAGGCGTCGACGAAGGCCGCGTAGTACCAGTCGCCGCCCTGGGTCTGCACCAGGCCGCCCTGGTGCGGGGTGCCCGCGCCGGACACCGGCGTCGGCATGTTCAGCAGCACCTGCTTGACCTCGTAGGGCCCGAACGGGCTCCGGGACCGCAGGACGTACTGGCCGTTCGCCGGCTTGGTGGTCCAGATGTAGTAGTACCCGTTGCGCTTGTAGAACCGCGAGCCCTCCAGGGTGCCGATGCTGGACGGCGTCGAGTACACCTGCTGCGCCTTCACCTGGCTGGTCCCGTCGGCCGACAGCTGGGCCACGCTGAGGGTCGTGTTGCCATAGGCGACGTACATCGTGTTGTCGTCGTCGATGAGCATCCCGGCGTCGTAGTAGCAGTTGTTGATTTTGGCCTTCTTCGTCCACGTGCCGTCGACGGCGGACGCGGTGTAGACGTAGGTGCGATTGAACTCCACGCACCCCAGCCAGTAGAAGTTCTTGTCGCTCGGCCGGTAATTGAACGCCGACGCCCAGATCCCCTTGATATAGGCGTTGCCGCCACTCAGGTCGTACTTGGTGGAGTCGAAGTCCAGCCGGGGCACCGAGTGCCCGGCGTACTCCCAGTGCACCAGGTCGTAGGAGCGCAGGATCGGCGCGCCCGGGGAGTAGTGCATCGTCGAGGCGGAGTAGTAGTAGGCGTCCCCGACACGGATGATGTCGCCGTCGGCGAAGTCCTGCCAGACGATCGGGTTGGTGTACGTGGTGAAGGGCGTCGGCGTCGGGCTGGGGGTCTGGCTCACGCTCGGGCTCGGGCTCGTGGTGGTCGGGCTGGGAGTGGTGGGGCTCGGCGAGGTCGGCGTCGGGCTGGTGGTGGTCGGCGTCGGGCTCGTCGTGGTCGGGCTCGCGCTCGTCGGGGAGGTCGTCGGGTCGACGACGCCGGTGCACGTCGTGCCGTTGAGGGCGAAGTCGGTCGGCGCCGGGTTCGACGTCGTCCAGGCCCCGTTGAAGCCGAAGCTCGTGCTGCCCCCGGTGGCCAGCGAGCCGTTGTACGAGGCGTTGGCGACGGTCACCTGCGCGCCGGACTGCGCCGCCGTCCCGTTCCAGAGCTGGGTGATCGTCTGCCCGGCCCCGAAGGTCCACGTCAGGCGCCAGCTGCTCACCGGGTCGCCCAGGTTCTTCACCGAGACGTCGGCGCCGAACCCGCCGCCCCACTGATTGGTCACCGTGTAGGTCACGCTGCATCCCGCGGCCGCCTCGGCGGACGACAGGACGGTCAGGCCCGTGGGCACCGTCACCACCCCCGCCACAGCAGCCGCCAGCCACAGCCGGCGCCGACGAATCCTCACGAGCCCTCCTCGGGGTCGACGAGCGGACGGGCGGCGCGACCGCCGCGGCGCCGCCTCGTCATGTGAACGCTCACATTGATGGTTCGACCGTAGGACCCCGCCGTCGGCGCCTCCAGGGGCCTCGGCCGCGCCACCGCCGCGCCCGCCGGGGACGGCGGGGACGGCGGCCACCCGGGCACCGTCCGGCACGTCCCCACCTGCCACGACGTCGGCAGGCGCGGGCGCGGGCGGTTCCGCGGAGCGCTGGACCGCCCGCCCGCAGGGCCGGCCGGGGTGTAACTCTTTCAGCTCCCGCCCAGGTCGCCCGAGCGGACTTGAGCTGGAGTGCACTCCAGCTCCTAGGGGTCGACCGCAGGGCGACGACGGGTACCCCGACCGCCGGCGACCGCGCCGATCGCGACGGCGTACCGATCGCCGAGGTCGCGGCGTCGACCGGCCTGAGCCGGGACACGCTGCGCTGGTACGAGCGGGAGGGACTGCTGCCGCCCGTCGCCCGCGGCGGGGACGGGCGGCGCCGGTACCGGGCCCGCGACGTCGCGCTGCTGCAGGTGCTGGTCCGGCTGCGGCGCACCGGGATGCCCGTCGAGCAGGTGCGCCGCTTCAGCCGGCTGATGGCCGGCGGCGCCGCCACGCACGGCGTGCGGATGGCGCTCCTGCTCGGCCACCGGACGGCCGTCCTGCAGCACATCGAGGCACTGCACGCCGACCTCGCCGTCCTCGGCGACAAGATCGACCACTACCGCTCCCTGATCGACGCCGGGCTCGACTGCGACGGCGCACCGGTCGACGCCGCGACCGCCGTCCTGCAGCGCTCCCCCCCACCCCGCCGGGAAGGACCCCCGATGACCGCCGACGCCGTTCCCGCCCACGCCGTCCTGCCCGCCAGCCACCTCGACCTGCTGGAGCGGCCGCTCTTCGGCCACCTCCGGGCGCCG
>Ga0302322_100000737_pt1 | contig 25512 bp, 22 predicted proteins | sample Fen_T0_2_FD_203757 | JGI IMG/M metagenome (GOLD analysis project Ga0302322, IMG submission 203757) | Peat permafrost microbial communities from Stordalen Mire near Abisko, Sweden - Fen_T0_2 | ecosystem: Environmental > Terrestrial > Soil > Wetlands > Permafrost | place: Sweden: Abisko...
AGCTTCATGTACACACTTACCCAATAACCCGTTCGCGGGGGAACAGTCACAAATCTGTCTTTCACCAGGGATTCCCGAGCGCACAAACCTAGTTTTGTCTCCGGGTAAAGCAGCATTTCACGGACGCTTCCATCTTTATCGAGCTTGAACAGCATCCAGAAACTCGTCAGGTCACTGCCGTCGCCTTGCTTGCATTGTCTTATCGGCCCAAGATGCTTCTGCCCAAACTCGGTTCCGAACTGCTCGTCGTATGCCTTGCCTGCGGCAGTATTCATATTTGAATCGACCGCGGCCCGCGCATCTCGAAGGCCAGTCGGCTTGTCCTGCGCGAAGACCATCACCCCGGCAAACACGAAAAGGGTACCGAGCGTGAAAGCAAGAATCGTAGAAGTAGGAGTGCGTCTCATTTGGAGCCCTCGTCTCGGGTCGAGTTTTTACGCTGATTATCATGATAAATCGAGCGGGCGCTGATCCCGGCGTCATTCTTCGTGGAATGCCGCGATCAATCTCAGTTCTGGACTTACGTCCCTAAACGAGTGTCCCACGGTTGTTGAAACATCCCCATAGCGCTAACTGACCCCAGACGGACGGGCGTTTCTTAGTGCAAACACCTGATTAACAAAGGGTGATTCCCATGTTGCCGGTCACACACGGTCTAACGGGACGGCCACCGGATTGCTTCCCTGTGCTAGCCTACTTCCCATGTTCCTCGGACTTCTACTTGCTGCTGCCTTGCTGCCTGCACCATGCGCTTCCATCACATCCGAGTGCACCGAATGGATAAAGCCGGCGGGACAACAGTCGCGTGTCCTGGTTTACCGCACGCATTCATTCGAAAGGAGAAATGAAAGCATCAAGCGTGCATTTGTTTTTGTTCATGGCATCCTCCGCGACCCGGAAAATCATTTCCGCACAGCTCTAGCCGCCGCTTTCCTGGCCAACGCATTGGACGACACGATCATTGTGGTGCCGCGTTTCGCGTCGAACAGCAGCGTGCCCGGGAATGAAAATGGGAATTGTCACGACACACTGGCTGCCGATGAAGCAAATTGGATCTGTGAAAACGACCGGCCGGACACGTGGCGCTCGGGTGGAACGGCGGTCGGTAGCCAACTCAGTTCGTTCGACTTTATGGATGAGATTCTTAGCCAATTGGCACGGAAAGACATGTTTCCCAATTTGAAGACGATCGTCGTGGCTGGCCATTCCGCCGGCGGCCAATACGTGACGCGCTATGAGATGCTGAACCAAGTTCACGATAAACTCGGCACCAAGGTGTCATATGTGGTGGCGAATCCTTCGTCTTATGCGTATGTCGATAGCCTTCGGCCGACCGCGAGTGCCTTCGCAGCGACGACCGCAGCCACCGCCCAAGGAGGGCAAGCGTCGAATTCTGCGAAGCCCGCAGCAGCTTTCTTGCCTTTCGCCGATGCGAAGAACTGCACGGGATACGACATCTGGCCGTACGGACTGAAAGCAAGACCCGGTTACTCGTCCAGGCTGACGGATGAGCAAATTACACAACAGCTCGTGGGCCGGCCGGTCACTTACCTGCTTGGCGAAGCCGATGTATTACCTCTTGGAGTTTTTGATGTGTCGTGCCCAGCGACGGCGCAGGGTCCCACTCGACTAGGACGGGGTCTCGCTTTCCAGAAGTACGTTAGCGAACACCTCCGCGCACATCATAGCGTGGTGATTGTGCCATTCTGTAGTCACAGCCAGCGTTGCATGTTCACTTCTGACGCAGCACTGCCGCTGATGTTTCCTAATTGAAGCCGACGAGTGCTGCCTCATTCGAGCGATTCAGCTTCTTGCGAATTCGACTGCTCCATGGTCAGCTTTCGGTTCGATGGCGGATTACCAATTGGAGTCATCCAAACCAGAGGTAGTCTTCTCAACTGGCGAAAAATCGCCATCTCACTAACTGTGCCGACATTCTCTCGCGCCCACGGCGAGAGGATGTTCCGTTGGCGGGCCGGTGCGATCTTAGAGCAAAGATCCCAAAGTGAAAGCTTTCGTGGAATCCCACTTCTGCGCAAAGAACGCGCAGAAATGGGGCGCCCGGCAGTTCGCGACGAGTGATTAGCATGGCGGCGATTGTAGATGAAACAGACATCCTCTTGCTCGTTCGCGGAAGCGAGTCTGGACTATGGCCACGTTTTTCGTAGTTGGCGTGAGATCGCCAGTTCACTAACCACCTCGGGTCAGACGTGATCTGGTCTGACAATGAGGGTCTACGACCTACTTCTCATTGGATCGCCCGCAATCGAGCGGGGGCGTTTGACTCTGCCACCCTTCAATCCGTCCAGTCCTTACAAACAATTTATCAACCTTTTAGCCATCGTTTATGAGCCTGGGAGTTCAATGAGATCAAGCAGGAGGGTCGGATGGCAGGCGTAATTGGGATGGCGGTTGTATGCGCCGGAGGCATAGCGTTTTATGTGCGCTTCCTCGCGGCGCTCATGCTGGAATGCCGTCGCGACAAGGTGGGTATGTTCGTGCGGCTAGAAACGATTGGCGGAAGCAATCCCGCGCCGGGAAATCAGCCGCCGCAAAACTCAACTGGCCTCGTTGCTTGAAAGAGAAAGGATTGAATCCTCAATGTCTATCCAGGAAGTGTCCGCCGAACGGCTAGCCGAACTTTTCTACCACTACCATCAGTCATTGGGGGCTGATTGCGGCGCTGGAAGTGATGGTCATTCCGAATCGTGGAATGCCGTTTCCCCGCAAGAAAAGCACCGCCAGGTCACCGCTGCGCGATTGGCTCTGCTTAACCTACAAGCGAGCTCGGAGGCAACCAATCAACCCCGACGCTATTTTGCGACGCCGGGTGAAGCGGAGTGGGGCTGCTGAACATCGGTCCAAAACTTTGAACCGCCGAAAGCCAACTGCCACGGTTTGTTCGGTTCGGTGCGTGGAATCCCACTTCTGCGCAAAGAACGCGCAGAAATGGGCAACCGGCTAGACGGTCAACTCGATACCAATGTTGGGTCGTTAACCGCACCCATGAATAGGATCATGTTGCTATGGTCGTCGCGGATGGCGAAGAAGAACGGACGATCCATGATCATCTGAAACGCACGAGGCGCGCGCTCTACCCCACCGAAAAGTCCAAACGCCGTTGTCGCCGTCGCTTCGGTCCCCTCCTCGTTGACTTCTACGAGGGCGCGATGGATCGCCTGGCCGATGTAGAGTGGCGGAGGAGGCGGGGAAATGCCATCAAACCGTGCCGTGTGGGGATCGAAGACTTCTGACATGCCGAGATTCGCCAGAACAGGAATCAAATTGACGCATTGCTCGAACTTGAAGCGAGGCAGGCCAACCAGGCCTTGTGTTTCAGTGAAAGCCCGCATCCAGCGCCCCCACTCTGTCGAAGTGAGTATGGGCACAAACCCAGGGAGGCCGGACTCTTTCGACGGAAGGAAGATGTACATGCCGACCCGGTCGCCCCGATAGGGCAAGCGAACCGCCTGAAAACTCGACTCCTCGTGGTAGGGATAGTAACCGAATCGCTGCATAAGTGGGACTTTGACGGAATGATTCCCAGGAGTGAAGAATCGCTCTTCGCGGGTGAGAGATCTTTCAAACGGCCCTTCCCACAGACCCTTGAAATAGATAGCGTTGAGGGCGACCAGAAGCCCCGAGGAATCGAGAGTGTCGATGATGCTGCCGATCTTGCCTCGAGTCTTTTCCGCAACCCAGGCGTTGATGCGGGAAACTGCGTCGGGGCTGGGAAAGGGTAACGAGACGACCTCGGCGGCATACTTCTCTCGTGCCACGGTCATGAAGGCTGGAAGTATCCGCGCCTGTTCATCGCACCACAGAGAGTTTGCTATGGCGAGTTCGAGGCCGGGGCCGGAGATGTCGAGCGCCGCTTTGAGGAACCGTTGACAACCATCGGGGTCTTCGACGATTTCGAGGGCCTTGGCCATCGCCTCGCGGGTTTCGCCAGTGGCTCCGTCCCAGATCATCATCAGGCAGAGCATCACGCTGAAGGGCGAGCAGAACACGTTCGAAGTGTCGTTCGCGCGAACCAGTTCGCGAAAAAACTTGAAGGCAAAGCGATCGGGAAGAAAAGGGCCTCTCTCGGTAACCGTTCCGACAGGACTCTGGGGGTGGGAGTGCCGCGCAAAGGGCCAGACCATGACAAACCTCCACTTCCGCGGGGAGTCGGACTGCGCGATTATATTCCCGGCGCAGACAAAAATCAGTAGCGCCGGCCGGCCCTCTGTTTAGGCGCGGTCTTTGTGCTGCGTGGAAGGAATCAGCCCGAGTTAGCGTAATATCGCCATCGCACTAATAACCGACCCATTCCAGTGGGCGGGTTTGCGGGCCGTTTGAGTGAAATCGTCGGTTACGAGAAAGTGAAAACCCGCTCGATTCGATAGCACACCCTAGATTTGCCGATCAGGCCACCAATTGCTTCACTAGGGCACGGAATTCGGCCACCTTCCAAGGTTTCGAAAGGTATGGAATGTCCTTCCATCGCTGTATGAAAGCATCAATATGATCGCCAGCGTTTCCGGTTTGAAGGAGGACGGCTTGCTGAGGATTGCTCGCTCGGATTGCTGCGACTAACTCATCGGCGTACAAGCCTCCGGGATGAGCGTAATCAGTTATCACCAGGGCGTAGGGACCAAACGTGTTATAGCGGGCTAAAGCGGAATTGCCCGTTTCTGCGACGTCAATCTCCACACCGAAATAGTCGTTCCTGAGAATAGCCCCAATCATGTGATGGACGTTCGGCTCATCTTCAACGATTAGTATTTTCATCAGCCTTACGTTACACCCGACTCAACGAATCGCAACATTTCATCTCGCCAAGAGGGGAACGCCACAGTTGGCGTACGACGGATCACCCTAACTATCTCCGACCGGGTGGGGCATCTTCATTCCTCCTAGCAGCAGTTGCTCGAAATCGGGAATTGCAATAGGGTTTTTCGGTGCCCGGATTGTCGATGATTCTGTCCGGGCTCGCGGTTCTACTTTTGAGGCGACCATGTGAGTGATCTACCAAACGCAGATCGCGTTGACGGCGACAAGCCGGGCCTCGTGCGGCAACTCGGGTTGTTTGACGCCACGATGCTGGTGATGGGTGGCATTGTCGGGGCCGGCATCTTTATTAATCCTTATGTGGTCGCGCAGAGGTTGCACACTCCGGCGCTGATTTTGGGAGCTTGGGTCTTCGGAGGAGCGGTCGCCATCATCGGGGCGTTTGTGTGGGCCGAACTGGCTGCGCTGATGCCGGCAGTGGGTGGCCAATACGCATATCTGCGCGAGGCTTATCATCCGGCGGTCGCGTTTCTCTACGGCTGGGTATTGCTTCTCGTCATTCAGACGGGAGGCATGGCGGCGGTATCCATCACGTTTGCGCGCTACTTTCTGGAACTGACTGGCTTGCATACTGCGGATTGGCTGGTCGCCGTCGTGGCCCTGGCTACGCTCACGCTCATCAACTGTCTCGGCGTGAAGACTGGGGGACGAACTCAGAGTGCGCTGATGGTGATGAAGATCATCGCGATTGCGGCGCTGGTGGTGGCCGGGGTGGTTCTTGCGGGCAAGCATGTGACCACGACTACCGTGGCTGAGCGAGACTGGTCGCTTACATCTTTTGGCGCGGCCATGGTGCCGGTGCTGTTCGCTTATGGTGGATGGCAAACTGCAAATTTTCTCGCGGCGGAAGTGAAAGAGCCTAAGAAGAACTTGCCGCGAGGATTGCTGCTCGGAGTGCTCGGCGTCGTGGTGCTTTATACGGCGGTGAATTGGGTGTGCGTGCGTGCGCTGGGGCCGCAGACGCTGGCGGCCACCAGTACTCCCGCAACGGCCGTGATGCGATTGGCGCTGGGATCGGCCGGGGCGCGATTTATTGCGGCGGCAATTGCCATCTCAACGCTGGGATTTCTTAGCCAGTCGATTCTGACCGCTCCTCGCGTGTATTTTGCCATGGCCGATGACGGCTTATTTTTTCGTGCGGTGGCATGGCTCAATCCGCGCACGCGCGTGCCGGTGGTTGCGATCGTTCTGCAAAGTGTTTGGACGATTGTGATTGCGCTCTCGGGGCGCTACGAACAGATTTTGAATTATGTCGTGTCCATGGATTTCGTGTTCTTCGGCTTGACTGCTACTACGATTTTTGTGTTTCGCAGACGTGCGGCTGCAACAGGAAATTCCATTGGCGGATATCGCGTGCCGGGGCATCCTGTGACTACGATCCTGTTCGTCGCGATATGCTGGTGGGTGGTTGGGAATACGCTGTATCGCTATCCGCAGAACAGTCTTGTGGGATTTGCGATTCTGCTGGCGGGCGTTCCCGTGTACTGGTTGTGGAGCCGGAGAGCGTCGACGTCGAAAGGCGCGTAGTGCGAGCTGCAAGCAGGAGACCGTAATAATAAGGAGCAGGGGATGAGTGGGTTGCACGAGGACGCCGTTTCACACTACCTGGCGTGGGCCAAACTGCGTTCGCCGGCGCGTTTCAATTTGGCGATCAGTGGAGTGAAGGATTATCCACTGGCCGAACTGCCAGTGCAGATACAGGATCTTGAAATCGGGGGCACCGACGCGTATGGATTCAAGCCGTTGATGGAGCGTCTGGCGGCGAAGTCCGGTGTGGCGGAGGAATGCGTCGTCTCGACCTTCGGAACATCGATGGCAAACTTCATTGCGTTGACGGCTCTCGTCCATCGCGGCGATGAAGTATTGGTTGAGCGGCCGACCTACGACCCGCTGCTCGCCATTCTTGACCACATCGGAGCAAGAGTTGTCCGTTTCGAACGGCGTGCGGAGAAGGGGTTTCGGCTCGGACTCGGCGAACTGGAGCGCAAGATCAGCGGAGAGACGCGCCTGATCGTTCTTTGTAATCTGCATAATCCCAGCGGGGCCCTGACGGACGACGAAACGCTTGCGCGCGTTGGCGAGATGGCCGGGAAGGTTGGAGCTCGGGTTCTGATCGATGAGGTCTATCTGGAGACATTGTTCGATCAGCCATGGCGTTCTGCCTTTCATCTGGGGCCGAACTTCGTGACAACCAACAGCCTGACCAAAGCGTACGGCCTTAGCGGCATTCGCTGTGGTTGGATTCTGGCGCAGCCGGAGTTAGTGCGGCGGATGTGGCAAATTGTCGATTTCACTTATGGAAGCCCGGTACATCCGGCGGAACTCATGAGCGTGATTGCGCTGGACAACCTTGGACGCATTCGCGATCGGGCGCGCGCGCTGTTGGAGCCGAATCGGGCTGTGGTGAATCAGTTTCTGGCGGCGCATCCAGTTCTGGAATGCGAACCGAGCCGCTTCGGGACTACAGTTTTTCCGCGGCTGAAGACTGGGAGCGCCACCGATTTCGTTACTCTGCTGCGCGAGAAGTACGAGACTAGCGTTGTGCCGGGGGACTTCTTTGAACAGCCGCAGCATTTTCGCATTGGGTTCTGCGGAGATACCGAAACCTTGCGTGCGGGGCTGGAGCGGATTGGAGCCGCGCTCAAAATTTTCTGCGCGGCGGTCTAGGTGGGACGATGTAGGTCTTCACCACAGAGGTCACTGAGGTCACGGAGAAATCTTCGGGGAGTATTCAGTCTCGCTGTCGTGTCATCGTGCCGGGGGGAGACCCATCTTCTTTATGATGGCCTGATAGCGGGGTTCGGAATGAATGAAGTCGAAGCAAGGTTCATTCTGAAGGAAGGCAAGCCAGGGAACGTGCTCGGCGTAGGCTTGTTCCAGCCAGTGGAGCGTTTCCTCTTTATGTCCGGCATGAGCGCTGAGACTGGCAAATTCCCACGGGGACACGTACGTCCCGGCCTGCAATTTCTTCGCATGAGCCAGCCGCCATTCCGCAGCGCCCTGGGCGCCTCCCCGGTGGAAGGCGGCTTGCAGTTCGGCCGCGCTCTTCGGAGCGTAGTCCCGCGCAAGCTCCTGAACGGATTCGGCGGCCATTCCGTTGTGCCAATATAGTTCTGAAAGAATGCTGTGAGTAATGAAATCACCCGGCTGCACTTCATCCCGAGCGCGCAATTCAGCAACGCCGGCACCGAACTGCCGGGTGCGAAGCAACATGTATCCCAGCACCCATGGCCGGATTCTCGGATCCAGTTCCATGGACTTGCGGTCTTCCTGCAATGCTTCCTCGGTCCGCTGGAGTGCGAGAAGAACGTAGGCGCGCAAATGATGGACTTCGGAATAGCGCGGGCTCAGTTCCACGGCGCGAGCTGATTCCCTGTCGGCTGCATTCCAATTCCAGTGAAGGAAGAACTGCACTGCCGCCATGGAGTGATGGGCTTCCGCAACGGAATCATCCAACGCGACCGCTTCGCGGGCTGCGCTTTCCGCTTTCGCCATCGCCTCCTCCATATCCGCTTTCGGCGCGCCCAACACAAGGGGAGCGCTATAGGAGTCGGCAAGCGCTGCATGAGCGGCGGCATAGTCGGGTTGGAGTTGAATCGCCTTCAGGAAGTGTTCGCGGCTCTTGCCATACTGATGGCCGAACCAGTAGTAGCGTCCGAGCAAGTAGCTATCGTAGGCCTCCGCTCTGATGCTGCGCTGCGGGAGCTTGATTAGGGTTGCGGTTAAGCCCACTTGCCGGGCAATGGTTTGGGCGAGTTCGGTTTGGAGTGAGGCGAGGTCGTTCAAGTCGCGGTCGTAGCTTTCAGCCCAGAGATGGCGATCCTCCGGTGCGTAGATCAGCTGAGTATTAATATGCACGCGGTTTCCGGAGCGTTCGACCGAACCCTCGAGGATGCCGTCAACGCCAAGTTCGCGCGCTACATCCGAAAGGGGCCGGTGAACCTTCTTGTATTGCATGACCGAAGTACGAGAGACGACGCGCAGGCCGGGGTTCTTGGCGAGCATGGTGATCAATTCATCGGTCATGCCGTCAGCGAAATATTCCTGGGCTGGATCGGACGAGAGATTTTCTAACGGCAAGACGGCCAAAGAATGGATCTGAGGACGGGCTGAGGCAGCGAAGAGCCGGTCGCGCAACCCTCGAATGTTCAGTCCGAGGACGACCGCTCCAATTCCGGCTGCGGCGAACAAGGCTAGCCAAGCGAATCGAGCCGCCCGTCTGATCGGTGGCTTGGTTTGTACCGGAGGCGCAACGGGAGCAATTGTACGGATTTCGCTTTGCCGCTCTGGTGGGGGTGTCAGCGTCGGGTGATCGGTCGTTGAAGCGGAAGTGGCCGCGTTGCCATTTCCTCTCGCCGGAATCGTGCTGGTGATGGCGATGAAGCGGTAGCCCTTCCCGGTTACGGTCTGAACGAAGTGAGGGTTGTCGGGATCGTCGCCGAGGGTCTGGCGGATTTTGCGGATGGCGGTGTTGATGCCGTGTTCGGTATCGAGGAAGACGTCCTTGCCCCAGATTCTTTCGACGATCTCATCGCGCGTGACGAGCTGGCCATTGCTTTCGGCCAGAAGGACGAGAAGATCCATGGGTATTTTTTCGAGTTTCAGGACACGATCGCCACGACGCAGCTCGTAACGGCCACGGTCCAACTCGAAATCTTCGAATTTCACTACGCCGATGGGCACGCCCAGAGCTCCAAGGGGAGCCAAACTATACCATTGTTTTCTTGATCCGAGGTCTAGATGTTGTGTTTTCAATGATATGCAGCTTCACCAAAACTTCACCCTGAGTTTACCCCGGCTCCCTTGCGTCGTTTTGGCGGATGAAGCAGGATGCCCGCCACAGGAGGCTGTATGAAATTAAGGAATTTGAAGTTCGCCAAGTTTTCTCTCTTTATGGTCCTGGTCGTGGGACTGAGTGCCAGCGCGTTCGCATCGTGCGGCGATTCTCTGGCCACGTTGGCAGTGAGCGCCATGATGAATTCCAATCCGTTACGCTCAATCACGCCGGCGGTTCAGCCGAACAAAGCCGAGGGCGGCAATGGGAACATCGTCGGGCTCTGGCACGTCCAGTTCATCGTCAACAATCAAACCATTCAGGAAGCGTACCAAGTATGGAATGCCGGCGGAACGGAGATTCACAATCCGAACGTCGATCCGCGGTCCGGTAACGTCTGTTTGGGCGTTTGGAAGCATGCCGGGAAGGGTGCCTACAAACTCGCTCACCGGGTATGGAACTACGACGCGAATGGGAACTTCGGGGGAACCATCCATCTTAGTGAGACGGTGAATGTGGATAGTGGCAGCACCCACAACGGATCCTTCGCGCTGGATTTTTACGATCCAGCGGGAAACTTCCAATTCGAAGTAGCGGGCACGGTGACGGCCGAACGCATCACGGTAGATTGACGCGAGTTGGCGGAGGGCATGAGGAGAGCCGCGGGGAGCGGCTCTCTTTTTGCTTGGGGCGGGTCGCGACTTCGCGTCGCTCCTCGCGCTAGGGTTGAATTGGCTTTTTGGTGCGGACAATGCCTTGTCCGAAGCTGGCCAGGTAGAGGTATCCCTGCGCCCAGGTTGCTCCAATGAAGTGATGAGAAATCGCGGCGGTATCGATCCTTGTCCAGGTCGTGCCCAGATCTCGCGAGAGGAAAGCTCCGAATCGCGTGGTTACAACTGCGGCTGGATCGCCGGTCTGCGGTTTGGAATTGAACACGACACGATTTCCATAAAAGCGAGTCGCATAGTAGAACGAGTCTTTCTGTGGGTTCGTCTCGTTCTGGGGCCGGAGCAAGTGCGGCCAGGGACGTGACGGGGGCGGCTGCACGAAGGTGTTGACCAGAGTGAAGGTCTGCCCGCCGTCGGAGCTGCGATAGATCAGGACATTGTCGGTCTGGGGATCATGATCCGACAATAATATGGTCTGCGCGTCGATCGAATCGAACGCGGCATAGAAACGATGGGTGGGAAACCAGAGTTGTTCGGGAGCCTGCGGCTGCGTCGTCGGCAGCCCGCTGGATTGGGTCCAGGTTTTACCTCCATCATGGCTATAGAACAGTTGCGACGGTGACGATGAAGTGCCGGTTGCCACCACGATTCTCTGAGCATCGCTCGGTGCGACCGCAACCTGGTATGGGTTGGTGAAGTGCCAGCCCGCATCGCTCCACGTGGTCCCCTTGTTGCTACTCTTCGAGACGGTTGCCTTGTTACTGGTTTCTCCGGTCACCGCGTACAACGTGCCGGGATCGGTGGGGTCGAAGGTGAGTGATTCGAAACCAGCAGTGGAGTTGTTGCTCCACGTCTTGCAACCGTCCTTCGAGATATAGAGTCCCTCGTCCGGGTGAACGATGTAGCAATATCCGGAATTGTCGGGATGATACCGGGTTTCTCCACCCTCGCCCGCGGGTCCGCTTCTGGGCCAGGTTTTCCCACCGTCCTGGCTGGAAATCGAACTATTGTCTTGCAGAGGCGCCTCAATGTTCTTGCCGTCGGGCGAAACCGCGACATCGTAAACCAGCGTGGCATCCACGTTCGCACTCAGCGCAGAGGCTCTCCCGGAACTGCAAGTCGGAGCATAGTACAGCCCTTGGTCCTGCAAGATGTAGCAGGCATCGTCGCTCGACGTATTGCCGGGAACCGGTATGACGTATCTCAAATCAGCGCCATTGAAGGTAGCTCCCGCGTGAAGGCTCGGGTTGGCGTTGCCGTCTCCGGCGAAGTAGAGAATACTTCCGCTTCCATCATCGCCTACGAAGAGCCGGTGCGGAGTCACATTGCTGAAGGCAATGGCTTGCGGACCGATGGAGAATACATTGCAATTGACGGCAGTCCATTTCACTCCTGCGTTCAACGATGCGTACGGACACTGATTCCAGGCGTTGGCATCATCCACGTTGGCATACACAACCTTGGTATTGAATGGATCGACGGCCAGGTCGTGGATTGCTCCTGTCCCAGCATGCCCCTGCTTGGTCCAGGAAGAACCGGACAGCAGGTAGACGTCTCCGGACGCCGAACCTGCGTAGGTGGCGTCGGCCGCAGTGACAACGGTGGTCGCACCCTCGGATAGGGAAAGCGAAACTGTCCATGTGCTGCCGTCGTCGGAGGACTGTAGCACTCCCTTGCTGCTGGCGAGATACAACACCGAGCCTGCCTGCGAGAAGCGCGTTGCCTCCGAGCGATCCACGTTGTGCCAGGTTTTGCCCGCGTCACTGGACTTGAAGGTTCCGCCGAACTCGGTGGACGCGAGTACCACGGACGGGTTGTTCTGATCCAGCCACAGGCTGTTCACGACCGATGAGATCGTGCCGTCCGGGTTGGTGAGACCCTTGTTCGCGGCGATCCATTTCGCTCCGCCGTTGGTGGTGCGATAAATTCCCATCTGCGACGGCGATTCTCGCGGAGTGTTGCCCCATCCGCCTCCGATATACATGACGCTGGGATTCGACTGAACGTAGGCAAAGGCATTCACCTTTCCTCCCCAGCCTCCGGCATTCCGGGGACCAACGGAGGCCCACTTCACCGTGCTGTCTGGAACCAGGGTTTGCGCCACCGCGCTCGAGATGCAAACGGTAGCCAGCAGGACCAGGAAGAACGCCAGGCGGAACGTAGTTTTGACAGTAGCTGATGAAGTTGACATGGATAACCCTTCTCCTTAAGGAGTGCCGCAGGAATGCCGCGAATGCGTCCGCGTCTCGAACTGCACGAGGCGTGAAGCACCCCGAATTATCCCATCTTTGGGCAAGGGCGGTTCATGAAGATGACAATTAGTTTTTGGGTTGATGTGCACGAACTTGCACACGCTCTCACGCGATGAGCGAAATCGTGGGAACTGGCGGCAAGGGAGAGTGGGGAGCGTTCGCGAGAGCGTCGAGCCAGGCACGGATGGCGAAGCGAAGCGGCGCGACGGCAATGCCCGCGAAGGAGTCAGGGAATTTGTCGAGGCGGCGAAGCGCCGACCGTAGAAGCGAACTGGTTCCCAGATGGTTGCCGCGTTGAAAATGGTGAAATGAAGCGGCTACCTGGATGAGTCCCTGCAGGAACGTCTTCTCCGGTTCCGGCGCGGCGAGCCACACGATTTCCCAATGCTCGTGGGCTTCGAAGAATTTGCCGGAATGAAAACAACGCATACCTTCGGACAGATCTCCGCGCGTCCAGTCGAGTGGCATACCTCTAGAAGTTGAACTTGATTCCGAATTGCACTTGCCGCGGTCCGTTCGATGTATACGTGATGGTTCCGAAGCTGGGATCGTCCACCGAAGTGTTCGGGCTGCCGAATACTGGATGGTTGAAGGCATTGTAGGCCTCAAGGCGGAGTTCGAGGTTCATTCCTTCCCGAACGCTCGCGAGCGAGAATTCCTTTCCTAGCGACAAGTTGGCGTTAAAAGACCAGGGCGTGCGGACGCTTCCGATCGCACGCGGAGCGTTTCCTAAGGTAAAGGGAGCCGGCAATTGAAAGACTGTAGGATCGGCAAAGTAATTGTTGATCCAATCGTGTCCGTGATTGCGCCGGGGTGTGCCAACAATATTCGGCCGCTGTCCGCCGTAAGTTGGCAGCGACGTGCCGTCGTACGTGGACATTGCCAGCGGCCTGCCGTCGGCGAGACGCCACACTCCATTTGTTTTCCATCCGCCGAGAATCGCGTCAAGCACGCGGGGCATGTTGCCCAACATGGCTTTGCCACGCCCGAACGGGAGATCGTAGGTGTAGCTGAACTGCAAGACTGACGGAATGTCGAAGGTCGAGAGGCTTCGTTCCAGCCAAGGCTTGTTCGGGTTCTGGAGGCTGGTAAAGCTGCCGAGCCAGGTAACGTTATCGTCGGCGACTGAGGAGTCGTCGATGGATTTCGACCACGTATAGGTCATGAGCAACTGGAGGCCGTTCGAGTAGCGCTTTTCCGCGATGATTTGAAGAGCGTGGTAAGTCGAATTCGCAATCGGTTGCACGTCGCTGGTCACGCTGGTGAATTGGGGATAGGGAATTTCCAGTTGAAATCCCTGGACCTGCTGGCTCGATAGGACGCTATTTGGGTCCGTGATGATTCCGTAGAAGGGATTGTCAACGTATCCATTGAGAGCGGCGATCTGATCCGATGAGTAGCCTTCCACCTGCGGTCCCAGGATATCCAATTGGTTGGCGCCGCTGAAGGGAAGATGCGTCCCCTTCTTTCCGACGTACTGCGCGTTAATGACGACATTCCAAGGCAATTCGCGTTCGATCCCGAAACTCCAGCTCTGCTCGTACGGAGTCTGATTCATACCCGGAGTACGGATCGGACCGTTGGCGCCGTAGCCGACGTCATTCAGAAGCCCCAGCGAGCTTCCGGTTGGCTGGTTTAATCCATTGGGATAAGGATTGCTCAAGTGCAGATAGGGAGTGGCGCCATCGTTCTGATACGTCGTAATCATGTTGGTGTACTGGTTGAAACCCTGTCCACCGTAAGGCACGACACCGCTGGCGCCGGAACGAGACTGTCCGTAGTAAATACCGTAACCTCCACGCATCACCATCTTCGGGAGGAACTGGTAGGCGAAGCCGAAGCGCGGCTGAATGTCCGTACGATCCGTCACGTAGTTGGTGCGGTGATTGGAGTTGGCGAAGACTTCGCCGCCCAGCAACTGGCGCGTCACATCCTGTCCCGTGATCGGATCCGGGAAACTGATGCTGCCACCGTTCAACGGGCTTGCTACATTCGGGTCGAACCAATTCTGGCGGTTGTGGCGATCGGTGCGGGGGAGCGAAACCTCATAGCGCAAGCCGAGATTCAGCGTGAGCTTGTGGGTGGCCTTCCAATTGTCCTGAACGAACATCGCGTACTGGTAGTTCTGAGTGGCGGGCTGGAACTGAATTTCGTAATATCCGCTTCCGGTGTTGCCCATCAGGAAGCTGGCCATTCCGTCGCCGCCGCAGGTCGAGACATCGTTGGGGCACGCGGAAGTACCATGCTCGTCAAAATTGAAGATGCCAACAGGCGCGTTTGTCTGAATGTAGTTCTGCTGGTGAAGCCGTCCTTCGAATCCGAACTTCATTTCATGCGCGCCGCGTACTTTGTCGAGCGCGACCGTGAACTGGCCTGTGTCCTGTCCTTGCTTGTAGTTGCCGTACGGGTCGGTGCCGGCGCTCGTGTAACCTGCCGAGAAGTAGGCGCCTCCGATGAAGATGGCCGGAACGCCGGCAAATCGGTTGCTTCCGAGATAGGACGGAAAGCCCAGTTGACCGAGCGGATCGGAGACGCCGTTCGGATTGTAGGCATCGATCTTCATCGCCCCGCGCGTGAACCCAAACGTGACGTTCAGCAATAAGGTCGGTGTGAAGGTATGCGTGTCGTTGATGGCGAACAGGTGGGAAGTGCTCTGATTCGGACCGCCCGCACACGGGTCTGTAAAATTTTTGAAACAGTTGAAGGAAGTACCGTGGTTCCAACCTTGGGAATACTTGACGCTCAACAAGTTTCTTTCGCTGAAACGATGATCAATCTTGAGGTCGAACTGATCGTTGTACCCATGATTCGCTCCCGAGCCGATCCAGTTGTCATAAATCGTGCCGCCCGAGATGTTTGGGGCCGGGAAGAGGTTCATCATCTTCTGCGCCACGGGGTCGATGAGATTCCCTTGGACGTTCGGAGGCTCGAGATCGGGAGGTAGATTGGGGCTGCCGGGACTGATGTACTGCGCGACATTGTTGTACGGAATAAAAGTTTGTCGCACCGCACCGCCGACATTGGGGTCGTAGTAGCCGCTGTAAGGGTCCCAAATCTGCCCCGATGGCTCGCTGCACAGCCCGAATGCATTGAACGTTCCGCCCTGGGATCCGCACACTTCGCCAAAATCTCCGGCACGCATGGCTGTGCTGGGCACTCCCGCCTGAGCCGTGCTCATCGTGGATGCGCGCGTTCCCTCGTAGTCGAAAAAGAAAAAAGTTTTGTTCTTGAAGATCGGCCCGCCCAGGGTGACACCGTAATCGTTGCGACGCACCGGTGGGATCGGAATGCCGTTGAGATTATTAAACCAATTGTTGGCATCGAAGATCTGGTCGCGCAGGAAGTCGTACACGCTGCCATGGAAGCGATTTGTGCCGGAGCGCGTGACCATGTTGATGACGGATCCGCCGGAGAAGCCAAACTCTGCGCTGAAATTCGTCTGCTGCACTTTGAATTCTTCGACAGCCTCCGCGGAGGGAGTATAGGTAGCCTGGGTGACGCCGCCGTTGGGTTCAAAGTTCGTGACTGAAGCGCCATCCATCAGGATGTCAGCGGAGGCGCCGCGTCCACCGTTGGAAACAAAATTCGTGCCGCCGCAATTGGGGCACTGGTCGTCCATATCTGTAACGCCCGGCGCGAGGTAGCTCAGGTCCATCACGTAGCGATCGATCAACGGCAGGTCGTTAATGAACTTCCGGTTGATGACCTGTCCGGTGACGGCATCTTCGGTGTCGATGGTCTGCGCCTCGTCCACGATTTCAATAGTCTGAGTATTGCCCGCCACCTTGAGCGTCAGGTTGGCCGTCGCGTTTTCGTTGATATCGACTTTGAGCGCGGCGCTCTGCGCTTTCTGGAAACCGCTGGCTTCCGCCGAAACCGCGTACACACCGGGTGGAATCGAGCGGAACAAATAGCGCCCAGCGTTGTCCGACATCGCGTGAAACGTGAATCCCTTTTGCTGATCGGTGAGAACTACTTTTGCTCCCTGCACCACGGCGCCCATGGTGTCCGTCAGCGCACCACTCACCGTTCCGAAGTAGCCCTGGGCGAAAAGCATGGCAGGCAGAAGAACGGCGGCAGAGATGGTCACGAGCGGGAGCAAAGCACGTAGGCACTTCTTCAGAAAAGGGATGGATGACCGCATCTAGCCTCCGTCATGGCGATGACTGCGTTCGTTCCGCGCGGTGAGGCGCTGGCGGAAATCGTACACAAACTCGCCAGCCTATGCCATCTCGAAGTGCCATTTGCGAAAACACAAGCAAGTGCGAGAGGCTGCCGGGAATTCCCGACAGCCTCGATCACGCATGGTGCTTTTTTGGAAATTACAGAAGTACTTACGATTGGCTAGCGGGCAATCAATCCGCTGGCGGATGCGGGGATGCCGCCCACCGGCGTCAGTGCCGTTAAAGAACCATCCCAGCCGATTGCGAAACCCTGCACGTTGCTTGTACCTGGAGTCAGGACGTAGAGGTAGCGGGAATCGTTGCTGATGGTGGCATCGAGTGGTTTGCTGCCGGTGCCGGTGCTGGCAGTGACGCCACTCGCGTTCAGCAATCTCAGGCTGCCGCCAAAGCCCACGCTGTAGCCGGAGACGTTGGCGGTCGCCGTATTGGTGGTGTACATGAAGCGACCATCGTTGGTTACGGCCACCCAGCACGGCGCCGTTTGATTATCCGGAACGGTGGCCGAGATGGCGCGCACAGCACCCGCGTCGGAGACAATGTACGAGGACATCGCGCCGGCATTTGCTCCGCCGCCGAAAGCATCGGAAACCAAGAGTTGGTTGCGCTTTCCGAAGGCAAAGCCAAATGGTGTTTGTCCGGCAGAAGGATTTACTACAGGACCTACGGCAACGCCGTGACCATCCACGGTAAAGATGTCGATGTTATTGGTTGCTTTTTCGGTAACGACGAGAAGATTCCCGTTCGTGTTAAAGCTGATTTGCGCGGGTCCAACTGAGGCTGCGCTCAGAGGCAGGTTGCTCACAATGGGCTTCAAATGCCCGTTGGCGGTGACGGAAAAGCCCGCAATTGTGTCGCTGCCGCCAACTGCCGCGCCGTTGTTGAGAACGTAGAGTACGTTGCCGCTAACAGTGAGGCTGATCGGTTGCAGGCCGCCCGAAGGAACAACATCGCGCAAGGTGAGTCCATTGTCTCCAATTGCGAAAGAGGCGATTGTGCTGCTGCCGGCGTTGACGGCGAAAAGGAAACGGTTCGCCGCGTCCATGGCGAGAGCTCCCTGGTTGCCCAGACCACTTCCGGTACCGTTGCCTCCGGCAGAGATCGTCGCGCCTGCGGTGAGTTGACCGTTCGGCATGCGGTTGAATACAAGCACTGCATTTCCGCTGGTTGAGTTCGTAAGCGTGTAAACCGCGCCTGCCGCCGCGAAGGCCTGGAGACTAGCGAATATCATCAGGGCGGATAACAGGAGTGTGCATTTCAGCTTTTCCTTCATCATCGAACATCCTTTCAGTCATGTGTTACGTTCAAAGGGATTGAGCGCCACGCCGAGTCGCAAACGCGAGCGCGTGGACGCCAGAGAATTTGCTCTTACTGGATATGTCGAACGCGAAAGCCAAATCCCCCGCAGGAGTTTTTGTTTTGCTTGCATCCCTTGTTCGTAAATCGGGTAAGAGCGTTCGGAATTCAGTCGCGCTCGTTTTGATCTTGTTGCTGGGCGGGGTGTCGCTGGTGCGCGCACAGATGTACGCCGGAGCGCTGGGCGGCGTTTCCACTTTGTCGGGGGACTCACGTTCTGTGCTGAATCCGCAGCCCGCATTCGCGTCGTACGATCCGAAGAATGGCGGCGCGGTGCAGGTATTCGTGGGCAGACACTTGTCGGATTACTTCAGCGTGCAGGGGGAATACACCTGGAATGCCAACCGGCTGATTCTGACTGCGAACTCCGGGGGCGGAATTCCAACGGGCTACGAGGAAACGCGCCAAAGCTCACAGCAGAGCGCGATCGCAGATTTTCTCGTGTATTTCCGCGATCGCAAGAGCCGAGTGAGGCCCTATCTGGCGGTCGGAACCGGCGTGACGCATTTTTCCAGCACGCAAGATCAGGTGACGCAGACGATCGGTTCGCCAGTTCTTCCACCGGTGCGGTTTGGCAGTAACTTTGTTGTTCTACACGTGCCGGTCGGAATGGATGTAAGTCTGGGCAAGGGCTGGGCGTTTCGCTACACGTTCAGCGAGACTCTCAGCAAGAATCCGATCGACGGAGTTTTATCACCGCCGGGGCAGCATCGATTCATGAATTTTCAAAATCTCTTTGGATTTGTGAAGCGCTTCTGAGTCGGGGTCCTAACATTATTAAGGCTTACGAATTCTTTAGCTGAACATAGGGACAACCGGGCCAATAGATCGGCGGGTTCTCGAAGTGCTCCGCCAGAACGCGAGCGTGACACACACGGCAGTAGTTGAGCGACTTCGCGGTCTCGCCGACCGGGGCGATCTGGACGAGTTGCTCAAAGACACAGAGCTTGTTGCCGCGAGCCGCGACCTCATTCACGCTCATTAGTGGGCCGGCGGCGGCTTCGAGCAACATCAGAGCTGAGTAGACAGTTGCTTTCAAACGCGCCGGCGCGGGCGTGGAGTCGTGCAATTCCACTTCGTCCGCGATCTGCTCGAAGAACGAATCGTCAGGCAGATTGGGCATGATTCCACCTTTCTCGGAACTCAGCGCGGGCCCGGGCGAGGAGCCGCTCGACCGCTTTTTCCGTCCTACCTGTTTTGAGCGCCATATCGCGGGCCGAAGCTTTTTCCCAGTAGCGCCAGATCAGGGCGAGGCGATAGCTTTCGGGAAGGCCCTGCAGTACACGCCATGTGTTTTTCCGAACCTGTTCCTGTTCGAGAAGTTCGAGGAATTCGCCGGAGGAAGGGGCGGCCGGTTCCTGCTCCTCGTCTTCAATGGACTGCGGAGCCCGCAGGCGCTCGCGATAGTGATCCTCGAGCTTGTGTCGAGCAATTCCGATCACCCATGCTTGCAGTGGACCAGAACCCTGGTAGCGCCCGAGACTTTGCCAGGCAGCGAGAAAAACTTCCTGCACCAGGTCGTCCACGAACTCATAACGCGGGGCCAGGCGAGCTCGAACGTAGCCATAGATACTGTCGGCATAGCGGGCAACAAACTCTGCCGTGGCTTTGCGATCCTTGGCGAGGACTGCGGCAACGAGATCCTGATCGCTGGGAACCAGCGGGTCGATGACCTGTTCGTGACCCGAAGTCGCTTGTCCCGGATGATGCACCTGTCGTCCTTATATAGGTAGTCGCAGAACCTCGGGGTTTCCCCCTTCAAAAGAACGGGAAGCAGGAGCGACAGATTGCTGCAACGGGGGATTCGGCGCATAGCACAAAAGGCCGAGGACCGCGTTATGTGCAAATTAGATGCACGATACCGCATTTCCTCAGCCTAGGAGTGTCGGTTCAGTGGAAAGAGTCTAGTGCTTCTTTTCCATCTTCTTCTCGGCGCCGGAGGTGTGGGTATCGTCGAAGGCAATGCCTTCCTCTACATGGCGGATCGCTTGATTGACTGCGACGACAGCCTTCGCGCGATGGCCGCCCTTATCGTGGGAAGCCGCTTCCAGGGCTTTCTTGGCTTCGCGGAGATGTTCGAGAGCCGCTCTCATTTCGGGCTGGGCTTCGGGTGCAGCGAAGGCGGTGGAAGACACGCCGAGTACCAAGCTCAGGATAACTGCGGAAAGAACCAAGGACCTCTTTGTCATAGCTAGGAACCTCAAGATGGATTGGACTGCTGGTGCGCAACATAATACAGCAGAGTCGTGAGTCGAGGATCGCCACCAGGACGCAAACTAGCGCTTCGTCCCTACCAACCTCGACAGGCTTCGATCTTCGCGGACCTTTTCTATTCGGCAGCCAACGTTCGCCAGAGGGCAGCATCCAACTTCACTTGCAATTGCGGAGCGCCGGCGCCCGACGCGTCGGGTGGACGGACTTTTGCATAGAAATCTCAAGGAGGATCTTATGGAGCAAACTCTTAACGGAATCAGGGTGGCAATCCTGGCGGCGGATGGATTTGAAGAATCGGAACTGCTGAAACCGCGGCAGGCACTGGATGCGGCGGGGGCTAAGACAGAAATTGTCTCTCCGGCGCAGGGCGAAGTGAAGGGCTGGAAAGACAAGGACTGGGGCGAAGCGATTGCGGTAGACGTTGCCCTGGACTCGGCGAATCCGGAAGAATTCGACGCGCTCCATTTGCCGGGGGGCGTGATGAACCCGGACCAGCTGCGGATGAATCCGAAGGCGGTCTCGTTCGTGCGGCATTTCTTCGAGAGTGGAAAGCCGGTTTCGGCGATCTGTCATGCCCCGTGGACGTTGATCGAGGCCGGCGCAGTCAAGGGCCGCACGATCACTTCATGGGCATCGCTGAAGACGGACTTGCGGAACGCGGGAGCAGAATGGGTGGATGCAGCGGTGGTTCGCGATGGAAATCTCGTGACCAGCCGCAAGCCCGACGACATCCCGGTGTTCAATCGCGAGATGATTACAATGTTCGCCGAAGGTCCGGCGGAAGAAGAAGAGCAGGAACGAAGGATCGCCTGACCGCTGTTTCAACGCAGAGGCCCACCTCTCACACGGGAAAGGTGGTAGACCGAGAAAGAAAAAATCCCTCCGCTGTTCGGGAGGGATTCTAGTTTTTGCGTTGGTGGTCTAGTGGTGCGCGTTCACAGTCGTGCGCATCCAGGGATGAATGCAGCATTGATAGTTCACGGTTTCTTCCGAGCCTGCGTGCGAGGCGTTTCCGCCAGCGGGAATGTAGAGGTTATCCGGTCCGGGCGGTTGGGGAATGATCTGGCCGTTCACCACGGTACCGCATTCGGGCGCGACGTTGGGATTGTGGGAGAGTTGATTCAGGACGTCCACGAATCCGCCGCCGAAGTTTTTCACTTTGGTGAAAGTGTGAAGCTCGCCGCCGACGTTGGTGATGACAAGTTGTGACTTCTCGTTCGCCTGAACGGGGTTGGGATTGAAGCGCCAGGCTCCAGCGGACGCTTCTGCGGTGAGCTCGGCGATGAAGCCGTTGAAGGTGATAAAGCCGGACGACGTGTCGCGGACGCAGGCTCCGTCTCCGAGGATCGGATTAAACGTCGCAGGATCGCAGTAGTCGAGCAGGTGGATGTTCACGTTGCCGCCTTTATCCTTGTGGGATTTCGCGGAAGCCGGCAGGGAAAATGCCAATAGCAGTAAGACTGTCAGTAACGAAGCAATCTTGGTCATGGTTCCTCCTGGAGTACGAGCCGAGGGAAGAGTCAGGTCCGGCAGACCTTTCGCTGGCAAGTATGCGGGAGCGTAGAAGATCGCACGAGGGCGAGTGTCAGGAGGCTGTCAAAGGTTTGTAAAGAAACTGGCTCTGAAAGCGGCCCCTGGAGCCAGTTTTGGCTGGTGCGAAATGCAGGCCCGCTTACCACCAAGGCCACGAAGGTTCACAAAGGAATGCGAGCGGTGGTATATCATTTCGACGATTATGGACAGAGACGATCCGGCTGGGGAATATCTGCGCATCTCGGAACGCTATCGGCAGATGAGCGACGAGGAGCTGCTGGTGCTGATGCCACAGAGTTCCGAGTTGACGCCGTTCGCGCAGCAGGCGCTGGCGAGCGAGGCTCGGACGCGCGGGCTGAAAGTTGAGATCGAGGAAGCGCCGTCGTTGGCACCGCAACGGTTGCGACCGCCGGATTCTTTCGCCAAGAGAGAGTCGCAGGAGGTCCGCGATGGGGAGGGTTCTGATGATGAGAGCTTCGATTCTCCGGAAGAAGATGCCTATGCGGAGGACCGCAAACTAGTTGAGATCTGCACGGTGTGGAGCGAGCGCGACGCTCTCCAGCTGCAGGATTTGCTTGATGCAGCGGGCATTCCTTTTTTCATGGGCGAGGAGAAAGCTACCGGCGTGGACGGCGTGACCTCGGCCTTCTCGAAGGGCGTCAGCGTTCGGATCATGCAAGTTGGGGTGCCCTGGGCTCGATCGGCGATGCAGCGCTATGTGCCGCTGGATGATCCGACTCCAAAAGAAGAGCCGCGCGAAGTTGAGGATCTTACGGTTCGGTGTCCGAGATGCCAGTCGGAAGAGGTGGTGTTTGAGGATTTAGAGTCGGAGCCCGGGACTACAGTCGATGGCACTGCGGCTAAATTTAAATGGACGTGTGACGCGTGCGGGCATCACTGGGAAGATGATGGGATCGCAAATGGCGAGTAATGCAAAGGGCCCAAGGGAACAGAGGCAATGGGATTCTGTTACAAGGTCCTCGTTGCAGTATACCCACGAAATTCTCACTTAGTGAGATGGCCTGATTTCAGCGCCTATCAAACGCTCCTGTATGATTCGCTTGCAATGGCCGACATGAAAGCCAATCTGCTTAATGAACTTGCTGAGTATGTCTGTGTGCTCTCGAACAGTCTGGAAGGCACAAAGAGAGCCGAAGATCGCTCGGCATGTACGAGTCACCTTGCCGAAGCAGCAGTGATTTTCCAGTACCTCATGCAGTCGGACTTTTCTATGGCCCGTGAACGGGTAATGGCCGAGCAGCAAGCCTACGGACGCTCGTTCTTGGATGGCGAGACTGGCCAAGTAGCTGAAGCCGCATTTGCGAAATTGCTGAGGTCATTTGAACGCTCCGGCTAAAAGCGATTCTCCAACCAAAGTCGTACTTAGTGTAATGGCCTGCTTACAACAATTGGGGAATTACAGTGCTGTGGGAAAATCCGCATTTAGGACGCCGGTTACTGACGACGAAACCAATTACTAGCCCAATTCGATTTGGGAACTTCTAACTTGTCGATTTCATTCCGAACAGGAGAGGCGTGGACTATTTATCTTCTCCAGCACCCCGCATTCTTCACCAAGTCACTGGACGGTTAGTGTGACGGTCGTCGAATGGGACAAACCTGAGGCGCTAGCGGTTACCACGATCGTATAGGTGCCCGCAGGCGTTCCACCGGCACTGCCTCCCCCGCCGCTACCTCCCCCGCCGCTACCTCCGCCGCAGCCGTTGAAGCTGATCACCGAAAACCCAATCAACAGCAAGAACATCATCGCCCTGCTAACTCCAGAGTTACGTTTCCCTCTGCCACCCGCTCCCAGAATCAACAAGGCCGGAACTCCCAGCGCGAAAAAAACACCGTCTTTGCCCCCGAGCGGCCGGCGTGGAATAATCGCCGCCGATGCCGCAGTGGTCGCAAAGGTGAGCGTGGTGCTTGCAGGCCCACCATTCGGTGTTACGCTCCCCGGATTGAACGAGCAACTCGCGCCCGAGGGCAACCCGCTGCAACTGGCTCCCGTGAAAGTGATGGTGTGGTTGAATCCACCGCCCGGAGTAATCGAAATCGTCGTTGCTCCAGACTTCCCCGGAGAGCTGATGGTCACCGTCGCCGGACTAGCGCCAATCATGAAATCCGCCGACTCTGCGAACGCGAACGCTCCTCCCGGACCCGGATGACCCGCAGACTGGTTATACGGGTAATTAATCGCCGCCACCAGGGCCGTGCTGCCGCTGATCGCGACGGAATATCCCAATTGGTCCTGTGCCGCGCCCTGGGACTCCGTCAGCTCCGCCTGCTGACTCCATGCGGAGCCGTTTCCCACGAACACGTATGCCGCTCCCTCCTGCGCATGGGACCCCACCATGTGACCGTTGGCGCCCACGACGACCGTGCCGCCGTCCACCGTCACGGACTGGCCGAAGTAGTCGCCCGCCGCGCCATCGGAAGCGGTCAGCTCTGCCTGTAGGCTCCATGTGGAGCCGTTTTCCACGAACACGTACGCCGCTCCCGGACCCGGTTTTGCTGGACAAGTCGAACCTGAAGGTACCGGGTGACAAAGGGCGCCCACCACGGCCGTGCTGCCGCTAATCGCGACGGAGCCTCCAAAGTTGTCAGTCGCGGTCCCATCGGAGGCGGTCAATTCCGCCTGCTGAGTCCACGTTCCGCCGCTCTCGCCGAACACGTACGCGGCTCCTTGACCAGTATTCGAACCGACCGCGTGGTTCCACGCCCCCACTACTGCCGTGCTGCCGTTGCCCGCGACGGAATAGCCAAAATAGTCCTTTGCCGCGCCGTCGGAGGCGGTCAGCTCAGCTTGCTGAGTCCACGTTCCGCCGCTTTGGATAAAAACGTAGGCTGCTCCCTGCTGCGTATTCGAACCAACTGTACGACCGGTGGCCCCCACCACGAGCGTGCTGCCGCTAAGCGCGACAGAATAGCCGAACTGGTCCCCAGCGACGCCGTCGGAGGCGGTCAGCTCAGCTTGCTGAGTCCACGTTCCGCCGTTCTCCACGAATATGTACACCGCTCCCTGTGCCTGATTCGATCCGACCGTGTGATAGATGGCCCCCACTGCGACCGTGCTGCCGTCGACCGCAACCGACCAGCCGAAGAGGTCGTTTAGCGCGCCGTCTGGCGCGGTCAGCTCAGCTTGCTGAGTCCACGTTCCGCTGCTTCCGACGAATACGTACGCCGCTCCTTCAGCCGAACCAACTGTGTGCCAGGGGGCACTCGCTACTGCCGTGCTGCCGCTTACCGCGACCACCCACCCGAAGTGGTCATTTGCCGCACCGTCGGACGCCATCAGCGCCGCCTGCTGGGTCCATCCGGCGTCCTCTTCAAGCGCCGCCCCGATGGCACGTTGGGCGTCAGGTGGCAGGCTCGACCAGCCGGTCGCAGATGGGCTAACAGAACCTCCCCCCTTAATGGGGGAAACTTGCCCTAGGGATTGCGCAACAGCGACCAGAACGACGAGTGACAAAGTAGCGAGTAACTGCGAGAAACGCATGACTGGCTCCAGAGGACTGCGGCAATATGCTCACACGAGAGGTCGGGGATCCCTCGGCGAGTGCCCAAGTGTAGTTGTTGGGCGGATGGAGTGGCAATGACGTAGATCACAGTCGAGATTCTACGGCTCGCGGACCCAGAAGATTGGCTGGCGTTAAATCTCCATCTCTAACAATGTCGGCGGTGTCAAGCACTTTTCG
>Ga0302322_100000739_pt1 | contig 25473 bp, 26 predicted proteins | sample Fen_T0_2_FD_203757 | JGI IMG/M metagenome (GOLD analysis project Ga0302322, IMG submission 203757) | Peat permafrost microbial communities from Stordalen Mire near Abisko, Sweden - Fen_T0_2 | ecosystem: Environmental > Terrestrial > Soil > Wetlands > Permafrost | place: Sweden: Abisko...
ATCGGCCCCAAGGCCAAGAACTTCATCGTCGTGCGCCACAACGCCGACACCATCGACCGCGCCGTACCCATGTGGCTCGAGGCCACCTCCGGTGAGCTCAAGGTGACGGTGCGCGACCTGCCGCTGCGGGAGCAGATCGACATCCCCGTGCGCGAGCAGCTGATCGTCGAGCTCTACTCCAAGTAGCCCGCGGGTCCCTCCCCATCGGATCCCAAGCGAGGAATGCGCATGCTCATCATCCAGCGTCCTGAGGTCGAGGTCGGCGAGTCCGACGCCAACACGCAGTCGTTCGTCATCTCGCCCCTCGAGCCGGGCTTCGGCCACACCCTGGGCAACTCCCTGCGGCGTGCGCTGCTGTCGTCGATCCCCGGGGCTGCGATCACGCAGGTCCGCTTCGACGAGGCCCTTCACGAGTTCGACACCATCCCGGGGGTGAAGGAGGACGTCACCGACCTCATCCTGAACCTCAAGGACATCGTGCTGAACTGCAGCGCCGACGAGCCCGTGACCCTGCGCCTCGACGCGCGGGGCCCGGGCGACGTGACCGCGGGCGACATCCAGACGACCGCCGACGTGGAGATCCTCAACCCCGAGCTGCACCTCGCCACGGTCAACGCGAAGGGCCGCCTCGCTGCCGACCTCACGGTCGAGCAGGGTCGCGGCTACCTCTCGGCCGACCGCAACAAGCGGACGGCGCAGATCGGCGTGGTGCCGGTCGACGCGATCTTCTCGCCGGTGCGCCGGGTGGCGTTCGCGGTCGAGCCGACCCGGGTCGAGCAGGCCACCAACTACGACCGGCTCAGCATCGACATCGAGACCGACGGGTCGATCTCGCCCCGTGACGCGCTGGCCTCGGCCGCCGACACGCTGCGGACCCTCGTGGGCCTCGTCGCCGACCTGTCCGACGAGCCCCGCGGCCTGGAGCTCGGCGAGGTGGCCACCGCCACGTCGTCGTCGCCCGACCTCGAGCTGCCCATCGAGGAGCTCGACCTCTCGGAGCGGCCGCGCAACTGCCTCAAGCGGGCCCGGGTCGACACCATCGGCCAGCTCGTGCAGAAGACCGAAGACGACCTGCTCGCGATCACCAACTTCGGCTCGAAGAGCCTCGAAGAGGTGCTGCAGAAGCTCGACGAGCGCGGGTTGTCGCTGCGGGTGAAGGAGTAACCGATGCCCACTCCCAAGAAGGGACCCCGGTTCGGGCGTGACCCGGCCCACCAGCGCCTCATCCTGGCGAACATGGCCGCGAGCCTCTTCGCGGCCGAGGCGATCGTGACCACCGAGGCCAAGGCCAAGCTGCTCCGCCCGTACGCCGAGAAGCTCATCACCAAGGCCAAGAAGGGTGGCGTGCACGACCGCCGCCAGGTGATCGCGACGATCCACGACCAGGACGTCACGCACAAGCTCTTCGCCGACATCGGGCCGCGGTACGTCGACCGTCCCGGTGGGTACCTGCGCATCTACAAGCTCGGCCCGCGCCCCGGTGACAACGCGCCCATGGCGCGCGTCGAGCTGGTGTGACCCTCTTCGATTCGGGCGACCCGGCCGTCGAGCCGGGACCCGAGTCGGAACCTGCGACCGACCCCGCCCTCGAGGCGGGGTCGTCCGCGCGTACCCACCTGGCGCTGACCGTCGCCTACGACGGCACCGACTTCCGCGGCTTCGCGGCCCAGCCCGGCCAGCGCACCGTTGCTGGTGTGCTCACCGAGGCACTGGGCCAGTCGTTGAAGGGCGACGTGGCGGACGTCGTCTGCGCCGGCCGCACCGACGCCGGCGTCCACGCGTGGGGCCAGGTGGTGAGCCTGTCGACCGCAACGACCGTCTACCCCGACAAGCTCGCCCACGGCCTGAGTCGGCGCCTCGGCCCCGAGATCGTGGTCCGCGACCTGCGGGCGGTGGACCCGGGGTTCGACGCCCGCCATTCTGCGGTCGCGCGCACCTACCGCTACACGGTGGTGAACCGGCCGGTTCCCGACCCGTTCCTCGCCCGGTTCTCGTGGTGGGTGCCCGAGCCGATCGACGTCAACCGCCTGCGGCTCGGCTCCGACCCGTTCGTGGGCGAGCACGACTTTGCCGCGTTCTGCCGAAAGGGCCCCGATGGCTCCACCACCGTCCGCCGGGTGCATCGGGCGCACTGGGACGTGCTCGACGACGACGTGCTGCGCTTCGAGATCCGGGCCAGCGCGTTCTGCTGGCAGATGGTCCGGTCGATCGTCGGCACGCTGGTCGACATCGGCCAGGGCCGCCTGAGGGCGGGCGACGTGATGACCATCCTCCGCTCGCGCGACCGCGCCCGGGCGGGTCAGATCGCCCCGCCCCAGGGTCTGTGCCTCTGGCAGGTCGACTACTGAACCGGACTCGGCGCGGGATCCGGGACGGGTCCGATTGCCGGTGCCGGGCCTCGGGGGCTAGCATTGCCGGTCTGCCCGGCGCCTGGTTCTGCGGCCCGGCGGCCTCTCTTCGAGACCTCGATCACCGACTTCGATCAACTGGACCTTCGATGCGCACGTACACCCCCACGCCCGGAGACATCACCCGCACCTGGCACGTCCTCGACGCCGAGGGTGCGGTCCTCGGCCGCGTCGCCACCGAGGCCGCCACGCTGCTGCGGGGCAAGCACAAGCCGACCTGGGCGCCCCACTTCGACGGCGGCGACCACGTGATCGTGGTCAACGCCTCGCTGCTCGCCATCAGCCCGCGAAAGCTCGCCGACAAGACCTACTACCGCCACTCCGGCTACCCGGGCGGCATCAAGTCGGAGAGCCTCGAGCACCTGCTCGCCCGCGACCCAGAGCGCGTCGTGCGCCTCGCGGTCCGCGGCATGCTCCCCAAGGGCCCGCTCGGCCGCCAGCAGCTCAAGCGCCTGCGCGTCTACGCCGGTCCGGAGCACCCCCACATCGCCCAGTCGCCCCAGCACCGGGCGCTGACGTCCAACCGCACGACGCGCTGAGCGCGACGGCAGAGAAACGATCCAGAGGAGCTCTCGAGTGCCCAAGCCGCTCATCCAGACCACGGGACGGCGCAAGGAGGCCGTGGCGCGTGTCCGGCTGCGTCCCGGCACCGGCGTGGTCGTGATCAACGGTCGCCCGATCGAGAACTACTTCACGATCGCCTCCCACCGGCAGTCGGCCACCGAGGCCCTCCGCCTCACCCAGACGGCCGACGTCTACGACGTCGACGCCAACATCGACGGTGGTGGCGTGAGCGGTCAGGCCGGTGCGCTGCGCCTCGGCATCGCCCGTGCGCTCGTCTCGCTCGACGACGAGCTGCGCCCGCAGCTGAAGAAGGCCGGTCTCCTCACGCGTGACTCGCGCGAGAAGGAGCGCCGCAAGTACGGCCTCAAGAAGGCCCGCAAGGCTCCGCAGTACTCGAAGCGGTAATCCGCGCGAGTTCTGCCCCGAGTTCGTCTGGCTGGCCCATGACCCTGCGCTTCGGCACCGACGGCATCCGCGGGGTTGCCAACCGGGAGCTCACACCCGAGCTCGTCACCGCGGTGGGTCGCGCCGCGGCGCGCGTGCTCGGCACCGAGCACGCCGTCGTCGTCGGTCGCGACACGCGCCGGTCGGGCCCGATGCTCGAGGCCGCGCTCGTCGCCGGCCTCTGCGCCGAGGGCGCCGACGTGCTCCTCGCCGGGGTGCTTCCGACGCCCGCCATTGCCGAGCTCGCCCGGGTGCGCGAGTCGCCTGCCGCGATGCTCACGGCGAGTCACAACCCCTTCGGCGACAACGGGGTGAAGCTGTTCGCAGTGGGTGGGCGCAAGCTCACCGATGACATCGAGCACAGCATCGAGCACGAGCTGCGCGAGCTCGCGGCATCGGCGCCCAGCGGAGCGGAGGGCCGCGCGGTCGGCGTGTCGGCCGAGCTGCGGGACGGGTTCGACGAATACGTCGCGCACGTGGTGGGCGCGCTGCAGGGCCGGCGCCTCGACGGTCTGCGCGTCGTCATCGACTGCGCGAACGGCGCGTCGTTCCGCGCCGCGCCCCGCGTGCTGCGTGAGCTCGGGGCCGAGGTCGAGGTGCTGCACGCGCTGCCCAACGGCCTCAACATCAACGACGGATGCGGGTCCACCGACCCCGCCGATCTCCAGCGGGCGGTCGTCGAGTCGGGTGCCAATGCCGGCCTCGCGTTCGACGGCGACGCCGACCGGCTCATCGCGGTCGACGAGACCGGCGTGATCGTCGACGGCGACCAGCTCCTCGCGATCGCGGCGTTCGACCTCCAGGAGCGCGGCTTGTTGCGCCACGACGCCGTGGTCGTCACGCAGATGTCCAACGGCGGGCTCCACCGGGTGCTGCGCGACGCGGGCATCGAGGTGGTCGAGGTCGAGGTGGGAGACCGCAACGTGCTCGACGCGCTCGCCCGCAACGACCTGTCGCTCGGCGGCGAGCAGTCGGGCCACATCGTCTACCCCGACCTCTCCACCACCGGCGACGGCATCCTCGCCGGCGCGTTGCTCCTCGACGTGCTCGACGGCACGGGTCAGCCCCTGTCTCGCCTCGCCGCGATCGTGGAGCGCGTGCCCCAGGTGCTGCGGTCGATCCCGGTGGCCGACAAGACGAAGCTCGACGGTGACCGCGCGTTCTGGAAGGTCGCCCAGGAGGCCCAGGCCGAGCTGGGTGACCTCGGCCGGATCCTCGTGCGGCCCTCCGGCACCGAGCACGTCGTGCGGGTGATGGTCGAGGCCGAGACCCAGGACCAGGCCGACGATGTCGCCGGCCGCCTCGCCGCGGCCGTGGACCGGGCCTGCGGCGCGCCCGAGTCCTGATCCGGCTGCCCACGATCGGCCCGGAACCGGCCCACCCCGGCCCTCGTGGGGCCAACCCGTAACCTGTTCTCATGTGCGGGATCGTCGGCGTCGTACGGCGCCCCAGCCGGCGGGAGCCGCCCAACGGTGGCGAGCTCGTCGCCGCCATGGAAGTCGCCCTGCGGACCGTCGACACGGGCCGCGCGGTCGACCTCGGGGCGCTCGAGGCCGCCGCCGCCGACGTGGAGGCGGTCGACGTCCTCCTGCGGGGGGTCCCCGGGGTCCGGACGCTCCTCGCCGACCGTGCCGCCGCGGTGGCGATCGAGGACCGGGCCGCCCGGATCACCGAGCGTCTGGTCGGGATCGAGGCCGAGCTCGACGACCACGGCGTCCCCACGGCCGAGCTCGAAGCGCTCAACGCCGCGCTGGTCCGGCTGAAGGACGTCGTCTGGGCCGTCCAGCGCGACCGGCTCCGCAACGCTCGGGCCGTGGGCGACCTCGCCGGTGCCGGTGCGTCCGCCGCGGCGGTCGAGGCGTTCACCTCCGTCCAGGTCGCCCTCTCGTCGATCGACCGGCTCGAGGTGCGTGGCCGCGACTCCGCCGGCCTCTCCGTGGTGGTCCGTCACCACGGCCTCGCCTCCGCCGACCCGTCCGTCGTGCGGCTCCTCACCGCGCGCGAGGCCGACCCGCTGTTCGTCAACGGCGCGGTGCGCCGCTCGGGTGACGTGCTCGCGTTCGTCTACAAGGCCGCGGCCGAGATCGGAGAGCTGGGCGACAACACCGCGGCGTTGCGGGCCGCGATTCGCGCCGACGAGCTGCTCCACCTCGCGGTCGCCTCCGAGGGCGCCGAAGCCACCATCCTCGGCCACACCCGGTGGGCCAGCGTCGGCATCATCTCCGAGCCCAACGCGCACCCGCTCGACCACACCGAGACGAGCGGCCTCGGCGCCCCGCTCGTGTTGGGCGCGCTCAACGGCGACGTCGACAACTACGCCGACCTCGAGGTCGCCGAGGGCCTGAGCACCGCGGCGGAGATCACCACCGACGCGAAGGTGATTCCCGCGCTCGTGTCCCGCCGGCTCGCTTCCGGTCGCTCGACGGACGACGCGTTCCGCACCACGGTGGCCACGCTCGAGGGATCGGTCGCGATCGGCTCGCTGCTCGCGTCGGACCCCGGTTCGCTGTATCTCGCGCTGCGGGGGAGCGGGCAGGCGCTGTACGTCGGCCTGGCGGAGGACGCGTACGTGGTCGCGAGCGAGCCGTACGGGCTCGTCGAGGAGACGTCGGAGTACCTGCGCCTCGACGGCGAGACCCCGTCCGACCCGGCCCGCGCCGGGGCCACCCGCGGCCAGGTCATGGTCGTCGAGTCGGCCGGCGCGGGCACACTCGACGGCATCCGCCGCGTGGCGTACGACGGCACGCCACTGCCGGTCACGGCCGCCGACGTCAACCACGCCGAGATCACCACCCGCGACATCGACCGCGGCGACGCCCCGCACTTCCTGTACAAGGAGATCTCCGAAGCGCCCGCGTCGTTTCGCAAGACGCTGCGGGGCAAGGTCGCCGAGCAGGCCGACGGCCGGCTCTCCGTGCGACTCCCGGCGGCCGCACTGCCCGACGCCGTGCGCGCCCGGCTCGCCGATGGCTCGATCCGCCGGCTGCTCGCGATCGGCCAGGGCACGGCCGCCGTCGCGGGCCAGTCACTCGTCGGCGCCGCGCGTGATCTCATGGGCGACCGGCTCTACGCCGAGGCGGTGCTCGCCACCGAGCTCTCGGGCTTCGGCATGCGGGCCGACATGTCCGACACGCTGGTGGTCGCGATCAGCCAGAGCGGCACCACCACCGACACGAACCGCAGCGTCGACCTCGTGCGGTCGCGCGGCGCGGCGGTGCTGGCCATCGTCAACCGGCGCAACAGCGACCTCGTCGACCGCTCCGACGGCGTGCTCTACACCTCTGACGGCCGCGACGTGGAGATGAGCGTTGCGTCCACGAAGGCGTTCTACGCGCAGGTCGCCGCGGGCTATCTCCTCGCCCTCGGCATCGCGTCGGCGGTCGGCGTGCTCGACGCCGACCGTGAGCACGAGCTGCTCACCGCGCTGCGGGCGCTGCCGGACGCGATGGCCACCGTGGTCACGCAACGGTCGATGATCGGGGAGATCGCGGCGCGGCACGTGCTCTCACGCCGCTCGTGGGCCGTCGTCGGCAACGGGCCGAACGCGATCGCGGCGCGCGAGCTGCGGATCAAGCTCTCCGAGCTCTGCTACAAGGCGATCGCCTGCGACGCCACCGAAGACAAGAAGCACATCGACCTGTCGTCGGAGCCGCTCACGCTCGTGTGCGCGGCGGGGCTGACCGGGTCCAACATCGACGACGTCGGCAAGGAAGTCGCGATCTACCGCGCGCACCGCGGCGCCCCGATCGTCATCGCGAGCGAAGGCCACGGCGCGCGCTTCGGAGCCGCCGCCGACGTGATCGCGGTGCCGCAGGTCCACCCCGCGCTCGACTTCGTGCTCAGCACCGTGGCCGGACATCTGTTCTGCTACGAGGCCGCGCTGGCGATCGACGCGACGGCGCGCCCGTTGCGCGAGGCGCGCGCCGCGGTGGAGGCGAGCGCGGCCGGTCCGGTGGAGGAGCTGCTGGTGCGGCTCGGCCCCGCGATCGAGGGCCCGGCCCGGCGGTTCCTCGAGGGACTGCGGGCGGGTCGCTACGACGGGAGCCTCGAGGCCAGCACCGCAGTGCGGGCCGCGTCGATGCTCCGCTACGCCACCGGGGTCAGCCCGCTCGACGCCTACGAGATCGAGCACGGGAAGGTGGGTACGCCGAGCACCGTCGTCCAGGACCTCACCGCCGCGCTGACGAAGGCGATCGAGGAGCTCACCCGCCCGATCGACGCGATCAAGCACCAGGCCAAGACCGTCACGGTGGGGATCTCTCGCTCCGACGAGACGTTGCTGCACGTGCCGCTCGTCGCCGCGGCACTGTCGGCGGGCACCCCGCGCGATGGTCTCAGCTACCGCGCCCTGCGCACCATGGTCGACCTCGACGCGGCGGTCGTGGAGGTCACCGGCTTCACCCGCTACCGGATCGACGGCGACCCCCGCGGCGCCGACGCCAGCGTCCACGTGGTCGACCGTGGGGGAGTGGCGGTGGGCCTCGCCTCCCGCACCGACTCCGACCCGCGCCTCACCGGGACGAAGCACCGCGTCGCCACCCAGCGCGAAGTCACCGCAGTGCGGGGCCGGCGCGACGGGCGCACGATCGTGATGGTCCCCGAGGTGAAGCAGAGCCAGACCGTCGGCCTCACCCTGCTGCACGTGCGCTTCGCCGATCATCTCCCGGCCGCCGCGATGCGGGCCGTGCTCGAGGGCTACCAGGGCCGCTACTCCGCGCTGGTCGACGCGGTCACCGAGACCGAGGCGACCTTCGACGACGACCGGCTCGCCACCGTCGGGGTGGTCGAGCTGCTGACCGAGCCGGTGTACGTGCTCGCGGAGCATTGGCGGACTCGCTGACCACGGGCGTCCCGGGCGTGGTCGGCATCGGGACGGACCTCGTGGAGGTGGCGCGCTTCCGCCTCGCGCTCGACCGCCGACCCGCGCTGGCCGAGCGCCTGTTCTCCGATGACGAACGCGCGTACGCGTACCGGTTCAAGGACCCGACCAAGAGCCTCGCGGCGCGCTTCGGCGCGAAGGAGGCGGTGATGAAGGCCATGGGCGTGGGCCTGTGGAAGTTCGCGCTGCGCGACGTCGAGGTGATCAAGCTCCGCAGCGGCGCGCCGATCCTCGCGCTCCACAACAAGGCCGCCGAGATGGCGGCCGAGCGCGGCGTGCGCGAGTGGCGGCTCACCCTCACGCACACCGACTCGATGGCCATGGCCGTGGCCCTGGCCCTGGCCTGAGGTTGCCGTGCAGCCGGTCCTGACCCCCGAGGAGATGGGTGCGGCCGACCAGCGCGCGATCGCGGCCGGGACACCGGGCGAGGTGCTGATGGACCGCGCCGGGCGCGCGGTCGCGTGGGCCGTGCGCCGCCGCCTCGGCCGCACCTACGGCGTCCGTGCCGTGATCGCGTGCGGCAAGGGCAACAACGGCGGCGACGGACTCGTCGTCGCCCGCGTGCTGCGCGGCTGGGGCGCTCGGGTCGACGTCGTGATGGTGGGCGAGGGCGTCGACGAAGCGGCGCTCACGCGCGCCGTCGCCCGGGCGCACGTCGTGGTCGACGCGATGTACGGCACCGGCTTCCGGGGCGAGCTCGGCGGTGACGCGCTCGCCGTCGCGGACGCGTTCGCGGAATTCGCCGGACCGGTGGTCGCGATCGACATCCCGTCGGGCGTCGACGGCCTCACCGGCGAAGCGCGCGGCGCGGCCGTGCGTGCCGACGAGACCGTCTGCTTCGCGGCGTTGAAGCCCGGTCTGTGCTGCGAGCCGGGCCGGTCGCTCGCGGGTGTGGTGCAGGTCGCCGACATCGGCATCGCGGTCACCGAGGGCGCCGCGCCGCCCCGCACGTTCTGCACCGAGGCCGCCGACGTCGCGGCCTGGTTGCCTCCGCGCGCACGCGCGGCCCACAAGTGGAACGCTGCGTGCTTCGTGGTCGGCGGCTCCGGCGGGATGACGGGCGCACCACTCCTCGCCAGCCACGCCGCGATGCGGGCCGGGGCCGGCATGGTGTGGTGCGGCGTCCCCGGGGCCGACGCCGCCGCCCGCGCGTCGGGCTCCGAGGTGATCACGAAGGGCCTCCCCGCCGACGCCGACGGCGCGCTCACCGAGGACGCGGCCGCCGCCGTGCTCGCCGGCGCCGGCCGGTTCGGCGCGCTCGCGGTCGGACCCGGCCTCGGTCGTGCGCCCGGGACCGCCGCCGCGGTTCGCCGGCTGGTGGTGGGCACCACCGGACCGGTGGTCATCGACGCCGACGCCCTCCACGCGCTCGCCGGCCACCTCGACCTGCTCGCGGGCCGCACGGTGCCGGCCGTGCTCACGCCGCACGCGGGCGAGTACGCCGCCCTCCGGGGGGAGGCACCGGGTGCCGACCGGCTCGCCGCGGCCCGGGCCCTCGCGGCCGAGACCGGTGCGGTGGTGCTGCTGAAGGGTCCCGGCACCGTGGTCGCCGATCCCGACGGCCGGGCCGCGATCTGCCTTGCCGGGGGCTCGGCGCTGGCCACCGCCGGCACGGGGGACGTGCTCACCGGGATCGTGGGCGCCTTCCTCGCCCGCGGGGTCCCCCCGTTCGAAGCGGCGGCGGCGGCCGCATTCGTCCACGGGAGCGCAGCCGGCCGCTCCGGGCATACTGGACTCGTCGCGGGGGACCTGGTGGGTGCCATCCCGAGCGTGCTCGACGCCCTCGCCGTCTGATCCCGATCGGAGCCACGAGGACCAGTGATGCCGGCCGGTACGACCGTGGATACGGCGGTTCGGGGGTTCCGGCCCGCCTGGGTGACCGTGGATCTCGACGCGATCCGCGACAACGTGCGGGGCCTGGTCGCGCTGGCCGCGCCCGCCGGGGTGCTCGCGACCGTGAAGGCGGACGCGTACGGCCACGGTGCGGTGCCGGTGGCCCGCGCTGCGCTCGATGCCGGCGCCACCTGGCTGGGCGTGGCCTTCGTCGAGGAAGGCGTGGAGCTGCGCGAGGCGGGGATCGACGCCCCGATCCTGCTGCTCTCGGAGCCACCCCCCGCGGCCGCGGCCACCGTGGTGGCCCACCGCCTCACCCCGTTCGTCTACACGGAGGCCGGGATCGACGCGCTCGCCGCGGCGGCGGCCGAGGCGGGTACCCCGCTCGCCGTCCACCTCAAGGTCGACACCGGGATGCACCGGGTCGGCTGCGCGCCCGCCGACGCCGTGCCCCTGGCCGAGCGAATCGCCGGGCACGGGTTGCTGGTGTTCGAGGGCCTGGCCACCCACCTCGCGGTGGCCGACGAGGCGGGCCACACCTACACCGACGCCCAGCTCGACGCCTTCGACGCGGTGGTCGCCGCAGTCACCGCCGCGGTGGGACGGCCGCCCATGCTCCACGCGGCCAACTCGGCCGGCGCGCTGGCCTACCCGCGGGCCCGCTTCGATCTCGTTCGGGTGGGGATCACGATGTACGGCATCGCGCCGGCTCCCGAGATCGCCGATGCCGTTGCGTTGCGGCCGGCATTGTCGCTGCATGCCCGGGTGTCGTTCGTGAAGAACCTCCCGGCGGGCGAGCGCGTGTCCTACGGTTTGCGGTACGAGCTGGTGCAGCCTTCGCGCATCGTCACCGTGCCCGTCGGTTACGCCGACGGCGTTCCCCGGGGGCTGGGCGCGACGGGGGGAGCGGTGCTCGTCGGGGGACGGCGGTGCCCGATCGCGGGGACGGTGACGATGGACCAGCTGCTGGTCGACGTTGGCGACGACGACGTCCAGGTCGACGACGACGTGGTGCTCCTCGGAACGCAGGGCGGCGAGGTGATCGACGCGCAGGAGTGGGCCGACCGCCTCGACACCATCCCGTACGAGGTGGTCACTCGGCTCGGCGGGCGGCTGCCCCGCCATCACGTGGGCGGGGCCGCCATCGATGGAGGCGACGCATGATCGACCGGGGTCTCGAGCTCGCGGGCCAGGGCGTTGGCCGCGGCGCGGCCGCGTTGACCGCGGCCTGGCGCCTGCCCGGACAGATCCTGGCCGGCGGCGGCGGCCATCGCGATCCCGACGTCGGCCGGCTCGGCGCGCTGCCATTCGACGAGTCGCGTCACCTCACCGCGCCCGACGGCGGCCACATCTTCACCACCGCGAACGGGCACGGGCCCACGTTCCTCTTCGTGCACGGGTTCGCGATGACGTCGCGCGTGTGGACGAAGCAGTTCCGCGACCTGCCGCGCGCGGGCATCCGCACGGTGGCGTTCGACCACCGCGGCCACGGTGCGTCCACCGCGGTGATGGACGAGACCTCGATCGACAACCTCGCCGACGACGTGCGCGTCGTAGTGGAGGGGCTCGACGTACGCGACGCGATGGTCGTGGGCCACTCGATGGGGGGCATGGCCCTGCTTGCGTTTGCGGTGCGCTACCCGGAGGTGGCGGCCGCCCGGTTGCGGGGGATCGTGCTCGTGTCCACTGCGGCCCGGCTCGGGCTGGCCCAGATCCCGTTCATGGCCCGGGCGATGGTGCCGTTCACCACCGGGTTCGTGCAGTCGGGCGCGTGGTCGCACTCCGACTGGTCCAAGGCCGCCGCGCGGCTGCTGTTCGGCAAGGACCCCGTCCCCAGCCAGGTCGACCTCGCGCGCGTCCTGCTCGCGTCCGCGCGCGAAGAGACGGTCGTGGGCTGCGCCCGCGCGATGGCGTCGTTCGACCTCACCGGTCAGCTCGCGCGCGTGCCCGTTCCGGCGCTCGTGGTCAACGGCACGGCCGATCTGCTCACATCCCCGCGCGACGCGCGTCACCTCGCACGCTCCTTGCCCGATGCCCGGCTCGAGCTCATGTCGGGCGCCGGCCACATGGTGATGCTCGAGCAGGCCGAGCGCCTGGGCGCGCTCCTCTGCGGCTTCGCCCGCGAGCACGGCGTCGCGGTCGGGCTCGCTGCGTGATCACCGACGTCCCCGGGGTCCGTGTCGGGCACTGGACGGGCGCGAACACCGGGGTGACGGTGGTCCTGCTGCCGCCGGGCACGATCGGCTCCGGCGAGGTCCGCGGCGGCGCGCCGGCCACCCGCGAGCTCGCGCTGCTCGAGCCCACCCGCACGGTGGAGACCGTCGACGCGGTGGTGCTGACCGGCGGCTCGGCGTTCGGGCTCGCCACGGCCGACGGCGTGGTGCAGTACCTCGCCGAGCAGGGCCGCGGCGTGGAGACGCGTGGCGGCCCCGTCCCCATCGTCCCCACCGCCGCGATCTACGACCTCACCGAGGGCGGCGGCGTGCGCCCGGGCGCCGCGGAGGGCCGGGCCGCGGTCGAGGCCGCGGCGGCGGGCACGGTCCTCGCGCTGGGTCGGGTCGGCGGGGGTCGGGGCGCGCGCGTCGGCACCTGGCGGGGCGTCGACGCGGCGGTCTGGGGCGGGGCGGGCAGCGCGAGCCTCCGGGTCGACGACGCGACCGTGGGCGCGCTCGCGGTGGTGAACGCGGTGGGAGACGTGCTGGACGCGGACGGCCGGATCCTCGCGGGGTCGAGTGCCCCGCCCGACGTTCCCGCGTTCCCCGAGCAGCTGATGGAGCGTGAGCACACGACGCTCGTGTGCGTGGCCACCGACGCCCGCCTGACCAAGTCCGACTGCTTCCTCCTGGCCCAGAGCGGCCACCACGGGCTCGCCCGGGCGATCCACCCGTCCCACACCCGCTACGACGGCGACCTGGTCGTGGCGGTCGCCACCGGCGTGGTGGACGCATCGGTCGACCGGCTGCGGATCGCGGTCACCGACGTCGTGGCCGAGTCGGTTCGGGCCGCGGTCCGGGCAGACTAGAGAGGTGTCCCCGTCCGCACCGCTTGCGTCGTGGTCCACCCTGGAGGCCGTCCGCACCGACGCGCTCGGTTGCACCCGCTGCCCCCTGGCCGAGACCCGCACCCAGGTGGTGTTCGGCGTGGGCGACCCGAACGCCATGCTCATGTTCGTGGGCGAGGGGCCGGGGCAGAACGAGGACGAGCAGGGGATCCCGTTCGTGGGCCGAGCCGGGGGGCTCCTGACGAAGCTGATCGAGGGGATCGGGCTCACCCGCGACGGCGTCTACATCGCGAACGTCGTGAAGTGCCGGCCACCGGGAAACCGCGACCCGCTCCCGGCGGAGATCGAGTCGTGCAGCCCGTACCTCCAGGCCCAGCTCGGGTTCGTCGCGCCGCGTGTCGTGATGACGCTCGGCAACTTCGCCACGAAGCTGCTCCTCGACACGAAGGTCGGCATCACCAAGCTGCGCGGCCAGGAGTTCCCGTTCGGCGACGCCGTGCTGGTGCCCACGCTGCACCCGGCCGCGGTGCTGCGGGGCGGGGGTGTGGCCCTGGCCCAGACCCGAGCCGACTTCGTGGTCGCGAAGCGGGTGCTCGGACGCGGCGGTGCAGGCGCGTGACCGCCGGACCGTGGACCGTGACCGCGCATTCGCCGGAGGAGACGGACACGCTCGCGCAGCGGGTCGCCGGCGTGCTCGACGGCGGTGACGTGGTCCTGCTCGCCGGCGACCTCGGCGCGGGGAAGACCGCGTTCGCGCGCGGGCTCGGCCGCGGCCTCGGGGTCACCGAGCCGGTGGTGAGCCCGACGTTCACGCTCGCGCGCGAGTACCACGGGCGCCTGCGCATGCTGCACGTCGACGTGTACCGCCTCGACCACGTGCAGGAGCTGCTCGACCTGGGTCTCGACGATCTCGGCGGCGACGACGCCGTGACGGTGGTCGAGTGGGGCGACGTCGTGAGCGCCGAGTTCGTGCCGGATCGCCTCGAGGTCGCGCTCGAGTTCGTGACCGAGGAGCCCGACGCCCGGCGCATCACCGTGTCGCCATGTGGTGGCGCGTGGGCGCCGCGCGCCGAGCGGCTCGAAGCGGCAGTGGTGGGGGCCTGATGTACGTCCTCGCGTTCGACACCGCCACCGATGTCGTGACCGTCGCGCTCGGGCGCGACGGCGAGCCGCTCGCGCTGCTGCAGATCGCGTCGGGTCGTGAGCACGCCGAACGCCTGGTTCCGGCCATTCGCACCGTCGTGGCCGACTCCGGGATCGGGCTCGACCGGCTTGCCGCGATCGCGGTGGGGGTCGGCCCCGGCCGGTTCACCGGGCTGCGCGTGGGTGTGACCACGGCGAAGGTCATGGCCCAGGCGCTGCGCATCCCCGTGGTCGGCATCGGCACGCTCGACCTGGTCGCCTACCCGTTGCGCCACACGCGACGCGACGTGGTCGCGGTGGTGGACGCGCGCCGCCGCGAGGTGTTCTGGGCTCGCTACCGGCCCGTGCCGGGCGGCCTCGAACGCTTGGGTGACGAGGCCGTCGACCCGCCGCACGAGGTGGTCGCGGAGCTGGAGGCCCGGGGCGGCGACGTGCTCCTCGCGGGCGACGGTGTCGGCCGGTACCGCGACGTGTTCGGCGCGCTCGACCACGGGGAGCTGGCCGGACCGGAGTTCTCGGCCCCCAGCGCGCTCGCGTTGCTCGAGCTGGCGGCGGGCCGGCTCGAACGGGAGGAGTTCGTCACGCCGCGCGAGCTCGTGCCGGTGTACCTCCGCGAGAGCGACGCCGCGATCAACTGGGAGCGGGCCGAGCTGCGGGCGGCGCCGTGATCACCGAGCCCGTCACCGTCTCGATCGCGCCGATGCGGCGCCGCAACGTGCGCTCCGTGCTGCGCATCGAGGAGCAGGTGTACCCGCGTCCCTGGACGTCGTCGTTGTTCCTCTCGGAGCTCGCGCTGCGCACGACGCGCGCGTACTTCGTGGCCCGCGTCGGGCGCGACATCGTCGGGTATGCCGGCATCATGATCAGCTTCGAGGACGCGCATGTCACCACCATCGCGGTCGATCCCGCGTGGCACCGCCACGGCGTCGCCACCCGCCTCTTCGTCGCGCTCGCCCGCGAGTCGCTCGTGCGCGGCGCGCAGCACATGACCCTCGAGGTGCGCATGTCCAACAAGGGTGCGCAGGACCTCTACCGGCGGTTCGGATTCGCGCCGGTCGGCGTGCGCAAGAACTACTACCCCGAGACGAACGAGGACGCGCTGGTGATGTGGGTGCACGACATCGACACGCCGGAGTACGCGACCCTCCTCACCGGGCTCGAGGCCCGCGTCCCGGGAGACACCGTGTTCGAGACCCGGGGACGGTGAGCACGCCGTGCTGATGCTCGGGATCGAGACGTCGTGCGACGAGACCGCCGCCGCGGTGGTGGAGGCGCCACCGCCGGGTCGGGGCGCACGCGGCCACGTCATCCGGTCGTCGGTCGTGTCGAGCCAGATCGACCTCCACGCGCAGTACGGCGGCGTGGTGCCGGAGGTCGCGAGCCGCGCGCACGTCGACCTCATCGTGCCGGTGATCGCCGACGCGCTGGGCGAGGCGGGCGTGACCCTCGCCGCCCTCGACGGCGTCGCTGCGTGCCACGGGCCCGGCCTCGCCGGCGCGCTGCTCGTGGGCGTGAGCGCGGCGAAGGCGCTCGCGCTCGTGGGCGACCTGCCGTACGTGGGGGTCAACCACCTCGAGGCGCACCTCTACGCGGGCTGGCTCGAGCGCCCCGACCTGGCGACGCCGCTCGCGGTGCTGCTCGTGTCGGGCGGCCACACGATGCTCGTGGCGGTCGAGGCCCCGGGCGACTACCGCGTCCTCGGCCAGACCGTCGACGACGCCGCGGGTGAGGCGTTCGACAAGGTGGCGCGATTCCTTGGGCTCGGGTATCCCGGCGGGCCGGTGATCGACCGGCTCGCGCGCGACGGGGACCCCGGCGCGTTCCCGTTCCCCCGGGCCATGCCCGGCGAGGTCGACTGCTCGTTCTCCGGGCTCAAGACCGCGGTCGTGCAGTACGTGCGGGCCCACCCCGACGTGGTGGTGGCCGATGTCGCCGCGTCGTTCCAGGAGGCCGTGGTCGACCAGCTGGTGGAGAAGCTGGCCCTCGCGGCCGATGCCGCCGATGCCGCCACCTTGGTGGTCGGCGGCGGGGTGGCGGCCAACTCCCGGCTGCGCGAGCGGGTGGCGGGGCTGGCCGCCGACACCGGCCGGGCCGTGTTCCTCCCCCCGCCCGCCCTCTGCACCGACAACGCGGCGATGATCGCGGCCACCGCGACCTTCCGCCTCGCTGCCGACGGGCCCACCCCCCTCGAGGCCGGCGTCGACCCCGGACTCGGCCTCACGTAGCCGCTCGGCTTGCTGCTCGCGGGGCCTCCGGGTATCTTGGCGTTAGCACTCTCTTGTGCTGAGTGCTAATGCCGTTCGGGTGTCGGCCGGGTCGGACCCGCCGAGCCCTCTCAATCGCAGTGCCAGGAGGCATCGATGAAGTTGCAGCCGCTGGAGGACCGCATCGTCGTGCGGACGAGCGAGCCCGTAGAGACCACGGTCAGCGGTCTGGTGATCCCCGACACCGCCAAGGAGAAGCCCCAGCAGGGCGAGGTGTTGGCGGTGGGCCCCGGGCGCCGTTCCGAGCAGACGGGCGAGATCATCCCGCTCGACCTCGCGGCGGGCGACACCGTCGTCTACTCGAAGTACGGCGGCACCGAGATCACGGTCGACGGTGAGGACCTCCTCATCCTGTCGAGCCGTGACGTGCTCGCCAAGATCAGCACCAAGAAGTAGCAACACCGGTCGTGGAGACGCGAGGTCGGGGGGGCGCACAGCGCATCCCCCGGCCTTCGTCGTTCCGTCACGGCGACCCGCCGCCCTGGGCCGACCTGCCCGATGCGCTCCGCCAGATCGGCCTCGCTCAGGTGCGGGCCGCGTGCGCCACGCTCCCCGCGCCCCGTGCGGGCTCCGGTGCGCTCGGCGACACCCGCCCGGCCGCGGTCCTCGTCCCGATCTTCGAGGAGGCCGGCGAGGCCCGGGTGATCCTCACCAAGCGGCCCGAGACGATGCCCTCGCACCAGGGGGAGATCGCGTTCCCGGGGGGCAAGTACGAGCCCGGTGACCCCGACCTGCGGGCCACCGCACTGCGCGAGGCGCACGAGGAGATCGGCCTCGACCCCAGCCTCGTGGAGATCGTGGGCGAGCTCGACCACCTCGTCACTGTGGCGGCCCGCTTCACGCTCGCACCCTTCGTGGGGCTGCTTCCCGAGCGCCCCGCCCTGGTTCCCCACGTCCGCGAGGTGGACGCCGTCTTCGACGTCGCGATCTCCGAGCTCCTGCGCGGCGACGTCTTTCGCGAGGAGCGCTGGGAGGTCCCCCCGGAGATGCTCGTGGGGATCGGTCCCGACCGGGCGATCCACTTCTTCGAGCTCGCCGGGGAGACCGTCTGGGGGGCCACCGCCCGGATCCTCACCGGATTCCTCGCGCACCTCACCGCCACCCTCTCCGAGAGCCCCCCGCCCGGTGCGGCGGGGGTATCCTGACCCTTTCGCCCACCAGGGAGTCGCGCCGTGGAAGTCGAGATCGGGATCGGCAAGTCGGGGCGACGGGCCTACGGGTTCGACGACATCGCGATCGTCCCCAGTCGGCGCACCCGTGACCCCGAAGACGTCGACATCTCCTGGGACATCGACGCCTTCCACTTCGAGCTGCCGCTCGTGGCCTCGGCGATGGACGGCGTGGTGTCGCCGAAGACCGCGATCGAGATGGGTCGCCTCGGCGGGCTCGGCTGCCTGAACCTCGAAGGGCTCTGGACGCGCTACGAGGACCCGGAGTCCGCGTTCGAGGAGATCGCCGCGCTGGAGCCGGAGAAGGCCACGCGGCGCATGCAGGAGATCTACGACGAGCCGATCAAGGACGAGCTGATCGTCCAGCGCATCAACGAGATGCGCGAGGGCGGCATCACCACGTGCGCGTCGCTCACGCCCCAGCGCGTCGAGTACTACGCGAAGGCGCTGCTCGAGGCCGAGCTCGACCTGCTCGTCATCCAGGGCACGGTGGTTTCGGCGGAGCACGTCTCGAAGGACGCGAGCCGCCAGCCGCTCAACCTGAAGAAGTTCATCCGTGAGTACGACATCCCCGTGATCGTCGGCGGGTGCGCGTCGTACTCCACGGCGCTGCACCTGATGCGTACCGGTGCGGTCGGCGTGCTCGTGGGTGTCGGTCCGGGCCACGCGTGCACGAGCCGCGGCGTGCTCGGCATCGGCGTGCCGCAGGCCACCGCGATCGCCGACGCCGCGGGCGCCCGCATCCGTCACCTCGACGAGACGGGCGTCTACGTGCACGTCATCGCCGACGGCGGCATGCGCACCGGGGGCGACATCGCCAAGGCGATCGCCTGCGGCGCCGACGCGGTGATGATCGGCTCGCCGCTCGCCGGCGCGTACGAGTCCCCGGGCCGGGGCTACCACTGGGGCATGGCCACGTTCCACCCCACGCTCCCGCGTGGTGCGCGTGTGTACGCCGGCAAGAAGGCCTCCCTCGAGGAGATCCTCGTCGGCCCCGCGCACGAGAACGACGGCACGCTGAACCTGTTCGGCGCGTTGCGCACGTCGATGGCCACCACCGGCTACGAGACGGTCAAGGAGTTCCAGAAGGCCGAGGTCATGGTGGCGCCGTCGCTGCAGACCGAGGGCAAGGCGCTCCAGCGCAGCCAGGGCGTGGGGATGGGGCGCTAGCCGCTCCCTCGCCCGGCCGCCGCGTGATGCACACTCCCCACGACACCGTTCTCGTCGTCGACTTCGGCGCTCAGTACGCGCAGCTCATCGCGCGGCGCGTGCGCGAGGCTCGGGTCTACTCGGAGATCGTGCCCCGCACGATGCCGCTGGCCGACATGCTGGCGAAGCAGCCCATCGGGATCATCTTCTCCGGTGGTCCGGCGTCGGTCCACGTCGACAACGCGCCGTCGATCGACCCCGCGGTGTACGACGCCGGCGTGCCGATCCTCGGCATCTGCTACGGGGCCCAGCTCGTGGCCCAGCAGCTCGGCGGCGAGGTCAAGCGCACCGGCGGCGGCGAGTACGGCCGCACGGTCATGCACCGCAACGACGCCGCCTCGGTGGTGCTCGACCCCCTCTCGGCCGAGCAGATCGTCTGGATGAGCCACGGCGACGCGATCGCCGTTGCGCCGCCCGGCTTCGCGGTCACCGCGTCGTCGCCCGGCGCGCCGATCGCCGCGCTGGAGGACCGCGAGCGCGGGGTCTACGGCGTGCAGTTCCACCCCGAGGTGGTGCACACCGAGCGCGGGCAAGACGTGCTGCGCGCGTTCCTGTTCGACGTCTGCGGTGCGCGTCCCACCTGGACCAACACCTCGATCATCGACGAAGGCGTGGCCGAGGTGCGCGCGCAGGTCGGCACCGAGCGCGTGATCTGCGGCCTCTCCGGCGGCGTCGACTCCGCGGTGGCCGCCGCGCTCGTGCACAAGGCCATCGGCGACCAGCTCACGTGCGTGTTCGTCGACACCGGGCTGCTGCGCCTGGGTGAGGCCGAGCAGGTGGAAGACACCTTCCGCCGGCAGTTCGAGGTCGACCTCATCCACGTGAAGGCGGCCGACCGCTTCCTCGACGCGCTGGTCGGGGTCACCGAGCCCGAGGCCAAGCGCAAGATCATCGGCGAGACCTTCATCCGCGTGTTCGAGGAGGTCGCGTCAGAGCTGTCCGACTCTCGGTTCCTGGTGCAGGGGACGCTGTACCCCGACATCGTCGAGTCGGGCGGGGGCGACAACGCCACCATCAAGTCGCACCACAACGTGGGCGGCCTGCCCGAGGACATGAAGTTCGATCTCGTCGAGCCGCTGCGCAACCTGTTCAAGGACGAGGTGCGCGCCGTGGGCGAGGAGCTCGGCCTGCCCGAGCACATCGTCTGGCGCCAGCCGTTCCCCGGCCCCGGCCTCGCCGTGCGGATCATCGGCGAGATCACCCCCGAGCGGCTCGAGATCCTGCGCCAGGCGGATTACGTCGTGGTCGACGAGATCCACCGCGCGGGCCTGTACCGCGAGATCTGGCAGAGCTTCGCCGTGCTGCCGGCCGTGAAGACCGTCGGCGTGATGGGCGACGGTCGCACCTACGAGTACCCGGTCGTGATCCGGGCGGTCACGTCGGAAGACGCGATGACCGCCGACTGGGCCCGCCTCCCGCACGATTTGCTCGAGCGGATGGCGTCGCGGATCATCAACGAAGTTCCGGGCATCAATCGGGTGGCGTACGACATCACGAGCAAGCCCCCCGGCACCATCGAGTGGGAGTGAAGCCGGTCGTACGCCGAAGGCTCCGGACCGAGCGGAACGACCCAGACATCAGGGAGTAGTGGGAGAAGCAATGGACCGCGCAACCCTTTCGCAGATCGCCGCAGCGATCGTCGCGCCCGGCAAGGGCATCCTCGCCGCCGACGAGTCGGGCGGCACGATCAAGAAGCGCTTCGACTCGATCAACGTCGAGTCGACCGAGGAGAACCGCCGCGCCTACCGGCAGATGCTGTTCACCACGCCGGGCGCGGCCGACCACGTCAGCGGCGTGATCCTCTTCGACGAGACGATCCGCCAGTCCGACGACAGCGGCACGCCGTTCCCGAAGCTGCTCGAGAGCCAGGGCGTCATCCCCGGCATCAAGGTCGACACCGGGGCCAAGCCGCTCGCGGGCTCCGACGGCGAGACCGTCACCGAGGGCCTCGACGGGCTGCGTGAGCGCCTGGCCGAGTACCACGCGCTCGGCGCGCGCTTCGCCAAGTGGCGGGCCACCTACACGATCACCGACGCGCTGCCGTCGCCGTACTGCTACGACGTCAACGCCCACGCGCTCGCCCGTTACGCGGCGCTGTGCCAGGAGGCCGGCATCGTGCCGATCGTCGAGCCCGAGGTGCTGATGGACGGCACCCACACGATCCACCGGGCCGCCGAGGTCACGGCGTCGGCGCTCGAGGCGCTGTACCGCGCGCTGTACGACCAGCACGTGTACCTGCCCGGCACGCTGCTCAAGCCGAACATGTGCCTCTCGGGCTACGGCGCGGCGGAGCAGGCGTCCGACCACGAAGTGGCCGACACCACGCTCGGCGTCTTCAAGTACTGCGTGCCCGCGGCAGTGCCCGGCATCGTGTTCCTGTCGGGTGGCCAGAGCGACGAGCAGGCCACGGCCCGCCTCAACCTCATGAACCAGCGCGGCCCGCTCCCGTGGCAGCTGTCGTTCTCCTACGGCCGTGCCCTTCAGGCCCCGGCGCTGAAGGCGTGGGGCGGCGACCCGGCCAAGCTCACCGACGGGCAGGCCGCGTACGCCAAGCGCGCCCGCCTCAACGGCCTTGCCCGCTCGGGTGACTACACACCCGAGATGGAGTCCGCCGCCTAGGCGCGGTCCTCGCATCGTGCGCGCGCTCGTCCAACGGGTGACGCGAGCCCAGGTGACCGTCCAGGGGGCGGTCACCGGCGCGATCGGGCCCGGGCTGTGCGTGCTCGTCGGCGTGACCCACACCGACGACGAGACCGCCGCGGCGAAGCTCGCCGACAAGGTGTGGCGGCTGCGGGTGTTCCCCGACGCCGACGGCGTGATGAACCTCCCGCTCGCCGACGCGGGCGGTCAGGCGCTGGTGGTGAGCCAGTTCACGCTCTACGGCGACACGACGCGCGGCCGCCGGCCGTCGTGGGGTGAGGCGGCGCGTCCGGAGCAGGCCGAGCCGCTGGTGGACGCGTTCTGCGCGGCGTTGCGCGAGCTCGGCGCGACGGTGGCGACCGGCGTGTTCCGTGCCGACATGCAGGTCGAGCTCGTCAACGACGGCCCGGTGACGCTGATGGTCGAGGTGTGACGCCCTCGGTTACGGGTCGTTGCCGATGAGCTCCAGGTCGACGCCGAGCGCCCGGTAGGTGTCGAGGGCGCGATGGTCGAGCGACGCGAGCGGCAGGCCGTGTTCGACCGCGGTTGCGCCGACGAGCGCGTCGTCGACCGAGCCACCGGCGATGCCGAGGTCGGCAAGGTCGGTGAGGAGCCGAGCGGCTCGGTGCGCCGAGAGGAACTGCGATCCGGGGAAGTTCGCGGACAGGGCCTCCCGCACCTGCGCGGGGGCGCGCCGGTTCGGCGCGGGCAGACGGGTGAGCACCGAGAAGGTCTCGAAGGCCGCGTGCCCGGCCAAGCCGAGCCGTCGCCCGCGGAGCGCCCGGATGGCCGCCGCGTGGCGCGCGTGATCTCCGACGACCAGGGCTACTGCGACGCTCGTGTCGACCAGGAGATCGGGGGCGTCAGCGTCGATCGGCATCGCGCAGGGCCTGGACGTCCTCGTCGGTGAGTCGTTCCCCGCTCGCAGGGATGACGAGGAAGCCGGACTCCTCGACGAGTGACTCGCTCGCGACCGGTTCGACCCGGAGCGCGGCTCCATCGGCCGTCACTTCGACCTCTCCGGGCCGGAGCCCGAGGTGATCGCGCAGCTGCTTCGGGATGACGAGGCGCCCCGCCTTGTCGATGGTCGTTCGCATGGCAGAAGTCTACCATTTAAATGGTACTCAGTCGATCACACGGCGGGTCCCCACCCGCCGCCGCCGGGAGTGAGCATCCGGAGGACGTCGCCGGCGCTCAGCTGAACGGTGCACTTGTCGGGGAGGTGCTCGGCCGCCGCTTGGTTGCCGCCGGGGAGGAGCCAGTTCTCGCCCGGTGCTCCGGGCTCGCCGCCGGCCAGACCCCACGGGCGTGACATCCGCCGCTCGGTGATGAGCGACAGGGTGGCGGGCTGGAGCACCTCGAGGTCGCGCTCGATCCCCTCGCCGCCCGGGTGCGCACCCGCGCCACCGCTGCCGCGCCGGAGCGTGAACCGGCGTACCCGGATCGGCAACGACCGCTCGAGCGCCTCGACGGGCGTGTCCCGGGTGTTGGTCATCGCAGTGTGGACGCCGCTCATTCCCGCGCGCCCGGGGCGGCCACCCTGCCCGCCGCCGATGGTCTCGTAGTACACCCATGCGGGCTCGCCGGTGCGGGGGTCGGCGTCGCCGCCGAGGAGCACGTTGTTCATCGTCCCCTGGCCCGCGGCGCCGATCCGGCCCGGCGCGGCCTGGGCCAGTGCGCCGAGACACACGTCGGCGACCCGCTGGCTCACCTCCACGTTGCCCGCGCCCACGGCGGCGGGGAACTCGGCCGCGACAACGGTGCCCGACGGCGCGATCACGCGGACCGGACGCATCGCGCCGCCGTTCGCCGGGATCGTCGGGTCGGTGGCGCACCGCAGCGCGAACGCGACGGCGCTCACGGTCACCGCTTCGACCGCGTTGACGTTGCCGGGCCGTTGATTCCCCGTGCCGGTGAAGTCGAACGTCGCGGTGTCGCCCGCGATGGTGACGGTGACGAACACCACGGTCGGCAGCTGCTGGACGGGCCGCGGTCCGACGGAGTCGAGCACGTCGCCGAACGAGTACGTGCCGTTCGGCAAGTCGAGCAGCGCGGCCCGCATGCGGCGCTCGCCGTACGCGACCACCTCGTCGAGTGGCTCCGGGCCGCCGAGCCGGGTCACCAGCTCGGCGAGCCGGGCGGCGCCGATCGTGTTGGCGCCCACCTGGGCGGCGAGGTCCCCCCGGCGCTCGTCGGGCGAGCGGGAGCTCGCGACGAGCTGCGCCTCGATGACGTGGTCGAGGATCACCGGCGCAAGCCGCAGCCCCTCTTCGTGGATCTCGACCGCGTCGGGTGGCATCGAGCCCGGTGCGGTGCCTCCGAGGTCGGTGTGGTGCGCGCGGTTCGCGGCCCAGCCCACGATGACGCCCTCCGCGAACACCGGGGCCACCAGGGTCACGTCGTTGAGGTGGGTGCCGCCGGCGTACGGGTCGTTGGCGATGATCTGGTCGCCGGGACGCACGTTGAGGCCGCACACGTCGAGCGCGGCGGCCACCGCGGCCGGCATGGAGCCGAGGTGCACCGGGATGTGCTCGGCCTGCACGAGGAGCTCGCCCGACGCCGTGAACAGCGCGGCGGAGCAGTCGGCCCGTTCCTTGATGTTGGGGCTGAACGCACCGCGCTGGAGCACGGCGCCCATCTCCTCGGCGATCCCGGTGCAGCGGGCGATGAGCACCTGGAGCGACGCGGGATCGAGGGCGGGGTGGGGAGCGGGATCGAGAGTGGGGTGGTCGGTCACGCGGTCCTCCGCAGGATCCAGGCGCCGAGGGGGCCGGGCTCGGCCCGCCAGCCGTCGGGGACGTACACCGTGCAGTCGGCCTCGGCGACCACGGCCGGGCCGGTGACCTCGACGCGGTCGGGCGGCGGGAGGTCCCCGACTGCGAGGGGACTGTTGCTCGTGGCCCGGGCCCGCAGGGCCACGATCTCGACCGGCGTGTCGCGGCGCTCGTAGCCGTTGCGGCGCTGGTGCTCGGCCGCGAACGCGTCGACGGTGGGAACCGTGAGCTCGTGGCTCTGGCCGACATAGCGGCAGTCGACTGCGGTCTCGACCACCGCGTCGGGACCCACGAGAGCTCGGGCATCGTTCCCGAGCTCCTCCAGCGCGGCTGCCAGCGCGGCCAGGTCGGACGAGCCGATCCACGAGTGGACGAGCTCGCGTCGCCGAGGGGAGCCGAGCAGCCCGACCGCGGAGAACACGCCGGCGCGCGGCGGCACGATCACTGCGCGCATCTCGAGCGCGTCGGCGATCGCGCACGCGTGCAGCGGCCCGGCGCCGCCGAACGCCACGAGCGCGAGCCCGCGCGGATCGACGCCGCGCGTGACGGTGACGGCGCGCACCGCCTCCTCCATCGCCGCGTCCACCACGGTGATCACCCCGGTTGCGGTGACGCCGGCGTTGTCGAGCGCGCGCCGCGCCGCGCCCACGTCGAGCGCGCCGAGACCGGGGAACGCGTGGTGCGGCGGGATGCGCCCGGCCACGAGGTCGGCGTCGGTGACGGTGGGGCGCGTGCCGCCGCGGCCGTAGCCTGCCGGGCCGGGGTCGGCGCCCGCGCTCTCGGGGCCGACGACGAGCGCGCCGCCGGGGTCGACGCGGGCGATGGAGCCGCCGCCCGCACCGATGGTGTGCACGTCGAGCGCGGGCAGCCGGATCGGGTACCCCGCGATGACGCGGGTGGGCGCGGGCTCGGGGGCCCCGCCGCGCACCAGGCACACGTCGGTGCTGGTGCCGCCCATGTCGAAGCTCACCGCGTCGGGGAAGCCGCAGGCGGTTGCGACGGCCGCCGCCGCTCGGACGCCACCCGCGGGACCCGAGAGCAGGAGCGCCGCGGGGATGTCCGACGCCGCCGCGAGCGGCACGAGCCCGCCGGCCGATGTCATGACCAGCACCTCGTCGGCGAGCGGCGCCAGCGCGTCGAGGTAG
>Ga0302322_100000742_pt1 | contig 25441 bp, 29 predicted proteins | sample Fen_T0_2_FD_203757 | JGI IMG/M metagenome (GOLD analysis project Ga0302322, IMG submission 203757) | Peat permafrost microbial communities from Stordalen Mire near Abisko, Sweden - Fen_T0_2 | ecosystem: Environmental > Terrestrial > Soil > Wetlands > Permafrost | place: Sweden: Abisko...
CAGTCAGGCACGGAGAGCCCGGCATCGTTGCTTGTAACCAGAGCGCCGGCGACGATGAGAATTAGGGTGATGGTCGCGGTGAAAATTGCAAAACGATGTAAACCCGAATTGTAGGGAAGTTCGATGCCCTTCACGCCATTCGCCTGCCGGTTTGTCATGGCCGATATCCGCTGAAATGCCTTTGCGACCCGCCATTCTAGCAGAAGGGCAGGCGATCTCCGCCTCTAAAACGGCCCGCCGCTCAAGCCTTCTGCGCTGACGGATCCATCGGCGATTCCATTGCCTGAATGATCGCGTCGGCAAACTCGGAAGTTCCGGCCTTTCCTCCAACGTCACGAGTCAACTTGCTTGGGTCGCTGTAAACCTGATCGAGGGCGTGGCTGACTTTTGCTGCCGCTTCCGTCTCTCCAAGGTGACCAAGCATCAGCAACGCCGAGCGCAGAACAGCGGTCGGATTCGCAATATTCTTCCCGGCAATATCCGGCGCAGAACCGTGTACCGCTTCAAAAATCGCGCATTCATGCCCAAAATTGGCGCCCGGGACCATTCCCAGTCCGCCGACTAACCCTGCGCAAAGGTCCGACAGAATGTCGCCGTAGAGATTCTCCATGAGCAACATATCGTACTGATACGGATTCATCACCAGTTGCATGCAGGTGTTGTCCACGATGTGCTCGCCGTAGGTGATCTCCGGATATTCCTTTGAGATGGCGCGCGAACAACGCAGAAATAAGCCGTCGGACATCTTCATGATGTTCGCTTTGTGGATGGAGTGAATCTTCTTGCGCTTGTTCTTGCGCGCGTAGTCGAACGCAAAACGTGACACCCGCGTGGAGGCCTTCTCGGTGATGATCTTCAGGCTTTCGACGACTCCCGGAACGACTTCGTGCTCAATGCCAGAATAGAGACCTTCGGTGTTTTCGCGAACGACAATCAGGTCAATTCCTGGGTAACGCGTCGCGATATGTGGCAAGTTGCGGATCGGTCGGAAGTTGGCAAAGAGTTCGAAACGCTTTCGCAGTTCGACGTTGATGCTCGAAAAGCCGCCACCGATCGGCGTTGTCACGGGGCCTTTCAGGCCAATCCGCGTGCGCTCGATCGAGTCTGTCAGTTCTTTCGGGATGTATTCTTTGTACTTTTCGAACGCCTCACTGCCGGCGGCAAAGCTCTCCCACTCAAACTTAACGCCGGTAGCTTCAAGAATGCGAACGGTGGCTTGCACCACTTCGGGGCCAATGCCGTCGCCGGGAATCAGGGTTATCTTATGTGCCATCATTCAGAAGTTGGACCTATTGAGTCATTGGATGATTGAGGTATTGAATCATTTAACAGCATGCTTGGATGTGCGCAACGATGCTCCAAAAAACCTTACAAGTTCGTTGGCCTCTTTCAGGAGATCTTGTGTTCGCTCCGGACGGACTACGCCAGTTTCCCCTAGGAGTTCGAGCCAGAAAACCGTTTCGTCCGCCTCTTCGACGACAATACCCATTCTCGCAACGAACTCCGCCTGAGACCGAGCACGACAGACCGCGCGATAATTGGCGGCAACTGAAGTGCCGGAGCGCAAGAGTTGTTTCCCCAGAGTCTGTGCGTCGGGAGAGTGCGGCAACGAACGAAAGAGGTTGACGATCCGAATCGCAAATGCCTTCGTGCGCCCCTTCAACTCCGTTGCTTTTTCCAGCGAGTTCATAGCCGCTCAATTCATTTGGTACTCGTTGCCCAAGGGAACTTGAATGACTCAATACCTCACTGAGTCAATGAATCAATTCTTCCTGGTTTTCGATGCGGCTCTGGTTCCTTCGTCTTCAGCAAGTCTTTGAGTTCCGTCATGAACTCTTGTACGTCTTTGAAATCCAGATAGACCGATGCGAATCGGACGTAAGCTACTTTGTCGTGCCGCCGCAACCGGTTCATAATCAGTTCGCCGATCTCGCTCGTCTTGCGTTCACGCTCGGCCGACTCGATCACAAAGGTCTCTGCTTCGTTGACGATCTGCTCCAGTCTTCCAATCGGGACGGGACGCTTTTCGCAGGCGCGCATCAATCCGCTTAGAACTTTCTGGCGGTCGAAGCGTTCCCGGCGGCCGTCTTTCTTGACGACCATGTACGGAATTTCGTCAATGCGCTCGTAGGTGGTAAAGCGCTTTTCGCACTTCAGACACTCGCGTCGCCGCCGGATGGAATCGGCTTCCTTACTCTCGCGCGAATCCACGACTTTATCGTTTTCGAACCCACAAAAAGGACACTTCATGCGTCTGCATTACCCTAAGGAGACCATTCGATTGTAGCAGGCAGGCGAGGATGCCCAAGGGGTGGTGTTATCAGGCGTTGTTCCCGCCAGACGGGGCTTCTTCCGCCTCAGCACTTTCGGCGGAGAGCTTGCGCAGGGACAAACGCTCGCGATGGGCGAGCAACAATCCGGCCGGCACGACAGCCACAAACGTCACCAGCCAGAGCATGATGCCGCAGCTCACGGTCAGTTCTTTTGGAACGATGTCGAAGACGTGATCCATTGCGCTGATCGTCGCCAGTTGCGATCCGCCACCAACTCCAGGCAACTGCACCATCGAGCCGATCATGCTTGAACCCATCAAAAGCAGGACTTTCGTTGTGCTCATGGCGTGCATGGGCGCGCCATAGGCGTAGGTCACTTCTTTGTAGGCTACGGCGATTACCCACCACATCAGGATCGAAACGGCAGCAAGTTGCAGAAAGGCGAAAGGCCCGTGAATCGTATTGAGGCCCGCTGTAAATTCACGAATTTTCTGCGCGATGCGATGGCCCAAATTTTCAGCGAGATGCGAAAAACGCCGCTCCACCCACTCTGCCATCCGGTTGCCGCGATAGGACATGAGTATTGCGCCGGTTAGCAGACCCAACACCAGCGCGATCAGCATATATCCAGTCAGATAGATCCAGCGTTTGACTTCTGGGGGCGCGGCCTGCGCGAAGAAATGAAGCTTGGAGGGCAGGAAAATTCCGGCCACCATGAGAACAGTGAATCCCCCGACGTCGAAGATGCGCTCTACTGCCCAAACCGCCACCTGGGAGGCAAATGAGAGGTTCTCTCGACGGGCAATCAGATAGGGTCGGATCAACTCTCCCGGTCTGCCGAGTAGTGCCAGCCCCGCGAATCCGACGAGCGTAGGAGATAGGAGCCCTAAAAGCGATGCGTCTTTTCGAACCGGCCGCAGGAAAATCTTCCACCGCACGGCGCGCAAGAAATACGCGACATAAATTAGCGCGACTCCATGAAAAATGTGGCGCCAGTGGAGGTGGAATTGAAGCAACAGCGCGAAATCGAAATGCCGCCACGTCCTGAACTGGAAGTAGATTAAGGCTGCCAACACCGCGATGATGACGGAAAAAGCTATGTATTGCTTGTTCTTCATTGATTAGGAAGACACGAGGAGGCACTGCTCTGGTGAGCACGGCCCCAGTTGAAGGTAAATGAGAGTGGGTGCAGGGTCAACGCGGAGACGCGTCCGAAACCGGGCCGGGGGTGAGTTTTCGGGCCGAGACCGGCGGGTTCTGACGAGCGGATGTTTTGGGAGTCTTGTTTTTCGCTACTGCGGATTCTTTCTTCGCTTTCGCCGCTGCCCGATCCTGTGCGAGTTTCTTTTGGTTGTAGTCGCGCACAATCCGGTTCACATACGCTCGAGTTTCGCGGAATGGCGGCACGCCATTGTATTGTTCGACGCGCTTGGGTCCGGCGTTATAAGCAGCCAGTGCCTTCACCAGATCGAAGTTGTAACGCTCCAGGAGTTCACGCAGGTAACGGCTGCCACCGCCGACATTGGTTTGTGGATCAAACGCATTGTTCACGCCCAGGGCATCCGCCGTCGAAGGCATTAGCTGCATCAATCCCTGCGCACCTTTGGCCGACCTAGCATGCGAGTTGAACCCGCTCTCAGCGCGAATCACGCTATTCACCAGATCCGGATCCAGGTGGTAGGTTGCGCTCGCCGAATTCACAACTTGTGCAAGATCGGCAGCCGAGCGAGTGGGAAGGGTAGATTGCGTTTGAGGCAAAGGACCGATTCGCGTTGACTTGCTCGCGGAATTTGCCACTGCTGGTGGTGCCGAAAGATCTTTTTCGAAACTTCCGATTTCCGCGGTCGGCACATCCGTGAAACTGGAGTCGTCCGTAAAGAAGAAAAGCCGCGTCGTGGAGCCGATGACTTGCCGGTGATCGTGCCGTATGGTGAATCCGTTGCGCAACACCGCGAGGTCGGCGGCAAAAACGCTTCCCGTCAGCGCAAGAATTACCGTCACGCTGACGAGCGCAATGCGGAATGCCACCGATTTGTGCCGGCTGTAATTCATCGAACCTGATCCGCCACCAGTTCTGTCGACTTCCCGTCCATCACGGCCTCAATCGCAGCCGCGACGCCGTTGTCGCCGTTGGATCGAGTGATCGTCCAGCCGCGCTCCAGCAGTTCCGGCGACGCATTCCTCATGATAAAAGGATGGCCTGCAAAGGCAAGCATCTCGATGTCGTTGTAGTTGTCACCAACGGCCATGACCTGCTCGCGGGTTATGCCGCGGTGGTTTGCCCAACGTTCCAGCGCGTGCCCTTTGGAACATCCCGCGTTGAGCACGTCCACAATGGAAAGATCGCGGCCCGGATATTCTGTACGCAAAACCGTGATCGGCAGCCCAGTCGCTTCCAATACGCCGAGCGCCCGCTGCATCAGATCGACCGGACCGCAGAACATCGTCTGGATCGGATCCGTGGTCAGCGCATCCTCCATGGGAACGACAAACTCGATGTAGTCCAGATTCTTCTCCAACCAGCGCTGGATGCTGCCTTCGAGGTCTCGCAAGTGTTCGAGCACGATCGCGCCCTTTCCATCGACATCAAAGGTAAGAACGGTCTGGCCGCGGAATTCTTGCATTTTTCCAAGCAGTTCGCGGCAGGTGGTGAGGGGCATGAGGTCGCGATGGAAAGTTTCGCCGCCCAGCGAGCGCGTGACAGCTCCGTTGCAGCAAATCAGCCAAAGGTCAAAGCCCAATTGCTGTGCCACGGGCAGGGCAAAAGCGTGCCTGCGACCCGTCACCAGGATCACTTCGACCCCTTGCGAATGGGCACGCCGCAGGGCCGCCAGGTCCACAGGTGAAATTTCAAATTGTGGATTCAGGAGAGTTCCGTCAATATCAACGGCGATCAAACGAAGAGAATCAGCAGGCACACTCAATTTTAGCATCGCAGCAAGACGGCTATGCTCAGTCGAAAGTCACCCTTTGGGCAACCAATGTGGCCTTATGCGACAATCTTTGCTTCGGACTCTCCCTCGGAGAACATCATGAAATTCCGCTTCTTGCTTGTGCTGCTCGCGTTGTCCATATTTCCTCTATCCGCTCCGGCTCAGACCGACACAACCGGCAAGCCGTTCGTCGTTGAGTACTACTACAAGACCAAGTGGGGCTATGCGGACGAATTTGTGCAGCTCTTCAAGAAGAACCATTACCCGTTGCTGAAGAAGCAGGTTGAAATGGGCCGCATGTTGAAGGTGTGGATGGATCAGCCTCGCTATCACTCGACCGAAGATGGACGCTGGGACTATCGCGTCACGATCGTGTTCAAGAACTCAGCCGCTGCGAACGAACCTTTCGACGAAAGCGCGCTCAAGAAGCAGCTCTGGCCTGACCAGGCGACCTACCTGAAAGAAGAGCAGCGGCGTTTCGAGATTCTGCTCAGCCATTGGGATGTGCCCATTAAGACTGTCGATCTGGACTAACGTAAGAGAAAAAGTGCGCCGTCAGCGGCGGAACGGTGGGACAATAAAGGCAGGCAAGCCCTTCGCGGATCCACTCCGCGACAAGGAGGCTTTATGCTAGCCGGGAAGAACCCTCTGCGGCGCAATCCTTACTTCCACTTCCATCCCCTGCACAATCTGTATTCGTTGTTGATGGCCCTGATTTTGTTTGGGATGATCCTGCTTTTGCTGGCCCTGCCGGCAAAATAAAGTGCGGGAAGTCCGTCAACAGTGGGGTGCGAGCGAGGAAGGGAATTGCCTTGCGTGATCCCGCATAGCAATGCGATGAATTTCACGCAGAAAAGATATAAATAGTTTGTTAAAAACAGCCCGGAAATTAGTGATACGGGCTATCAGAATTTGTGATTAGACATCCTGCCGAGAATGCAAATAATCTAGCTTATGCAATTACAAGTTGGCGTTGAAGACTCACATGTTGATCTCCTACACGAGATTGGTGTTCATCTCTCTTCCTCGGATGGCGTCCACGAAGTACTCGAAAAGGTAGTGGATTTTGCTTCTGGACTGGTTAAGTGCGACTCCTGCCTGGTTTACGTGCTGGAAGATGAAGAACTGGTTCTGCGGGCCTCCAAGAATCCACATCCAGATATAGTCGATCGCCTGAAATTGCGTGTCGGTGAAGGCATTACGGGCTGGGTCGCGGAACATCATGAGCCCGTCGCAGTACACGAAAAGGCATCCCAGGATCCCCGTTTCCGGTTTTTCAATGAGCTGCCCGAGGATACCTTCGAAGCTTTCCTGTCTGTTCCGCTGTTGTGCCGGGGACGAGTGTGTGGCGTGATAAACCTGCAACACCGCAAGCCTCATGTCTACAAGAAGCGTGAAGTCCGCCTGATTTCCACGATTGGTTTCCTGGCGGGTGCTGAAATCGAGTTGGCTCGGCTGGAAGAAATCAACTCCAACCTGACCGACCAGCTTCAAGCGCGAAAATTGGTCGAGCGCGCCAAGGGCATTTTGCAGCGCGAACTCGGTCTTACCGAAGAACAGGCGTACCTGGCATTGCAGCGCCAGAGCCGCCAGAAGAGAATGCCTATGCGTGCAATCGCGGAAGCCATCATTCTCAGCGACGAAGTGAAGGGCGACACTCGCAAGTAGACACCTCGCTGCGGTCCTTCCTATCTAGCCCGTCGAATCGAATCTCAGCAAAAAGAAAGAGAGCAGGCTGTGGGTGCCTGCTCTCTTCTGGTTTGCAGATGAATCGAACACGTTCGATCACCTGCAAAAACCGTTTACGACGACCGGAATTCCTCTTTTACGGGGTTCCCGAAGCCGCGCTAACACTCAAGCGGGACTCTTCCGGCACCTTGAAGTGCAGGACCATGTCGAATTCCGGTAGTTCAAGCGCGCTGACGAACGACTGCCCGTTTCGGGCCGCCAGCGTCAGCCGGTTTTCAGCGCTGTGCTTCAGTGTTTCTACGTCGCTCACCAAGATCATCCTGCTGCCGCGAACGTGATCGCCGCTGATATTGCGCAGGATCAGCATTTCGCTGGGTCCGATCGCCTTGGCGGAGAACGCATATTCTCCGGCCGCCAGGACCTGATCCCGCAAGTGAACTTCATGAGTGAGCGTGAATCGGCCATTTGCTTCTTGTGCTGCGGCCATGCTCGGATGGATGCTGAACGCGCTTAGCATCAGGAACGCGCCATATGCGAATGTGCGAATGGATCTCATGGAATCTCCTTTTTCAAGCTGAAGAGCACACGATGGGCACGATCTGCCAAGGCCGTGGACTCAGTTTGTGTGGAGAGCAACGAGGTCAGCAGGTTTGCAAAACAGCGTACAAGGCTGGCAAGCAAAAGCAGCTTTGGAGGCTAAAGCAGCCAAGCTACCCCCAAAGTGCTCTCACTATGAAGGATCTGTCGCGCCGAGTCCAACGCAAAAAAACAATGCAATGGATTCTTCCGGGCGCACTTACTTCGCGGAAGCCGCAACCCAAGCTTTTCCTTCGGGAGAATAGGCCTCAACCCGGTTACGGCCCGCTTGTTTGGCGCTGTAGAGCGCTTGATCAGCTTGACGCAGGAGTTCTTCCAATTGAAGCTCCGCATCCGGTGGGCAAACGGTTACGCCCATGCTCAAAGTGAGTGGAATGCTTCCAAACGGTGTCAAGATAGGACTCTTGGCCAGTGAGAGCCGGACTTGCTCGGCGCGGTGAGTGGCAGCCGCCAATGGACAAGTCGGTAAGATGAGCAGAAATTCTTCTCCTCCGTACCGGCCCGCCAAATCGTAAGGCCGCAGATCAGACTTCATCTTCCTGGCCACATCTTTCAGCGCTTCGTCTCCAGCGGCGTGGCCGAGTGAGTCGTTGATTTGCTTGAAGTGATCGATATCGCCCATGATGATTGCCACAGGCTGACCCGTTCGCTGGCTGCGTGCGAGTTCACGGCTCAGTCCCGCCAGGATCTCTGCCCGATTCATAAGTCCTGTCAGAAAGTCGTGCGTCGCCGCGAACCGGAGAGAGTTGTGCAGTTCCAGAATCCTTTTTCCGACCAGGATTCGCGCCTTCAATTCGGACGGATCAACCGGCTTTGCCAGGTAGTCATCTGCCCCGGCGGCCATTGCTGCCAGAAGATCCTGCTTCCGGTCCTTGGCCGTCAGCATGACGATGTAGTAGTACTTTCCATCGGTTCCTGCCATCCTGATCTTGCGGCAAAGATCGATGCCATCAATCCCGGGCAGCATCCAGTCAAGCAGAAGCAAGTCGGGAGCGTCCGGCTTCTGCATCAACTCCCACGCCTCCCCGCCGTCACCCACAGCCTGAAAATCGAGACCCCAGTCTTGCAAATATCCAGCAATCTGGTGCCTGTCGATGACGGAATCTTCTACCAGGAGGATGCTCACAGGGTCTCCCCTTCGGGACAGACATGTTCGCAGGCGGCGTGCAGGCTCCCCTGTTCGGCAACGACTGTTTGGACGGAATTGTTCATCCTCGGCGTCCTATCGGCACTTCCTTATAAAACCTTTAGCCTCGGCTATCCGAAACCATATCTGGTCGGGTGGCGAGTTTCACGTCTTCCGCTTAATCCCCGTCTCTCGCATTTGAGCCCGTCTTCTGCACGTTTGGCTTCAAGCGTTTGCCAAAGCTGCGCCGATGCGAGAACATATTCGGTTTGCACACATCTATCAGATCAAATAAGGAAGCAGCCTAACTATGGCGACAGGGAAGAAGTCTGCGAAACCGGCGCGCGTGGAAGTGAAATCGGAAAGCCGGTCTGCAAATGCGAACATTGTGCCCGCCAAGGGCAAACTCGGCGTCATGATCCCCGGTATGGGCGCGGTCGCAACCACCTTCGTGGCTGGCGTCGAGGCCATCCGCAAAGGTATCGCTACGCCAATCGGTTCGCTCACGCAAATGGGCACGGTCCGCCTGGGCAAGCGCACGGACGGGCGGTCACCGAAGATCAAGGAATTCGTTCCTCTCGCCGGGCTCAACGACCTGGTCTTCACCGGCTGGGACATTTTCGAAGACAACATGTACGAGGCCGCCCGCAATGCTGGTGTACTTGAGCGCGATCTGCTCGCCAAGGTCAAAGGCCGTCTGAGTTCCATCAAGCCGATGAAGGCTGTCTTCGATCACAACTACGTCAAGAAGATCGACGGACCCAACGTGAAGAAGGGCAAGAACAAGCTCGATCTCGCCGAGCAACTTCGCCAGGACATTCGCAACTTCAAGAAGTCGAGCGGTGCTGATCGTTTGATCACCATCTGGTGCGCCTCGACTGAGTCCTACATCGAGCCATGCGCCGCACACCAAAGCGTGAAGGCCCTGGAAAAGGCGATGAAGGCGAATGACGAGATGATTCCGCCTTCGATGATCTATGCCTATGCCTCGCTGATGGAAGGTGTGCCTTTCGCGAACGGCGCACCGAACCTCACCGTGGACGTTCCAGCGATGCTGGAACTGGCGCAAGAGCGCGAGCTTCCTATCTGCGGCAAGGATTTCAAGACGGGCCAGACGCTGATGAAGTCAGTGCTCGCGCCCGCCTTCAAGGCACGACTGCTTGGCCTGAGCGGATGGTACTCGACGAACATCCTCGGCAACCGCGATGGGGAAGTGCTGGATGATCCGGGCTCGTTCAAGACAAAGGAAGAGTCGAAGCTGGGCCTGCTGGAACACATTCTCCAGCCCGCGCTTTACCCTGAACTCTACGGAAATATTTTCCACAAGGTTCGCATTAACTATTACCCGCCGCGCGGTGACAATAAAGAGGGTTGGGACAACATCGATATCTTCGGATGGCTTGGCTATCCGATGCAGATCAAGGTGGACTTCCTCTGCCGCGACTCCATCTTGGCCGCGCCGATCGTGCTTGACCTGGTCCTGTTCATGGACTTGGCGCAACGGACTCCACAACTCGCACGGCTTGGCATCCAGGAATGGCTAAGCTTCTACTTCAAGTCTCCGATGACCGCGCCGGGGCTGTATCCGGAGCATGATCTGTTCATTCAGTTGATGAAGCTGAAGAACACACTGCGGCATTTGAAGGGCGAAGAGTTGATTACACATTTGGGGCTGGAGTACTACGACTAGAGAGAGAACTAGATGTGGGGACGGGCGACCTCGCCCGTCCTAGCGCTTGGCTCGGATTCGGCGCAACCACCACTCTGCAAACCACGGAGCCAAAGCAGAATACAAGACCGTCATTATCGTCGCCGTATGCGGCAGGCGGATGTATTGGTGAAGTATCGCGGGCAGAAACCCGCCAAGTAGTAAGAGGACGACCAACGTCACGACGAGTGGTACATCGTCACTATCCGTTTGCGACGGCGCGTCCTTCCTTGCCCAGGCACGCAGACCAAGAAGTAGCGAGCTGCTAACAAAGACTACGAGAATGAAGAGACCCATCGGCCACCTGCCAAACGGGGATTATAGCGGTCACCACACCGTCCGGACCAGCGGACTCCTCCGGATCCGCTCATCGCGCGTCACCAGCAGTATTCCTTCGGCTCGCGCGGTGGCCCCAATCAGGCGGTCCGACGGATCACTCGGATAATCCGCAGGGAATTGGGCGGCAAGTGCAGCTATTTCCGGCGTAATCGGAAGAATGGTGACGCCTTCCGTCATGATCCGCAGCGTGGCCTCAACCGTACCTAGGCCGCGAATCCTTCCGCGAGACAGCAGCCACGACAACTCCCAAAGGCTGATCGCAGAAATTGCTATCCCGCCGCCACGGCGAGCGCGGCGGATTTCCGAGGCTGCAGGACGAGAAAGCTGTCTGGAATCATCCCCGGCCCACGCCAACACGTGTGTATCGAGCAGGATCAATCTGAGGACTCCCAGCCCTCAATGGGGGACTCAATGTCGCCCACGATTTTAATAACTCCCTTAAGTCGCCCGATCCACTCATCCTTCTCGGTCTCCGCCGGCACCAACTTGGCGATCGGCTTGCCGCGCTTCGTAATGATGATCGGCTGCCGCGTTGAGCGGACATCTTCCATCAACGCCAGGCACTTCGCTTTGAATTCTCCTGCGGCAATCTTCTTCATGGTCATATTGTAGCATACATGGTCATATTGAGATGACCATGTTGAAAGGCGCATGAATTGAGGCGAGCACTGCGCTCGCCCCGGTCCACGACAACGATTAATTCCTGGGTTCGAAGAGCTGGCTGAGTCCGTTTGGCGGACGGGAGTGTCCGCCCTACATGACCTCTGTGATAAGCCAGCCTAAAAACGAAAACTAAGCTGGTGAGTGAATCACTCCCCGAACACGGTGTTGTATAACCCTCCCGCGATCGCTGCACCCACGATCGGCGCTACCCAGAACAGCCAAAGCTGCGAGATGGCCCAGCCGCCGACAAAGATCGCAGGCCCGGTGCTGCGCGCCGGGTTTACGGACAAGTTCGTAACGGGTATTCCGATGAGGTGAATCAGCGTCAGACAAAGGCCGATGGCAATCGGGGCGAAGCCCTGAGGCGCGCGCTTATCGGTCGATCCCATGATCACCATGAGGAAGAAGAACGTCAGCACAATCTCGGCGACCAGGCATGCCAGGAGAGAATATCCACAGGGCGAGTGCTCGCCGAAGCCGTTCGATGCAAAGCCGCCGGCGACACTGAATCCGGCTTTCCCGCTGGCAATCACATACAAGGTGCCTGCGCCGGCGATTCCGCCCAGCACCTGCGCAATCACATACGGCAGAAGTTCCGAGGCAGGGAAGCGCTTGCCCGCCACCAACCCTACCGAGACCGCGGGATTCAAATGGCATCCCGAAATATGTCCAATGGCATACGCCATTGTGAGCACGGTCAATCCAAACGCCAGCGCCACGCCGGCAAAGCCGATCCCCAACTGCGGAAACGCCGCTGCCAGCACTGCGCTTCCGCATCCTCCAAACACCAGCCAGAACGTTCCAAAGAACTCCGCTACTGCTCGTTTTCCTAAAGGCATTGTTTATTCCTTTCCAATTTATGAATGTGTGTTTCTACTTGCCGCTGTCTACTTCTCATCGTCTACTTGCCGTCCAACTCATACGCCTTCTTTAACCACTTCTTTAATTCCTCATCAACATCATTCTTCGACTTCACTTCAATCCGCCGCGTGATCCGGTCTTTCTTCTCATACCCGCCGGTATCAATCAGCCGCTTCGGAGTTTTCATGTTGCCCAATGACAGACCAACGTCAATGCGCGAATTTGTCGTCGCCTTGATGCTGGCGAACACGTGATTCCTGTACAAAGAAACCCCCGTCTTGCCCGGCGAAGCCTTCGCTTCTTTCCCCAGGGAGAGCGCCAATTTCAGCAGTTGGTCATACAGCGGACGCAACGCCGCGCGCGGGCCAGCGTACTGCGCTTCAACGAACTCCACCGCGAACTGTAGGTACGCTTCGGGAGAATCGTCTTCCGTGCCCTTGCCGTCCACGCGTTCCGCGATGCTCTTGGCGTAGTTCGTGCCCAGTTGATACTGCTTCTTTAACCATTCGACGCGCTCTTTCTCGGTCGGTGGCCCTGACTCTCTCGTCAACTCCACCCACTCTTCCAGCGACCGTCCTGTTTTCGACGGCAATTCGCGAATCCACTTCTGCATCATGGCTATTCCGGGATGAATGCTATAAACGGAATTCGATTTTGCCGCGCCAGCCATTCCTTCGCTCCTGAAAGTTCGATAGCCTGTTGTCCGGGGAAAGCCATGATACAAAATTCGTAGCTCGTGCAAGATAAAATCTTTGCCATGGCTTCGCAAAAGAAAGCGCCTCGCGAGAAAGCGCCGCGTAAACCCGTCCGCGGACACGATACCCGTTACGTCCGCCTGCAAAAGAACTACTGCTTCGCCTGCGGAAAAAACAATCCCGAGGGCATGCGGCTCCGCTTCACCTACGACGAAGGCCGCGACTGCTTCGTCTGCCGTTTTCGTCTGGGCAAGCGCTTCACCGGACCTCCCGGCCACTGCCACGGCGGCATCATTGCGACCATCCTCGATGAAGCCATGGGCAAGGTGAACAAACTGCGCCACGTCATCGCTGTCACCGTCGAGATGACCGTGAGCTATCTGAAGCCTGTTCCGCTGAACAAGCCCCTGCGCGTTGAGAGCATGGAAGAGAGTGTTCACGGCCGAAAGCACATCAACGTCGCCGAAATCCGGAATGACAAAGGCGAAATTCTGGCGCGGGGGCGCGGTCTGTTCATCGCCATCGACGCGGAGAAGATGTTTGGCAAGTTTGTCGAGCGGTAAGGACGGAGCAAACTCGAGGGTGGAGCAAGCTTGAACCACAAAGGACACGAAGGAACACGAAGTTTTTCGGCTGTGCCCGCGATTTCATCAGCGAGTGTTGCGCCCTAACTGGCGGATGCGTCCTGGACAGACCCTACCGACGGCTTTCGCACGGGGTTACGCAAACCATGAACGCCCTGTAAAATAGAACCAGGGCAACAAGATTCAGCATCCATATTGATGTACCTGATGGCTGACGGCTGAACGCTGACGGCTATCACCTGTTCCCGGAAAAGAGCCCACTTATGTCGCAGAATAATGGTCACAACACCACCAGCCTTCGCCTGAAAACCGGCCTCGCCGAAATGCTCAAGGGCGGCGTCATCATGGACGTCACCACCGCGAAGCAAGCCGAGATCGCCCAGACCGCCGGAGCCGTTGCCGTGATGGCCCTCGAGCGCGTGCCTGCGCAGATCCGCGCCGAAGGTGGAGTCGCCCGTATGGCCTCGCCCAAAGTGATTCGCGAAATCATGGGTGCCGTGGATATTCCGGTCATGGCCAAGTGCCGCATCGGCCACTTCGCCGAAGCGCAAGTTCTGCAGGAACTCGGGGTCGACTACATTGACGAGTCCGAAGTGCTCACGCCCGCTGACGAAGCGCACCACGTGGACAAGCACGCCTTTAAGGTTCCCTTCGTCTGCGGAGCCCGAAATCTGGGTGAAGCTCTTCGCCGCATCGCCGAAGGCGCGTGCATGATCCGCACCAAAGGCGAAGCCGGCACCGGAGACGTAGTCCACGCGGTGAAGCACATTCGCCAGATCGTGCAAGAGATGCGGATTCTCACGGTGCTGGGCGAAGAAGAACTCTACGCCAAAGCCAAAGAGCACGGAGCTCCCTATGAGCTGATCAAGATGGTTGCGAAAGAAGGGAAGCTGCCCGTCCCTAACTTCTCCGCCGGAGGCATTGCCACTCCCGCCGACGCTTCGCTTGTGATGCAGCTCGGAGCTGAAGCTGTGTTCGTCGGTAGCGGAATCTTCATGAAAGACTCCACTACCTTCGCTGACCCCGTCGAAGCTGAGAAGCGGGCTAAGGCGATCGTCAAGGCGGCTACGCACTTTAACGATCCGAAAGTACTGCTTGAAGTTAGCGAGGATTTGCAAGGGGCGATGAAGGGCTTGGCTGTAGCCGGGCTGGATGAGGCGCAGATGCTGCAGACGCGAGGGTGGTAGCGCTGTGACATCTTGGCGCAATTAAGCGTTGGAAGAGACTTCCTGAATCAGGTTTAATCATGGCCCAAATTAGCGGAATTGAGGGAGTGTCGCGTGTCAAAAAGGACCCCAGCGCCGTCGCACTACGAGGTTCTCGGCGTAGCGACGGGGGCAAGCATCGACCACGTCAAAGATTCATATCGCCTCCTCACGAAAAAGAGTCCAGCTACCGACGCGGCTTACAGGGTGCTGACTAATCCCGAGCTGCGACGAGACTACGACACCAAATTAAGGGAAAGTCGTTCGACGCAGCGTCCTTCTGGGCAGGAAGAAGAGTACTACGTTGTTGTGTGCGACAAAGCAGGCTGGCGCATCGTAGAGGACGAAGATGTCGGATGGGAACTGCAAGCTCTACTCCCAGACCGAAAGGTACGCTTGAACGCACCGAAACCAGTGTTCGGACCTTTCTCGAAGACGGACGCTGCGGAATTTGTCTCGAAAAGGATAAACGGCGGGGCGCCCGAGACTAAGAGTTATTGGGCTGAGTTTGGCGCCAGAGAGATGCCGCAGAAACCGCCCCTACCCACACATACAGAACTCCACTACATAGCCGGGATAGAAAGGATGATTGATTCTGGGGCCTCACCCAACGTTCTAAAAGCGGTTTTCGAGTACACACCCGAGCAGTTGCTCCAAATCTCCGGCATCATCATCGAGACGCAAAATGATCTTACTTTGTTTGTCACGTATGTTCAGTGGCTAAGCGACGTTGGGGCATGGTACAAGTCTCTTTCAGAAGACGTGGCAGCGATGGTTGGAGAGAAACTAGAAATCGTGCGCGAAGGTCGCTATAGATTCTTAGTGCAACATCTGCGGGCGGGTGGTTCGGTCTAAATCGCGTTTCTCGCGATCCTAAATCCGTTAGCAGTTCGGACTCGAAATTTATGCACTCGGCAGATGTCGCGGAGACTCCTCACTTTCACGTCGTAGTGGGTATGTTCGGTGGGTTGTGGAGCTAGAGTCGCGTCATTTCGCACCAACCGCGTTGCGACTTTCTCAAATCCCAAAGCATCGGTGAGGCTAAAGACCAATCGATACTCGTCCTGCCAAGAGTAGCTATCGAGCTTGGATATAGCGATCACATCCGGCAGAGCCCAGCGTCGATTACCTCCTTCGGTCTCTCTGTAGTACTCAACGCGGTGTCCGATCCGGGTTCTTCCCAGCGATTCCGGAAATGTGGCTCCAGATGGCAAAGCGGCCTCGATTGTGGTGCAGAAGCGTTCCACGTTCAGAATTTCGATGCACACGACCGCCTTAAATTCTCTCGAAAGTCGGTCCGTCAGGGAGCGGCTCAAGCAGTAGACGAAAATTTCTTCCCGGTTGGCAACCGACTGGAAAGAGTAGGGCAGTATGCTTGTTTTGCCTTGAGTGTGGTTGGTGACGATCATTCCTCCCTCCGGATGGTAGATTGCGGTTCCCTCGTTTCGATCTCCCCGGACGTTCTTATCCTCATAGTCGCGGTAATAGGACAACGATCTAAAACGAAGGCCTCCTTCGACAAATGCGTCAGCCCATTGGCGTTCGTCGAAGTACTTGTACAAGCTGTGGCGCACTATTTCATCACTTTGCCATGCTTATTCCAACAAAGCAATGTCTGGTGCCCCACCTAAGCTCAGCTTGGGCGGGGACTTCCTATCGTCTTTCCAAGAGTCAAAAGCCTGATGTCGCGCGTTTCGCGGTTTTCGAAACGTGGGAATTCACGACTGTCTGCATCTGGGGATTTTGAATTCGCTATTCCTTCATTCTCCGTCTCTTGTTTAACGTCATAAACTGTCATATCATGAAGCCATGCCCATGACCTCGCTGAACATCTCTCTCCCCGAAGCGCTCAAGGAGTACGTCGAAGGGCAAGTCGCCTCCGGAGACTGGGGGACGCCCAGCGAGTATGTCCGCGAACTCATCCGCCAGGACAAGGCTCGCCGCCTCGGTGATCTCGAAGCCAGCCTCGTAGCCGCCGCCAAGGGTCCCAAAATAGAACTGAGTGTCGCCGAAATTCGCCGCAAAGGCCTCGTTCGCACCCTCCGCGAACGTACTATGAAGAGGTGACGAAGAACCGCCTCGTCGTTAGCGACGCGGCTGCAACCGATGTCGTCGAACAGGCCGACTGGTACTCCACGCAGTCGGGCAAAGATCTTGCCGAGCGTTGGGAGGCCGCGGTCACGTCAGCTATCATGCGCGCGTTACACCGGCCCAGCACAGGAACGCCCTGCCATTTTCAAGCCGCTGAACTGCATGATCTAAGACGCACTGCCATCTCCGGCTTCCCTAGACATCTTCTCTTCTACAGGTTTGATCGTAGAGTGGTCTTCATACTTCGTGTCGTTCACGGCGCACGTAATCTGGAAGCACTCCTCTAGGCAAGGGGTCGGATGCCCCACCCTTCGACGGTGTCGAAGCGTCGAATTCCACGACTGCTTGCACCTTGGTTGTTTGATCTTGTTTCCGAGGGCACAGCGATGCATCCAGCGTTCCGGTTTCCCGATTTGAAACCGTTGGCCAAAGTAACTTGACACAGGATTCCCGCTGACAACACTGTCGTTGGACAGAGTGCTCTCGCACTACGGATTTGTTCGATAGCTCCGCATCTCGCGGGGCTATCGTCGTCTCGGGCTCCCTGCGGGCGCCGGGTGCCAACCTGTCCTATTCCCCATCTCCCCGCCGCGCCAGCTTGGCTTCGCCCAGATCCAATTCCCGTTCGAGTTCCCGCAGGACTTCGTCGTTGATCCGTCCTTGATTGCGCAGGTTAACCGCGGTCTGTCGTTCGAGTTGCAGCAGTTCGCGGGAAACGCTCACGAACAGTTCGAAGTCCGGAATAACCTCGTCGCCGTCGGTAACCGAACCCAACCGGCGGCGGTACTGTTTGGCGAGGTCTTCGTAGACTGCATGTTCCTCAGAACCTTCCAGCCCACCTAACTTCTCAAGACGGCTGAGAGCTGCTTGCAACATCATGCGGCGGGCTTCTTTCTCTTCGCAGTGTCCAGTAGGAGCACTGGCCAGTCCGAGACCGCGAATCAAGGGCGGCAAGGTGAGTCCTTGCAGCACAAGCGTTACCAGGATCACGCTGAAGGTGAAGAAAATGATCAGGTTTCGCTGGGCGAACGGTTCACCGTTCGATAGGACCTGGGGCAAAGAGATGGCCGCCGCCAGAGAAATTACACCTCGCATGCCCGTCCATCCCACCACGAACAGTTCTCGTCGTGTTGGCTTGGATTCCCTCTGGTGAAGCAGTTGCCTTCGTATGAAAAATGAGATAGCCGAACCGGGAAAGACCCAGACCAAACGTAGAACGATCAGGAACGCACTAAAAATAGCGGAATACAGCAGAAGGGTCTTCAGCGGATAGCCGCGAATCCCTTCGATCACATACGGAAGCTGGAGTCCGATCAGCACAAAGACAATGCCGTTCAGAATGAAAGTCAGAGAGTCCCACACGGCCCATGCCTGGATGCGGACGCTGGGAGAGAAAAAGTGCGAACTCCTGCGCCCCAGGTAGAGGCCGCAGACAACGACGGCCAGCACTCCGGATGCGTGCAATGCCTCGGCGCTCAAGTACGCAACGTAGGGCGTCAGGATGCTAAGCGCAATTTCCACGGGGCCGTCGTTGATCTGGTGCTCGACCCAATGCACGATTCCGCCAATCGCCAACCCAACTCCAACCCCGACGACAATCAGGATCCCGAGGCGGCTCAATCCTGACGACAAGGTCGGCGCCTGCTCCCCGACCAGCAGCGCGATCCCGAATTCCAGGGCGAGCAGAGCGGTCGCATCGTTGAGCAGGCTTTCGCCTTCGAGGACATCAACGATTCGTTTCGGCAAGCCCACGCGGTTGGCGATCGCCGTTGCCGCAATCGCATCGGTCGGGGCTACCACTGCGCCCATCACTAACCCCATCCGCCAATCAAAGCCGGGTAGAAACCAGTGACAGGCATAGCCCACACCGATCACGGTGAAGCTCACAAGCCCGAACGCCAGCGAAAGAATACTGACGAGGTTGCGAGAGAACTCACGCCACGAAGTAAGCCAAGCGGCGCTGTAAAGCAAGGGAGGAAGGATCACCAGGAAAACAAAGTTCGGATCGAGCGAGATTTTCGGGATTCCCCGCACGAAGCTAAGCAGCAACCCACCGATCACCAAGACGATCGGGTAGGGCGTCCGTAATCGGCGCGCGAGCACCCCAAAGGCGACGACGAAGAAAAGCAGGAGCAGGAACACGACTTCAACGGAATGAATACTGTCTTGCACCTGTCCTCCTGGAAATCCGGATGGTGGTCGGTAGCACGCGGTCACTGTTGGATGCTTCGAGTCCAAAAAAAGTTCTCGCGCGAATTCCGTTAATCCCGTGACCCGATTTGACCTGCAATATCCGCAATTATCGGTGGAAGGAAGAATACGAAGGAGAAAATATGAAGTCTTTTGGCACCGTGTTGCTAGCGGCGGGTCTATTTCACTCCTGCCTTTTCGTGTCAGGGCAGACGACTAAATCTGCACGATCAGAAGAGCAGGAAATCAGAGTTCTCGAGGACCAACGGAATCGGGCAATTGTCACCGGCGACGCCGCTACTTTAGAGCAAATGACGGCCGATGACTACACTTTCATCACCTTGCGCGGAGAACTTCGATCAAAATCGGAGATCGTGAAAGGATTCCAATCGCGGTCGTTCAAGTACGAGTCCCGAACGATCTCTGATCTGCAGGTGAGGGTTTACGGAGAGACGGCGATCGTGACTGGTCGCTCAACTCAGAAAGGCTCCGAGAACGGCAAGGATTACAGCGGCGACTACCGATTCACAAGGGTGTACGTCAAACAAAAAGGTCGCTGGTGTACTGTTGCGTTGCAAGCAACGCTGATTCAGCCTTAGTAAGCTCAGGAATACAGGGTGTGTGCTAGGTGCCATGGGGCCCGCGTTTTACCTCTCTCGCGAGGTTTTGACCAGATCTCCCCGCATTACGCGCGAGAATAGAGCGAGGTTTCATTCCAACGTCTTTCCCTCCAAAAACCAAAAGCCCCGCTGGTCAAGCGGGGCTCGGAAAAATTGCCAGTCGGTACGCTAGCTATCAAGCTATCTCATTATAGCAAGCCAACCAGCGTGCTTGCGAACAATTTCGTCTTTCCCATTCTCTGGCGGCGGAGTTTAAAGCCGATACGGTTTTGGATTGGAATGACCGCGCTGACCGCGAAATTCCATTCCGGTAAGATGGATCCGAGTCAGCCACAGCGAGTGACCAACGCATGAGAATCGGTGTTTTAGCCCTGCAAGGTGATTTCGACGCGCATCGTCGCCGGCTCGAAGAACTCGGAGCCGAAGTTGTTCTCGTCAAAAAGCCGGAACAACTGGACCAAATCGATGGCCTCATCATTCCAGGCGGTGAATCCAGCGCGTTTCTAAAACTTCTCGGCGAGGAAGGCTTCGCAAAGTTGAGAGAGTTTGTCCTGACGCGACCGAGTTTCGGCACTTGCGCGGGCGCGATTCTGCTAGCCAAAGAAGTGGAAAACCCCAAGCAATCCGCGCTTGGCGCGCTCGACATCACGGTTCAACGCAACGCATACGGACGCCAGATGGACAGCTCGATTCGCGAAGGCCAGTTCCAGAACAGTCCCATCGAGATGGTCTTTATCCGAGCCCCTAAAATCGCTCGTATCGGCCCGGGTGTTGAGGTAATCGCCAGAGAAGGCGCGGATCCAGTGATGGTTCGCCACAACCAAACGCTGGCCGCCACGTTCCATCCGGAACTCAGCGACGACCCGCGCATTCATGAATATTTTCTGGAAATGGTAGGAAAGCGACCGACAGCGAGCGGAAAGTAAGAGTGGTCAAAACGCCCTTATTCGTCGCGCAGAGACGCCAGGCTGTGTCGTGACTTCATCGAATCAGGGGAAACCGAAAGGGGGCTTTCGGGGAAGGCAAGGCTTACTGGTTAAAGCGGCGTCGAATAAAGGTCGCTAGTCCAACCAAGCCACTACCGAGAGCGATCAGAACTCCAGGTTCAGGCGCAGCAGAAGCCTTCAAAACGGCAGGGGCGGCAAAAGAACTCACGGTCAGAATCAGAAGGAGCATTACGACTGAAGCAGCGTTGCGCACGGGTCCAACTCCTTTCTTGCACTAACTACTTCGCAAGTCCCTTTCCAATCAGCATGGAATTCAAAAACCATTCACATTAAAGACTTTCCCCGCGTGTTTACTGACAATTTGGAGACATTTCCCACCGCCTCTTAGACCTGTGAAAAAGCTTGCTGTGCAAGGCTTTGCACTGTTTTGACACCCGAACGTCACGATCGGCTTTTGGACCCATGTCGCAACCCTAACCGCCGGATCGGGTATTCTGGGATTTCCTGAGCCGCCCCGAATGGAAGCCCCTGAACTCGAACTCAGTCCGGTCACGCTTCGGTCCTACCTCCGCCTGATCGGGGGGAACCGGAATTTTCGGTGCCTCTGGGGAGCCCAGATCGTCAGCGAAATCGGTGACTGGTTTTACACGCTGGCAATCTACAACCTGCTGCTGCAACTGACCGGTCGCGCCAGTTCCGTGGCCCTCGCCCTCGTGCTCCAGGTACTGCCGCAGACTTTGATCGGCCCGACGGCGGGAGTGGTCAACGACCGCATCCGGCGCAAGCGGGTCATGATTGCGACCGATATCGGCCGGATGCTGATCGTTCTGTGCATGCTGCTGGTGCGCTCGCGCGACATGGTGTGGCTCATTTACTTGCTGCTCATGGCGGAGACGGTTTTGTGTGCGTTCTTCGAGCCGGCCCGCAGTTCGGTAATCCCGAACATCGTAGAGTCGGAAGATGTAGTCGTGGCGAACACGCTCTCCTCCACAACCTGGTCGGTCAACCTCATGTTGGGCGCGACGCTGGGCGGAATCGCTGCCGCATTTCTGGGGCGCGATTCTGTTTTCGTTCTCAACGGCCTTTCATTCCTGATGTCGGCGGTGCTGATTCTAGGAATGCGCTTTGCGGAACCGCACGCCGAGGGAACTCATCCCTTCAAGGTCCGGGAGTTGGTGGATTTCTCTCCGATCCTTGCGGGCATTCGGTACGTACGTTCGCAGGCGCGGCTGCGAACGACAGTTCTCGTAAAGGCGGGGAATCTGATTATCGGTCCCAGCTGGGTCCTATTCACGGTGATGGGCCAGCGTGACTTTCCTGTGCGATGGCACGGGCTGGATCCAGCGCGCGGCGCATTCCTCGGCATGAGTCTGATTCTGGGTGCTCGCGGACTTGGAGCGATGCTGGGACCGATCACTGGCGCCTCGTGGGCCGGACACAATGAGTCCAGGCTGGACCGTGCCATTCTCTGTGGCTACCTGGCGTCTGCAGTTGGATACACGTTGATTGGAGTTTCCGGGCATCTCTGGCAGGCCTGCCTCTGTGTCATGCTCGCCCATTTCGGTGGTTCGATGGTCTGGGTGTTCTCAACGACGCTCCTGCAAATGCAGAGTGACGACAAATTCCGCGGCCGCGTCTTCTCCGCGGATCTTGGATTCTGCATGCTTACGATCGCTGCTGGCGCCTACGCAGCAGGAAGATTTGTGGACTGGGGCTTTGCGGCGCGAAACGTCGCCAGTGTCACCGGTATGCTCATGCTGCTGCCTGCTGCGTGGTGGGGGCTGATCATCAGGAATCGGACGAGTACTTCCTCCGAGGACTAGCGGGTTTGAAATTCGCGGATTGGTCGTTATCCGATCGCGGCTAGCGGGAGCTGATTCAGACCAGCCGGTCGATCTTTGCCGCCAGGATGAAATCAGATTCCGTCAATCCGTCGACTGCGTGGGTCCAGATCGTGACTTCCACTTTGCCCCACGCCAGCAAAAGATCGGGATGATGTCCTTGCTTCTCCGCTAATTCGCCAACGCGATTTACGAAGGCCAGTCCAGTGACGAAATCGGGAAACTTGTAGGTTCGTACCAACTGCCGCTCGTCAACGAGTTTCCACTGCGCTCGGTCAGGCAGTTGATCGAAGATCTGTCGGAGTTCAGTTCCCTTGAGCGCTGGAATTCCTCCACGGCAGGGAACACAATCGCGATCCGCAAGCATGCTTCATCCCCCCTGAATCCCATACTAGAACGGGATGTCCTCATCCGTTATCGGCCCTGAGCCGGCTGGTGCATGCTGAGCTTCCGGGACGCTTTGGTCGAAGTTGTTGCCGCCACCTGCTGAGGCGCCGCGCGATCCGCCCTCGCCGCGTCCGTCGAGGAACATTAGATCGTTTACGTTGATCTCCGTCATGTATTTTTTCTGGCCAGTTTGCTTATCGTCCCACGAGTGCGTTCGAAGGCTGCCCTCGATGTAGACTTTGCTACCCTTTTTCAAATACTGGCCAATGATCTCTGCAGTCTTCGCCCATGCGGTAATGTTGTGCCACTCCGTGCGATCCTGCCAGTTGCCCTCTTTATCCTTGAACCGGTCATTCGTGGCTAAGCTGAATTTAGCGACAGCCGTGCCTTGTGGCGTGTACTTCACTTCCGGATCTTTTCCCAGATTTCCAATGAGGATGACTTTGTTAACGCTTTTGCCGGCCATGATTGCGGGCTCCTTCGAAGAGACGTTCGTTGCAAGTTAGCTCACTATAGCAGAATCGGGTAGGACGTTGGCGGTGTCGCACGTACTTCAAATTTGTGACAAATCGTTCGCTAAAAAGACATCCGAAACAGCATCAGGTACACGATCACTCCGGTCACTGAAACATAAAGCCAGATCGGAAACGTCCAGCGGGCGATGGCGCGATGCCGGTCAAACTGTTCACGCAGGCCGCGGGTCAGAGTGATCAGAACCATGGGCACAATTACGACGGCCAGGATCGTATGAGAGAGGAGGATTGTGAAGTAGAGAAGTCGTACCCCACCTCGCCCTTGGAAGTAGATGACCCCGCCGTGGCCGGGCCAGTGGTAGTAGAGGTAGGACACCAGGAACAGACAAGAAGTGGCAAAGGCGGCGATCATCACTGCCCGATGCGCCGCGATCTTCCGCCGCGCGACTAACGCTCGGCCTATCACCAGCAGCACAGCACAGCACCCATTCAAAGTGGCGTTAATCTTGGGAAAAATTGAGTAGTCAGTCATAGCGCAACCTCTCTTTGTACGAGGAATGCTCTGATTTGGCAATCTGCGTCCGATTGGGAATGCCGGGAACCTTTCACAATTTTGTTGTCTCGTGAGGGAAATCGGCTGGCAATGACGCTTAGATAAGTGAGAGGGAAGAGCGAAGCCCGGCACCGCCTTACACGGTGTGAGTTGGGACGAATTCAAAAATCCCACTCTATTTAACAAATTCACTAAATGGAGAGATTGAGATGAAGCCCAATATGCGCACGCTGTTCTTGTGTCTTCTGGCGCTGGCGATGTCCCTGCCGGTGCTGGCCAACGCGAAACCCATCATTAACGCCGTAATTCCGAACTATGGTAATAACCAGATCACCATCGTCGGCAGCGGCTTTACTGGTACGCCCGTCGCCAAACTGAACGGTATTCCCATGACGCTTGTCTCCCACACCCCGACGAACATCGTGGCGATTCTGCCCAGCGGATTTTCCTTGGGAAGCTTTCTGCTTTCGGTTACGGCGACCGGCACGGGGACCTTTGACCTGACTCTTGGCGCCGACGGCCCTCAGGGTCCACAAGGTCCGCAGGGCGCGACGGGTCCACAAGGTTCTCAGGGAGCGCAAGGTCCTGCCGGAACAACCGGCCCACAAGGACCGCAGGGTCCCGCCGGAATTACCAACGGCTACAGTGTCTCCAATTTCACGCCTGGGCTGATCTCGAGTGGAACCACCAATTTTGGAACCTCTTCCACCATCTCGACCAACGGTTTCTATTATGTGAACGGGTCAGCAACGTTGTTGATGGCTGCCAACGATTACGCCGCTTGCTGGGTCTCTTCCGTTTCTCAAGGTCAAGTCACAACCTTCCCGGAAATTGGCCCGTTTCCAAGTCCGATCATTGAAACCCTCAGTTTCAACGGCGCGGCATACCTTTATGCTGGCGACCAGCTTCAGTTGCGATGTGAAAGTGCGTATAACAACGTATCCACCTTCGAAAACGGAGGATTCGGTGCCCTCCTCGTCGGCAACTCGAACAATCAGGGCCAGGCGAAGCCAGTAGGGAAACATGCCCCGCCGTCCTTGATCCGCTAGCCGTCGGGACGCTGGCGGTCTTCGCTCGAAACCAGAAAGCCCCGTCCACCAATGACGGGGCTTTTGGCGTCCGCTATGACAAATCTCTCACGCCTCCTCAATCCGCTTCCGGTAAGATAGGGGCACAATGCCTGATGTGGAAACACCGCAGCCGGCCAACCCGGGATCTGCGCCAATTCAAAAGGTTTCTCGACCCCTGCCGGTGGTTGCCGTCTGGGTGCGCGACCTGCTCGTGTCTTTGGCAATTTCCGCCTTCATCATCATTTTTCTGTATCAACCGGTGAAGGTTGAAGGCACCAGCATGATGCCCGGCCTTGAAGACCAGGAACGCATCTTCGTAAACAAGTTCGTTTATCGCTGGGAGGCGATCCAGCGCGGCGACATCGTTGTGTTCCGCTACCCACGCGATCCTTCGAAAAGCTACATTAAGCGGGTCATTGGTATTGCCGGAGACCGCATCCGCATCGAGAACGGCCAAGTCTATGTGAATGACGAAGCCCTTGACGAAGACTACGTTCCCAGCGAATACGCCGATGCTCGCTCTTACGCCGAGATGACCGTCCCGACCAACAGCTACTTTGTGCTCGGGGACCACCGTACGATGTCGAATGATAGCC
>Ga0302322_100000743_pt1 | contig 25440 bp, 21 predicted proteins | sample Fen_T0_2_FD_203757 | JGI IMG/M metagenome (GOLD analysis project Ga0302322, IMG submission 203757) | Peat permafrost microbial communities from Stordalen Mire near Abisko, Sweden - Fen_T0_2 | ecosystem: Environmental > Terrestrial > Soil > Wetlands > Permafrost | place: Sweden: Abisko...
GCTCCCCGGGACGCAGCGTCGTCCGGTCGCCCGCGCCGACGTGCTCCCGGCCGGGGGCCGCGCCGGCGGGCGGCAACCGGTTGACCCAGGCGCCGTTGCGGCCCACGACCTCCAGCTCGACGGCCGCGACGGCGGACCGGCTCACCCACACCGCCTGCCGCGACACCTTCTCCTTCGCCTGCGGCACGACGAGGGACGACGCCGGGTCGCGCCCGACCTGCATCCGGCCCGCGGTCGCGAACACCGCGCCCACCACCACGCCGTCGCTGCGCAGGACCAGCCGCAGCCCGCCGTCCGGCTCGGTGCGCGGACCGCCGCCGTCGTCCGCCCCCGGGTGTTCCAGGACGGTGACGGGCTCGTGGCCCCCGGCCCGCCGTCCGGCCGGCGAGCCGGCCGGCGGGTCGGCCCGCGGGTCGGGCGCGGCGTCGTGGTCCGGCCCGGGCGGCGCCGGCAGGCGGAGGGTCAGGGCCTCCGCCCGGGCCTGGTACGGAGCCTCGAAGCGGGCCTCGACGTCGCGGACGTCGCCCTCCACCAGCGTGAGCCGCAGGTCGTCGCCCCCGAGCGCGACGACCTGGGAACCGTGGAGGCGCCGCAGCCGCGAGAGCTGCTCCTGCGTGCGCAGGTGCACCGACCGGCGCAGCGACCGGGTCAGGCCCTCCAGCAGGCGCGGCGAGGTGAACAGGGCCAGCTCCTCGGCGGGCAGGGTGAGGACGACGTGGCCGGGCAGGACGAGCGTGTCCCCGAGCGGCATGGCCCGGCCCATGACCGCTGCGGTGCCGAGGCTGAGCAGGTCGTCCCCGAGGTCCTGCAGCGAGCCGGTACCGAGCAGATCACGGAAGAACCTCCGGACGGTCATGTCTCCTCCTTCACGTCGCCTCGCCGAGCAGGATGCGGCGCGACCGGCAGGACGTGGTCGGCACCGAGGACCTCACTCCCCGCTACCGGGGTCCGCGGACGGCCGTCGTCGGCGATGATGGTCCGCACGGACGACATCGGGACGAAGCGCCCGGACGAGACGGCACGGACCACGCGGCACGGACGAGACGGCACGGACGACGGCACGGACGACACCGGCGGGAGGGAGCGCGATGGATCCGCAGTTCAGGCCCCTGGACACGGGCGACCCGCGCCGCATCGGTCCCTTCGACCTGCTCGGCGTCCTCGGCAGCGGCGGGATGGGCAAGGTCTACCTCGGCCAGTCGCCCGGCGGCCGCCGGGTCGCCGTCAAGGTCGTGCAGGAGAGCCTCGCCCACCACCAGGAGTTCCGCAGCCGCTTCCGCCGGGAGATCGACGCCGCGCGGCAGATGAACAGCCTCTACACCGCGGCCCTCGTCGACGCCGACCCCGATGCGCCGCTGCCGTGGATGGCGACGAGATACATCAACGGGCGCTCGCTGCAGGGCGAGGTGTCCACCGACGGCCCGATGAGCACGCGGGGCGCCCTCGAGGTCGGCGTCGGGATCGCCGAGGCGCTGGAGAAGATCCACGAGGCCGGGTACGTCCACCGCGACCTCAAGCCGAGCAACGTCGTCATCGATCAGTACGGCCCGCACGTCATCGACTTCGGCATCATCATGAAGGCCGCCGAGGACTCCGGGCTCACCCAGGCCGGACAGATCATCGGCACGCCGGGCTACATGTCGCCGGAGCAGCTGGCCGGGCGGCGCGTCGACAGCCCGAGCGACATCTTCTCGTTCGGGGCGACCCTCTACTACGCGGCGACGGGCAGCCCGCCGCCGCGCGTCGAACTGCGCGACCCGGACGTCTCGGCCGTCCCCGACCCGGCGCTGGCCGAGCTGGTCCGGCACTGCATGACGCCGGACCCGGCCGCCCGCCCCACGGCGCCGGAGCTGGTCGGAGCCCTCATCGCCGCCCTGAGCCCGGCAGCGGCCACCGCCCCGGTGACGTCGTCCGCAGCCGGCACCGCAGCCGCCGGCGCGGGCGCCGCGGGCGCCGGCTCGGGCACGGCGGGCCCGCCGGTCGCCACGCCGCCGACCGTCCCGCCGCAGACCGTCCAGCCCCGGCCCACCCCGCCGCCGGCCCTGGTGACCGCGCTGCCGACGCCGACGCCCGTCGCGTCCCGGCCGCCGCTGCAGGGGCCGGCGCCCACCGGCGGGACGGGCGGCGCCCGGCCCCCGGCGCGGCGTCGCGGCGTCCTGCTCGCGGCGCTCGCGGCGACGGTCGCCGTCGTGCTGACGGTGGCGTTCCTGCTGCCGAAGTTCTGGCGCTCCGACGGCGCCGACCCGGTCACGACGGCCGGCGCCGGCTGCGGGGCGCTGGCCGCGAACGGCCCGACGACGGCGGTCGCGCGCGGTGCGGACGGCGAGTGCTACGGCTTCACCGACACCGCCCGCGCGGACGACGCCGCGGAGGCCGGCTTCGGCCACGACCCGGCGGCCCGCCAGCTGCAGGCGAAGCTCTTCGCGACCAACCGGCTCGACCTGCCGTCGCAGCCCAGCGACCTCACGGTGGTGTGGTTCGGCGCCCTGACGTGCCCGGACGACGCGGGTCGAGCCGGCGTCTGCAAGGACGGTCGGGTGTACGACGTCGAACGCCAGCAACTGCAGGCGTTGCAGCTCTCCCAGGCCCGGGGCGACCTGCGCGGCCGGGTCCACGTCGTCGTCGCGAACGCGGGCTCGGACATGCGCTACGCCCGCGAGCTCGCGGCGCTCCTGGTCGCCCACCGCACGGCTCTCGGCCGCGTCGTGGCGATCGGCGGCGGCGACAGCCGGGCCAGCACCAAGGCCGCCTTCCACACCCTGCTGGACGCCGGCATCCCGTTCGTCACACCGACGCTGAGCTCGGACGACGAGGTCCCCGGCCTGCCCTTCATCGACGCACCGGGGTTCGTGCAGACCACCGACCCGAACAAGAGCTGGGCACGGGCCGGGGTGTCGTTCGTCGCGCGGTACTCCCCGCGGGGCCGGCAGGTCCTCGTCTACCACGTGAGCGACCCGACGGACCTCTACACCGAGTCGCTCGCGCGCGACGTCCAGTTCGAGGCCGGCGCCGAGCCACGGACGTCGGCCAGGCCGGCCCGCATCGTGTCGTCGGCCGCGCAGCTGCCGCGGTCGATCTGCCACGGCACACCCTCGACCGACGGCTCGGCGCCGCCCGCGGTCTTCTTCGCCGACCGCTGGAACACCTTCGGCGCCTTCGCCGCGGCGCTCACCGCGCTCTGCGGACCGCAGGGACCGGCGATGGTCATCGGGAACGACTCGGTCAACCGCTTCATGACCAACGACGCGGCGCGGGCCACGCTGCAGGCGCCGTGGCCGCTGGCGTACTTCAAGAAGGGCGTGCAGTGCTCGGAGATCGCGGCCCGCGCCACCGCCGACCCGAAGAGCGAGGCCGCGACGTTGCTGCGGTGGGCCCGCGGCATGCTGCGCCTCTGCGACCCGGCGAACGGCTCGGTCCAGATGGGCGACTACGTCGCCACCTTCTGGGACTCCGTCGTCCTGGCCGACCGGATGCTGCCGCTCGACGGCAGCCGCTCGCCCCTGGCCGACGTGACCCTGGACGGCTCGGCGGCCACGCTCACCGTCACGGGGGGCCGCCTCGTCCGCAGCCAGGGCGCCCTGCTGCAACCCCTGTGCGTCTACGCCGTAGACCGCAGTAGCACCGTGGGCCGGGCCGTCGGTAACTGCGACCCCGCCTTCACCGGCCGCTGACCGCCGGCTGACCGGCGACTGGTGATCGGCGACTGGTGATGGGCGACTGGTGATGGGCGACTGACCGGCGACCGGTGAGGCACATCACACCCGAATCAGGTCAACCCGGGCGCGACGGCTGACGTCACCAGCAGCATGACGGGTGTCGGGGGCGGCAGGCGGGGGCACGGTCGGGGCAGCGACCGGCGGAGGGCGACGCGGACGGCGCTGGTCGTGGTCGGGGGAATCTCAGCCCTGGTCGCCGGGTGCAGCGGCTCCACGAGCACGCCGGCCGGGCCGGGGACCACGCACCGGACACCGGCCCCGACCGTCCAGGACGCGGCGACCACCGTCGCGTCCGGCCCGACGTCCGGCCCGGCGTCCTTCACGATCCTGGCCGCCGGGGACCTGCTCGCCCACCAGCCGGTCAACGCCCGTGCCCGGGCGAACGCCCGCGGCGCGGGCGACGGCCAGGGGTACGACTTCGCGCCGATGCTCGCCCGGATCGCCCCGCAGATCACGGGCGCCGACCTGGCCCTGTGCCACGTCGAGACCCCGCTCTCGGCGGACGACACCGCCCTGTCCGGCTTCCCGCGCTTCAACAGCCCGCACGAGCTCGCGACCGCGCTCGCCGGAGCGGGTTTCGACGGCTGCTCGACAGCGTCCAACCACTCCGTCGACCAGGGGCTCGCGGGGGTCACCGCGACCCTCGACGCCCTGGACGCCGTGCACCTCGGGCACGCGGGCACCGCCCGGTCCGCGCCGGAGAAGCAGCGGGTCGACACCTACACCGTGCACGGCGTCCGGGTGGCGCACCTGGCGTACACGTACGGCACGAACGGGCTGCCCGTGCCGGCGGCGGCACCCTGGTCGGTCAACCTCACGTCCGTGCCGGCGATCCTCGCCGATGCGCGCCGGGCCCGGGAGCAGGGCGCGGCGTTCGTCGTCGTCTCGATGCACTGGGGCACCGAGTACCAGGTCGAGCCGACGCCGCAGGAGCAGGAGCAGGCGGCCGCCCTGCTCGCCTCGCCGGACGTCGACCTGATCCTGGGCGACCACGTGCACGTCCAGCAGCCGGTCCGGCGGATCGGCGACAAGTACGTCGTCTACGGGCTCGGCAACCTGCTGTCGAACCAGTCCCCGGCCGCCGGGCTGCGCCCGCAGACCCAGGACGGCTCCCTCATCACGGTGCACGTGCACGGCGTCGCCGCCCCGGCCGGCAGCCCGGGCGGCAGCCCGGACGGCGTCACCTACCGTGCCGACCGGGTCACCTGGACGCCCACGTACTGTCCCGTCGGCGCGTACGTCGTCCAGCCCGTCGTCGCGACCCTGGCCGACCCGACGACGACCCCCGCGTTGCGCGACGCGCTGCGTGCCTCCCTCGCCCGGACCACCGCGATCCAGACCACCGGGGTCGCCGTCCGCTCCGACCTGCCATGACGACGGCGGGCGGCACGTCGTGGGACGTGCCGCCCGCCGGGCGGTGCAGGTGGTGCAGGTGGTGCAGGTGAGGACGGTCAGGCCGTGGTGCAGCTGACCGTCGGCGTGTTCGGCGTCCCGGTGCCGAGGAACCCGAACGTGGTGGACGCGCCCGCACCCAGCGAGGAGTTGTACGACAGGCTCTTGACCGTCGCCGTCCCGCCGGAGGTGGTGAGCGTGCCGTTCCAGAGCTGCGTGATCGTCGTCCCGCTCGGGAGCGTCCAGCTGACGGTCCAACGGCTGATCGCCGCGCTGCCCGCCTTCACGGTCACCTGACCCTGGTACCCACCGGGGTAGGGGTTGACCGTGGTGTAGACGGCGGTGCAGGCGCCGCTCGACGGCGGCGGCGTGGTCGAGCTGGACGGCGGGGGCGTCGTCGAGCTGGACGGCGGCGGGGTGGTCGAGCTCGACGGTGGCGGTGTCGTCGACGAGCTCGGCGGCGGCGTGGTCGAGGAGCTCGGCGGCGGCGTGGTGCTGCCGCCACCGACCGGCGGGACCAGGTACGGGCCGACGATGGCCTGCTTGGCCTGGTTCACCGTGTTCCAGTCGTCGCTGACGATGCCGCCGGTGTCACCCGAGTCCGGGTTCCACGACCAGTACGTGAACGACAGCCCGTTGTCGCCGATGTACTTCATCAGCGTCTTCATCCACTGAGTGTCGCGCGGGTCCTGCAGGGTGCTGCCGAACTCGCCGACCAGGATGGGCGCGGTGCCCTCCTTGGCCAGGTAGCCCCAGTACTTGTCCCAGACGGCGGGCAGGTTGGCGGGGAACTCGGGGTGCTTGGTGGTGTCGAACCAGTCCTGGTGGTCGTACACCGAGATGCCGTAGTCGTGGGCCGAGTACACGAGCCGGTTGGCCACGTTCAGGCGCACCGGGTAGTCGCGGGCCTTCGACAGGTTGCCGCCCCACCAGGAGCAGGCGTCCGGGTCGTCCGGGATGCTGTCGTACGGGTTCGGGGTGCCGCCGCTGGGCAGGCTGCAGCTGACGCCCTCGACGATGATCAGCCAGTTCGGCTGGACCCCGAGGATCGCGTTGCCGATGCGCTCGGCCGCCAGGCGCCAGTCGCGGGCGTCGCCGCCGCCCCAGTTCGAGCCGGTCCCCTGCGGGTCGGTGCCCTCGGCGTGCGGCTCGTTGAAGAGGTCGGCGCCGACGACGGTGCTGTTGCTCGCGTAGTGGGAGGCGAGGAACTTCCAGTCGTCGATCATGCTGGCCTCGCTCACCCCACCGCCGTTCCACAGCGGCGTCTGGGCAGCGGTGGTCGGGCGGTGCCGGTCGAGGATGATCCGCATCCCCTTCTTGCCGGCGTAGTCCACGACCTTGTCGAGGATCTGCAGCGCGTTGAGACCCTGCAGGTCGGGGTTGGTGTCGCTGTTGACCCCGGTCACGGTCTTGGTGCTGCGGACCACCGAGCCGGTGTACGGCACCCGGATCGTGTTGTAGCCGAGGGAGGCCATGTGGTCGAGCTGCTGCGTCCACGTCGCGGGCTTGCCGGCCCAGAGGCCGTGAAAGGTGCCGGTGTCGGTCTCGTTCCCGAACCAGTTGAGGCCGGTGAGGCGCACCGTGTTGCCGGAGGCGTCCACGATCTTGCTGCCACTGGTGTGCAACCAGCCGGTACCGGTACCGGCCGCAGCCGCCAAGGCTGTGGTGCCCGGCAGCGTCACCGCGGCGAGCACGCCCGCGGCCATCGCGGCTGCTGCGGCCACCCCGACCCGTCGGGACAGCCTGGGTCTGCGAATCATCCTTGACTCCGTTCGGCTCTTCACGATCTCGATGCTTCGCGCCGGTGGAGCCACCGGCGCGTTCAGTGTTGCCCGCGGCCCGCGGCGACGGCACTTTCCGTCGTCCGCCGGGGCATTCCTGCACGCGGGAGGTGAAACTCGTTCACCCAGGCCCCGATCACGGGGGGACCGGCCCTGGAGACCGCCCCGGAGACAGTTCCGGGACGGCCCGGGCAGGGCAGAGGGGGGCAGAGGGAACCGGCCCGAGGAGGCGGCCCGCACTCCTCGGACCGGTTCCCGTTCTGGGGAGGGTGGTTCAGCCGATCAGTGGTCCGGGCGGTTCAGGCGGTGCAGCCGGAGACCGTCGGCGTCCCGCTGCCCGTGGCGGTGAAGCCGAAGGACGTCGAGGCGCCGGCAGGCACGGTGCCGTTGTACCCGGCGTTGGTCACCGTGACGGCCCCCGTGGTCGCCGACGCGGTACCGCTCCACAGGCTGGAGATGCCGGCACCCGACGGCAGGGTGAGCCCGACGCTCCAGCGCGAGAGGGCGCTGCTGCCGGCCTTGACGGTCACCGTGCCCTGGAAGCCGCCCGGCCACGTGCTGACCGAGGTGTACGTGGCGGAGCAGGCGCCGGTGGGCGGCGGGGACGTCGTCGAGCTCGGCGGCGGCGACGTCGTCGAACTGGGCGGCGGGGACGTCGTCGAACTCGGCGGCGGGGACGTCGTCGACGAGCTGGGCGGCGGGGACGTCGAGCTGACCGGCGCACCGTTCAGCGCGTTGAGGACGGAGGTGTAGGCCGCCTTCTTGTTGCCGCTGCCGTCGAACAGCAGCGGGGTGTCGCCGGACCGCCAGGAGTCGCTGTCCCGGACGCCCCACACCGTGATGCCGACGCAGCGGGAGACCGCCAGGCAGTCGTTGACGATGCTGGCGTACGTCGTCGCCGAGGCACCCTGGACGTCGACCTCGGTGGCGGCCACGTCGACGCCGAGGGCCGCGAAGCTCTGCAGCGTGTTGCGGTAGTTGGCGTTGTACGGGCTGCCGGAGTTGAAGTGCCCCTGGAAGCCCACGCAGTCGATCGGGACGCCGCGCGCCTTGAAGTCCTTGACCATGTTGTAGACGCCCTGCGTCTTGGCCCAGGTCCAGTTGTCGATGTTGTAGTCGTTGTAGCAGAGCTTGACGGTCGGGTCGGCGGCTCGCGCGGTCCGGAACGCGACCTCGATCCAGTCGTCGCCGGTGCGCTGCAGGTTGGAGTCCCGGCGTCCACCGGTGTTGTCGTCGAACGCCTCGTTGACGACGTCCCAGTAGGCGAGCTTGCCCTGGTAGTGGGCCATCACCTTCTGGATGTGGTTGATCATGGCGCTGCGCAGCGCGGTGCCGGAAAGGCTCTGCATCCACCCCGGCTGCTGCGAGTGCCAGGCCAGCGTGTGGCCGCGGACCTTCTTGCCGTTCTGCGTCGCCCAGTTGTAGACCGCGTCACCGGCGGTGAAGCTGAACTGGTTCTGGTTCGGCTCGGTGGCGTCGATCTTCATCTCGTTCTCGGGCGTGACCATGGAGAACTCGCGGTTCGCGATGGTCGTGTACGCCGAGTCGTTCAGCTTGCCGGAGCTGATGGCCGTGCCGAAGTAGCGGCCGCTCTGGGCGGCGGCTGCGCCGAGGGTGCTCCCCGCGGCCTCCGAGCTGGCCGGGGCCAGGAGCATGCCGCCGAGCACGCAGGCACTGGCGACGCCCGCCAGGGCGATGTTCCGTTGACGCCCGAAGGCGGAGAAGGCTCCGCCTCGTCTGATCGGGCTGTCGGACATGGTGGTTCTCCTCTTCCTCGAGAAACTGCTCACCGGCAGGGGTCGAGGGCGCGACCGTCCTCCGGCCGGACCCAGAATCCGGACGCCGCGCGGCCACGTCAACGGTCCTGAAACTTCCGCCGGACCGCCGTCCGCCGACCGCCCCGTCGCGCCGCCCTCGGGGAGACCTGTGCCGGGCCACGGACACCCGACCTGCGGATCACGCCGATCGGTGAGTGTCGGGCCCGGTCCCGGAACTTCCGGAACCGGATCCATCCGTGCAGGTCATGTACGGCCGACCGGTCACCGACAGGGCCGCCGGAACACCCGGCGCCGGAGCCCGGCGATCACCGCCGTCCGGGCCCCCGGGCCGAGACCGGCACCGGCCCCGCCGACGGCACAGGCGTCACGGCGTCACCGTGATCGATGACCGGTGAAACTCTTTCCGTCCGCGAGGGCGAGCGGCGCCGTCGAGCGGCCCAGGTAGGTCACCGGTCCCGGATCCGGCACGTCGATCGGTGTGAACCCCAGCCGGTCGTAGAAGGCTCGCGCACTGGTATTCACGGTGAGCATGGTCAGGTGGACGGCGGGTGCCCCCGCCGTGCGCAACCCTGCCAGGAACGCGTCGACGAGCCCCGCCCCCCAGCCCTGTCGCTGGTGGTCCGGCAGCAGGTCGATGTGCAGGTGCGCCGGGTACGCCGCCAGCTGTGGCAGCAGCATGCGCTCGGGGTCGTGGTGCAGGGCGAGCATGACGTCGTCCGGGCTCGCCGGCGGGTCGGCCGGCTCGGGGCAGCGGTCGGCCGTCGCCGGGATCCAGACCGCGCGGTACCAGCGGACGAAGCGCTCGGTGTCCGCCGTCCCCAGCACGTACCCGACGGCGGTGCCGGACCCGTCGTCCACCACGTGGGCCAGGTGCGGCTCGTGCGTCACGTAGGGCGCGGCGAACAGGTCGCCCATGAGCCGGTCCGACCGGTAGCGGCCCCGGACATCGGCGCCCGCGTCCGCCGTCCGCACGCAGATGTCGAGGACGGCGTCGAGGTCGTCGGGCCGGTAGGGCCGGACGGCGGGCGGGCCCACCGGCCCGGCGTGCCCGGCATGCCCGGGGTGCGCGGGGTGCGCGGGTGACGTCACCCGCCCATCATCACCCCTGCTTCTCCGGGAGGAGGGTCTGCAGGTGCTCGACGGTCCGGTGCATGCCGGCCGCGTCGGTGCTGAGCGCCTCGGTGGCCGACGTCGCGGCGGAGGAGGTCTGCGCGACCCGGGTCGCGTTGGCGCTGATGTCGGTGGTGGCCGCGCTCTGCTGGGTCAGGGCCCCGGCGACGGAGTTCTGGCCCGAGCTGATCCGGTCGATCACCTCGGTGATCGCACGGACGGCGTCCGCCGCCCGGGCGGTGCCCTCCCGCAGCGCGTCGATCATGCGGGTGATCCGATCGGTGGCCTCGGCGGTCTCGCGGGCCAGCTCCTTGACCTCGGTCGCGACGACGGCGAACCCGCGGCCCACGTCGCCGGCCCGGGCGGCCTCGATGGTCGCGTTCAGGGCCAGGAGGTTGGTCTGGGCGGCGATGTCGGTGATGAGCTGGACGACGCCGCCGATCTCCTCGGCGCTCTCCGAGAGGGTGACGATGCGCTGCGTGGCGGAGGCCGCAGCCGCGACGCCCTCGCCGGCCAGCCCGACGGCGGCGGTCGTCGTCCCGGAGATCTCCTGGATCGACCGGCTCATCTGCTCGGTGGCCGCGGCCACGGCCTCGGCCTGCCCGCACGTCTGCGCGGAGTCCGTCACCATCCGCTGCGACACGGCGCTGATCCGGTCGCCGGCAACGCTGAGGTCGGCGGCGACGCGCCGCACCTCGTCCTCGAGCCGGCGCCGCAGGGAGACGTCCTCCCAGGCGACGCAGTAGCCGTGCAACCGCCCGGCGTCGTCCTGCACCGCCGAGATCGTCGTGCTCAGGGTGACGTTGCCGAAGCTGAAGGTGGCCCGGTGCGGCAGGCGCCCCGGCTCCGCGAGCAGCCGCTCGATCCGCGCCGGGTCCTTGTGGAACCGGTGGATCGACCCGTTGAGCAGGTCCTCGAAGCGCATCCCGAAGGCGCCGAGCAGCTCGCCCTCGAAGGTCCGGCAGGTCTCCAGGGCGTGCCGGTTGGCGTACACCAGCCGCAGCTCGGTGTCCGCGACGAAAATGTTGGCCTGGACGCTGTCGAGGACGGCGAGCCGGGCGGCCTCGCTGAGGGCCCCCCGGACAGCATCGCGGCGCAGGAGCTGTCGCACGTCGGACCTCCACCTCCGGGGCACCCGTGGGCGGCCACCCTCGTCCCGGGTCACATCGGCACGACGGGCGACCGCCCTGAGCGGTTCGGAGCGCGGATCGCAGCGCGGCTCGCAGCGCGGCTCGGAGCGCGGGTCAGCTCGGGAAGGTGCTCCAGCGGACCGCGGCCCAGGTCGCCCCGAGCAGCAGCAGCGCGGCCAGCCCGGCCAGCGCCGCGGTGATCTCGATGTCGCGCCGCTGCACCTCCACGTGCCGCGGCAGGTCGGCCAGGACACCCTGCAGCTGGTCGGCACCGCTCGCGGCGAAGTACGTCCCGCCGGTCGTGGTGGCCACCTGGCGCAGGGTCGCCTCGTCGGCCACCAGGAAGTTCCGTCGCCCGCCGAACCCGCTGAAACCGGGCGGCCGCGGGCCCTGGCCCTCCATGGTCATCCCGCCGAGCTGCTCCGCCGTGCAGACCATCGTCGTCGGGTTCGTCGTCCCGAACCCGATGGGGTACACCCGGACGCCGCGCGTGGCGGCCTGCTTGGCGGCGTCCTGCGGCGTGATGCCGCCGGTGTTCGCCCCGTCGGTCAGCAGGACGACGATCTCCGGCGCGTACGCGACGCCGCCCGCCGCGGCCCCGCCGCCGTTCGACCCGCCGGAACCGCCCGGCGCGGGCGTGGCCGGGGCGCTGGGCTGCGGCGTGATACCGCCGGTCCCGTCGTCCGTGCCGTTCGCCTGGCTCTCGTCCGCGGGTTGCACGTTCGGGTCGATCGCCGCGATGGCGTCGACCGACTTGAGGATGGCCGCCCCGATGGCCGTCCCCCGGCCGGTCGTCAGCCCGTCGATCGCCTTGATCAGGTCCTGCCGCTCGGTGGTCGGCGGGACCGCCAGCTGGGCGAAGCCGCTGAACACGACGAGCCCGATCCGCACGTCCGGGTCCTGCGTGCGCACGAACTGGCGGACGGCGGTCTGCGCGGCGCTCAGCCGGTTGGGGTCGACGTCCGTGGCGCACATCGACCCGCTGACGTCCAGGGCGAGGACGACGGCCGTGCCGGCCACCGGGACGGCGACCTTCACCTGCGGCCGCGCGGCCGCCAGGCCAAGGACCGCCAGCGCGCCCAGGAGCAGCGCGAACGGCAGGTGCCGGCGCCGGGCCGCCCCGCGCGGGGCGGCGCTGCGGATCAGCGCGACGCTGGAGTAGGGGACGGCGCGACGTCGGCGCCGCCGCAGGACCCACAGGTACCCGGCGACGAGCGCCGGCAGCACCAGCAGGGACAGCAGCAGCAGCGGCCAGCTGAACTCCACGGCTACATCACCCGCCCGAACCACGCCAGGGACAACCCGGCGCCGACGAGCAGGAGCAGCCCGGCGGCGACGGCGAACAGTGCGGTGATCTCGATGCGCTTGGCCTCGACGGTCCAGGTCGGCTGGATCGAGCCGTAGACCTTGGCCAGCTCCTGCTCGTCGGCGGCCGTGTAGTAGGTGCCGTCCGTCGTCGTCGCGATCTGCCGCAGCAGGGCCTCGTCGAGGCGGGTCGCCACCTGGAACCCGTCGATCTGGAGGACCGAACCGGCGGCGCTCCCGAGCCCGATGGGGAAGATCCGCACCCCGGCCGTGGAGGCGAGCTGCGCCACGGCCAGCGGGTCCGGCTCGCTGGTGTTCTCGCCGTCCGTGAGCATGACGACGGCCGCCGAGCCGTGGTAGCCGAGGTCCTGGCCCTGGGCCTCGAGCGTGCCGGAGTCGTCGGGGACGAGCTGCACGGTCCGGCCGACGATGGCGCTGAGCGACGTCTGGATCCCGCTGCCGACGGCCGTCCCGCCCTGCGGCGTCAGCCGGTCGATGGCGCTGAGGACGCTCGCCCGGTCGGTCGTCGGCCGCTGCGTGATGAGGCCGTTGGCGCCGAACGCGACGACGCCGAGCCGGATCGTGCTCGGCTGCCGCTCGACGAACGTGCGGGCCGCCGCCTTCGCGGCCGCGAGCCGGTTGGGGGCCAGGTCGGTCGCGGCCATGCTGCCGGACACGTCGAAGGCGAGGATCACGGTGCCCTCCCGGCGCGCCTCGGCGACCGTCGCCTGCGGGCGGGCCAGGGCCACGACGAGCAGGGCCAGCGCTGTCAGCCCGAGCACCGGAGCGACGTGACGGCGCCGGCTGGGGCGGCCCACGACGTCCGGCGCGACGAGGCCGAGCGCGGCGAGCCGGGTACGCCGGTCCGCCCGGCGCCGGGACAGGCGGCGGTACCAGGCGACCGCCAGCGGCAGCGCGGCCAGGCCGAGCAGCATCCAGGGCCAGGTGAAGCTCATCGCACCCTCCGGCGCCGCAGGTCGGCGATCCGGGCCAGGGCCCGGACCAGGTCCTCGTCGGTGGACACCGGGTACAGCTCGATGCCGGCCGAGCGCACGGCCTCCAGCAGGGCGGCCTGCCGGGTGTCGGCGGCCGAGCGCAGCCGCTCCTGGAAGGCCGGGTCGTCGGTGTCCACGAAGATCTGCTCGCCCGTCTCGGCGTCCTCGACGTAGAGCATGCCGACGGCGGGCAGGTCGAACTCCCGCGGGTCGGCGATCTGGATCGCGACGACCTCGTGCCGCCGGGCCAGCAGGGCGAGCGGGCGCTCCCAGCCGGGCTCGGAGAGGAAGTCCGAGACGACCACGATGAGCGAGCGCCGTCGGGCCATGCCGAGCACGGCGCGCAGCGGGACGGCGAGGTCGGTGGTGCCGCCGGCGCGGGCGGCACCCTTCCCGCGCCCGCCGTCCCTGTCCTCGGCCCCGGCGTGCGGCCCCCGGGCGAGCAGCAGCGACAGGATCCGGAGCACCTGGTTGCGCCCGTGGCCGGGCGGCACCGTCTGCTCGACGTCCGCGTCGAACAGGAGCGCGCCGATCCGGTTGCCGCTGCGGGCCAGCAGCTGCGCGACGGTCGCGGCGACCTCGGTCAGGACGACGTGCTTGTGCCGGTCGACGGGCCCGAAGCCCATGGACGCCGACGCGTCGAGCACGAGCCACGCGGTGACCTCGCGGTCCTCCAGGTACTCGCGCACGTACGGGGTGTCGGTCCGCGCGGTGACGTTCCAGTCGATGTGGCGCAGGTCGTCACCGGGCTGGTACTCGCGCAGGTCCGCGACGTCGATGCCGGTGCCGCGGAACAGGCTTCGGTAGTCGCCCTGGAGCCGGCCGTCGAGGCGGCGGATCACCCGCCACTCCAGCCGGCGCAGCACCCGCTCCGGCGTCAGCGCCGGCCGGGCGGCCACTGGCGTCCGTCGGCCGGGGAGGTCGCGGGGGCACCCGCGCCGGGAAGGCTCCCGGACGCCCCGCCGCGCTCGCGCAGCGGGATGTCGGGCAGCGGGACGGCCTCGAGGACGCCGCTCAGCAGGTCGTCGGGCGAGACGCCGTCCGCGAGGGCCTCGTAGGACAGGACCATCCGGTGCCGGAAGACGTCCCGCACGAGGTCGCGCGCGTCGACGGGCAGCACGTAGTCGCGCCCGCGCAGGAACGCCAGCGCCTTGGCCGCGAGCACGAGGTTGATGGACGCGCGGGGGCTCGCCCCGAAGGAGAGGTAGCGGGCCAGGTCGGGCAGGCCCACGGCCGCGGGCTGCCGGGTGGCGTTGGCCAGCCGGACGGCGTACTGGATCACGCCGGGGTCGACGTAGACGGCGTCCGCCGCCTGCTGGTAGCCGCGCAGCTGGTCGGGGTCGAGCACGCGCTGGATCGCCTGCTGGGTCGACGTCATGCGCTCGACGACGACGAACTCCTCGGCCGGCGTCGGGTACCCGACCAGCACCTTGAGCATGAACCGGTCGACCTGCGCCTCGGGCAACGGGTAGGTGCCCTCGGACTCGATCGGGTTCTGGGTCGCCATGACGAGGAAGGGGTCCGGGGCCGGGTACGTCGTCCGGCCGATGGTGACCTGGCGCTCCTGCATGACCTCCAGCAGGGCGCTCTGGACCTTGGCCGGCGCGCGGTTGATCTCGTCGGCGAGGACGAGGTTGGCGAAGACCGGGCCGAGGGAGACCTCGAACGCGCCCTCGCGCTGGTTGTAGATGCGGGTGCCGATGACGTCGGCAGGGACCAGGTCGGGCGTGAACTGGATCCGCTGGAAGGCACCGCCCATGGCCTGCGCGAGCGTCTTGACGGCCATCGTCTTCGCCAGCCCGGGGACGCCCTCCACGAGCAGGTGGCCGCGGGCCAGCAGCGCCACGAACATCCGCTCGAGCAGCTCGTCCTGCCCGACGATCGTCTTCTTGACCTCGTAGAGCGCCTGTTCGAGCGGGTGCGGCGCGTTCTGGGCGGGCTGGGCGGGCGTGTCCATGGCTCTCCCGTGGGTCATCGGAGCGGTCGTCGCGAGGTCGTCGTGAGGGTGCTCATCGGGGCGTGCTCATCGGGGCGGCAGGCCGGCGGCCCCTCCGGCGGTGGCGATCGGGACGGCGAAGCCCACCCCGACGAAGTACTTCTGCGCGGAGGGGTTGGCGAGCCCGGTGACGACCCCGATCACCTGGCCGTCCCGGTCGAGCAGGGGCCCACCGCTGTTGCCGGGGTTCACGGCGGCGTCGAACTGGATGAGGTTGGCCAGCGTCGCGCCGGCCTGGGTACGCACCGAGCGCCCCGTCGCGGAGACCACTCCCGCCGTCAACGTGCCCTCCAGGCCGAGCGGGTTGCCCACCGGGAAGACCGCGTCACCCACCTGTGCCCCGCCGCCCATCACGGCGGGGACGACGACCTGCGGGAGCGTCTCCACGGCGAGGACGGCGACGTCGCTGGTCGGTTGCCGGCTCGCCACCCGGGCCACCCCGATCGTGCCGTCGGCGAACCGGACCCGGATCCGCCGGCCGGGCTTCTCGCCGTCCTCGACGACGTGCAGGGCGGTGAGGACGGCGCCCTCGGCGTTGACGACGACCCCGGCGCCCAGCTCGCCGTCCGAGCCGCCGGCGGTGGCGTCCGTGAGGACGGTGACCAGCGACGGCAGGATCTTGCGATAGGCGGCCACCGCGTCCGGCGGGGTGTTGCGCTGCTGCTGCTGGGCGCGCTGGACCCCCTGCTGGACGGCGCGGTCGACGTCCGCCCGGGTGAGCGGCGCCGGACCGCCGTCCGCGAACTGCCGCCAGGCCAGCGCTCCCGCCACGACCACCACGACGAGCGCCGGCGCGATCCACCGCACGCGCGGGCGCCGCCAGCGCGACGCGGGACGGTCCATTACAGGAATGTACGACCGAACTGCTCGCTTGACACGTGCTGGCGCGGTGTTCCCAGCATGTTCCCAACCGGTGGGACGATCAGCCGATGACGACGGCCCGGGGTCCCGGCGACCGGACCGACAGGGCGCAGGCGTACGCCGCCTCGTTCGCCCAGCTGTGCGCGGGCGCCGTCGACCCGCTGCTGGCCGCCGTCGGGCTGGGCCGAGGGCCGGCCGCTCACGCTGCCGATGAGCGCCGTCCTCGCGGTCGGCGTGCGGCCGTAGGGGCCGGCAGGAAATCGCGGCCCAGTTCACACACGGAGCGTGATTCGGGTTAACGTGAGAGTGATGTCCCTGGCGCGCTGACGCGCCGTGCCCTGCACTCCACCGGTAGGGGAGGCCGATGACGCCCGACCTCGACCCGACCCCTCGATCCCGGATCGCCGCCTCCGGCACCGTGTCGATCGACGACCGGGGCCGCATCGTGCAGGTCGGCTCCCGGCTCGCGCGCACACTGGGGCACGCCCCGGAGGCGCTGGTCGGGCGCCCGATCGAGAGCCTGGTGCCCGCCGCGACCCTGCGCGAGGCCGGCCAGGACGCGTTCCGCCTGTTCTTCGACGCCTCGCCCTACGGCCAGGTGCTCGTCGACGCCCGGGGCACGATCGTGCTGGCCAACCGAGCCCTGCGGGAGATCGTCGGGTACCGGGAGTCCGAACTCGTCGGCCGCCCCCTCACCGTGCTCCTGCCGGAGCGGCACCGGGCGGCGCACCAGCACCTGCTCCGCGGCTACTTCGAGGACCCCCAGGTGCGCATGATGGGCAGCGGTCGCGACCTGACCGCGCGGCACGCCGACGGCACCGAGGTCCCGGTGGAGGTGGGGCTGAGTTGGTTGCCCTGGGGCGGCGTCGAGCACGCCGTCGCGACCGTCGCCGACATCTCCGCCCGCTCGCGGCTGGAGCTGCAGCTGCGCCGGGCCAACGCCGGGCTCGAGGAGTTCCTGCAGGTCGCGTCGCACGACCTGCGCTCGCCGCTGCGTGGCATCCGCGACCTGCTGGACTGGGTCCGGGACGACCTCGACGGCCCCGACGGCGCGGCGCTGCCCGACGTCCAGCGCAACCTCGACCGCATCGGCCTGCGGATCGACCGGATGCAGACCCTGCTCGACGCGCTGTTCGCCTACGCCCGGTCGGCCGGCGGGGCCTGGTCCGCGGCCGAGCCCGCCACGCCGGCCCCGGTGGACGTCGGCGACGTCGTCCGCGGGATCCTCGAGCTCGATCCGCTGCCGCCGGGGTTCGAGCTCGAGCTGGACGTCGACGTCGAGCCGTTCCGCGCCGTCCGCACCCCGCTCGAGACCGTCGTGCGCAACCTCGTCGCGAACGCCGTCAAGCACCACGACCGCGGCGGGGGCACGATCCGGATCACGGCGCGGCCGGACGGCACCTGGTGCCGGATCGACGTCCGGGACGACGGCCCGGGCGTCCCGGCGGCCGCGCACGACCGGATCTTCCGGCTGTTCCAGACGCTGGACGACGGCCCGAGCCGGTCGGGAATCGGGCTGGCGCTGGTCAAGCGGCTGGTCGGCACCCACGGCGGGCGCATCGAGGTGATCTCCCCCGCGGCACCCGACACCGGACGGGGGGCCGTGTTCCGGGTGTGGTGGCCCCGCTTCCCCAAGAGAGGTCTGCATGAATGACGACCGGGTGACCGTTCTTCTCGTCGAGGACGACGACGTGGACGCCGAGGCGGTGATCCGCAGCATCCGCCGCAGCCAGGTCCCGGTGGACGTGGTGTGGGTCGAGGACGGCGTGGAGGCGCTGGAGGTGCTGCGCGATCAGCACCCGTCCGAGCGCGTGGAGCGGCCGGTCATCGTGCTGCTCGACCTCAACATGCCGCGCATGGACGGGTTCGAGTTCCTGCAGGCGCTGCGGTCCGACCCGGACCTGCGCGACCTCGTCGTCTTCGTGCTGTCGACGTCGTCCGCCGACGCCGACCGGATGCGCGCCTACCACGAGAACATCGCCGGCTACCTGGTCAAGTCCTCGATCGGCCCCCAGTTCGCCCGCCTGGCGCGCCTCCTGCTGAGCTACCGCACCGCCGTGACCCTCCCCTGACCCGTCCCCTGGCCCATCTTCCGACCCGTCCTCTGCGCAGCCGTCACGGCTGGTGGGTCAGGTAGGTGGCGCCGATGTCGAGGTCGCCGTGGCCGGCGTCCACAGCGCGGTCGAGGTGGGCCCGGACCTGCTCGATGACCGCGACGTCCGCCCCGGCGGCGCGGGCCGCCGCGACGATGAGGCCCGCGTCCTTGGCAGCGCCCGACAGCGCGAACGCGCGATCGAACTCGCCCGCGAGCATCGCGCGCCCCTTGAGGCCCACGTAGGGAGCGTCCATCGCACCACCGCGGACCGCCTCGAGGAACAGGGCCGGGTCCAGGCCGAGGCCGCCGGCGAGGGTCAGGCACTCGGCGATGCCCTCGACGGCCGTCAGCACCCACGCATTGGCGACGAGCTTGAGGCGGGAGGCCTGCCCGGCGGCGCCGACCCAGACGGTCCGCGACCCGATCGCCGCGAAAAGGGGCGCGCAGCGGTCCCGGGCGTCGTCCGGCCCCGAGGCCAGTACGACCAGCGTCCCCTGCTCGGCCGGCCCCTTGGTGCCGAGCACGGGCGCGTCCACGTAGACCAGCCCGTGCTCGGCCGCGACGTCGGCCAGTTCGGCCGCGCCGTCCACGCCGACCGTGCTCGACTGGATCCACAGCGTCCCGGGCGCCAGCCCGGGCGCCGCCTCGGCGAGGACGTCGGCCACGCTGGCGGCGTCCCACAGCACGGTGAGGACGACGTCCGCTCCCCGCACCGCGTCGGCCGGGGTGTCGGCCACGCTCGCCGCGACGTCCGCAAGCGCGTCGGCCCGCTCCCGGCCGCGATTCCACACCCGCAGCTCGAAACCCGCCGCGGCCAGGTTGCGGGCCATGCCCGCCCCCATGGTCCCGACCCCGAGCACCGCCACCGTCAGACCCGCATCCGCCATGCCCCCATCCTGCCGGGCACCCCGCCCCCCCACCCCGTGATCATGGACTACAGCGTGATCATGGACTGGCGAGTCCGCCGCCGAAGTCCATGATCACGGCGAAGTGGGGGGCGGGGTCCAGCGGAGGTCGGCGCGGGGCCGGCGGTCGCGCGGGAGCCGGCTGCCGTCCGGCCGCTCCAGGGCGTGCGGCTCCACCGTCGCCGGCACGCGCCCGATCGCCGACATCGTGCTCACCTCCCAGTGCTCCGCCACCGCGAACTCCCGGCTCATGCCCTCCCGATCGAACGCGGCGAACTGCCGGACGGCGAGCCCCAACGCCGCCGCCTGGAAGGTCAGGTGGGCCACCGCCTGGCCGAGGTCGTAGGCCGCGAACTCGGAGTAGTCCCAGTCGGTGCCCTCCACATGCCGGTGGCACACGTTGGCCACGAGCAGGCTCGCGGACGGCGCCCACCGCGCCGAGCTCGCGGCGAGGTGCCGCACCAGGCGGCGGTGGACGTCGTCCCCGCGGCGCCCGACGACGAACGCCCACGGTTGCGAGTTCCCCGCCGACGGCGCCCAGCGCGCGGCCTCAAGCAGCGACTCGACCTCGGCCGGGGACACCTCGTGCGCGGTGTCCCACACGCGCGGGCTCCACCGGCTGCGCAGCAACGGGTGCAGGGCCGGCTCGGGCTCCCCCATCGTGCCGACTGTAGCCGTACGCCGTGGCGCGGGGAGATCTCCCCATTGATCGTTCCTGGCGCGCACGGAAGGGTTCCGCAGGTCGGGCCCGGAAGGTCGCGCGAGCGCCGTCCGGTCCGGTCCCGGCGTCACCCCGGCCACCAACCCCCTCCCTGCGGTCGGCTGGGGTGGCGCCCCGCCTCCCGCCCGGCTGGCTGACACGCCGGCCGGCCCGTGATCGCTGCCGGGTGCCGGCGGAGACGCCCGCCCGAGGTCACGGTCCACCGGGGCCCGCCGGCCGCGATGATGGCCGGGCCCGGCCCGCGACCGAACCGGAGGCGCCCTCGTGGACGACGACCTCGCCAGGATGCTCGACGCGCACGTCGCCTTCGAGGCCGGGCGGTGGCACGGCGAGAACCTGGCCGCCACCGTCGCCGAGGCCGTCGACGCCGGCTTCGAGCACCTGGACGGCGTGCCCCTGCGCGACCTCCTCCCGCCCGAGCGCGTCGGGGCGTGGCTGCGGCACCTGGTGTCGACCGAGCCGCTCACCGACGAGCTGCTGGCCGAGGTCGAGTGGGCGCTGCGGGCCGCGCACGAGAGCCTCGTCGACGAGACGGTGCCGCTCGCCGACGTCCTGACCGAGCCGGCCTACCGGCAGGTCGTCGACGCCGTCGCGACACAGCAGGCGATCCGCGGCGAGCTGGTCGCGCAGGTGACGTCGAGCGCGGTCTACGCCCAGCTCATCTCGCACGTGCTCTACCACGGGCTGAAGAACTACCTGCTCACCGAGAACGCGGTGGTCCGCACGCTGCCGGGCGCGTCGTCCCTGCTGCGCATGGGGCAGAACGCGATGCGCTCGGCCAACCCCAACATGGAGGCCGGCATCGACCGCCGCCTCATCGCCTTCGTCACCTCGAACGTGGCCGAGACCGTCCTGGACAGCCACGAGTTCCTCGAGACCGTGCTCGACGAGGCGGTCGTCGGCACGGTCGCCGACGAGGTCTGGACGACGAACGGCCCCCGCCCCGTCGGGGAGTTCGCGGCGCTGGTCGACGACACCGGCCTGGCGGGGATGGTCGCGACCGGCCGGGAGGTCTGGACGGCGGTCCGGTCCAGCCCCGTCGTCGGCCGGGTGGTCGACGCCGTGGTGGAGCAGTTCTACCGGGCCCACGGCGACGAGCCGGTCACCGTCCTCCTCGTGGACCTGGGCGTCACGCCCGAACGGGCGGCCGCCGCGCTCGTCGAGGTCGTGACGCCGGGGCTCACCGTGGCGGCCGGGAACGGCGGCATGCTCGAGGCGTACGTCCGGCAGCGCCTGGAGGCGTTCTACCTCACCTGGTCGCCGGCGTGACCGAGGACGTGAGCGAGGACGTGAGCGAGGACGTGAGCGACGACGTGGTCGAGGGCGAGGCCCCGGCCGGGCCGTACGCGCGGCGGTCGGCGCGGGTGCTGCTGCTCGACGAGGCCGGGCGCGTACTGCTCTTCGCGGCCTGGCTGCGCGCCGGCCGTCCCGAGCTGGGTCGGTGCTGGTTCCTGCCGGGCGGCGGCATCGAGGGCACCGAGACGCCGGAGCAGGCCGCCGTCCGGGAGCTGCGTGAGGAGACCGGGCTCTCGATCACCCTCGACGAGCTGGGCCCGTGCGTGGCGACGACCGGCGGCTTCGCCGACCTGGGGTGGGCGCGCGGCACCTTCCGGGACGATGTCTACCTGTTCCGGACGGCGGACACCCGGGTCGACGTCAGCGGGTTCGAGGCGGCCGAGCGCGCGGTGATCCTCGGGCACCGCTGGTGGACCACGTCCGAGCTCGCCGCGACGGTCGACGCGATCTTCCCCTTCGGGCTGGGCGAGCTGGTGGACGACGTCATCGCCGGGCGCGTGCCGACGTCCCCGCGCGTCCTGCCCTGGCACCACTGACGCGGAGCGCCACCGCACCGCGGAGGTTTCAGGACCGGGCCGCCGCCCTCGCCACGATCGCCGGCGAGTGCTCGACCAGCCACTCCATCACCGGCACCAGCCGGAGCACCAGGTCGTCGCCGAGCTCGGTCAGGCTGTACTCCACGTGCGGCGGGATGACCGGCAGCGCTTTGCGGCGGACCAGCCCGTCCCGTTCGAGGGTCTGCAGGGTCTGGGCGAGCATCTTTTCGCTGACCCCCTCGACGGCGCGGCGGACCTCCCCCCAGCGCAGGGTGCGGCCGGCCAGCGCCACCAGCACGAGAACTCCCCACCGGCTCGTGACATGATCGAGGACGACGCGGCTGGGGCAGCCGGACGTCGCCACGCCGTCCGGGAAGAGCGCCCGCACCCTCGTGACCTGGTCACTCACCGTCATGCCAGTACCTTACCCAGAAGTGGGTACTGCGGAACAGGAAGTATCCAGGTCAACCGCCCGTTGGCCACGTCGTCCCGCCGGCCAGCGCCGGCCGCCCCACCTTCGGAGGTTCCACGCATGCCCACGTCCCAGACCCTCGTCGTCACCGGGGCCACCGGCCACCTCGGCCGGGCCGTCGTCGAGAAGCTCCTCGACCGGGGGGTCGCCCCGGACCGGATCGTCGCCGGGGGCCGCAACCTCGACGCCGCCAAGCCGCTCGCGGACCTCGGCGTCGACGTCCGGCGGATGGACTACGACGACCCCGACTCCCTGGCGGAGGCCTTCGCCGGGGCCGGCCGCGTGCTCCTCGTGTCGGGCATGGACGTCGGCCGGCGTCCCGCCCAGCACGCCCGCGCCGCGCAGCTCGCGCGGGACGCCGGCGCCGAGCTGGTCGCCTACACCAGCGGGCCGCGGGCGACCACCTCGTCGATGCTGCTCATGGCCGACCACCGCGCCAGCGAGGAGGGGATCCGCGAGGTCGGCGTCCCCTTCACGTTCCTGCGCAACGACTGGTACCTCGAGGTCTACACCGAGCGGATCCCGACCTACCTCCAGCACGGCGCCGTCGTCGGCAGCGCGGGCGACGGGCGCGTCAGCGGCGCCCTGCGCGCCGAGCTGGCCGAGGCCGCGGCCGTCGTCCTCACCACGGACGGCCACGAGAACACCGTCTACGAGCTCGGCGGCGACCAGGCCTTCACCCTCTCCGACCTCGCCGCGACCGTGGCGGAACAGACCGGCACCCCGGTGGGCTACCGCGACGTCACGGTGCCCGAGCTCACCGCCATCCTCGTCGGCGCCGGGCTGCCCGAGGGCTTCGCCCCCGTCATCGCCGACGTCGACCGCGGCATCCGCGACGGCGAGCTGTTCGTCGACTCCGGCGACCTGAGCCGCCTCATCGGGCGGCGGACGACGTCCCTCGCCGAGGCGGTGGCGGCAGCCCTGCGCTGACAGCGCCGATCGGCCGGGCCGCGACCTGGAGGCAGCACCAGCGACGTCCTCGCCCGGACGTGATCGGATGGTGGTATGCGCACCGTGCTCAACGTCCTGTGGCTCGTGCTGTCGGGGTTCTGGCTCGCCGTGGGGTACGCCCTGGCCGGGGTGGTGATGACGCTGCTCGTCGTCACCGCCCCGTTCGGCATCGCGGCGTTCCGGCTGGCGGCGTTCGTGATCTGGCCGTTCGGGCGCACGGTGGTGAGCAAGCCGTCCGCCGGCGCCGGCTCGGCCATCGGCAACGTGCTGTGGTTCGTGCTGGCCGGGGTCTGGATCGCGATCGGTCACGTGCTGACGGCGATCGCGCTGTTCGTCACGATCATCGGCATCCCGTTCGCCATCGCCAACCTCAAGCTCGCCGCGGTCGCCCTGGCCCCGCTCGGCAAGGAGATCGTCGACGCCCGCGACCCGAGGGCCGTGGGCGCCGCCGTCTGGTGACCCTCCCGTGATCGCCGCGCGGCGCGAGCCACGCTCGCCCCGCCGCCCCGGACACGCCAGGATCGGGACATGACCGCACCCGACGTCACCGCTGCCACCGACCCGGCGACGCTCCCCGGCTGGGAGCGACGTTTCCGCGCCGCCCGCGTCGGCCTGCCCGACTGGGCGCACGACGCGTCCCACCGCTGCGCCGTCGTCGCCTCGGTCGACGGCGTCCTGGAGGTGCAGAGCTGGACCGTCGGGGGGCCGCTCGTCCGGGCGACCCGCCGCAAGGAGGGCACCTCCCACGCCACGATCGACAAGGCCGGCGCGTGGATCTGGTGGTTCGACGACGCGGACGGCGACGAGTACGGCGTCTGGCGGCGGCAGCCGTTCGGGTCCGGCCCGGACGACGAGGCCGAGGACGCCACCGGACTGCCCGCCGCCTACCCGGGCGGCCTGGCGCTCGGTCGCGACGGGCTCACCGTCGTGGGCAGCCAGGACGACGGGTACGGCTCTCGCGTGCACGTGCTGCGACCCGGCGCCGAGCCCCACCTGCTCTACCAGCACGCGGAGGACGCCTACGTGAGCGACCTCAGCGAGGACGGCGCGCTCGTCGCGATCGGGCACAGCGAGCACGGCGACTCCCGGCACCCGGCGCTGCGCGTCGTCCGTGCCGCCGGCTCCGGGACCGTCGCGGAGCTGTGGGACGGCCCCGGCCTCGGGGTCGAGGCCATGGGCTTCGCGCCGCTCGCCGGGGACACCCGGCTGCTCGTCCAGCACGAGCGGCGGGGCCGCGGCGAGCTGCTCCTTCTGGACGTCGCGACCGGCGCGCAGCACGAGCTCGACCTGGGACTGCCGGGCGAGGTCGCCTCGGCGGACTGGTTCCGCGACGCCTCGGCGCTGCTCGTCGCCGTCGACCACGAGGCCCGCACCCGGCTGTACCGGGTCGCTCTGGACGGCGTCGCGCTCGCGGGTGCGCCCGAGCCGGTGGGCCCGGGCGCCGGCACCGTGCTCTCCGCGACCACCCGCCCGGACGGCGACGTCTGGACCCTGTGGTCCTCCGCCGCACGCCCGGCCGCCGTCCGCGACCTGGCCGGCGACGTCGTCCTGGGCGCGCCCGGCGAGCCGGCGCCGGAGTCCGTGCCGGTGGAGGACGTCCGGGTCGACGGCCCCGGCGGCGTGGTGCATGCCCTGCTGCGGCGCCCCCGGGGTGCGGACGGCGCGCCGGTCGCCGGTCCGCTGCCGCTGGTCATCGACGTCCACGGCGGCCCGACCGCGCACGACACCGACGCCTTCCGCGCCTACCCCGCCGCCTGGGTCGACCACGGGTACGCCGTCGTCCAGGTGAACTACCGCGGCTCGACCGGGTACGGCTCGGCCTGGCGCGACGCGCTGGAGGCCCGCGTCGGCCACGTCGAGCTGGAGGACGTCGTCGCCGTCCGCGACCACCTGGTGGCGACCGGCGTCGCGGACGGCGACCGGGTCGTGCTGGCCGGCGCGTCCTGGGGCGGCTTCCTCACGCTGCTCGGGCTCGGCACCTACCCCGACCGCTGGGCCGTCGGGCTCGCCGGCGTCCCGGTGGCCGACTACGTCGCCGCCTACGAGGACGAGATGGAGGGCCTCAAGGGCTTCGACCGCTCCCTGTTCGGCGGCTCCCCGGCGGAGGTGCCGGAGAAGTACGCCGACTCCAGCCCGCTGACCTACGTGGACGCCGTCCGGGCTCCGGTCCTCGTGCTCGCCGGGGAGAACGACCCGCGCTGCCCGATCCGGCAGATCGAGAACTACGTGACGGCGCTGGCCGGGCGCGGGGTGCCGCACGAGGTGTACCGGTACGACGCCGGGCACGGCTCGCTGGTGGACGACGAGCGGGTGCGCCAGATGCGCGCCGAGCTCAGCTTCGCCGCCACCCACCTGCCCCCGGGCTGACCGGACCGGCCGGGCGCCCGGGCGCCATCCGAC
>Ga0302322_100000744_pt1 | contig 25434 bp, 19 predicted proteins | sample Fen_T0_2_FD_203757 | JGI IMG/M metagenome (GOLD analysis project Ga0302322, IMG submission 203757) | Peat permafrost microbial communities from Stordalen Mire near Abisko, Sweden - Fen_T0_2 | ecosystem: Environmental > Terrestrial > Soil > Wetlands > Permafrost | place: Sweden: Abisko...
GGGAATCTTGGGGAACAACCCGGGTTGGGTGGGTGAGGGGGGGGGGCGGGGACGGGGTCGCGGACGAGGTCCGAGGACCCCTCCGGAAGAAGGGCGGCGACGGTCGCGGCGAGGGCGCAGAACCCCGCGGCCAGCAGCCACACGGCGTGGTACCGGCCGAGCGACGGGACGGCAGCCGAGCCGAGCACGCCCACGGCCGTGGCGGCGCCCAGCGCGGCGCCCAGCTGGCGCGCGCTCTGGTTGAGAGCGCTCGCGGCGGCGAGATCGGCCGAGGGCAGACCGTGGACGGCGGCCGCGGCGAGCAGCGGGTAGCAGAGCCCGACACCGAGACCGATGACGACAGCCAGGGCGAGCCAGCGGGCCGCGAAGTGGTCGCCCGCCAGCGTGGCCGCGCTGAGGGCTAGGCCGGCCGCCATCAGGCTCGCGCCGGCGGCGAGCGGTGAGCGGTAGCCGACCAGGTCGGCGAGCCGCCCGACGCGGGTGGTGAGCAGGACGACGACGAGCCCCATCGGCACGATGGCCGAGCCGGCCTGGACGAGGTCGAGGCCCCAACGGTCGACGAAGAAGAGCATGAACGACAGCACGACCGCGAACAGGCCCGCCGCGTAGAGGAAGGTCATCGCGGCGGCGACGGCCACGCGGCGTCGGCGGAGCAACCCGAGGTCGAGCAGCGGCTCTGCGACGTGGCGTGACCGGCGTACGAACAGCAGCAGGAGCGCGCCGCCGGCCACCGCGCTGCCGGACGTCCGTGTGTCGAGGACGCCCCAGTCGGCGGCCTGGGACACGCCCAGCGTGAGAGCCGCGGCCCCCAGCGTCAGCAGGACGGCGCCCAGGGGGTCGGGCAGGCGACGGCCAGGATGCCGGGGCGTCTCGGGGAGGACGCGTGGGGCGGCGACGGCGATGGCCACCACCAGCGGGACGTTCACGAGGAAGGCCCAGCGCCAGTCGCCGAGCGTGGTCAGCGCGCCGCCGACGAACGGGCCGAGCGTCATGCCGACCGCAGCCGCACCGGTCCAGCGGGCGGTGTAGGTCGCGCGGTCGCGGGCGTCGGTGGCGGCGAGCAGCAGCCCGAGGGAGGCAGGTGACGCGGCGGCGGCACCGACGCCCTGGACGACACGGCCGGCCAGCAGGACTCCCAGCGTGGGAGCGACACCGCAGACGACCGAGCCGAGCCCGAAGACGGCCAGCCCGCCGAGATACGTACGCCGCCGCCCGGCGCGGTCGGCCACCCGGCCGGCCGGGACCAGGGTCGCGGCGAAGACGATCGCGTAGGCCGTGATCACCCACGACACCGCGTCACGACCGTCGCCCTGGAAGTCGGCTCCGATGGCCGGCATCAGGGCGTTGGCGACAGAGACGTCCAGAGAGACGAGCAGCGCTCCTGCCGCAGTCACCGCGAAGGCTCCCCGAGAAGCCGCTCGTACGGCTCCCGCGGCAGCAGGGTGCGGCCCGCCGGCCGCCAGGACGCTTGTCATGCCCGGCCCACCAGCGCGGCCAGGACCGACAGTGGCCGCGTCCTGGCCGTACGTCGGGGGGTCACCGGAGCGGGCCGGGTGGGGGCGGTCCGTCGCTCCCACTCCGCCCGGTTCGCGAACTGGGTCTGGCGCTGGGTGGCCAACTGCGCCAGCAGGTCGTGCGTCATCACGGTGCTTCCTCTCCACAGGTCGCGGCGTCTGCCGCGGTCTCAACCCTGTGGCGGCGGGCGCGCGGATACATCGGGGCGCAGCACGGATCCGCGGCTCTCCGTGGTGCTCTCGGTGGTGGCCACGGATGCGGTAGGAGCGGACCGGAACGCACTGTTTGGAGGTCGTCCACACCGGACGGCACACGACGTACGAGATCTGGACGCGAGTCCGGAAGGAGCCACCCATGACCATGACCGACACGCCTCGGCTCGACGAGGCCGCCCTCGAGCAGTTCGTCCACCAGACCGTGGGAGACCTGGCCGCCGCTATCAGCGGGCTGATGGTCCACCTCGGTGACCGGCTCGGTCTCTACCGGGCGATGGCCGGCGCCGGCCCGCTCACGCCCTCGACGCTGGCTGCTCGCACCGGCACCCGGGAGCGCTACGTGCAGGAGTGGCTCGCCAACCAGGCGGCCGGCGGCTACGTCGCCTACGCCCCTGAGCACGGCACCTTCGAGCTGAGCGCGGAGCACGCGCTGGTGCTCGCCGACGAGACCAGCCCGGTCTTCCTCGACGGCGCCTTCGAGACGATCGCCTCCTGCTATGCCGACCACGAGGCGTTCGCCCGGGCCTTCACCACCGGCGAGGGCATCGGCTGGGGGGACCACGACGACCGGCTGTACACCGGCGCGCTCCGCTTGTTCCGTCCCGGCTACGAGGCCAACCTCGTGAGCTCCTGGCTACCGGCCCTCGACGGGGTCGTGGACAAGCTGCGGGACGGCGCGAGCGTGGTCGACATCGGCTGCGGCCTCGGTGCGTCGACGATCATCCTGGCCCGGGCGTTCGAGCACTCGTCCTTCGTCGGCTACGACATCCACGGACCGTCCATCGACGCGGCCCGGAAGGCCGCTGAGGAGGCCGGCGTCGAGCGCCGCGCCCGCTTCGAGGTCGCATCCGCGCAGGACTTCCCGGGCACCGGCTACGACCTGGTCACCCTGTTCGACTGCCTGCACGACATGGGCGACCCCGTCGGGGCCGCACGCAGGATCCGGGAGTCGCTGGCCGAGGACGGCACGCTGCTGCTGGTCGAACCGGCGGCGGGGGAGCGCCTCGAGGACAACCTGAACCCGGTCAGCCGGCTGTACTACGGCCTCTCGACGGTGATCTGTACGCCCTCGTCCCTCGCCCAGGAGGTCGGGCTCGGGCTGGGCGCCCAGGCCGGGCCGACGCGGCTCGAGGAGGTGCTGCACGAGGCCGGCTTCTCGCACGTGCGAGTCGCCACGCAGACGCCGTTCAACCTGATCATCGAGGCCAGGGCATAGGACTGGCACCGAGCGCGGCGAGCTCCTGCTCGCCGCGCTCGCGGTCGTCCCCGCCCAGCATCACCAGGGTGCGCGCCCACTGGTAGCGCGCCCCGAGCCCGTGCAGCGAGGTGGCTGCCAGCGCGAGCTCGCCACGACCCATCCGGGACCCGTGGGCCAGCCCCGAGGCGCGCGTGAGCAGAGCCTCGACGACCGGGTTGCCTCCGGTCAGGCCACGGGCCCGCCCGATGCGCTCAGCGGCGTCCGGCAGCCCGGCCAGTACGGCGGCCTCGGCCCAGGCCGACGCGTACCAGGCCCGCCACATCACGTTGTAGTGCTGGACGAAGTCCTCGGGCGGGTCCTCGAGCAGTGCCACCGCCTCCGCGTGCTGGCCGCGGTGGAGCAGCACCAAGGCGTCGAAGAACTCGCCGAAGTGGAGCATCCCCAGCGACCGCCCCGGCGTGCGCAGTGTGCTCACCACCTCCATCCAGGACTCACGTGCCGTGTCGTCGCCGCGGAGCGCGTGCACCGTGGCGGCGGCGTACGGGGCGGTGCGGAGGTTCCCGGCCACCGGCCGGCCGGCGCGCTCCCAGCCCGCCCGGAACAGCACGGAGAGGTCGGTCGCCTCGTCCCATGCCCCCGTCAGCAACCCGACCACGATCAGCCGCGAGGTCGCGAGATGGTCCTCCTCGCGGTAGAAGGGCAGGTCGCAGAGGCCCTCGCCGAGCCGGTGGGCCTCACGGAGATGACCCGCTGCCACTGCGCACTGTGAGGCCATCTGGAAGGCGTCGAAGAACTCCAGCGCCGACTCCGCCGTGACCGGCAGGGGCGCGAGCAGCTCCGTCCGCAGCACCGCGCTCCGCATGCTCTCCTGCAGGTTGCCGGCGGCCGTGTGGATCGCGGTGAGCTGATCGAGCGCGGCACTCTCACCGATCCGGTCGCCCGCAGCGCGCGCACGCTCGAGCGCCCGGTCGACGAGCCGCAGTGCCTCGGGGTCCCTCTCGTCGAGGTTGCAGGCCTCGGCGGTGAGGACCCGCGCCTCGGCGGCGGCGTCGCCCGCGGCCAGTGGGCGCGCTCGCTCCAGGAGGCGTTCGACCTCACCGTCCGGGGGCAGGGTGGCGATGATCCCCGGGCCGCGCCGGATGAGCTCGGCGGCCCGCGCCAGGTCCATGCCGGCGCCGGTCCGGTCCCCGGCCCGGAGGGCCGCCTCGGCGGCCATCGGTCGCAGCCGCAGCGCCTCGTTGCCGAACTGCCGGGCCTCGGCAGCGCCCGCGGCCATCCGAAGAGCGGCGGCACGGGCGCCGTCGTCCGGGGCCAGCTCCGCGGCCAGCTCGTAGCGGCGCTGGGACTCGCCCGGGCGGCCGCGCGCGAAGCTCAGCTCCGCGAGCAGCAGGGACACACGATAGGCAACGTCCCGCTGCTCCGGGACGTATCTCGCACGGGGGAGGGCCTGCCGTGCCTCGGTCGAGATCACGTCGAAGTCGGCCCGCCAGTCGTCCCCCTCGGGGCCCTCCACGACCGGCGGGGCCAGGCGCTGTGCGGCCGTCAGGATCCAGGCCAGGTGGCGTGCGTGGGCCTCCTGCGTCTCGCCGGCGGCGTCGACCAGCGCTGCGCCGTACTGCCGGATCGTCTCGAGGGCGCGGTAGCGTGTCCCGCCCGGGGTCGACGTCGTGACCAGGAGGCTCTGGTCCGCCAGCCCGGCCAGCATCGACGGGACCAGGTCGGGGTCGACCGGGTCCCAGCCGTCGAGCACCTCGGCGACGGACCGGGCGGCGATGGGCCCGGCGAACGTCGAGACCCGGCGCAGCAGGGCGCGGTCTGGCTCGTCGAGGAGGGCATAGCTCCAGTCGAGAGCCGAGCGCAGGGAGCGGTGCCGGTCGTCGAGCCGCGACCCACCGGTGAGCAGCAGGAGCCGGTCGGCCAGCCCGGCCTCCAGGCCGTCGAGCCCCAGCGACGGGAGCCTGGCCGCGGCCAGCTCGATGGCCAGGGCCATGCCGTCGAGCCCCCGGCACAGGGCCATCACGCGGGGGAGGTCGCGCTCGCCGACCTCGGATCCGCCGGCCCGAGCGCGGCTGAGGAAGAGCTCCACCGCGTCGTTCGGGCCGTCGGGTGTCGCCGAGACGGACAGGCCCGGCACCGGAAAGGCCTGCTCGAAAGGGAGCAGGAGGCGGGCCCGGCTGGTGGCCAGCAGCGTGAGCGCCGGGCAGGAGGCGAGCAGCCGTTCGAGGAGCACGCCGACGCCGTCGAGGACGTGCTCGCAGTTGTCGAGCACCAGCAGGGCACGTCGCGAGGCGAGCCAGCCGGTCAGCACGTCCTCGATGTCGCGGCCCTGGCTCTCCCCGAGGCCGAGGGTCTGCGCCACCGCGAGGCCGATCAGCGAGGGGTCGGTCACCGGCACCAGGTCGACGAACCAGATGCCGTCGGGGAACGCGTCCGCCGTCTGCTGCGCCACCCGGAGCGCCAGCCGGGTCTTGCCCACCCCGCCGGGGCCGACGGCGGTGACGAGCCGGTGCTCGGCGAGCGCGGAGCCCAGCGCCGACACCTCGGCCTCGCGCCCGACGAACGACGTCAGTGGGGTCGGCAGTGACGCGGCCGCGCGTCGTACGGGCCACTCGACGGCCGGTACGGCGAGGTAGGCGTCCGCCGTCTGCGCCAGCTCGCGGCGGTCGGCGACCTGGAGCTTGCGCAGCAGCGAGGAGACGTGGCTCTCGACCGTCCGCACGGAGATGAACAGACGGGCGGCGATCTCGGCGTTCGTGAGGTGCTCGGACACGGCCGCGAGGACCTCGGCCTCGCGAGCCGACACTGCTGTCTCCACCGAGACCCGCGCGCTCGTCACCTCGCAGATTCTGCACCCTCGCGCCGTCCGGATCCTCCTGCGTTTCGGCCGCGGGTACTCACCCTCGGCGGGTGATCCCCTGTTCGCGGGGCGGGGCCGATATTGTCCGCCGTGCCGCGCGTTTCGTCGGCATGCCTCGAACAGACCGGCGCCGTGTGGTGGCACTGGTGACGACAGGGAGTGCTCATGGTGGTACGGCTACTCATCGCGTGGGCGGTGGTCGCGGCCGCGATCGGGCTGGCGGCGGCCCTTCTCGACTCCGTCACCGTGCACGGCGGTCTGGTGTCGCTGCTCTGGGTGTCGCTCGTCTTCGCCCTCGTGCACGCCCTGATCGGGCCGTTCCTCAAGCTCATCTCGGCACCACTCACGGTCATCACGCTGGGTTTGTTCTCGCTGGTCGTGAACGGCATCCTGCTGGCCATCACTGCGGGTCTCACCAACGCCCTGGACGTGGGCGGCTTCCTGGGAGTCATCGTCGCTGCGTTCGTGATCTCGGTGATCGAAGCGGTGCTCGGCTTCGTCCTCGACAAGCTGTTGCCCTCGGCGTCGTGAGCACTCCCGTGACGGGCCGCGCGCCCTTGCCCCGCGCCCTCGTGATCCTCGTCGGGCTCGCCGCGGCGACGATCACGGCCGGGGGGATGAAGGCAGCGAACGGCTTCCTCGCGCCGACGATCCTCGCCCTGGTCCTGATGATCACCGTGTACCCGATCCGGACCTGGCTGGAGCGCAAGGGCGTGCCCGCCTGGCTGTCCGCCCTGGCCACGATCCTCACCGTGTACCTGATCGTGATCGTGATGATCGTCGCCCTGATCGTCTCGGTGGCCAAGCTGGCGCAGCTGGTCACCGAGTACACGCCCCAGCTTAACAAGATCCCGGCCGACGTCGGCGACTGGCTGAAGTCCCTCGGCATCGACCAGCAGCAGATCGACTCGGTCACCAGCTCGTTGAACTTCGGCAAGGTCTTCGACCTGGCCACCACGGTGCTCTCCGGGACGCTCGGCGTGCTCTCGAACCTGGTCTTCCTCGGGATCCTGACCATCTTCCTCGCGTTCGACGGCGGCAAGCTGCCGGCCGTCCTGGCGTCCACCGGGCCGGAGCACTCCCGTGTCGCCCAGTCGCTGTCGACGTTCTCGCACGGCACCCGGACCTACTTCGCCGTGTCGGCCGTCTTCGGCCTGATCGTGGCCGTCATCGACACGGTCGCCTTGCAGCTGATGGGCGTCCCGGGTGCGTTCGTCTGGGGAGTGCTCGCCTTCATCACCAACTTCATCCCCAACATCGGGTTCATCATCGGGCTGGTCCCGCCGGCCCTGCTCGGGCTGCTCGAGGGCGGCGTGTGGAAGATGATCGCGGTCATCGTCGTCTACTGCGCGATCAACTTCGTGATCCAGTCCGTGATCCAGCCCAAGTACCAGGCCGACGCGCTCAACCTCGGCGTCAGCCTGACCTTCCTGTCGCTCGTCTTCTGGACGTTCGTGCTCGGCCCGCTGGGCGCGCTGCTCGCCCTGCCGATGACGATGCTCGTCCGAGCCCTCTTCGTGGACGCAGACCCTGATGCGCACTGGGTGGCACCGCTGCTGTCGCTCGACGTCCCCGAGGACGACCCACCCGGGGAGCCGCAGGACGCGGCGTCCGAGCAGGGCGCCTAGACCGGGTCCTTCAGGCCGGTGCGCTGCCCGAGCGACTCGAGCATCTGCACGAGCACCCGATGCAGGTGGTCGGCGCCCTCGATCCGCCCGTCGGGCAGCGCGCTCGCGAGCTCCTTCGGCACCAGCAGGACGGCTCGGTCCTGCCACCCGCCGAGTCCGCCGTGGGCTCCCACCAACGGCTCGAAGGCGGCGATGTCGAGGGTGTCGGCGTCGACCGTGCTGTTCATGTAGAGGTCCGGCGCCTCGGCCAGCAGCACCGCCCGGCACAGCAGCCGCGCCGCGCTCTCGCCGTACGGCGAGAGCGGGTCGACGCCCTGCACCTCGCCGGTGTCGAGCGCCACCCGGCCCTCCCCACCGATCGCCCAGGGGCGACCGGACGCGTCGATCCCGGCGACGAAGCCCACGCCGTCGTGGGCGGCCAGGCCGGGCACCAGCGCCGGCCATCGCTCGGCGAGGTCGTCGAGCGTGAGCCGCGTGGGCTGGTGGACGTAGAGCAGCCCGAGGTTGCCCGACCCCAGCACGCTGATGTCGGCGTCGGCAGCGGTCGCCTCGTCGTCCAGGTGGCGCTGGGTGACGTCGGTGGCGCGGCCGGCGAACCGGCCGGTGACGCCGGAGGTGCCCATGCCGTCGGCCACCGCCTCCGCTCGGCCCCAGCCCTCGACGGGGGCGTCGACGGACTCGACCTGCTCCTTCATCAGGGAGCCGCACAGCGTGGCGAGGTCGACGCCGTAGCGGTCGGCGAACACCTGCCCCTGCGACTGCCCGTGGTCGGAGACGATCACGAAGTGGTAGCGCCGGGCTCCCGACTCGGCGAGCCGCTCGAGCGTGCCCAGGACGCGGTCGAGCCCGTCGAGTGCGGCCAGAGACTCCGGCCGGAAGATCCCGGCATGGTGGGCGATCTCGTCGTAGTCGACATAGTCGACGTAGATGCTGCGGGTCCCCTTGCGCATCTCCTCGGTGATGATCGCGGTGTTGAGGTCGCGGCCGAGCACGTTGGTCGCGGCTCGGAGCACGGCGAACGTCCAGCCGCGGTGGACCCTCGGCATCAGGTCGCGTCGCACCTGACGACGGGCCTGGAAGCGCTCCTTGACGATCTCGGCGATGGTGCGGACGAAGGCGCGCATGAAGCCCTGGGGGTCGGTGAGGAACCCCGCGAAGGTGCGCCGCTTGCCGACGTCGCTGCGCCCGAGCTTGGCCCTGCTCATGGTCAGGAACGCGCGCTCGGCGTCACCGGTGAAGATGTTGGAGACCGACACCCCGCCGTCGGCGAGCAGGCCGCGACCGTCGCTGGCTCGCTCCTCGATGATGGCGGCGTCGGCGGGGCGGTTCGCCACGAGCAGACGCCCGAGCTCGCGGTCGTACCACCGGAAGGCCGGCACGCGGTCGATGGTCCCGTGCAGGATGCCCAGCTGGCTGGCCGGCGTGGTGCAGGGTAGCTGTGGCGTCCACTCCCGGAGCACATGGTCGCCCGAGGACACCCACCGGCGCATGGTCGGCACCGAGCCGGCCGCGATCGCCCAGCGCAGGACCGGGAACGGGAGGCCGTCGAGCTGGATGAAGACGATGCCGTCGACATCGGGGTCGTCGACCTTCGCCACACGCCTGCGCCCGCGCTCCAGGGACAGGGCGAAGGCGTCGTCGGTGCCCGAGGTCGTCAGCCAGGCGACGGCGGTGCCGGTCGCAGCCACGATCCAGGAGGCGATGATCGCCGCACCCACCGTCGTGGTGATGCCCGGCGAGAGCTCGAGGGCTACGTAGGTCACGAGGGCCTGGCCGAGCAGCCCGGCGAGCACCACCGCGATCCACCCGACGTACGCCGAGACCAGCACGATCGCGGGACGGATCAGCAGCCCGACCAGGGCCGTGACGGCCGACGCCCAGAGCACGTCCCAGAAGGTGTTCGCCGTCAGTCCGTCGAGGAGCAGCACCGCGAGCCCCAGGGCCAGCGCGGAGAGCAGCCACGCCACCAGCAGGCGCACCACGTCGCCGATGCGCAGTCGGCTGCGACCGAGGCGTGCCGCACGGATGTCGTCTGACCCGGCCATGCCAGGAGTGTGGTGCACGCGCTCCACGCGCGGGTCACCCCGTCCGGGTGAAGAGGGACGTGCTCCGGGCTCGCAGACTGGGCGGATCAGCTTCCCGGCTCCGCAGGAGGATCGTCATGTCAGTGGGACCCATCGAGGTCATCGTCGTCGAGTTCCCGGGCAACCGGTTCAACGGGCAGATCATCCCGGAGCTCCGCCGGCTGGTCGACGCCGGCACGATCCGGATCGTGGACGGGCTGCTCATGAGCCGCGAGGAGGGCGACGAGATCACGATCCTCGAGATCGACCAGGTGACGGGCGACACCGATCTGGCCGCGCTCGCCGAGCTCTTCGACACCATCGACGCGCTGGTCTCGGACGAGGACATCGAGGCACTGTCGGCGACGCTCGAGCCGAACAGCTCCGCGGCTATCCTGGTGTTCGAGCACACGTGGGCGATCCCGTTTCGGGACGCCATCGTCGATTCCGGTGGGGTTCTCGCGGCAGCTGTCCGGATCCCCGCTGACGTCGTCGACGACGTGATCGCTGCTCTGGCCGAAACCGCCTGACCACCTGCCTGACCGACGAGAAGGAGAAGCAACATGATGGGACGACGCATGGGCCGCCCGGGCCTGGTCGGCATGGCCGCTCGCACGGCCGTGGTGGCCGGTACGGCGACGGCGGTGTCGGGCGGGGTCGCACGCCGCCAGCAGGGCCGGGCCGAGGCCAAGGCCGCCGAGCAGCAGCAACAGCAGCAGCAGTACGCGCCGCCCCCGCAGGAGTACGTCCAGGCGGCGCCGCCGCCCGAGGCCGAGCCGGAGGCCTCGACGGACGACCTGATCGCGCAGCTGAAGAAGCTGGGCGACCTCAAGGAGGCCGGCGTGCTCGACGAGGCGGAGTTCCAGACCGCGAAGGCGAAGCTGCTCGCCCAGATGTGACTCGTTCCGACCGTTCGGCCGGGCCCCTCAGGGCTGCTCGGCCAGCCAGCGTCGGGCCGCGTCGTACGCCGCCAGACTCGACTCACCCAGCCGGTCGGTGGCAACGAAGACCTCCACGAGCGCGGCGGTGTCGACCGTCGCGTTCCGCTCCAGCTGCTCGAACGCGGCCGGGTCGAGCCCGCTGAGGTAGAAGCGGCCGCCGGCGGCGTGCAGGCGCTCGGCGTAGTCGGCCAGCACGGTGAACGACGTCGCTCCCAGTTGCGCGCGCCCGCGCAGCCGCAGCACCACGACCGGACGCACCGATCCGGTGGGATCGGGAAGCCGCGACTGGAGCGTCCGAGCGCCGGCGTAGAACAGGCTGCCGTAGACGTCGAGCAGGACCACCCGACCGGACTCCAGGGCCCGGGGCGCGGGCCGCTCGGAGAAGCCGGTGCCGTCGTGGACGAGCTCGACGATGCGCAGGTCGAGGGCCTCCTGGTTGAGCTGCATCATCAACGAGATCACCAGACCCAGCCCGACCGCCTGGGCCACCGGCAGCAGGAGGGTGGCCACGAAGGTCGAGATCAGGGCCACCTGGGAGATCCGACCGGTGCGCAGGATCGCGAAGAACGCGTCCTTCCGTAGCGACCCGATCGCGGCGGCGATCAGCACGGCCGCGAGGGTCGCCATCACGACCTGGCCGACCAGGCCGGACAGGGCGATCAGGATGACCGCCATCCAGATCCCCGCGAAGACGGCGGCCCACCGGCTCCTGGCCCCGGCCGAGACGCTGAGCGCGGTCTGGCCGACCGACCCTCCGACGGGCTGGCCGCGGAACAGGCCGGAGAGCACGTTGCCGACGCCCTGGGCGAGGAAGTCGCGGTTCGTCTCGGACCTCGTGCCGTCGGGGTTGGGCGCGGACTCCGCCACCCCGGCTCCCTGGATCAGGACGAGCGCCGCCACCGCGAGCGCCCCGGACACCAGGCTCAGTGAGAGATCCGAGAGGTGAGGCACGTACGGCGAGGGCAGGCCCTGAGGGATCGCGCCGACGTCGCTGACCAGCTCGATCGTGGTGGAGCCCACGAGCGCCACCACCACGCTCGGGATGATCAACGCGACCAGCGAGGAGTACGCCGCGAGCCGGGTGTGCGCGAGCCCGAACAGGGCGACCAGAGCGGCCACCCCACAGGCCGTCGTGGCCGGCTGGATCAGGCTGGGATGCGTGACCAGGTCCCAGAACTTGGCGAGCGCGAACGGTCCCGACACGTCCGCGCCGACCAGGTCGGGGATCTGACCGAAGACGATGTTGATCGCGACCCCGGTCAGGAAGCCGATCATCACCGAGTGGGGGACGAACCTGACGTAGCGGCCGAAACGCAGCAGGCCGGCCACGACCATCAGACCGCCGGCGATCAACGTGAGCAGGAAGAGCGCGTGCGGGCGGTCGTCCGACGAGACGCTCTCGAGCGCGGAACCGGCGGCCAGCGCGGCGGCGCTCGTGGTGGTGATGACCATCAGCTTGCTGCTCGCGGTCAGGCCGCCACCGATCGGGCCGACCATGCTCGCGTAGAGGCCGTGCACCGGGCTGACGCCGGCCAGGATGCTCGCCGCCATGCCGTCCGGCACGCTGCTGATCGCGCCGGGCACGCCGGCCACCAGGTCGCCGCGCAGGTCCGCACGGCGCGGGGCGAGGCTCGAGAGCCAGGCCCGGACGCCACGGAGGCCGGGGGAGAGGGGCACGCGGAGCTCCTACCAGACGTCGGGCGCACCCACTGTCGCGACCGCGACGGCGGGCGGACTCACCCTGGCCGGGTGAAAGCGGTTCAGTCGAGAACGGCGCGTTCGCCGTGCCTGAGCACCAGCGGCACCACGTCCGGCGCGGTGGTCGCCAACGCGTCGGCGAAGCGGGGTCCAGGCGTCACGAAGAGCGTGGTGTGGCGGGCCGGCGTGATCCTGGACAGGGCCACGGGCCAGAAGGTGCCCCAATGCACCGGGACCGCCCACCGCGACCCGACCCGGCTGACGGCCTCGGCCCCCTCGTCGGGGTCCATATGGAGCGGACCCAGGGTCGGCCCCCACCCGCCGACCGGCACGAGGGCCAGGTCGACGGGGCGTACCTGGGCCATGTCGTCCCGGAGGCCGGTGTCGCCGGGGAACCAGAAGGACCGGTCGCCCGCCTCCACCCGGAAACCGAGTGCCGGCCCGCGGAGCTGGGAGAGCGGTGAGCGGCGGTCGTCGTGCGTGGCGGGCAGGACCTCGATCCTGGCCCCACCCACCTCGAGGACGTCACCGGGCCCGACGGTCCGCACGTCCTCGAGGCCCAGCCTGCGCAGCAGCCGGCTCGCGCCGTGCGGCGCGACCACGGGGACCGCCCGGCCGAACCGTCGGAGGGACCGTAGGTGGATGTGGTCGCCGTGCAGGTGGGAGAGCAGGACCAGGTCGGCCGCGCTCGACTCGGCCCGAGGGGTGACGCCGTAGCGACGGAGGTGGAACAGCCGGTCGACCAGGACGGGGTCGGTCGCGATCCGGATCCCACCGATCTCCACCGTCGCGGTGGCGTGGCCCCACCAGGTGACGGCGAGGTCGTCGGTCGGCAGGCTCACGGACGCATGATGGCAGGAGCCGGCTCCGTCTCGTCCGGCCAGAAGGTGGGACGGACGGCCTCGAAGGTGTCGGCGAGCACCCCGAGCCACCGCACGAGGAGCCACCAGCACGCAACGACCATCACCAGGCTCGGCCCCGCGTCCGCACCGAGCGTGACGCGGTCGCCGGCGAACAGAGCAGCGATCACGCCGGCCCAGAGCACCGAGAAGAGCGTGATCACCTTGACGAGCACGACGACGGCGAGCGGGCCACCGATCCGGCGGCCACGGACGAGCAGGGTCCCGACGGCGACCACGCACGGCAGCGCCACGACGAGGTCGAGCACGAACACGGGGTACGGCGCGCCACCGGGGCCCTCCGGGTCGGGCCGGCCGCCGCCGAGCGCGAAGGGCAGCAGGGTCGTCAGCCACAGGCAGGCGAAGAGAGCGCCGACGGCGCCGAGGAACCAGCCGGTGCCCCGCTCCAGGCGCCGGCTCCGGGCACGCGGCCAGGCGGCCGGCGCCAGTCGCACCAACCCGTCGAGGAGCGCCGCTCCCGCCACCGCGACCAGCACGACGTACGCCAGGAAGGCGCGGTTCATGGGCATCCCCGTCAGGTAGATCGCATAGCTGTAGGCGACGTAGGCGTAGAGGCCGAGCCGTACGAGGTGGACCCGTGCCGACAAGCTCCCGGCGAGCACCAGCAGGCCGAGGGCGACCGCCAGGCTGCACGCGTCCTGGGCATGGGCGCCGGTGACGGTGGCGGCAGGGAGGTCGCGGTAGGGATGGGCGGCGAGGAAGCCGTACGCCGATGCCACGAGGAGGGCGAGCGCGACCACGACCGCAGGCGTCACGTCACGCCGGAGCGGGCGTGCCGCGGTGGCGGGCGGACGGGACAGTGAGGCCGTGCTCATCTCTGCTCCTGGAGGTCGGGACGCGCTTCCATGCTCTGCCCGCGGGCGGCCGGCAGGTAGGGACCAAGGGGGGTCCTCGGTGCCCGAACGGCCCTGCCCGCGAAGGCGCTCACGCGGTGTGCTGGAGACGAGGGACCAGAAGGGGCCCCGCAGCCCGGACCCACCCGAGGCCCAGGGCCGGAGGAGGGGAGGAACCATGACCAGGACCCGCAGCTCCAACTACGTCGTCGCCGCCACGGACGGCTCGCACGGAGCGCGCGCCGCCGTCGTCTACGCAGCTCACGAGGCACGGACCCGAGGGCTTCCGCTGGAGATCGTGACCGTGATGCCGGCGTACCTCCCGGCGGGACCGTTCCCGGTCGCCCCGGACGCCTCGATGCACAGGGCGGCCCACCAGGTGCTGGACGGCGCCGAGGACCTGGCCCTCGACACGGAGCCCGGCCTCGCCGTCGCCACCACGTTGCTGCTGGGCTCGCGCGTCGATGCGCTGGTGCGCCACACGCGTGACTCCGCCCTCCTCACCGTCGGTGCCCCTCCCCACGGTCTCGCCGAGCGGCTCTGGACCGGATCCACGGTGACCGGCACGGCCGCGCGCGTGCGCTGCCCGCTCGTCATCGTGCCGCCCGAACAGGCCGCGGCCCGTCGCGTCGGACGCGTCGTGGTGGGGCTCAAGTCGACCCGTCACGCCGAGCACCTGCTCGGGGCGGCCTTCGCCGTGGCGCAGCAGACCCAGTCCGACCTCGTCGTGGTCCACGCCTGGCACATGCTGGCGGGGTACGACGACACGATCGCCGAGCACACCACCACCCCCGACCGGGTCACCGAGCTCGTCCGGTCGATCGAGGACAACCTGATCGACCTCCGGCTGGCCTACCCGGACGTGCACGTGGAGGTGGAGGTCGTGCACCGGCAGGCGGCCTTCGCCCTGACTGCGCAGTCCGCCGAGGCCGACCTGCTGCTGATCTCCCGGCCGGCACACGGCGGCTTCGTGCACTACCTGGGTGCCACCGCCCGCGCCGTGATCCGCGAGGCCGAGTGCCCCGTCGAGGTGGTCCCGCCCGTGGACGAGACCCAGCACGTGGAGCTGGTCCACACCGCCGACGCTCTGGTGCCCTGATCCCCACGCTGTGCTCCCCCGGTCTGGAAGGCCGGGGGAGCACGGCTGTGCGGTCGGCTCGTCGTCGGCGTGGACGGGACCACGACCGCTCGGCATGGCCGTGGCGGAGAGTCCGCTGTCCCGCCCGTGTGGGACCTCCGGCCCTGTGCCGTCGTGCCGGGCGGATCCACCGTGGAGAGGAAGGATGAGCGGGAGGTGTCGCGATGAGGTCACGAGCCGGGCTGGTCGTGCCGTGATGTTCCAGACCAGGTTCCACGGGCGTGGCGGACAGGGCGTGGTCACTGCCGCCGAGCTGCTGTCGGTCGCGGCCTTCGACCAGGGCAAGCACAGCCAGGCCCTGCCGAGCTTCGGCAGCGAACGCACCGGGGCCCCGGTGGTCGCCTACTGTCGGATCGACGACCGCCCCATCCGCTCCCACGACCCCGTGACCTCGCCGGAGGCCGTCGTCGTCCAGGACCCGACGATGCTCCACATCCCCGGCGTCCTCGACGACATCGCCATCGACGGTGTCGTCCTCGTCAACAGCACGCGTACGCCGTCCGAGCTCGGCCTCGACCACCTGGCCGCGCGCGTCGTGACCGTGCCGGCGACAGACCTCGCCCGGGAACGCCTGGGGCGGCCCCTGCCCAACACCTGCCTGCTCGGCGCCCTCGCCGGGCTGACCGGGGTGGTCGACCTGGCCGCCCTCCAGCGGGCCATGCGCGACCGCTTCGCCGGCGCGGCCGGCGACCTGAACGCCCAGCTCGCGGCCGACGGCTTCGACCTGGTCCAGGAAGGACCGGAGGGGGTGCGCCATGCGCAGGCAGGTTGAGGGCTCACGCGCGATCGCCGAGACCGTCGCCCGGTGCGGGCCCGACGTCGTGGCGGCGTACCCGATCTCCCCGCAGACCCACATCGTGGAGGCCCTCTCCGACCTGGTCGAGCTCGGCATGGCAGGGAGGTGCGAGTACCTGATGGTGGAGTCGGAGTTCGGCGCCATGTCGGCCTGCATCGGGGCCTCCGCCGCGGGCGGGCGCGCCTACACGGCCACCGCCAGCCAGGGTCTGCTCTTCATGGCAGAGGCGCTGCCCAACGCCTCCGGTCTGCAGCTGCCGATCGTGATGACGGTCGCCAATCGCGCGCTCGGCGCCCCCATCAACATCTGGAACGACCACTCGGACGCGATGTCCCAGCGCGACGCCGGCTGGATCCAGCTGTTCGCCGAGTCCAACCAGGCGGCGGTCGACCTGCACGTGCAGGCGTTCGCCCTCGCCGAGCAGCTGTCCGTCCCGGTGATGGTGTGTGTGGACGGCTTCGTGCTGACCCATGCGATGGAGGCGATCGACGTCCCCGAGCAGGAGCTCGTCGACGCGGTTCTCCCGCCCCTGCAGCCCGCGCAGTGCCTCGACCCGGCCGCCCCGATCACCATCGGTGCGATGGTCGGACCCGAGGCGTTCACCGAGGTCAAGTTCCTCGAGGCGCATCGTCAGCTGCGGGCGCTCGATGCGGTGCAAGAGGTGGCCGACCGCTTCCACGCGGCCAGCGGGCGCGACTCGGGCGGCCTCACCTCGTCGTACCGGCTCGAGGACGCCGACGTCGTGGTCGTCGCGCTCGGATCCGTGCTCGGCACCGCGGCCGACGTGGTCGACGAGCTGCGCGACGAGGGCGTGCCCGCCGGCACCCTTGGGATCACCTGCTTCCGGCCGTGGCCCTTCGACGAGGTGCGCGAAGCGCTTGCCGGCGCGTCCCAGGTGATCGTGCTCAACCGAGCGCTCGCTGTCGGCTCGGGCAGCATCCTGGGACAAGACGTCCGGCTCACGGTCTCCGGGGGGCCGACGACGGTGCACGACGTCGTCGTGGGTCTCGGCGGGCGACCGGTGACCAGGCACATGCTGCGCCGGCTGATCGAGGACGTGCGCGCCGGCCGGATCTCCGACCACGCGCTGACCTTCCCCGACCTCGACGTGGAGACGGTCTCGAAGGAGCTGGCCCGCACCGTCGACGGCGCGGACGGCGCCGCCCTGGCCGGAGCCGTCCTCGGGCAGCTCGCGACCCCCTGGCCCGCGGAGGAGGAAGAGACATGACCGATCTCAAGCTCTACCAGGTCGGGACGTTCGCGGCCGGCAACCGCCTGCTCGACCCCGCGCAACGCACCGAACAGTCCAGCGGGGAGCGCAGCAACTCCATCACGTCGGGCCATCGGGCATGTCGCGGCTGCGGTGAGGCGTTGGGTGCGCGGGTCGTCCTGGACGCGGCCATGCACGCCACCGGTGGCCGGATGGTCACCGTCAACGCGACCGGCTGTCTGGAGGTCTTCTCGACGCCCTACCCCGAGTCGGCCTGGCGGGTGCCGTGGCTGCACTCGCTGTTCGGCAACGCCGCAGCCGTGGCGTCCGGAGTCGCGGCGACGCTGCGGGCCCAGGGCCGCGACGACGTCCGCGTGGTGGCTCAAGCGGGCGACGGCGGGACCGTCGACATCGGGCTCGGGTGCCTGTCCGGGATGTTCGAGCGCAACGACGACGTGCTCTTCGTCTGCTACGACAACCAGGGCTACATGAACACCGGGGTCCAGCGCTCCGGCGCGACGCCGGCCGCGGCGAACACCGCCAACACGCGTCCGGTCGGCACCCGGGTCGGCAATGCCTTCGGTACCGGCAAGAGCCTCCCGGTGATCGCGATGGCCCACGAGATCCCCTACGTCGCCACTGCGACGGTCGCGGACCTCCACGACCTGGAGGCCAAGGTCACCCGGGCGATGTCGATGCACGGCGCGCGCTACCTCCACGTCCTGGTGCCGTGCCCCGTCGGCTGGGGGACCACGTCCGCGGACACGATCCGCGTGGCCAGGCTGGCCACCGAGTCGGGGCTGTTCCCCGTCTTCGAGGCCGAGGACGGCGAGGTGACCGGCGTACGCCCGATCCGCCGGCAGGTACCGGTCGAGGACTACCTGCGGCTGCAGACCCGCTTCGCTCATCTCTTCAGCGGCGAGGGCCGCCCCGACGTGGTCGCCCGGCTGCAACGCCAGGCCGACCGCTCCATCGCCCATTTCGGGCTGCTCGAGGAGGCGGCACGATGACCACCGACCTGCCCTTCGCCATCTCCCTCGGTCCCGGCTCCAGCGTCACGGACCTGACCGGCTCCTGGCGGACCGAGCGTGCCGTCTACGTCGACCGCACGGCGCCGTGCAGCAACGCCTGCCCGGCCGGTGAGGTGGTCCGCGACTGGCTCTACCTGGCCGAGTCCGGCGGCGCGGGCTACGAAGCGGCGTGGCGGGCGATCATGGAGGTCAACCCGTTCCCCGCCGTGATGGGCCGGGTCTGCTACCACCCGTGCGAGACGGCCTGCAACCGCGGCGACCTCGACGAGGCCGTCGGCATCAACTCCGTCGAGCGGTTCCTCGGGGACGAGGCGATCCGACGGAGGTGGACCGTCTCCGTCGAGACGCCGCCCTCGGGCCGGCACGTGCTCGTCGTCGGCGCCGGCCCGGCCGGCCTCTCGGCGGCGTACCACCTGGCACGCGCCGGTCACGAGGTGACGGTCAAGGACTCCTCGGAGCACGCCGGCGGGATGATGCGGTACGCCATCCCGCGCTACCGGCTGCCGCGTGACGTGCTCGCCGCCGAGATCGACCGGATCGTGGCCCTGGGTGTGCACCTCGAGCTCGAGGCGGAGGTGACCGACCTGGACGCACTGCTCGCCGAGGAGACGTACGACGCGGTGTTCCTGGCTCTGGGCGCCCGGCTCGCCAAGCGCACGTATCTCCCGGCCGGCAGCGCCGGCCGCATGCTCGACGCCCTGTCGGTCCTGCGCTCGATCGCCGAAGACGAGCGGCCACAGCTCGGTCGCCGCGTCGCGGTCTACGGCGGGGGCAACACGGCTCTCGACGCCGCCCGGGCGGCGAAGCGCCTGGGCGCCGACGAGGCGATCGTGGTCTACCGCCGGACCCGTGAGCGGATGCCCGCCCACGGTCTGGAGGTCCAGGAGGCCGAGGACGAGGGGATCACCTTCCGCTGGCTGTCCACGATCGACGACGTCGACGCCGAGGGCATCACCGTCGAGACGATGGAGCTGGACGAGACCGGCTTCCCCCAGCCCACGGGTCACACGGAGCGTCTCGCGGCCGACTCCGTCGTCCTGGCGCTCGGCCAGGACACCGACCTGTCCCTGCTCCGGGAGGACCGCCTCGAGGTGCAGGACGGCGTGGTCGTCACCGACCCGGTGACGATGGCCACCAACCGACCCGGTGTCTTCGCCGGCGGCGACGTGTCGCCCGGCGACCGCTCGGTGACGGTGGCCATCGCGCACGGACGCCGCGCCGCTGCGGGCATCGACGCCTGGCTGAAGGGCGAGACCGTCGAGGCTCCGCCACCACCGGTGCTCGCGCCGTACGACGCCCTCAACACCTGGTACTTCGAGGACGCACCCCGGCAGCACCGCCCGCGTCTGGAGATGGTGCGGCGCCGGGCGTCCTTCGACGAGGTGGTGCAGGACCTCGACGAGGGCACCGCTCTCTTCGAGGCCCGCCGGTGCCTGTCCTGCGGCGGCTGCATCGCGTGCGACAACTGCTACGCCTTCTGTCCCGACAACGCCGTGATCAAGCTCGGACCCGAGGGCGAGTACGAGGTCGATCTCGACTACTGCAAGGGCTGCGGGCTGTGCGTCGAGGAGTGTCCGACCGGGTCGATGCTGATGGTGCCCGAGGAGGTCTGACGCCTCGCGGCGCGCCTCAGGACCTTTGTCCTCGCTGGTCAGGACGATGGCCCCGTGAGACGCACGACAACTTTCGACGAGCCTGGGACGTCTGACTCCTGGCCGCACCTGCACCACCCGCCGAGAGCATCTGGAGAGACCCCGTCATGACCCCCGGTGAGTGTGACGGGCTCGCACGTGTCTGAGTCGTCCGGGGGAGGGCATGCGGCCCGGAGACAGGGTGGGGCGCGCCGAGGCGCGCCGAGGTTCCGACGGGCCACCGCGATGGGTGGCGCGCTCGGGGTCGTCGCCATGTCGGCGGTCGTGCCGGGCTCGGGGTTCTGGTGGGCCGGCCGCAGGGTGCTCGGGCTCGTCACGATGGCGATGGCGCTGGCCATCTTCGTGGGCGCGGTGCTCTATCTGCCCCATGACCTGCGGGGTGCGTTGGACTTCGCGTTCGACCCCGCGCGGCTCGAGGTCAGCTCGGTGGTCCTCGGGGTGGTGCTGGTGCTCTGGACGCTGGTCCTGGCGCTCACCTTCTTGATGGTCCGTCCGGTCCGCGTACACCGCTGGGTCACGGGCGTGGGTGGCGTCGTGGTGGCGGCGCTGATCCTGGCCGTCGCCGTCCCGGCAGCCGTGGCGTCGCGCTACGCCACCGTGCAGGCGGGGTTCGTGAAGCACGTCTTCGAGAACAACCAGAGCGCCACCGCTCCGGAGCACGTCGAGACCGCGGACCCGTGGGCCGGTCGCGACCGCGTCAACGTGCTCCTCCTCGGTGGCGACGGCGGGCCTTACCGCGAGGGCGTGCGGACGGACTCGATGATCCTGGTCTCGGTCGACACCCACACCGGTCGCGCGGTCTCCTTCAGCCTGCCGCGCAACATGATGAACGTGCCGTTCCCGGAGAACAGCCCGCTGCGCCAGGTCTTCCCGAACGGCTTCACCGGCGCCGGGGACCCCGCTGCCTGGATGCTCAACGCCGTCTACCGAGAGGTCCCGATCCTCTACCCCCACATCCTCGGTGCCTCCACCAACGAGGGCGCGGACGCGATCAAGCAGGCGTTCGAAGGAGCGACCGGGCTGCCGGTCGACTACTACGTCCTGATCAACTTCCAGGGCTTCCAGCAGATGGTCAACGCCATCGGGGGCGTCACCGTCAACATCAACGAGCCCGTCGCGGTCAACGGTGACACCGACGCCGGCATCCCGCCGACGCGCTACCTGCAGCCCGGACCGGACCAGCACCTGGACGGCTTCGACGCGCTGTGGTTCTCACGGGGCCGCTACGGCGCCGACGACTACCAGCGCATGGACCGACAACGTTGCATGATCCAGGCGATCGCCGAGAGGGCGAACCCGCTGAACCTGCTGCGCAACTACCAGGCCGTGGCGAAGGCGGGACAGGAGCTGGTCCGGACCGACATCCCGCGCGCGCTGCTCCCGGCGTTCGTCGACCTGGGCCTGAAGGTCAAGGAGCACCGGCTGAAGTCCGTGGTGTTCCGGCTCGACGACAGCTTCAACCCGGGCGACCCCGACTTCGCCTACGTGCACGAGACCGTGGCGAAGGCCCTCGCGCCGCACCGGCGCCATGCCCACCGACCGCCCGCCGAGCAGGACAGCTTGGACGCCTGCGCCTACCACCCCGCCGCCTGAGAACGACGCCCGAGCCGAGAAGAGGGAGGAGGAGCCGTGCCACGACCGCTGGAGAAGGGCTCTGCCTACATCCCGGGCCTCGACGGCATCCGGGCGCTGGCCGTCATGGCCGTGCTCGGCTACCACTGCGGCGTCCCTCACCTGGGCGGCGGGCTGCTGGGCGTGAGTGTGTTCTTCACCCTGAGTGGGTTCCTGATCACCGGGATCCTGCTGGAGTCCTGGTATATGACCGGCGGGGTCGGGCTGGCCTCGTTCTACCGGCACCGGGCACGGCGGCTGCTGCCGGCCCTGGGGGTGCTGCTCGGGGTCGTCCTGCTCGTGACCGCGCTGGTCCATCCCGCGGCGTTCGCGCAGCGGGCCCGCGAGGCCATCTCGGCGGCGTGCTACGTGAGCAACTGGACGACGATCGCCCACGGCACGTCGTACTTCGACTTCTTCGCCGGCCCCCAACCCCTGGAGCACCTCTGGTCGCTGGCGATCGAGGAGCAGTTCTACCTGGTCTGGCCCCTGCTGCTGCTGGCCCTGCTGCGGCTCGGCCGCGGCAGTCGATGGGGCAGCCGCCGGCTCGCGGTCCGCGTCACCCTCGGTCTGGCGGCCGCGTCGTTCCTCTGGATGGCGGTCATCGCGACGCCTGGGTTTGACCACACGCGGGTCTACGAGGGCACCGACACCCGGGCCGGTGAGCTCCTCGTCGGCGCCGTCCTCGCCCTGCTCTACTCCTCCGAGCGCCGGGTCCGGCTCCGGGCCTGGTGGCAGCGGGTCGGCCTCGACCTGGCCGGCCTCCTGGCGCTCACGGTGGTCGGCTTCCTGGTGGTCACTACCTCGGCCTACCGGATGTCGATGTACCACGGCGTCCTGCTCGTCCTGGCCCTGTCCACGGCGGTCCTGGTCGGCGTCGTCTCCACGCCCGGCTCCGGGGTCGGTCGGCTGCTCGGCTGCCAGCCGCTGCGCTGGATCGGGGAGCGCTCCTACGGGATCTACCTGTGGCACATGCCGGTCGTGGCGCTGACCCCGCAGCGGGTGGTGGGGCCGTTCTCCGTCCGCCTCGCCGCCTTCCACGTCGCGCTGACCTTCCTGCTCGCGGCCCTGTCGTGGTCGCTGGTCGAGGACCCCATCCGCCGCCACGGCTTCCGGGGCGCGTTCACCTCCGCGGTGCCGCATCGCGTGCTCGGTGGCCGGCTGGCGCCGCCCGTGCTGATCGGACTCGGGGTGGTCTGCCTGTTGTCGATCGGGTCGCTGTCGGTCTCCTCCGAGCTCACGCCGAAGGCGTCCCTGGCCGCGTCGCCCCTGACCTCGGAGCGGCCACCGCTGCCCCCGGCGGCGGACCCGAGCGCCGACCCAGCGACCGGATCGCCGCAGACCGGCGCGGCCGGGCCTGCGACGTCCGGATCCTCCACCCCGCAAGGCACGTCTCACGACCGCGGGGCGCGCTCCGCGCGATCACACGGCTCCCGGCACCACCCGCGGCGCGCGTCTCACGTCGCGACGCCGCAGACCTCGTGCCGGGCGGTCGTGCACGTCGGCGACTCGACCTCGGTCGGTCTGGCCAGTAGCGCCTACCTGCCGCAGGCCCGTGACCGCATCGATGCGCAGTACCGTGATGTGGGAGTCAGACACGTCCACCTCGACATCTCGGGCGCGAGGTCGATCGTCGAGACCTACCACGGGGAGCCCAATGCCTACGAGGCCACGGCGGGCCGGATCACCTCCGGCTACGACGGTTGCTGGGTCTTCGCCATGGGGACCAACGACACGGCCAACCAGTACGTCGGCGGTGTGGTCCCGCTCGGAGACCGGATCGCCCGGGTCATGGACAAGCTCGACGGCCAGCCCGCGATGTGGCTGACCGTCCGGACCAGGCTGTCCTCGGGGCCGTGGGCGGAGTCGGAGATGCAGAAGTGGAACGCCGCGCTGACGGCCGCCGCCCGGACGTACCCGAACCTGCGGATCTACGACTGGGCCAGCGATGCCCGCGACTCCTGGTACATCTCCGACGGGATCCACTTCACCAGCGCGGGGTACCGCGCACGGGCCCATCTGATCGCCCGCGCCCTGGCGACCGCCTTCCCCGCGAGTCGGGAACAGAGCCCATGAGCCCCCACCCGCGCCGAGCCCTCGGGCCCGTGTTGGCAGCGGCTGTTGCCGCTCTGGTCCTCGCATCCTGCGGGAACACCAGGCCGATCGTCGCCGTACCGTCGGACGATCCGGCGCCGACCGCGACACCGTCGAACCCGTTCCCCACCCCCACGCAGACCGCCGACCCCCCGCCGGCGCCGGCCAAGGCCACCCAGATCTCGATCGCGCTCGGCGGCGACGTGCTGATCCACACCGGGGTCTGGGAGACGGCGCAGCGCGACGCCGCGCGTCGCGGCGAGGAGCTGCCCGACTTCCGGCCGATGTTCGCCGGTGTCAAGGACCAGATCGCGTCCGCAGACCTCGCGATCTGCCACCTGGAGACGCCGTTGTCGCCGCCGTCTGGGCCGTACCGGAACTACCCGGTCTTCTCCGCACCGCCCAGCGTGCTCGACGGCCTGATCGCGACCGGGTACGACGGGTGCACGACGGCCTCGAACCACTCCGTCGACCAGGGCTTCACCGGGCTGGTTCGCACGGTCGACGCGTTCGACCGTCGCGACCTGGCGCACACCGGCACGTTCGCCACGCCCCGCGACGCCCGGCAGCCGCTCGTCTTCGACGTCCACGGCGTGACGGTCGGTCTGATCTCGATGACCTTCGGCACCAACGGGCTTCCGGTCACCGAGCCGTGGTCGGTGAACCTGATCAACGTCCCGCGGGCGATCGCCCAGGCCCGGGCCATGCACCGGCACGGGGTCGACATCGTGATGGTGGCCGTCCATGCGGGCGACGAGTACTCCCACACGCCCAGCGATCAGCAGGTCGCGGTCTTCCACGCGCTGGCCCGCTCGCCGTACGTCGACTTCGTGTACGGGCACCACTCCCATGTGGTCGAGCCGATCGAGAAGATCGAGGGGACGTGGGCGGTGTTCGGGCTCGGCAACTTCGTCGCCCAGCAGGAGACGGCGGTCCCCGACACCTACCGCGGGGTGATCGCGCACGTGCACTTCGTGCAGCGAGTTGACGGCACCTACCACGCGGAGCGCCCGACCTACACACCGACCGTGATCACCGACCCCCACGTCTACGGGGCGACCCGGGTTCTCGATGCGACCCGGCTCCTGACCGAGCCGGGTGTGCCGGCCTCGCTGAGGAGACTGGCCGCCGGGTCCATCCACTCGGTCCGCAGCATCCAGGCCCGGGCCTGACGTGACCACCGGAGGACCAGGCATGCGTGAGTCGCTGCGAGCACGGATCCTGCCCGCGACCCAACGTCGCACCCTCGAGGAGCTCACCGAGGACCTCGACCTCAGGTCGGGAGACTCGACCTCCAAGCAGTCGGCCTTCTGGACGATGCTCGTGCTGTCGTCCGTCATCGCGTGTACGGGCATCCTCAGCGACTCGACCGCGACCGTGATCGGCGCCATGATCATCGCCCCGCTGGCCACGCCCATCATGGGCATCGCGCTGGGCCTGGCCAAGCAGCAGCGCAACGGCTCAACCCGTTTCGTGGTCGGTGGCGCGCTGCTGGTCATCGTGATCGGGGTGCTCGCCTCACACCTGGTGCCGGCCGGCTTCGTGCTGCTCGACGACAGCCAGATCTCGTCCCGCACGTCGCCGGGGATGCTCGACCTCGTGGCCGCGATCGCGACCGGGTTCGCCGGCGCCGTGGCGCTGTCGCGGCGCGACGTCGCAGCGGTGCTCCCCGGTGTCGCGATCGCCATCTCACTGGTGCCCCCGCTCGCTGTCGTCGGGGTCTGCCTGGGCAAGGGTGACGTGTCGCTCGCACTCGGCGCCCTGGTGCTCTTCCTGTCGAACCTCCTGGCCATGGTGCTGGCCGGCGTCCTGACCTACACGGCGCTCGGCTACACCACCGAGTCACTGGTGGAGCGGGCCCGCCCCCGACGACAGCACTACGTCGTGCTGTGGTCCCTGATCATCCTGGTCGCCATCCCGCTCGCGGCGAACTCGGTCGTCAGCTACCTCGTGGACAACTGGACGACGCGCGTGGATCACGCAGCGCAGGTCTGGCTGAAGGACACTCCCGACGCCACCGTCACCAAGGTCGAG
>Ga0302322_100000745_pt1 | contig 25399 bp, 18 predicted proteins | sample Fen_T0_2_FD_203757 | JGI IMG/M metagenome (GOLD analysis project Ga0302322, IMG submission 203757) | Peat permafrost microbial communities from Stordalen Mire near Abisko, Sweden - Fen_T0_2 | ecosystem: Environmental > Terrestrial > Soil > Wetlands > Permafrost | place: Sweden: Abisko...
GGGAAGGTCGGGCGTTGGCCATCAAAGAACAATGCGACGCCGTGGTAGCCTTCGGAGGCGGCAGCGCCATCGACGCAGGCAAGGCCATCGCAGCGCTGGCGGGCAACGACGGCGACCTTCTCGACTACATGGAAATCGTGGGCAAGGCACAGCCCCTGCCGCGGCCCGGCCTACCCTGCATCGCCATTCCCACGACGGCGGGTACGGGCGCCGAGGTGACCAAGAATTCCGTGCTGGCCTCGCCCGAGGCCAAGGTAAAAGCCAGCCTGCGCAGCCCGCATTTGTTGCCCGTGCTTGCCCTCATCGATCCGGATCTGCTCGACGGCGTGCCCAAGTCGGTCCTCGCGCCCACCGGCCTCGACGCCCTTTCTCACTTGCTTGAGTCGTTCGTATCGATTCGGGCCAACGCCTTCTCGCTGGCCTTGGCCAGGGAAGGCATGGTTCGCGTTGCCCGCTCGCTGCGGCCCGCGTTCGAGCACGGACTGACGCCAGAACGCCGTGAAGATTTGGCGGTAGCCAGTCTCTTCGGCGGTCTTTGCTTGGCCAATTCCGGACTCGGCGCCGTGCACGGTTTCGCGGCGCCTCTCGGTGGCATGTGGAGGGCCCCGCACGGCGCAGTCTGTGCTGCGCTTCTTCCCGCGGTCATGCGCGCCAACATCGCGGCGCTGGCGGCGCGAGATCCGCAAAGCCCAGTTCTCATTCGCTATCGAGAACTTAATGGGTTGCTCGCCGCGGGCGGCGATGCGGTTGCATGGACGACCGAGCTTGCAAAGGCGCTCGGCATCCCCAAGCTCGCCGCGCTCGGCATCGGGCCAGACGACGTTCCCCTGCTTGTTGAGAAAGCCAAGGTCGCCAGCAGCATGCGCGGCAATCCCATCGTCCTCACCGACGCGGAATTGACCACCATAGTGCAAGAATCACGCGTGTAGGCGGTCGGCTGCGAGCGCCAGAATCAGGGCAGCAGCAGATTGCGGAATGTCTGGCAGGCAAGGGAGGCCAAGCCCCTGCGTCCGCGCGCCTCTCTGGCTAGGCGTTCGTTATTCGGGATCGACCAACCATGTCCGGAAGTTTCACCACAGAGGACACAGAGGACACAGAGAGCGGAAGGGGACGGGTTCCGGACTTTTGTACCTCCGTCTCTGTGTCCTCTGTGGTTCACCCCGCCCTCTCTTCTTTCCTACTTCGCCATGTAGCTTTTGTGCACGGACTTGGCGGGCACCAGCGGGTCGTCGGTGGTGAAGACCACGTTGTGGCTGGTTTCCTTGCGCGTGACCTGCGTGCGCAGATTTTGCTTTTCGGCCTTGGCGGCGCCGGACTCGGCGTCCGTGATCAATGCGCGAACCGCGCTGGCGTCGGGGGCGGGCGCTGGCTTGTCCCCCTTGCTCGCCACCGCCTCGGCGGCGCTGGCTTTGAGCAGCTTGCCCTTCATCTTGCCGAAGAGATTGGGCGAGGCGAACACGTCGACGCTGTCCACGTTGCCGTTGACCGCCATGGCGTAGCCAACCACGTCGCTCTGTTGCGGCATCTGTTTCTCGATGTTGCGGACGTAGTCGTCGACGGTCGCGGTCAGCTTCTTGTCTTCCAAGCTGAGCTGCAAGCTGGTGGCAGACTCAGGCGCTCGCACGGAATGCCCCAGCTTGCCGCCGATGTCGGCCTGCGCAGCGGCCACCGATTCCCAAACCGCGCCCTGGTTGCCGGCCACCTTGACGGCCATCTTCTGGCGCTTGCTCATCAGGCTGGCGTTCGACGAGGCAAAGTGGCGCACCGGCTCGCCGCCGCGCCCGTGCCAGCGCCCCGATTCCACGCAGAACACATCCAGGGGCACCTTGCGACTGCCAGGCGGCAAGAGCGTGTCGTGCTGAAGCACGCGATCCTGCTGCCCGCCTTTGACGATGTCGCCCGACTGCAGGTACACGCTGTTCTTGCCCTTGTTGCTGGCCACCAGCTGATTCACCTCGCCAACCTCTTCGATGGTGACGACCTTCTGGGCCAGTCCCTCTTCCAAGGTCAGGATCTCCTGGTGATGGGCGGTGTTGCGGTCGTGCACGGCGAACACCGCAAGGTTTTGGTACACGTAGGGGCCAGTCAATTCCAGCGCGGCCAGCGCCGGCACCGCAGCCGGGGTTTGGGCCGTAGCTCGGCGATGGACGATCAGGAAGGGGACAGAAACAAGGACGGCGAGTAGGGATAGCGAAGCAAGGGTCGTTTTCATGGGGCACCTCCGCCACCTTGCCTTCGCAAGAGCGGGGCCAGCAGGCCGGCCGAGGAAGACAGCGTCCTTCGATGGAAACCCTCTCGTCTCAAACCAAGCAGGTTGCCACTTGGTAAAGGGTCGTTACACCTAACCGACTACCCTTCGACTGACTCCTTGGCCCAGATGTCGATGGCGAAGTCCGCGATCTTCTTGTCGAGCGTGGGTCGGCTGATACCGAGAATCCGCGCGGCGTGGCTTTTTACGCCGCGGGCCCGGCGAAGGGCGGCCTCCACCTTCGCCTTTTCAAGCCGCGCCACCGCATCGGCCAGCCTTCCTTCGTGAGCATCCTGGCTGGAAGTCGTCACGGGAACAGCGAGCGGACGCATGGCATGGCCAAGCCCGGCCATCACGTCGTCGCGATCGATGGAGCCGGGATCGCGCGGATCGCGCAGCACCAAAATGCGTTCGAGCACGTTGGCGAGCTCGCGCACGTTGCCGGGGTATTCCCATTCGGCGAGCGCGGCCTCTGCATCTGGGGTCAAGCCCGGCGAGCGCAAGCCCAGCCGACCGGCGACGCGATCCAGAAGCACGCGTGCCAGCAGCGGAACATCGTCGCGCCGCTCGCGCAGCGGCGGCAGCGTGATGGCAAGGACGTTGATGCGGAAATAGAGATCCTCGCGAAACAGCCGCTCCTTCACGTCGTCGGCGAGAGCGCGATGGGTGGCCGCCACGATGCGCACATCCACTTGGCGGGGCAAGCTGGCGCCCACCCGCACCACCGCGCGCTCTTGCAAGACGCGCAAGAGCTTTACCTGCAGCGACGACGAAAGATCGCCAATCTCGTCGAGAAACAGGGTTCCACCGTCCGCCGATTCGAAGGCGCCCAGGCGGGTGACCGTGGCGCCGGTGAAGGCGCCTTTCTCGTGCCCAAACAGCTCGCTCTCGGCCAGGCTCTCGGCCAGCGCGCCGCAATTGATGGCCACGAACGGCCCCCGATTGCGCGGACTACGCGTGTGGATAAGGCGGGCCACCTCTTCCTTGCCGGTCCCGGTTTCGCCAAGCAGCAGCACCGTGGAATCCACACGTGCCGCCGAGGTGGCCTGACTCAACGCCGCGACGAACACGGGACTCGCACCCACGGGCCCTTCGGACATGGCAACCGGCGTGGGGCCCGGCCGCTCACCCAGGCGCAGCGTCACCAGGTGCCCCACGGCCTCCAGCCACAGCAGATCCGCTGAGGTGAACGGGCGCTCGGGTGCGCGATCCACGTGAACGAAGCCGCGCGGTCCGTCGCCATGCGTGCCATCTCCACGTGGGCCCCAGGGGACCACCATCACCGAACGCAGGCTGTGCAGCACCACGCTGCGCACGCCGCGCAGCTCGCGACTGTCCATAGCGTCCTCGACCAGAACGCCCCGTTGCGAGATGGCCGCGCGTTCGAGCAGCGTACGCGAGATCGAAACCACGGCGCCTTCTCCGCGCGTGGCCAAGGCCACGACGCGCTCCTTGCTCTGGCCTTGCCACACCCGTAGCAGCAGCGTCGCGCGCTTGGGTCCAAGCTCGCTCTCGATGGCGTCGAGCACGGCCGTGGCCGCGTCTTCTTCGCTGCTCGCCGTCGCCAGCCGCGCCGCCAAGGCGCCCAGTCCGCGCATGCCGTCCCTGCCCGTCTGCACGGGAAGAGGCGGACCGAAATTCGCGGCCGTGCTGGCCCGGCCCTGGGGCGAGACCAGCAGCGTGCCGGCGCCGTAGCGCGCGTTGGCCACTTCGATCTGGTCGCCGGCCACCAGCAGCAGGGTATCGCCCACCATGATCTCGTCGCCCTCGGCAATGGGCGTGGCACGGTTGATGACCTCGCCGTTGACGTAGGTGCCGTTCTGGCTGCCCAGATCCTCGATCATCGCCCGCGCCCCGCTGGCGTCGATGCGACAGTGCTCGCGCGAGACCTTGCCGTCCACCAGCTGCAAGTCGGCCGTGGCGCCGCGGCCCAATGTCAGACACCCGGTGAGTGGAATACGCAATCCTTGCTTGGGTCCGAACAGAGCAAGCAGTACCGGCATCAGGATATCTTACTCGCCTCGGGAGGCGATCGGCTATGCCGGACGCGAACGGCTGCGACGGGAACCTCGGGTGTCGATGGGATCACTCGATGTGCGACAGACGCCCACGTTCAGGCAAAGGATCGGTCAGCCCTTCGATTCTTGCTGCGCTGCTGGTCACCGTTGCGGCTTGCGGATCTTCCGGTGCTCCGGTAGTTCAGCGATAGGCATACGGGTGTCCCAAGCGGAACCACGCGGCCACGGTGGGATAGGACTGGCCGATGAGCGCCATGGACGACGTCCGTCGGCCCACGGTCCAGATATTGATGGCGCGCAGGTTGCCGTCAGGGGCCTTCTCATCGTCGACGATGCCGATGTGATCGAAGGGCGAGCCGTTCGCGATGCCGGTGTCGAACACCACCACGTCTCCCGGGGCCAGACCGTTTGCCGTTCCCACGGCGCCAGCGACGGCCAGTCGGCGCAAAAGCACGACTAGGTTGCCCACGCGGCGATGGTCGATGGAGGGACGCGGCGCCTCGGGCTTGCCTGGGTAGCGTTCGGGATGAAGGCTGCGATCTTCGAAGACCAGGGCTTGCAGGTCGACCCCCACGGCGCGCAAGGCGCGCACCACGATGTCCGTGCACACGGCCTGGTCGGCCGAGATGTCGCCGCCGGGAAAGTCCATGGGGATGACCTTCATGGCCGCCGTCGTGTAAAGCGCTGGCTTCACGGTCTGCTGCTTGGCCGCGGCCAACACCGTATTGGCCGCGAAGTCAGCCTTGCCCAGCCGCGCCTCCTCCTCGGCCGACGCAAAAACATCCACGCGTGTGCCCTTGCCCGCACCTGCGAAAAGCGCGATCACGTCCTCGTCGTCGAGGGCGATGCAACCAAGCGTCCAGTCGCGCGACGAGCCGCCGCCGTGGATGCGAATGGAGCCACCGAGTGCCGTGTGTTGCGGCGGCACGTCGCCAGCGCGTACGGCACGCACGATACCGAGGTAGGCGGCTTTGTCGATGAGGTGGGCCTGCAGCCCGCGGCGCGCATCGTCGACGGAAGGATAGGACAGGCGCATGGATCGGGCACCGTAGCGGCCGGATTCGGGGGATTCGTCCACCTCGGCGATGAAATAGCGCCCCTCGGGCGTGGCCCCGTCGCCCCGCTTGACCTTCTGGCCCGTCGGGTTCTCACTGCCCAGGGCCACGCGAAAGGTCCGTTCGACGGTGTCGCCCTTCATCAGGAACAGCTTGCGCTCGCGCTTCCAGACCTTGATCCAGGTGTCCGAAACCGCGTCGCCGGGGAGCCAGCCCCTCACGTCCACTCCCATGCGCACGTGCACCCAACCGCTTTTGGTTTCCTCGACCTGCAGGGACTGATTGGCGTCCACCCGGTCGACGACCTTCGCCGTTGCGGCAGGCAAGGCACGCAAGGCCGTCGCCTGCCGGGCGTAGCTTTCGGCTTGCGCAGTCGTGGGGATGGCACCAACCAGGAACAATGCTGCGAGGAAGGCGGTGATTCTGCTCATGCCACGAGGATTTGCATCTTCGATGCCACCCTAGTCAGCGGCGGAATCTCCCCACTTTGCACCCAAATATCGTCGCTGAACAAAGATTGTCGCAAAGGATCTTTACGTTCCCCGCGAACATTTTGCGGCTGACACCGGACCTTCAGCGCAAGACCGACTTGGCCGCCGGGTAGTCGCCTTCGCGCAGCGAACCGCTGCGGATACAGCGCAGGCTTCCGTCGGCCGTGGCCAGCATGTGAATGGGAATGGGCGTGGAAGGATCCTTCATGAAGGCCTTGGCCCACGCTTCGTAGTCGTGCTGGGAAGCCGCGCGCGCGACCTTGGCCGAAGCGATGTCCTTGCGCTGGGTCAGGAAGTTGTCGTACGCACTCGCATCCTCGTCGAGCGACAGGAACAGGACGTCCACGTCGATGCCATCCTTGCGCAAATCGTCCCGCCACTTGAGCAAGAGCGGCATCTCGCGCAGACAGGGCTGGCACCAGGTGGCCCACAGATTCACCCATACGCGCTTGCCCTTGGGCAATGCTACCGGATTGGCGCCAGACTTGGGCGCAGCCATCGGCGGCAGGGTCAAGCGGGGCGCGGCGCCGGCGAACGAACTGTCGCACCAGCGCGCCGCCGGATCGGAGGCTGCCTTGACCGCTTCGTAGCGCGACGAAGCCACGGGCTGGGTGCTCTTCTCGTTGCAGCCGCAGGCCAGCAGGACCAGGGACAGCAGGACCGGGGACAGCAGCGCGCGTTTCATAGCCGACAATCGATCCAGGCGATGAACGACGAACGATTCAGCTCGGCCGAGCCGCATGTGTCGCCAGTGCGCGAGCGCTTCCACTGGCAGAACTGCTGGTCGAGCTGCGCGAACTCTTCGCCTAGCCACAGCAGCCCGACCTCTTGTTCGATGTCGGGGTCTTGGAACTTGGTCCGGATGTGATCGAGCACGGTATTGCCGCGGCGATGGCTGAGATCGCGGTTGTGTTCGGTTGAGCCCTCGGGCGATGCACGCGACACCACAAAGAAGTACGAGGCACCGCGGCGATCGGAGAAGGTCCTTTCAAGCAGCTCGGCGGCGCCGGCATCGAGGTCGGCGCTGTCCTTGTCGAACTGGATGATGGCCGCGTGCTCGGCCAGCGGCGAAAAGAGCGCATTGAAATCGCCGCCCGACATGGATGCCACCTGGCGCGCCTGCAAGGGCTGGCAGCCGCGCGAGGAGGCGCCGGCCACCAGACCGCACGAGGTCAGCACGCGCTTGAGGATCACCTTGAGATCGCCCGAGCAGTAGCCCATGTCTGAGGCGCTGGCCGTCGCCACTTCGGGCGCCTTGCCTTGGGTCTCGGCCAGGCGAACCGCCGCCGCGCGCGTCCACGACGACACCGATAAGCCGACGCCAGCCACGGCGACCAGGAGCAACACCAGATGCATCCTTCCGGTATTCATCGCCGCACCTCACTTGCACCTTGGGCCAGCACGCGCGACAGCACGTAGTCGAGACCGAGATCCGTGTCTTCGTCGGGCAGCTTCTGGTTGCGGACAAAAAGCTGGGGCGTCAGCACTGGCAGCGAATTGGCGACAATCCAGCGCAACCCCTTGTTGACCCGCGCCCGCACTGCGGGCTGGCCCAGGCAGCCCGCGAGCTCCGGGAATTCCTGCTTGATTCGTTCATAGACCGGGATGGATCCCGAACCGCCCCGGCCGCGCAGATCGCTTTGGTTGGCGAAGGCCCAGGTCAGCACCTTGTTCGCACGCTCGCCGGCGCACAGGACCGCCTCGCTGACCGCGCAGGCCCCAGGGTGCAGAGAATTGTCGACCATCCAGTTGCATTCCTTGTCGAGGGGAAAGAGCACCACCCTGATTTGCAACTGCTCGCCCAGGCCGCTTGCCGCCAGGCGCTCGGAGAAGCCTTTGCAGGCCGGACACAGGGGATCCAGCACTTCGACCGCTGGCACGTGGCCACTGCCGTGCATGTCCAACATGACGCCGTATTTGTCCTCGGGATGGCGCAACCCCGAGGTGTGCAGCAGGGAATCCGTGTAGGCCGGTTTGAACGCCAGGTAGAGCAGCAAGGGCAGGGCAACCATGGCCAAGCCCTCGACAAAGTAGAAACCCCACTGACCCAGGATGCTGCCCTTGCCGTTGTCCTGCGACGGACCGGTCAAGATGTGCGCCGCGATGGCGGCCACGAACACGCCCAGCGACGACGCGTAGATGCCGACGCAGACCTTGCAGAAGGTTCCGATCTGGGTCGCCGAAATGATGCCGTAGACGATCGATGTCAAGACCGGCAAGGCGGTGGCGGCGACCATGAACCCGGTCTCGCCGCGCACCATGCGTTTGCGCAGCAGCAAATCGACAGCGCGAAAAAGCAGAAAGGCGAACACGCCCAGGGCCGGCAGCGCGATGGGAATTCCACCCCAGGTCAGGTCACGCAACACCGACGAGTACGAGCTCATCAGCACGGTGTGGCACCCGGAGTCGCCGCTGGCGTCCTTGGGCCCGATCCCGGGCACGATGGAGCAGGTGATGGCGTGCACCTGGCGATCCAGGTGGGCGATGAAGTCGTAGGTCGAAACCCCGGCGAAGATCACGCCGGCGAGAGCGAACACCGCGAGCAGGATCAGTGTCTTGCGCGGCGACGACGCGCCCACCTCGTGCTGGCCATTTTCAAACTGGGGCATGTGGCCCGAAACATAGGTCACATGCCCGAATGAATCCAGTTCTAGCGCGCCGGCGCCTCAGTCGGTCCGTGCAAACACGCCCGCGCGGGTGACGCCAAATTTCGCCGCATCGGGGTTGTCCTCGAACCAAAACGTCAGCATCAAGTCGTCCAAATCCTTGATGATGAAGGTGTCGGTGGCAAGCTCTGTCAACGGTACCTTGATGCCGGGATTGGTGTCCACGAGCTCGCCCATGAGCTGGCCATTCTCCAGCGTCACGCGCGCGTGGCCGAAGGTGTAAGGCTCGTAGTAGGTGCCGGTGTACTTGTTCCAGGTCGATGGCGACGTCTGCCAATCCATGGGGTTGGCCACGATGTGCGGGAAGGGAAGCACGTCCGAAATGCCGAGAAAGAGGTCGAGTGCCTTTTGTGCGATGGTATCGGGAAGTCCCATGCCGCTGTTGAGCAGAACCACGACCGCGAACTGGCGGCTTGGTACGAAGGCAACCATGCTGGTGAAGCGCCCATCTTCGCCATTATGGTAGTAGACGCGCGTGCCCTGAGCGTCGCGGGCAAAGAGGCCGAACCCATAGCTTTCGCCTGGGAACCAGTGGGTCTCGATCTCCAGCTCCTCCATGGCCGACACCGAATCGGGGTGCACAATGGGCGCGCCGTGGGCCAGCAAAGCCTGCGCGAAGCGCGCCATGTCGGGCGCCGACGCGTAGAATGCACCACCCGCCGGAGCCATGACCGGGCAGTTGATGGTGTCAAGCTCGACCGGCTGCGGGTTCATCTGCGCGTCTAGCGCGTGTCCAAGAGAGTGATCGCCGGCCATCGCCACGGCCGGGTCGAAGGTTGCCCCGATCATGCCTGCTGGACCGAACACGCGGGTCTGCATGGCCTGCGCAAAGGGCTGACCCGATACGTTCTCAAGCAGCAAACCCGCGAGTGAATAGTTGCGATTGCTGTAATTCCACAGCTTGCCGGGCACGCTCCACAGCGGCGTCACTTGGGCGGGGTCGCTGAACCATTCGGACAAGCTTTGCGCGCACAGGTCCAGACCAAAGTCGGGAAGGCCGGAGGTGTGGTCGAGCAAGTGGCGCACGTGAACGGTGGAAGGGTTGGCGCCGGTCAGTTGGAAGCTGGGAACGTAGTTCGTCACCGGGGCATCGAGATCGATCTTGCCTTGCTCGCGCAAGGTCAGCACGGCACCGGCCACCAGCATCTTGGTTGCCGAACCGATGCCGAACAGTGTGTCCGCGTTCACGGGATCATCCTTGCCCAGCTGTTTGGTGCCGAAACCCATTTGGTGGGTGATGGTTCCGTTTTCGACGACCGCAACGGCCGCGCCTGGCACCTTCTGTCGCGCGATTTCGGCCTTGGCAAAGTCGGCCAGTCCCTGGAAGGTTGCGTCCGAATTGACGGGGCAGCCTGCGCTCGCCAGCAGCGCTAGCGAAAATGTGAATCCAAGCAACCTGTGGACAGATCTCGACTGTGACATGGGGAATCTCCCTTCTTACGTCGCGTTTAGAAGGAGCCGGACAGCACACACATCCCGCCGCTGGCGAGCGGCGCCAGGGTCAGATCGAGTGGCCGATGGCGCGGATCTTTCCGCCAAAGCTCGATGAACTTGTCGGTGGCACTGGTCGAAAACTGTTCCCGCAAGGTCAACGTGAGCAGGGAGCCTGCTACGGCCAGAAGGAAGCCGCGCTCAAGAATGCGGTAATCGGCCGATTGTTTGGTCAATTCATTCAGCACGACAGCTCCGCTGACCAGCCCGGTGACCACGTAGCCCGCGATCAGGCTGCGCGTGCGTTTGTGACGTTCTTCTTCCTGAATCTCTTGCAGACGCGTCTCGATCGCCGCAGCCACGCTTGCCTGGTCGGCATCGGGCCGAGACATTTCCGCGCGAAAACGCTCGTAGACGCGCTCCCGCTCCGACACGCGACCGAATCGATACAGGCCCATTCCGAGGCTGATGCCGGTGATGATAATACCCGACGAAAGAGAGCTGATCTTCTCGCCTCGGGTGAGGCCTTGTTCGCGCGCCGCCAACCCGAAGTAGGTTCCATACACTGCCGCTAGGCCGAAGTTGATGGTAGCCATGGATAAGCGCTGTTGGCGCTCGGCAGCCCCAAGTTGTTCGAGCAACAATCCCATGCGCTCGCTGTCTTCGCGCGAGATGCCGAAGACCGGTTCGGGCTCGTGCGCCTTCTCTTCGCGATAGGCGGCCAAGGCCCGCATACCGAAGGGTCGGACGAAGAGTCCGCGAAAGATCTCCTGGGCGCCACGCGAACCAGTTCTCGGCTCGTCGGGCGAAAGCTGCGCCAGAAACACCGGTTTGCCACCATCGTCGGGAAGCTTGAAGCGAGCTTCGACCGTGCCGGCCGCGCTGCCATCGACCGTCAGCCGTTCCACTTCCAGGTGCCCGGCCAGTGTGTCGGGAAGGTGCAAGTCGAGCACCTGACCAGCCTCTTTGTGGGCGTCCAGCCAGCGCAGGCCGTCGCGGTCGCGCACAGCCAGTCGCATGCTGGCGTTTTGGTCAACGGTCACGGTCAGCGCGTGCGTGTGTGCCAGGTCGAAGAGCGTACGCTCGTCGTCGCCGTTCGGTCCGCGCGCGAACACTTTGGGGCGGTAGAGCGGGTTCTTGATTTCGGCCGCAGCCGTGGCGACAAAACCGGCCAGCTCTTCGTAGCTCACGCGGCCGTCGTGGTTGGCGTCCGCGGCGCCCATCAGCCCCGAGCGCACGGCGTGGCTGAATACGCCGGACTGCAATTCGGACCACTCGAAGACCTCGGCCTCTGCGCTGGTCGACAAGAACACGCCCACGTTGGGCAACTGGCGCGCCAATTTCTCGGCAGCGTCGCGGGGCGTGGCGAAACGCCGACCACCCGGCTTGCGCGGATTGACCACGAAGAAGGAATTGCAACTATCGAGAATGACGTGGGACTCGTCGGCCCCGATCCGGCGCAAGAGCGCATCGAGATCGTCGGCAGTGAAGGCACTGTCAGCAAGTTCGAGAAAACCGCGTCCCTCGTCCACGTCTCCGTGGCCAGCAAACACGAAGTAGAAGCCAACGCGTTGGCCCAGTCGGTGAGCCTCGCTCGCCTGGTGCGCGAAACGCTCAACGGCGGCATCGACGTGGGCACGGGTGGGCGTGGCAACAGATTCTGCCAATTGGGGAAATAGCCTCGCCGTATCGGAATCAAATGCCGTCAGCAACGTGGTGTTGGCCTCGCCGGCAAGAGAAGCAAAGACTTCGTGGTACTTGGCGCCGTCATCATCGGCATACTGCAACGGCGGCCGGTCGAGCGCGGGGCCGCGATTGCTGGCCACCACCAGCACCAGCGTCGTAGATGGCGCAGGCGAAACGGCCGCCAGCGCTGTGCTGGCCAGCAAGCACGCGGGCAGCAGGATGATCGCTTTCACGGCTTTTCCTTATTCGGCGCGGCCGAAGCAGCAACCACTCGCAGGGGCAAGCTCTCGGTTCGGGCAGCGGGGAAACGTGCGCGCAGGTTGGCAGCGCTCCTTTCTGGCGCAGGCAGAGATTCAATGTGCGAGACGTGCAGCGGTTCGCGCGAGATGAAAGTGACGAGCTCCACGGGCCCGACTGGAAGATCGTCGAGCATCACCGAGTCGCGAAGAACCTTCTTCATCTGCAGCGGTTCCAGGCGAACCGCCGCGGGATCGGTTTTGGGATCCTCGAAGCCTGGATAGGCCCAGTGAATCTCGCCGCGCGCGTCGATGGCAAAGACAAGCAAGTAGGCCGCGGCCACGTCGACGTTGTGGTAACTGGCCACGATGGCCGTGGCTGGCGACAGCGCCGAGCCGGCCTCCAACTTGCGTGGCGAATGATCGATGGCCCAAACCTCGGCGCCCACTTTCTGCGTCCAGGGCACGCGGTGGCCGCGGGCGCTGAAAGTCCCCTCATGGGTTCCAGCTGCCGTCACGACGAGGAACGCCGCGGCCGCTGCCACTGCCAGAGCACCTCCAGCCAAGGTCCAGCCTCGCCAGCCGAAACGGCGCGCGGGGGATTTGGCATTTCCAAGCCGGCGCATGACCGTGGCCACCGCATCCGCGGACACCGGCACTGGCGCCGCGAGATCGCGTATCAGATGGCGCTGCTTTTCCAGCTCGTGCGCGCACCGCGAACAGTCGCTGGCGTGGGTGCGCAATTCGGCAGCTCGGTTCTCGGTGGCCTCCCCATCGATAAGGCTCAACCATTCCTGGTGGCTTGGGCAGGTGGTGTTCATGACGAAATACCTCCCGCGAGATCGTCGCGCAACCGCTGCATGGCCAGGCGCACGCGCGAACGGGTCGTCGACTCGGAACAACCAAGGATGCGGGCCACATCCGGGTAGTCGAGTCCCTGATCGAAGCGAAGCAGCACGGCCTCGCGCAGCTTGGTCGAAAGCCTGAGCAGCGCCGTCTGCAGTCTGCGTTGGTTCTCGCGTTCCAAAAGCGCGTCGAGCTGGTCGGGGGTACAAGCGGCGGGAAGCAGGCCGTCGAGCTCGGCATCCAGATCGCGACGGCGGCGGCGGTTGTCGTCGCGCAAGCGGTTGAGGCAGCGGTGCCGGGCCAGGGTGAACAGAAAGACCACGAACTTGCCTTGGGCCCGGTAGCGCTCGCGCCGTAACCAAACTTCCAGGAAGATTTCCTGCACCAGCTCCTCGGCGGTGGAAAGCTGGCCGACAAATTTGGCGCAGTACTGTGTAACCCTCGGCATGTAGCGGCTGACCAGCTCGGCAAAGGCGGCCTTCGTGCCGCCCGCTGCCAATGCCATGAGCTGCTCATCGTCCCCTTGGTTGAGCTCGGCGCCCAACGAAAGGCTGCGCAAGGGCACGATGTGAGGTCGCGTTTCGCTCATGGTTCATCTCAAGAACACCACGGAAGCGACGTTGTTGAGTAGAAAATGGAGGGATCGAACTGATCGCGAAAGTCCATGTTTGCCGAGAACAGCGAGCCTGCCAAATCGCATCATAGACTGCCGACCTTTCCTTGGCCAAGGGCAGCGTGGTATCCATTCATTAGGTTTGCGCCCATAGCTCAATTGGATAGAGCACCGGCCTTCTAAGCCGGGGGTTGCAGGTTCGATTCCTGCTGGGCGCGCAGCAAGCTACCGAGATTATTCGTGAATTCCGATCCCCTTCGAGGCTTTAGTCAGGGCAATCTCCCGGCTCCGCAAGCCGGGGGTTGGGGGTTCGAAAGGCGCCACGCTTGCTTCTGCAACCCGCTGATTCCGCGAGGAAATCTCGACTTTCTCGGAAGGCATGAGAAGCGCGATGCCGGGTCTCTGTACCACTATTGCACCAAACGGATCTCGTTTTTTGTTGAGACACGACATCGAATCCACCACTTGCCGAAACTTGCTCGGCCAAGTTCAACGGGTGTTTCATAGGCACGAACCCCAGGGCGCTACGCCAGTTCATCGTCGTCGATGTCTGTCTGCGCCCAATCTCGGCCAAGCACGAAGTCGTCGTCGATCTCGCCGAAGCCTAATGGTGCTTCGCCTTGGGCGTAGCCGAGTGAGCGGTAGCCGCGCAGGCGTTTGGCGAACATCCGGGTGAGCACAGGCACCTGGACATCGACATAGTCGTAGATGCGGACCTCGCGCTTGGCAGAATGCAATCGGTGAATTCGACCGGTGTACTGGATGAGAGTGCCCTTCCACGAGACCGGCATGGTCAGGAACAAAGTGTCGAGTCTAGCGTCGTCGAAGCCCTCGCCGATGTAGCGGCCGGTGGCGACGATGACACGTTCACCGGAAGCGGCTCGTCTGGAGAGACGTTCGACGGCGGCGCGATTCTCCTTGGCGACCATCCCGCCACGCATGACGATGACGTGACGGCTGATACTCCGGAGAAGATCGGCGAGCAGATCGAGGTGGTCCTTTCGTTCGGTGAGGACGAGCGGAACACGGCCGGCATCGAGAGCATGGGCAACATCACGAACGATCATTTCGTTGCGGGCTTGGTCGCGGCCCAACTCGCGGCAGATTTCTTGGATGCTGAGGTCTGGTTTCGAACCGGTGAACGCAGTTTCGCGCGGAATCAGCGTGTGCCCGAAGGGCCTCGCATCTGCCTCGGCCTTGGCATCGAATGCGAATGCCACGGGACCCAGTTGCATTTCGCAGATCGGGTGGTGCCCATCGCGCCTTCGAGGCGTAGCGGTCAGCCCGACCAGAAATCGAGCCTTTACCCTTTTGATTACGCGCTCGAACGAAAAAGCCGGCACATGGTGACACTCGTCAACGATGACTTGGCCGTAGCCTCCCAGGCGCTCTCCCGCGTCGTCGTCGCGAAACAGGCTCTGAATCATGGCCACGTCCAGTCGCCCATTTCCCTTCTTCTTTCCACCGGCGAGTTGGCCAATCTCGTTGATGGGGAGGCCCAGGAACATGGCGAGTTTGCTTACCCACTGATCCAGCAATGGCCGTCGGTGCACGAGGACGAGGGAATTCACCCTACGCTCGGCGATGAGGTAGGTTCCGATCACCGTCTTGCCGGCACCTGGTGGCGCGACGAGAACGCCAATGTCCTGGCCCAACACCGCATCAGCGGCCTCGCGTTGTCGAGCTGTCAGCTCGCCGCGGAATGAGAATGGCGCTGGCGATCCTGATTGCCGTCGATCCTCGAGGACCAGTCGGGAGTTGTTGGCGAGGAGCAGCGCCTCGACGTCGTCACGACACCCTCGCGGCAGCATTAGGTTTGTTGAGGACTCCTCGGCGCACGAGATCACGCGGGGCACGAGTGCCGTCGAGAGTCGGAAGCGCTGTCGCTTGTAGAATTCTGGATTCTGGAAGGCGGCTAGGCGCTTGAGGCGGCTTATCAGAGCCGAAGGAAGGCCGGCTTTCACGACAACTATCTGTTCGGCCAAGATGGCCGGGATTTCGGGTGGCAACGGGACTGTGATCGGTGGGGCTCCACCCCCGCCTTTGCGCGCTGGCGGTAGCAGATCCTCATCTTCGGACTCGGGCGCACGGACTCCGAGTACGCGACCGCTGCGAAAAGCTTCGTCGGCGATCTTCCGCACCTGGTCGGCGGCCAGCAGTGGCACCGACGCCAGGAACCGCCACTGTTCTTCCCTGCCGAAGGGCTCCAAATTGTCGTCCAGGAATAGGGAATTTCCCTTTTGGCGAGGTTGGTGCTGGAACGGCAAGGCGATCAGGTTTCCGAACCCGCCCCGCGGCAGGGTGTCCTGCGAAGGGAACAGCCGATCGTAGGACTGGAGGCTCAGTTCATGCCGCCCGGACATGGTTTCCGTCAGGAGAAAGGAAACCATTTGCCGCGCATGACAGGCCGGAGTCGGTTCGGCGAAAAACAACCAGGCGTGGGCTCCATTGCCGGAGCGCGAACGTTCGATGGCGACTGGGAGGCCCGCCTTCCTACATGTCTCAGCAAAAGCGGAGACATCGTCTTTCCATCCGGCATCGTCGAAGTCTGCCGCCACGAACCAGCAGGTATCACCGGGCAACAACGGGTACACGCCGATGGTGTGCTTTCCCGTCAGGTGACCGAGAATGATCTGATCATCCACAGGCAGGAAGGCCTGGTTCGGACATTCAGAGCACTTGGTCTTCGGCTTGCCACAAAGACCGCGGACCCACTCGTTCCCGCAGGCCGGCGAGTACCCCGACTTTCCCGACTTGGCATTTTCCCACCGTCGTGGAAAGACATCGGGACGACCACGAAAGCGATCCTTGAAGAGGCGGACTTTCTCAGCAGGCGTCCGCACTGAAGTGGCGGTAGGCGCTGGGCTTGCGTCACGATGCATCGGTACAGTCTCGGTCAGAGACTGGCGCAAGGCCTCAACCTTCACGCGTGCCTCGGCCCGGGCGCGGGTCAGGCGCTCAAGCTCTGCCTCGGCTTCGTCGATCGCCTTGGCGAAAAGATCCTGCTGGTCGTTCCTTCCCAAGCCGAGGGATCGTACACGGAGGCCGTTGCCCGCGGTACTTCCATGTGGAGAAGACTCGCACAAGTCAATCGTGCGTCCACGTTCCACAGCTCGGGCCGCCAGCCGTCCATCCGTTTGCTCGCATCAACGCCGCCAGCACGGCTTAGTTCACGTTTTCCCAGCCAAGCCGCACCGCCCCTTGATATAGGAGCCACTCCCATATACGATTGACTCCATGAAGGCGAAGACTCCTCACTGGCCACTAGACCACGTGAAGATGTTGGTAGCCAACGACAAGCTTTTTATCCAGCGAACTCGAGCCTTGGCATTTTTCGAAGATCGAGCAGCGGCAACGGTGGCCGTAAAGAAGGTGGTCTCCGAACTAACACAACGCTCCTTTCACGGGACCGAAGTTCAAACCTATGACACTTGCGATGTGTACGGAGTCCGGTGGGAAGAGGATGGATGGTACTTGAAAATCTGCGTTGACGAGACGATGCCCGAGGTAGCGGTTCTTTCATTTCATCCGCTCGAACGCCCACTACGGACGAACGGAGGAATGGTGAACCCAAAGCCCACGAAGTGACGACGAAGACGATGAGGATGTGACGTAGCAGCGAAGATGATGAAGACGATGAGGATGCTATGACGATGAAGGTAGCAAGACGATGCCACGAGTGTGGTACTGGCCGAGTTGTTCCGGTGGCCAAGCCTGGACGACAAGAGCGATATAGGACTTTGATGTTGGAGATCCCAGCGCACGTAGAGATTCCAACTTGCGACAACTGTGGTGCTGAATGGATGGACCCGGCCACGGCGCGCGCCATCGACGAAGCTCTCAAGAATGTCTTTCAGGCTTCGCTTCGGACCCGCCTGAACCAGGCTTTGAGCAAGATCCGACCTCGCGCATCCATGCGCCGCGTGGAGCATTTGGTTGGCCTTTCGGAGGGCTATCTTTCCAAGGTATCCAACTCTCGGAGCGATCCAAGCGCCGAGCTTGTGACCTACCTTGGTCTGATTGCGATGAACCCGGTCGAACGACTGCGCGATCTTGAAAAACTGCGGAAACAATCGCTGAAGAAGACGCCATCGACGAGTCGGAAGACCGCCCGCGCTACGAAGGGCGCATCGAACGATTGTCGACCATAGGATCCCAGTCGTTTCTGACGTAGTCCACGCTTCCGAATTCGAGCGTGATAGAAAATGGCCATGCCTGATCCTGGATTGGACACGACCACTTCAATGTCCGACGGCGAGGCGTTCGAAGCACTGAATCAACTCGCCGGACGGCGCACGCTTCCTATCCCCGCTGAGATACTGGTGGGGCACATCCTGGCGCTGCCGGGCCCTTGGGACTGGCCCGTACGCCGGGCGGCGTTCGAGGCTCTGCTGCGCCGGCTGGCCTCAGCTCGAAGTCAAGAGCTGGCGGTGATCGAGCGTCCCCGGCGCGAGCCTTTGGGGCGATACGCCTTAGGTAGTCCCCTGGCCGCAGGATTGCTTTCCTACGACGTTCGACTGCTCGCGCTTGATCCCATCGACGCCCGCTGCGACTGCGCGGACTTCCTACGCAGCTCGCTTGGGTTGTGCAAGCACGTGCTGGCGGTCGTGGATCACCTGGCGCGCAAACCCCGCGAATGGAAGAAGTCGATGGAGGCTGGGCGAGTTGCGCCGCCGGATCTGGCATGGGACGCCACGCGGGTTCCGGCCGGTCCCTTCGATCCGCTCTCGGCGCTTGTGCTCACTTCGCCTGCAAACGGACTTTCGAGCCTTTTCCACGCGGGGAAGAAAGGCCGGTTGCAACTCGCCGACCTGCACGCCGCCGATCCGAAGGCGCGGCTGCGTCTGGTGGACAAGCTGCAGAGGTACGTAAAGGGCACGAACGCCGATCCGGCTGCTCGCGCGGTGTTGGCCGACGAAAGAACGCGACTGGAAAGGGTCACCCGCCTGCACGTCGCCATGCCGCGCCTGCTGCGCGCCAGCAGCAAGAGCAAGCGGCTACTGTACTCGTACCAGAAGGAAGGAGTGGCGCGCTTCTTGGCCGAAGGCCGACTCGTTCTGGCGGACGACATGGGCCTGGGGAAGACCACCCAGGCCATCGTGGCATCGTCGGCTCTGCTGGAAACTGGGCTGGCCCAGCGCGGTCTTCTCATCGTTCCCGCGTCGCTGAAGCCGCAATGGGAGCGCGAGTGGCAAGCTGTCAGTCGTTCTCCTCTGCGCGTGATGGACGGCAACGCAGAAGAGCGCCGCGCACTCTACGCTTCCACTCGCCGCGGATTCCTAGTGACCAACTACGAACAGGTGGTGCGCGACTTCGACGCCATCGCGGCTTGGGCTCCGGATCTGGTGATTCTGGACGAAGCCCAGCGAATCAAGAACTGGTCCACGCGTACCGCACTGACCGTCAAGCGCCTGCGGCCCGCCTACCGGCTGGTGCTCACCGGAACCCCTATGGAGAACCGGTTGGACGAGCTGGCGTCCATCGTCGAATGGGTCGACGATCGGGCGCTCGAGCCCAAGTGGCGCCTGGCGCCGTGGCACAGCAGCTTTGCGGATGGCAAGCGCGAGGTGGTGGGCGCGCGCAACTTGGACACGCTGCGGGCGCGACTTGAAACAGTGCTGCTGCGCCGGGTACGAGCAGAGGTATTGACCCAGCTTCCGAAAAGGCAGGACACGGTCATTCCTGTGGACCTGACCGAGGAACAGCGCGAGGCCCATGATGGACTGAACCAGCCCATCGCCAAGCTGGCCGCTATCGCCGGACGCCGCGCGCTGAGCCCCGCCGAATTCCTGCGCCTGATGAGCCTGCTGGCCACACAAAGAGTCATCAGCAACGGGATGGCCCAGCTCAATTTCCAAGCCCTCTGGCCAGACATTCGCACGCACGTGCCCACGCCCAAGCTCATCGGATCGCTGGCCACGCCCAAGCTTATCGAATTGCGCGAGCTGATTGCTAGCCTCACGATCACGCAGAAGCGCAAGGTCGTGGTGTTCAGCCAGTGGCGGCGCATGCTGGAGCTCGCCGCTTGGTCGGTGTCCGATGTGCTGGCGGCCGAGGGACTACGTACGCTGTTCTTCACCGGCCAGGAAGGCATACGTCGGCGCACGCAAAACCTGGTCGACTTCCACGACGATCCCCAGGCTGCTGTGTTGTTTCTCAGCGACGCTGGTGGCGTAGGACTGAATCTGCAGAGGGCCGCCAATGCCTGCATCAACCTGGAGCTGCCGTGGAATCCTGCCGTGCTCGAGCAGCGGATCGGCCGCATTCACCGCTTGGGTCAGAAGCGCCCCATTGACGTGTACAACCTGGTCAGCCGAGCCTGTATCGAAGAACGCATTGCCGGCATTGTTTCAGACAAGCGCGCCCTGTTCCGAGGCCTCTTCGAGGGATCGAGCGACGAGGTCAAGTTCGAGCGCTCGTCTTCGCTGCTGCACGTGCTCGAACGCTTGGTCGTCCCCTCGGCCGCCAGCACGCCGCCGACCGAAGAGCCCGAGAGCTCGCTGGACGCGCCGGCCAACGAATCCACTACCAGCGAAGTGGAACAAATGGTCGACTCCGCGGAGCCGCCAAGGCCAGACGCACCCGAGCCCATCGCGGAGCGCCCGTTGGTGCCGTCCCTGCCCGCTGCTGGACCGGCACCTTTGCCAGTCGCGCGCCTCTTCGATGCTCTTCGCGTGGAGCGCGGGGCCGATGGCAGCCTGCGCATCGAAGCCCCACCGGAGGCCGCCAGCGCGCTCGCGTCTCTCTTCGACGGCATGGCGCGTCTGCTCTCTGCGGTCGGCTCCGCTCAGGCGAGTGGCGCGGAGGGACCGCGTGCAGCGATGCCGAGCTAGCTTCGTCCACACCCCAAGCAACTCGGTGGTCCACCGTCCTCCTGGCGCGAGAACTTGCTTCCTCGCCCGTCATCGCTGTCCCTTCTTTCTCTGGCGCAGAAGGAACGCAGTGAGGTCGGCTTCGGCCACTCGAATCGCGTTGTTCAAGCGCAGGTGCATCAACCCGCCGGACTCGCACAGGCTGTACACCGTCGCCGTACACACTCGCAGCCGTGCCGCAACCTCACGGGCGGTCAGGTAAGGGCCGATGGTTGCCGACCCACCGTTCCCGTCTCGCTCGGCTTGTACCACTATTGCACCATACGGCTGGCTATTCGGTGCATTTTTGGGCAACACGCGGCTAAAGTCACCATCCGCATCTCGTTGAATTTCCAAAGATTTACTAGCGTCGGATACGCCATGCGATGAATCGTCCAAATCTTCTAAGCCGGGGGTTGCAGGTTCGATTCCTGCTGGGCGCGCAGCAAGTACCCTTGGATTTCCGGAGGTGCGATCACCCAACCATCTTGCCAGCCTACGATCCGTCAACCTTCTGTGGCGTGCGGACGAGCCGCTCCACTTCGTACCCCTGCGCGCGTAGCCGCCCGAGAATTCCCTCGTAGACCATGCTGTCCAGGGTTGGCTTGCGGCCAAGGATCCACAGGTAGTCGCGGCTGGGGTGGCCAACCACGGCGTAGTCGTAGTTGGCGCCGAGATCGATGATCCAGTAGTCACCCCAGAAGGGCCTGAAGAAGCTCACCGTGAGCTTGGCGTTGGTCGATCGGTCAATCACGCGTGCGCGCCCCAGGGCCGATTCTTCCTTGCCGTCGAGCGATCCCTTGCGGCAACGGTTGAGCACGTCGATGTCGCCGTCGCCGCGAAGGGTGTAGGTGGCGGTGGTGCCGGTGCAGCCACGTTGAAAGCGCTGCGGGAAGCTGGCGATGTCGTACCAGGTTCCAAGGTACTGTTGCAGGTCCACGCGCGGTACCGTCCGAAGCTCGGGCAGGCCCAGACGGACCGTGGTGGTCTTTGCACAGCCAGCCAGGGCGAGCCAACCGATCAGCAAGGTCGCCGCGCTTCTCGCCATCCTCTTATCCTTCGCTCCCGGGTGGAATGCCAGTGTCGGATTGCTCTGACAGAAGCGTCTCCGAGCCGAAGTTGATCATGTGCCCCGAGCGCTTGGCCTTGGTTTCCAGGTAGAAACGGTTGTGCACATTGGGCGGCAGCACGTGGGGAATGCGTCCGGCCACCGTGATGCCGTAGCCCTTCAGCTGCTCCAGCTTGTTGGGATTGTTGGTCATCACGCGCACCGAGCGAACATCCAGCGACTTCAGCATGTGCGCGGCGATGGCGTAATCGCGCTCGTCATCACGGAAGCCGAGGGCGAGGTTCGCCTCGACGGTATCGAGGCCGGCGTCTTGCAGCGAGTAGGCGCGGATCTTGTTGAGCAGCCCGATGCCGCGGCCTTCCTGGCGCAGGTAGAGCACCAGCCCGTCGCCCAGTTCATTGATGCGCTTGAGCGAGGCTTCGAGCTGATCCCGGCAGTCGCAGCGGATCGAGCCGAGCGCATCCCCGGTGAGACATTCGGAGTGGACGCGCATGGGGATCTCCGAACGGCCGATCACATCGCCGCGAATGATGGCCACATGGTCCTTGGCGTCGCGGTTGTTCCAGAATGCGACAATGCGAAAGTCGCCAAAGCGTGTTGGCAGATCGGCGACGGCCACGGCACGGACGCACAGGCCGTGCTTTCCGATACCCGAACATTCGTGGGTCCCATCGCGGTCGACGATGTCCTGCAGTCGCTGTTTGATATCGTTCATGGCTGCACCCTATCTAGCAAGCGAAGCGCGAGCTGTCTTCCTGATTGCCACGCTGCTTGCACGCCCCCGCCCGGCGCAAACAACTCACCCGCCATGCCCACGCGCCGCCCACGCTCAAGGTCCAGCACAAGGGGCCGGGCCAGCTCGCAGTCCGGGCTCGTGCGCGCTTGCCGCCACAGGTGGGCTTGCCAAGTCGCCGGCTGAGCAACCCAGGGGCCGACAAGCTTCGCCGCGTCGGCCAGCAGTCTTGGTGCCCATTCGCTTTCGGGCGTCGCCAGGATCGCGCTCGACCACGACGGACGGGCCTGGAGCACGAGCGCCGTGTGTTTGGGATCGTTCCGTTTGGCCGAGTCGTGGGCCACGAGCAAGAGCGACTCGGAGATCTCTGGATACAGGATGTCCCAGCCTGGGATCGGCACGTCGCGGGGGTAGAGCGCCAGGACGGTGGCGCAAGGAAGGCTTGGCAGCATGCCGAGCAGGGCCCGCGCCGTTTCCCGGCTTGGCGAGCGTGGCAACGTGTCTAGCAGCGCATGGGATTGGGGGCCGGCCAGCGCAAGGACCACATCGCGTGCCGTGAAGGTCGTCGTCTCAGCCTGTTGCTTGGCCAGAACCGTGATGTCGTCGCCGTCGAAGTCAAACCCGGTGACGGTGGTTTGCAGAGCCACGTCCAGTCCCGCGGCAAGGTGCTTGGGAAAAGCGCTCACGCCGCTGGCGTGGGCCATGCGTTGCGTGCCCGGGATGAATGCGTTTGGCTGGCAAGGGGCGCCCGTGCCGCGTACGACGTTTGGCCAGCCGTCGTTCCAGCGGCCGGGATCCACGGGCTGGCCGTCGATCCGGCGGGTCGCGCACCGGCCGCCCACCCCGCGCGCGCGTTCGAGCAAGCGGACGGTCTTGCCAGCGTCTACCAGAACTTTTGCGCAGGAAAGCCCAGCGATTCCTGCCCCGACGATGAGCACATCTGAAGTCACGGGGCCAGCATGCCACTTGCCGGGTCGGTTGGGCAGGGGCCGTTGGCCTAAAGAGATCGCCCACGCAGGGTGATCAGCGTGCGCAAGACGTCGTCCAGGTCATCCCAGGTGGCGACGATCCGTGCGCCTTCGATGGGCGGCAAACTTGCCGCTCCTGAACCTCCCAACCACAAGACCGTGTTTCGCGGCAGCTGCGGCGCGAGCTGACGGATCTCGCTCGCCGCAGCCAAGAGATCGGATGACTGCAGGACGGACAGTCCGACGGCCGCGGCCTGATGCGCGTGCGCCGCTCGAACGATTTGATCCTTGGGGGTCGACACGCCAATGACCCTTGGGGAAGCGCCAACCGTGGCCAGATACAGCGCCACCATTTCCAGTCCAAGGCCGTGCGGCTCGTTGGGAAGCGTGGCCAACACCACCACCGGTCCAGCGGTGTTCTCCTGGAGCGAACCCAGGATTCCCAGTTGGGTCGACATGCACTGGCTTAGGAGGTGTTCCTGGTGGATTTCCAGCTCGCCGGCTCGCCATAGCTGGCCCACCTGAGACAGGAGCGGCTGGGCAACATGCACCAAGAAGCCGCGCGGTCCGTGCAGGATGGCCAGGTTGCGCAGGCCCGCTCGAACGCTGTTGACGTCATCTTGTTTAAGCGCGGCCAGGATCAATTCAAGCTCGGCTGGCGCGGCCAGTGGCACGGGCGAGGGAATGAGTGGCTCTTGTTGCTTGGCGAGCGATTCCATGGCCGCCAAGTCCTTGCCCACAACCTCGCGTGGGCGATGGCCGCGCGCCAGGGCTTGGCGGATCAGTCTCAGTCTATAGACGTCGGCATTGGTGTACTGCCTGGTGCCGCCGGATGACCGCTCGGGATGGGGAAAGCCATAGCGGCGCTCCCAGATCCGCAGGGTGTGCTCGTCAATTCCAGTCATCTGCGAAACAGCACCAATGCCAAAGCCGCCCGACTCAGGTTGTTTTTGCTGCTTCGGCTCCGTCGATGGGGGAACCGCCGCGCTGTCTCCGTCCGTGATCACTGGGCACATCTGTACTCATTATGATCATCTTTTGTCTAGTAACAACTGTTTTTGTCTAAATTTATTCTTGACAGTTGATAGACAAATGTTAGACATATACCCTGCCGCCATGGAGCGGCTTTGAACAAAACAAAGGACAAAGTCATGAAGATAAGAAAGTCACTCCTTGGAATTCTTGCCTCGATGCTCTCTTTGGCCGCTTGCGGCTCAAACGACGATGGCAAGCAACCCGTAGCCATGCAAAAGGACATTGTCGACACGGCGGTGGCGGCAGGCACCTTCAATACTCTGGCCGCGGCCCTGACGGCGGCGGACCTGGTGACAACGTTGAAAGGCGCGGGACCGTTCACGGTCTTTGCCCCGACCGACGCAGCGTTTGCCAAGTTGCCCGCTGGAACGGTTGACAACCTGCTCAAGCCCGAGAACAAGGCGACCCTTCAGTCCATCCTGACCTACCACGTGGTTGCCGGCAAAGTTCTGGCGGCTGATGTCGTGAAGTTGACCAAGGCCACCACGGTGCAGGGCAAGGATGTTGCCATCAGCGTGTCTGGCAGCACCGTGAAGGTGAACGATGCCACAGTGACCGCCACGGATGTGATGGCCTCGAACGGCGTCATCCACGTCATCGACACGGTTCTCATGCCGCCGTCGGCTGGGGCTGGCGGGACTGGCGGCGCTGGTGGCATGGGCGGAACTGCCGGCATGGGCGGCATGGGCGGAACTGCCGGAACCGCAGCCCTCAAAGACATCGTCGACACGGCGGTGGCGGCCGGCACCTTCAAAACCCTGGCCGCAGCACTGACGGCGGCGGATCTGGTGACGACGTTGAAAGGGGCGGGACCGTTCACGGTCTTTGCCCCGACCGACGCTGCCTTCGCCAAGTTGCCCGCTGGCACGGTGGACAACCTGCTCAAGCCCGAAAACAAGGTGACGCTCCAATCCATCCTGACCTACCACGTGGTTGCCGGGAAGGTTCTGGCCGCAGATGTTGTGAAGCTGACCAATGCCACCACGGTGCAGGGCAAGGACGTTGCCATCAGTGTCTCGGGCAGCACTGTCAAGGTGAACGACGCCACGGTGACCGCCGTGGACGTGATGGCCTCGAACGGCGTCATCCATGTCATCGACACGGTCCTGACCCCCAAGTAGCATCTTATCAATGTGGCGTATTCAACGAACCATTGGGTGATGCGGGGCAACCGCGGAATACCCTCGGAACACGGCGGGCGCAAGCATCAGCTCGCCGTGTTTCGATCTATGACTGGCCTGTTATGAGTGACCTGGTCTTCCCGTTGGGTGGGCCGAAGCGTGCGGGACAGCAGCGGCGATAGAAGGGCGATAGAAGAAGAATGGCGACCATGGCGGCTAGACGCGTTCTGGTGACTGGGGCGACTGGCTTTGTCGGAAGAGCACTTGTGCCGGCCCTGCGTTCGGCTGGCTACGACGTGGTGGCGGCAAGTCGCCGGCAAGTGAAACCGGCG
>Ga0302322_100000748_pt1 | contig 25369 bp, 40 predicted proteins | sample Fen_T0_2_FD_203757 | JGI IMG/M metagenome (GOLD analysis project Ga0302322, IMG submission 203757) | Peat permafrost microbial communities from Stordalen Mire near Abisko, Sweden - Fen_T0_2 | ecosystem: Environmental > Terrestrial > Soil > Wetlands > Permafrost | place: Sweden: Abisko...
GCGGCGTGATGGATACGTCGGCGTTTCCGTTTGCGACCGTGATGGGTGTCCCGTTGACCTGGCCCCACTACACAGTTGACATACCAGACAGACCTGGTATAGTTCTCCTTGTTGGGAGCACCATGCCCCAACAACACCACCCCAGCCGCTGTTCAGAATCTGAACGGCACGTCAGGAAGGCACCAGCCATGACCACAACCGCGATCGAGACCGACCGCACCCCGCAGGTAGGGGAGCGACTCCGCATCACCGGCCACCAGCCCTCCGGGGCGACGGCACTCACCACCGGCAACACCGTCCAGGTGTGGGACGTCGGCACCAGCATCATCCGCGTCTACAAGGTCAACGACGACGACACCATCGAGGGCATGTCGTGGTCGCTGCCCATCCAGCAGCCCGGCGCAGGCTGGGAGTACCTCGTCCACCCGCTCGAGGTCGGGTCACGGGTCCGCTACACGGGGACCACGACACCTGGCATGTCGGGCATGACCGGGACGGTCACGTCCATCGACCTCTACCGCTCGGACGCCCAGGTCCAGTGGGACACGGACATCCCCGGTTCAGTGCGTGGCGTGTTCCCGTCGAACCTGACGGTGATCACGGGCGAGTTCGTCCCGGTCGAGTCGGCTGAGGTGACAGCCCTGCGTGAGACAGTCGCGGCGAAGGACGCCGAGATCGCCCGCCTCACGGGTGCCTACGAACGGCAGACCCAGGTGGTCATGTCGATGCACCAGGACGTGTCGAAGGCGTCTGAGATGCTCATCGAACTGGCCGAGAACAAGGGCTACTGCTCCGACTACGACCGGGGGATGCGGGACATCAACTCGGAGATGCAGTACATCGAGTTCGCTGCCCGTGAGCGTGAGTACCGGGCAACGTGGACGGAGACGTACTACGTCACGGTCACCCGGACGGAGAACTTCACCGCCCCAGCGGGTGACCTGGACGCGATCCAGGAGGTCGCGGACCACACCGCGGACCACGCGGCGGGCAACCTCGAGGAGTACGACCTGATCGACCTGCTCCGCTCCAACGGGTCGCACGAGTACTCGGACGGGCAGGACGTCGAAGTCGAGTTCGAGGAGATCTGACCGGTCCCGGTCGAGCAGGGGTGCGGCTGCCCAACGCACACAGCACGTTCAGAATCTGAATCGGAAGGAAGGCACCACCATGACGTACACGGACACCGCCGCCGTTCAGGCGGTCAGCGACTACATGATGGGTTCGATCGGCACCGTCTCATGGCCGGGCGCTGGTAGGCCGGTCGACTGGTACGACCCCGCGAGGGAGCAGTGGTTTGCTGTGGGCAACGCGGCAGTCCTCGAGCAGCGGGCCTCGATCGAGGCGGGCAACACCACGGCGGGTGCCGTGTGGTGCGCCGCCGCCAGGGCGACCGGGGCGTTCGACTACACGGGCAACACGGAGGTGTTCCTCCACGAGTGGTTCGTTCAGCACCGCGACCGCATCGTCACCATCGTCGAGAACGCTGGACAGGGGACGGAGCAGGCTAACGCGGTGTTCGTCCACGACGGCGTCGAGTACGTCCGCAAGGACGTCATCGACTCGGACATGCGTGTGCTGAAGGAGAAGTTCTCCGAGGCGGCGCAGCGGGAGAACCTGTGCGGCGTGTACGACCGCGTCCAGGGCGAGGTCGACTCGGTCACGTCGTACGTGAAGGTCGGCACCCGGCCCCGCCGGTGGCACGTGACGGTCCAGGAGACGTACACGGTGAACCGTGTCCGCAACGTGACGGCGTCGGGTCGTGAGGACGCCGAGCGTCAGGTGCTCGAGGCGCTCGGGTCGGTTCCGCTGCTCGACAGGGACGTCTCCGGTACGGGTGACTACTCGACCGGTCATGTCTCCAGTGAGCGTGTGGTGACGGAAGCGATCTCCTGAAGACTCCCCCGCCCGGTCTGGTTGGTGCCTTCGCCGGGCGGGGGGCACCACTTCGGCACCATCCACCTCCAACGGAAGGAACCACCATGCCCGACAAGTACCGGCTCGCTCAGTCCGAGATCGACATGCTGCTCGAGGGGCTGTCCGCTGCCGCTCGGGAGTACGCCCGCATGGCCCACGACGCCGACCGGCTCGGCTTCGGTGAGGTCGCTGACCGTCTGCGTGAGCAGGCTGTCCGGTTCGAGGGGCTGCTCATCAACGCGATGGGTGTCGACATCGACCGGATCACCGTCCGCTTCTCGTAGACACGCAGGAGGGCAGGGTGCTTGACATAAGCGCCCTGCCCTACCCGCGTGATACGATGAGACACACGTTCAGAATCTGAACGCAACGGACGGAAGGAGAACGACATGATCAAGCGCGTAGACTCGCTGCCCGAACGGACACGCGGGTCACGGGGCGTCGACTGGAAGCAGACCTGCCTCGACGTCGAAGCCGAAGGCGGAGCCTGGTGCGAGATCGGCGACTTCCACTCGTCGACCGCATCCCACATCCGCATCGGTCGCTACCCCAGCGTCGACCCCACCCGGTTCGAGGTGACCACCCAGAAGTCCACCGAGAACCCGAACAAGTCGACGCTCTACATGCGTCTCCGGGTGTGAAAACCCCGAAGACCAGCGGTCGGACACGGGTGGAAGCCGTGCGCCGCTACATCACCAGCCGGGGCATCGTCGGTGCCTCCTCGACAGGGTCGAGGGTCTTCGCCATCCCAGGCGTGCGACTCATCGTCACCTCTCAGACAGCCATGGCACGCGGCCAGACGATCTGGGCTCGGTTCCTCGACTACAACGACGAGATGCCGACCGTCCTGGTCAGGGCCGTGGCGATGCCCCGGACACCGCCACCAACGATCGAGGACTGCCAGGTCCTGATCAGGCTCGAGGACTACATGGACCTGGTCATGTACCGCTATGAGAAGGAGAGGGGAGCATGAATCCGCTTCCGTACATCACGATGACAGGTGGTCTCATCGACCTGCCTGAACTTCGGTTCACCCCGAGTGGTAAGGCGGTCGTCAACTTCCGTCTCGCCAACAAGAAGCGCGTGAAGGACTCCAACGGTCAATGGACCGATGGGGACCCGATCTACCTGACCGTGTCGGCGTGGGAGAAGTTGGCTGAGAACGTGGCCGAGACTCTCACCCGCAAGGGTCAGCGCGTGTCGGTCACCGGCTACCTCGCCCAGCAGTGGTGGGAGAAGGACGGCGTCAAGCAGTCCAAGTACGTGATCGAGGCGGAGAACATCGCCGTCGACCTGCTGTTCTCCACGTACGACGAGAAGCAGTCGGCAGCGAAGACAGCCACGGGTGGGGAAGACCCGTGGGCGGGGACCCCGCAGTCCGACGAGCCGCCGTTCTAGGCGCAGTCGCGACGGCGCGATGGATACGTCGGCGGCAACCCGTCCGTCGGCGAACAACGATGAAAGAGAGATGGCATGGCTGACACGACCACTGAGGTTGCGAAGAACGACGACTCGTCTCGCAGGTACGCGGCTGCGGTGAAGGCGCTGAAGGCGGCGCACAACGACGAGTTCCTCGCTCTGCTCGAGGCCGAGTACGAGAAGGATGGCGCGGTGTACAAGCGTCGCCTGACTCCCGAGGAGCGGGCGGCGCGTGACGTCGAGGAGAAGAAGGCGAAGGCGGCTGCGAAGATCGCTGCGCTTCAGGCGGAGTTCCCGGATCTGGCGACGGTAGGTGTCCCGGTGGGCACCCCTGAGCCGGTGGCTGAGGCTCCGGTCGCATGATCGCTGGTGGGGCGGTGTGGTGGGGAAGCCTGCCGCCCCACCAGTTCAGAATCTGAATGTCGACTTAGCGATTCAGATTGTCGACTTATCTCCTGAATCGTTTTGTCGACAAATCTGGGTTTCCCTTGTGGTGCAAGGGTTCTCGAGTGTGTGGACACAGGTCCCGCTCGGGTGGAAGATGGCATACCTCACCCACCGGCCAGGGTGGTGAGGCGTGACGACAGAGACGAGGAGGTCTACCGATGTCGCAGGATGACGATACACCGCGCTGGGCGGCGGGGTTCAAGGATGCGGTCAAGGGTCTGATGGGTGCCCCCGATACGTGGGGTCCGACTTACACGGATGAGGCTGCGTTCGCTCAGGCGATCCGCCGCGCCTACCAGGCTGGGCGTCTGGACGGTGTCGCTGAGGCGCTGAAGGTGACCTTCCCGACGGGTGAGTCGGTCGAGGAGCGCTTCGAGACGGTCGAGGAGGCGTGGGAGCGGCTGGGGCTGTTCGAGCCGCCTGAGAGGCTCCCTGAGCCGTGGGTGGTGACGTTGGAGCCGTTGGACGGGGACCACTACGTCTGGTGTGTCCGTTCTGTCCGTTCTGTCCTGGGTTTGTCGCTGGCAGACGCCGAAGACTACGTGAAGGAGTTGCTCGATGACTGACCGTTACGACTCGCTGTACACGCTCGCGCTCGAGGAGGGCATGACAGCCGAGGAGGCAGACGCTTGGGCTTCCTCTCGCGCGCGCGCGCGTAGGGACCCTGGAGGGAGTGGAGGGATGGAGGGAGAGGAACCCTCCAACCCTCCCTTCCCTCCACAGGGTCTAAGAGCGCTGGCGGAGGCCGCGAACGCACGCCCGACACCCACCTTCGTCGTCGACGGTCTTCTCCCCACGGGCCTGAGCGTCCTCGCGGGAGCGAGCAAGATCGGCAAGTCGTTCATGGCCCTCGACATCGCGTTCGGGGTCGCTGCGGCCTCACCTGTCCTGGGCCAGATGATCACCGAGCCGGGTGACGTCCTGTACCTGGCGCTCGAGGACACATCGACTCGTCTCGATCGTCGCCTGTCCGACCTCGAGCCAACACGGGATGCGTGGCCGTGGGACCGGTTGACGATCTACTCGCAGGACATGGTCCGTGGTGTCGCTCCGGGGATGATCGCTCAGACGTGGGCCGAGTCGGTCGACAGTCCGAGGTTGCTGATCATCGACACGATCACCCGCTTCGGTGGGCTCGGTGAACGGTCGGGTTACCAGGCGGAGGTGCAGTGGATGTCGAAGTTCCATGACTTCGCGGCGAAGCACCAGATCGCCCTGCTCGGGTTGACGCACACGAACCAGATGAAGATGGAGGAGGGCGACGACTGGTTCAACAAGATCAGCGGGACGACGGGGATCATCGGCACGGCGGACAACGTGATGCTCCTCGACGTGAAGCGTGGCGAGAACGAGGGGATGCTCCGCATCGAGGGCCGTGACATGGATCCGACCGAGCACGCGATCCGCAAGGTGGGTCCGTGGTGGCAGCAGACGTCGCAGATCCGTGGACGTCGTGGTGACACGTCGGTCGACATGGGTGACTTTGTGATCCAGATGGGGGAGACGACGACTGCTGCCGTGGCGGAGCACTTCGGGATCACGAGCGACAAGGCGTCTCAGTACTTGGGTCGGCTGAAGAAGGCAGGGGTGATTGGGTCGGTTCGTCGTGGCGTGTGGACTGGCACGCCCTAGACATAAGCCCAGGATGTGGTAGACTTTACACAATGGTAGAGGTATGAGACAAGCCAGAAGGTAGATGCACGTTCAGAATCTGAACCCAGCGAAAGGAAGCACCATGGACCTCACCGAACGCAGTGCCCTCCACGACCAGATCATGAGACGGATCTTCGCCCTCCCCGTCTGCCCCGACGGCTACAACGGCGTCGCCTGCCCACGCTGCATCGCCACCGCGTGGACCGACCACGCCGAGGAGATCATCGACGCAGCCCGGCTCGCCCGATGAGCGACGAAGAAGAACTCGTCGACGACTTCGACATGCCCTACCTCCGAACCTGGGTGACACCCCCGGACGGCTGGTACTGGGTCGGCACCCACGTCGACATCCCCGTCGACCTCGAGTTCTCCATCGCCGTCGGCGAGGACGGACTCCCCCTGTTCGAGCGACCCATCTGGACGGAGGGCACCGATGATTCCGATGGCTGACTGCGGCCACGAACGACTCGACTACCTGTACGCCAACGTCTGGTGGTGCCGTTCCTGCGACGGTGAGATCCAACTCGAGGCCTCCGACTTCGGTGGCCCCGACACACTCGAGGAAGCGAGGGGTGACAAGTGACTGCCGTCGGAGACGTCGTCCGCTGGGGCGACGACTGGGCCAACGAGTACCAGGTGTGGTCGCTGCACCCGAAGCGCGGCTACGTATGGATCATCCGCGTCTACGACGCGATCACCAGGGGCCACCCCATCGAGGCTAGGGCAGCGAACCTGACCATCGTCCGCAAGGGGACCGCCGTGTCAGCGTACGAACCTCAATCACACGCTCGGACCACCGACCCGTCAACGTCGAAGCAGGCAGCGGCACGGGTAACCACGGCGAACGCGATGAAGGGCGTCATCCTTCGTGCCTTCCAGGACTACCCGAAAGGACTCACCACCGACCAGGTGCTGTCGATGACCGGGCTCGAGAACGGCGGATGGAAACGCGTCAGCGACCTTCTCCGTGACGGGCTCCTCGTTGACACTGGCATGACCCGACCGGGCCGTTCAGGGCGGCAGCAACGCGTCCTGAAGGTTCAGAATCTGAACGAGGAGGCATCATGAAAGGCAGCGGACCGAAGGACACCCTGAAAACCATCGGTGGTGCCCTCATCATGTTCATCGTGTTCGTCGGAATCACCTGGCTCTACTCCGGGTTCAACGTGCCCTGGCCCTGGAACTGGGGCCACCAGCAGCCCACCCAGTCGACGCCGTCACCTCACGCCCAGCCGCTGGAGGTGACGGCATCCGTTCCCGTCGTCCTCGTCGCACACCACTCGACGCGGCTAGACCGGACACGTCGCTGCATCTCCTGGCGGGAGTCGCACAACAACCCCCGCTCACGGCGACGCGACGGCGGGACAGCGTCCGGCCTGTACGGGTACATCGACTCGACGTGGCATCACTACCGGGGCTACCGGCACGCCTGGCAGGCACCCCGATGGGTGCAGAACGAACGCTTCTACAAGTCGTGGGCGTACTGGCTGAAGCACTACCACGGTCGTCGTTCGATGAACCCGTGGAACTATCCACGCCACCAATGCTTCTGAGGGAGGGGCCGTGAAGACGTACGGGGAAGTGACCGTCACCGAGGACACCCGCACCCGGACAGTGTCTCTGACGTGGGAACCCAGGGACGCCGACCACACCCTCATCTCGAGGGAGGTGCTCGAGGCGCTCGTGGGTGAAGCGAACCGGGCACGAATCATCGACTACGTGAGGAGCGACCAGTGAACGACGTGACGATTCCGGCAGACTTGGCGAAGGCCTACGCCGTGTGGCTGCGAAGGATCGCAGTCGACGGACAGGACGACCATCGCACGCTCGCCGACCTGCTCGACCCGAAGCCGCCGACACTGCGCGAGCAGGTGGCCGTGGCGATGGACTACTGCTGGGAGAACACCGGCGCGACGCGACAGCAGGATGCCGACTCGGTGCTGGCCGTGGTCGCGGACTGGCTTGCAGCGCAGCCGGTCGTCCCCAACTGCGGGAGTTCTGTCGATGGCGACGGCTGTTTCGTCAAGGACCAGCGCGCCGCTGACGTGCGCCTCCTGCGGGGTGAGTCGTGAGCACCGACCCCGCCGTGCAGGCGGCAGCCGAGGCGATTTACCAGCGGTCGGTCCGCTTCGGTGAATGCCTCATCTTCACGGGCACGCCGAGCCACGCCTACGGGCAGATCCGTGTCGGTGGCCGGATGCAGCGCGCTCACCGCGTGACGTGGAGCGCGGCCAACGGACCCATTCCCATCGGGTACGAGGTCGACCACCTGTGCTACACGCCGCGCTGCGTCAACCCCGAACACCTCGAAGCGGTCACACCCGAGGTGAACCGTGAGCGCATCAGGTTCCATCCAGAGTCCCGCGTGACCCATTGCCCCAAGGGGCACGCGCTCACGGGGGAGCGCAACAACCGAGGTGGGCGCATCTGCCGCGAGTGCCTGCGCGACCAGTCCCGTGAGTGGTGGCGCTCCAACAAGAGGAAGCGGGTGGCGTCATGACGTGCCCTACGTGTGGAGAGCCACCTCGTCCGTTCATCGAGGCCGAGGTGCGCGCCCGTCCCGACTACTACGACGCGGCCTACGTCGAAGCGCTTCTCGCTCGCCGCACAAAGGAGGTGCGCGGGCGCATCGCCGCCGAGATTGAGGAGTACGCGGCCCCGATCCGCAAGCAGTATGAGGCCTGGGTGTACACCTACGGGTCGGCGGTCGAGCCAGGATCGCGCGACCCCGAGTTGGGGGGCGCGCTCGGTGCCCTGTTCCATGCCGCCCGGATCGCTCGGGGGGAGTCGTGAAGTGGTGGAAGCAGGAACCCGAACCCCGCAGAGTTCCTGACTGGGCGTGGCAGGAAGCAGAAGGCATCCTGAGCGAGCGGCAGCGTCAATGGCTGCGCGACCAAGTCGTTGAGATCCGTGACCCGAAGACGGGTGACCTGTATGTGATCCGTCCACGGTCCGTGACCGGATCACACATCATCCTGCGAAGGACGGAGGGACCGTGAGTACCGAGTCGTACCGGGAGCGTGCCGAGCAACTCGTCGATGAGGCCCGCGCCCTGCTGGATGAGGTCATCATCATGCGGACCGATGTGCATGAGATGGCCGACGAGATCGAACGTCTGACTGCTGCTCTGGCGGTTGAGACTGAGGCGAAGAAACGCGCCCACGAGATGATCCGGTGGCTCGACCGATGAATCTCGATCAGTACGCGTTCTGCCTCGACTGCGACCAGACATGGGAGGGTAGAGATTCAGATTCTGAAGCCGCGAAGCACCACTCCAAGGCGAAGCACTCGACGATCTCGGGTGCCGTACCGGAAGGGGCAGAGCGTGTCGCGTCTACCCGTGCCGAAGTCGGTCGTCCTCTCCGTCTACGACCGGAGTGACGGCCGCTGCGAACTGGACGGCCTGAAAGTCACCGGGGGACACCTCCACCACCGGCAGGCTCGAGGGATGGGGTCGTCCACAGCCGATCCACACGCTGTGGACAACCTGCTCCTGCTCCATCCGACCTGTCACCTGGTCCGAATCGAACGGCACCGGGCTGAGGCGTACGCGATGGGTTGGCTCGTCCGGCACGGGTTCGCGCCCGCTGACGTTCCGGTGTTCACGTACCGGGGGTGGGTGCGCCTGTCGGATTCCTACCTTCCCTGTACCGAGGAGGAAGCCGAACGGCTGAGGACAGACGGGGCCGACCGAGCGTAGGCAGGTTGTGTCGGTCCCGGTACGCGTTGATCCAACGCACCACGGAGTGCCTGTGGACGCCCACATCGTCCGCAATGTCAGTGGTGGACTCACCGGCCTCCAGGCGGGCGTTCACTGCCTCCTGGAAGCCATCCGTGGCGTTGTCGGTGGCGGCTGCTAGGAAGGTCGTGAACAGGTCCATGCGGCGGGCCGGGTCAGGTTCGGCACGGACCATGTCGGCCAGGTCGCGGAGGGCGGTCTCGACGTCGTGATCGTTGAACGACACCAGTAACTCCTGTAAGATGTACAGCACACTACGAGAGAGGAAGTACCATGCCCGACACAGGCTACCTGACCGAGAAGCAGGTCGACCAACTGCTCGCCCCCATCAACCCCGCCAGGGTCGAAGACCTCCGCGGAATGTCCTACCTCGCCCAGCACGACGTCCGCGCCCACCTCACCCGCATCTTCGGCTTCGGCCGCTGGTCCTCACGCGTCATCTCGAGCGACTTCATCTTCGAGGAGCAGGACACCAACAAGCGCTGGAAGACCGCGTACCGGGTCACCGTCGAACTGTCCATCCACGCCCCCGACGGCACCCTCCTCGCCGTCTACCAGGACTGCCACGTGTCCGGGAACGCCCCCCAGCCCGACCGGGCCGAAGCCCACGCCCTCGCCCTCACCTCAGCCGTGTCCACCGGCCTGAAGCGCTGCGCCACCAACCTCGGCGACCAGTTCGGCCTCTCCCTCTACGAGAAGGGCCAGAAGACCGCCATCGTCAAGGGACTCGTTGACCGGCCCGCGTTCTTCGGTTCAGATTCTGAACCGGTGGCGCAGCCGGAACGGGCTGTGAACGAGATCTCGGACGACGACCACGCCGTCTACCAGTTCGTCAACAACCTCGACGACATCAAGAGCGCCGACCTGCCTGGTGGGGAGCGCATCCTGCGTGTCGCCGGGCTGAAGGCGGGCATCCACAAGGATCTTCTCGACCGTATCGTCCAGACCGATGACGGACCCGTCACCCTCGGTGTGCTCGCTGACCGTGTGGCTGGTGGACGGTGAACGCCCCCACGCCGACCGAGATCGGCATCATCATCGGGACCGCGCTGAAGGCAAAGTCCGACAGCACTCCCCGCACCCTCCAGTCCGCAGCCGGACTGATCGGACCGTCCGACCTCGGGTTCTGCCGCAACAAGGCAGCCCTCATGGGCAAGGGCGTCCCCCAGTCCGACTCCAAGTCGGCGTGGGCAGCGAACGTGGGCACCGCAGTCCACGTCTGGGTCGGTGAAGCACTCCGCGATGCCTTCCCCGGCTGGATCGTCGACGACCGACGGCTCACCGCCACCTTCCCCTCCGGGGCCGAGGTCGCCGGGACCCCCGACATCGTCGCTGTGCCGTGGAACGCTGTCCTCGACGTCAAGACGGTCGACGGGTTCGAGAAGATCAAGCGGTACGGGACCACCCTGAACCACAAGTACCAGCGCCACACGTACGCCCTCGGTGCCATCCAGGCCGGACTCCTCGACGACACCCAGACCGTGTGGGTCGGCAACGTGTACCTCGACCGCTCCGGTCAGGAACCCGACCCGTACGTCCTCCTCGAGGAGTTCGACCACGCCCTCACCGACGAGATCGACACGTGGATCACCGACGTCATCTACGCCATCGCCCATGGCGAAGACGCCTCCCGCGACATCGCCGCCCCAGTGTGCGAGCGGATCTGCGAGTTCTACACGGTGTGCCGTGGCAGCCTCCCCGACCAGGAAGGCGGCTTCATCACCGACGAGAACGTCAAGCAGGCCATCGGCCTGTACGTGGCAGGACGTGACCTCAAGTCGCAGGCGAAGAAGATGAAGGACCAGGCGAAGGTCGACCTCGTCGGCGTGTCCGGCTCGGACGGGGACTGGCAGGTCCGGTGGACGAAGACGAACGGCGCGGACGTCCCCGGCTACTACCGTGAACCGTCGGAACGTCTCGACATCAGGAAGGTACGGAAGTGAGCCAGTGTTTCGCGTACAACCAGAATCGGCAGCGCTGCGATGGTAACGCCGGACACGACGACGAGCACTTCATCTCGTTCACCTGGGGCGACGATGAATGCTTCGACCCTTCAGCCCCCGTGGTTCACACCATCGGGACCCCGCTGACGACATCGATCACAGCAGGAGGAACCGGCATGATCCTCATGAACAGCGACGAGGTTCTCGGTCAGGATCCCCTGCCGCTCGAGACCGACGACCCGCCCTGCTTCGTGTGTGCCTGCCCGAAGGGGGCGCACGACAATGGCCCGTGCGTCGCGCACGACTGCAAGTCGTACATCCCCTGAGTACCATCCAGTCGTGACAGGGCACGCCTGATCGGACCTTTCACCCGGTGAACGACGACCTGCTACGACGGTGCTTCCACGATGATCGAGCCAAGGTGCATGGTTTCCTGGCTCCCGTCCAAGGCCGTTCGGCTCCTGTCGCAAAGGAGACCCCCGTTCAGAATCTGAACGGGGGTCTCTGCGCGTCCTATCGTCGGGACTTTACGCGCACGCTGGCGGATGGTCTGCGGTGGTCGAGTACCGCCCCGACGCCCAGTTCTACTTGGCTACCCAGCCGGTGGATGCACCGTTGCCGGATTCCTTCACGTACAGGGTCGTTGCTGCGCCACCGTCGAGGCGCATGTAGATCGAGCCGATGTTCGCCACCACGACACCCAGCGGCGTACCCAGGCCGGACAGCAGACCACTGGTCTGACGGGTCAGCGGTACACCCACAGCACCCGTCCACGCGGTCGCACCGTTCGACGTGAGTCGCACGTACCCGCCACCGGAACCGTCGATGACTAGCGACGTCGAACCACCGTTGATGGTGTCCGCACCGGCACGGGCGACGCTTATCGTGTTCGTCGCCGACGCCGTCCCCGACTCGTCCTTCACCATGACGACGGTGCCATTCGCGACCGAGTTCGCTGCCGGGAGGGTGACAATGCGGGCTGCAGTGAGAGTGCCGATCTGACCCGTGTACGTGGTGCCCGCAGGCATCGTGTACGGGGCGTCCGAGAACGTCGTGCCGGGGTACATCGGACTCCTACGGGTTCGGGGTGCGGGCCGTCGAAGCAGCAGACGCGGCGCTGGTGCCCTTCGCGTTCACAGCGGTCACGGCCCACGTGTACGACGTCGCCGTCACGTACGCCGCGTTCACCGTGATCGGCGACACCGTTCCGGTTCCGGTGAACCCGCCAGGGGTGGACGTCGCCACGTAGTAGTCGATGTTCGCCCCACCGTTCGAGCCGGGTGCCGTGAACGCGACGGTCACGTTCTTCGTGTCCACGATCGCGGACGCACCGATCGTAGGAGCGCCCGGCACAGCCAGGGCAGTACCCAGATCACAGATGCGATACGCCTCGCTGTACGCGAGGCCCAACTTCTTCGCGACGGCTGTGACCTCGACGTCGATGTTGGGTGCGATCTCCAGGACGATGTCCTTGCCGAATGCATTGGCAAGGCTCGTGTTCGTGTCAGCCATTGGGGTCCTCCTCGCTGGTATGACCCATCATGCCAGTCAGATCCTCGAAACGGGGAGGCTCCAGACCGGCGAGTCTGAACGCCTCCTCCGTGGCCCTCATGTTCTGCGATGTCACCGCGAGGATCGACTCCCGCATCCGGTCACCCTCCGACATGCGAGCACCGAGGGTGTCGACCTTCCGTTCGATGCGGAACTGGGTGTCCTTCATCGTGGCCCCGCCGTTGCGCTGGAACTCGCCGTCGATGTTGTTCAGACGCTCCATCACACCCGGTTCAGCGGCATGTCCGGTTCGGGCCGGGACACCATCCCAGTCCTCACGGAACTTGTCCGACCAGTCGAGAAACTCGCTGACCCGTCTGATAAGGGGGCGCAGGAGGACTCCGAAGAACGTGAGGATGGCCGTCACCCCAGCGAGAATGGAGACGGTGTCATCCCAGCCGAACCCGTCAGACAGGCCCACTGTCGCCAGCATCCTTCCGACATCGGACACTCGTGCTGTCCCTTCCAGGGTGCCCGTCGCGGACGGATGGTGGCTAGGTGGTTGGGTGTTTCTTGGACGAGCGTTCGGTAACCGGCTACTTCCAGCCGGGGATGTCCGACGGGTAGCACCAGCCACCCCAGCGCAGGCCAGTCCAACGCTGCGTGACGTACAGGCGCTTCACCAGTCCGATACGTCCCGTATTGGGAAGGTCGGATGTCCACACACGGTCACGACTGACCGTGGTGACGACATGCCCGTACTGGCCTCCGATGTAGAAGCCGACCGCGAGCGGCGGCGGCTTCGTCGACCGCAGTTTCCCGGCCTTCTGCACGGCGACCATGCAGTCATGCGCCGATGCATACCCAGCGGGAACGCCACGCCACGCACGACCGACGACACCCATGCAGTGGCCCTGGATCGACGTCGAGTTCGGCGGTGGGGTGGAAGTGGCCTGCGACTTGACGAGTCCCGCGTACCAGTTCTGGACGAGACGGTAGTTCTTGATCATCCGTCCTGCCCCCCGGTCGCGGTAGGCGGAGGCGGAAGCAGGTCAGGGTGCGTGGAAGCGTCCTCAGGAGCAACCAGGGGCGCATCAGGGTGGACGAGAGCGTCAGGACCGTCCTGGATCGCTCCGACACCGTACTGGCGGGTGATCGGAGTGAGGACGAGGGTGATCCACCCGAGGAGGCCGGATGCTGCGGTGACGGCAGCCGCATTCAGGGCGTTGCTGAACGTGTCGGTGGGGATGCTGATGCCCTTCGCCTGGACGACGGCGAGCGCGAGCGCACCGACGAAGCCAGCGAGAGGGGTGAGGATCACAGCGATCAGGAAGTGCCGGTACGCTGCTGGGAGGTCATCGAACCAGGTCATCGGATCATCCTTCTGCGAGGTAGTGGATGCCGTTGAACGACACCCAGTTGGTGTTGGCGAACGTGGCGTTGCTGAACACGGTTCCATCCGTGACGAAGTCGAGCCGGAGCGCCTGCTCCGTGCCACCCGGTGAACCCCAGGACACTTGACGGTGCTGCACACCTGGACGGTACCCGGCTGGGAGGGTGAGGATCGTCGCTGCAGGTGCGACAGCACCGGAGAACAAGACATGCCCACGGAGATGCACGTAGCCGAGGGAGTCCTTACGGAACTGGACACCGAACCAGGGTGTGCCCTGCCCGCCCGCGTTGGTCCCGTACGTGGGAGTCTGCCAGCCACCGTTGTCGCGGGGCGTATCACGGTAGGCGAAGATGCGCTCCGGGATGAACGACCCGTCACGCTGCTGCTCCCACCTGGAGGTGGCGTTGTCGGTGGTCATCAGATCTGCTCGACGAGGATCGTGGTCTGCAAACCGGCACCCGCCGTGACCGTGCCGTTGCCTGTACCGGCGACACGGATGCAGGTCGCCGAGTAGGTGTGGGCTGCTGCGGAGGGCGTGTCCACCGCGAACAGTGACACGCCCTGAGCGACACCGGCAGCGGGGAACACGACACGCTGCGATCCGATCTGCGTGGCACCGTCCATGATGCGGATCTCGAACTGGTCGGTGGCGACACTGGACGACACACCCCAGATGGACACCGCGATCTTCACCTTGGTTACGGCGTCACCTGTGATCGAGGGTGCGGTGACCAAGGTGGTAGCGGTTGTCGTAATCGGGGTGACAGTGGATGTGAGGGTTGCGACCTGTGATGGGATCTTGTTGACGAAGCGCCCATCGTGGTCGATCGACGACAAGATGGTTCCGCCGCTGGTCTGGAACTGCAACAGGTCGAACGTGCCCGAGTTGGGTGCCTTCACGACAAGCCCGGTCGAACTGTTCGCACCACCGATGGTCATGTTCGACGCAGTCGATGAACCGTTCAGCGCGGACGTACCGTTCACGTTCAGGTTGATCGGGATCTGCACCTGACCAGCCGGTTGCACAGACAGGTAGACGGTGGCGTCGAACTTCCGGACCTCGAAGATGTTCGCGGTCTGACCGCTCAGCCCGGTGGCGGTGATGGCTGCGTTTGCGTTGACCAAGGGCAGAGCATTCGCACTGTCCAAGATCGGAGAGGTCAGCCTCTTGTTGGAGAGCGTATCCGTCGTAGCCCTACCGACGAGCGTGTCCGGCCCAGCCGGGAGGGTGAGTGCCCCACCAGAACCGGTGATCGACGGTGTCGTGATCGCCGGAGACGCCTGCGTGCCACCCGTGATCGCTGGACTGGTGATCGTGGGGGTGTTGAGCGTCGGCGATGTCAGCGTCTTGTTCGTGAGCGTGTCAGTCGTAGCCCGACCGACGAGGGTGTCCGGCCCGGCAGGCAGGGTGAGGGCACCGCCGGACCCGTTGATGGTCGGCTGGTTCACGGTGGGGGTGGTGAGGATCGGGCTGGTCAGCGTCTTGTTCGTCAGGGTCTGCGTCTTCGCTGTGGCAACGAGTGTGCCGTCGACGGGGCCGAGGCCGTGGATCGACGTGGTCGCGTTGACGTGACTGTTGGCCTCATCGAGGTCGATCGCTGACATGGTGTGCTCGACGGTGGCACCCGACGAGTGGGTGCGTGCCGATGTCCCGTCGTAGCCGCGCTGGAGGAGGGTGATGGTGGTCCCGGAGATCGACGTGCCGAGGCACTTCTCCTCCGACGCCGTGTTCCGGTCGATGCACACCACGAACGGGCCAGCAATGCCATCGGGCCATCCGGAGATCGACGCTGTGACGACCGAGAGGGTCGATGCGTCCATCGACGACGACAGTGTCGTGGGGACAGCCCCACCAGCGTAGGTGCGTCGAGTCATGACAGTTCCCTCGCGATCAGCATGTACGTGCCTTGGAAAGTGCTGTGGTCAGACGTGAGTTTGTTGGGTGCCCACGTGAAGTCGACCGCGTGGAGCGTCCACGTCCGGTCACCTTCCCGGTACTCGAATGCTGCCCGTGAGATGACGAGCGCCATCAGGTAGTCGTAGTCGTCGGTGACACTGCGGACCTTGACGGTGCCGTCGTTGACGGTGTCCTCAGCGAGCATGAGCGGGATGTGGAACTCGGTCGCCCTGCCGGGGATGTCGAGGGCACGGAACTCGACACGGGACACGCGCGGCCCGGTCGTGATGTCGGTGGCTGAACGGTCGAGGACGACCTTCATCTCAGCCGAGTAGAACGGCTTCTTGTACGCCGAGTTCCCAGTACCAGTCGATCCGATGCGGTCGTTGTAGCCGACCTCGATGAACCCGGCACCGTCGATGTCGTTCGCCATCTGCAAGGACACCTTGCCGCCCAGGAGGGGTTCAGTGAACGCTGCCGCATACATGCCCATCTTCGTATCAGTGGACCCGAATGCCATCCCACCGAACGACACCCAACCCTGGGAGACGAGGGTGTCCTGCTCCACGTACACGCCGACCCCGTCGACGGAGAACACACGCTTCCCGAACCCGTCGTAGATGCCACCGATCGTGACTACATCCGATGTGACACCCGTAGACGGGCAGTCGATGTCCCCTGCTGCCGCTGGGGTCATCGGCTGAACGAAGATCGACAGGTCTGCCCGACCGAGGCCGGCTCGGTCGGCGTAGATCCCGGTGGTCACCTGACCGGCTTCGACAGACAGGCCGAACCACACGAACCGGTCCTGGCCCTCGAAGCAGCGCACCGGTCCGGGGGTGTTGATGATCTGCCCGTACGTGACCTGCCCGGATGCGTCAGGCATCCCGAACCGCCATCCGGAGTGGACGCCGATGAGGACGTACCCGAGGTACGTGCCGAGGGCGTAGCCGATCTCTCCCTCGGGCAGGGACGCGGCGACGATGGGTGGGTCGAGGCGGGCTGCGTCGCTCGAGATGGACACCCGGTGGACGTGCCACCTGTCACCGATGCCACCGAGGAGGTAGATGACGGCGAGACCGTCGGAGGCTGCACGCCACCACCAGCCTGCGAGGGGGTGGACGAAGATCGTCTGCACAGCGGAAGGGTTGGTGATGTTCAGCAGCGTCGGGCCGTTGCCGACGACGAGGAACCCCTTCACGTAGGCGAGAAGGAACCGTGCCGTGTCCAGTGAGGCGACCGTGTAGAACGTCGTCCATGTTCCTGCCGCGTTGCGCTTCTCAACGACACCGTTCGAGCACAACGTGTACAGGTTCTCCCCGTCCGACGTCATAGCGAGGACAGTCGCGGGGGACGTGTGGTTGACGGGGGCTGTGATGACGGTCGCGTAGTACTTGACGGTGGTGCCCTGCGCGATGAACAACTGAGCCTGGATCGACTCGAGGAGCGCGGTCTGCCCTGAGGTGAGGGTGAGGAGGAGGCTCGTGTCGTGGAGGAGGTTGAACCCGTACCGCTTCCACGGGTCGATGCCTGACGACTGGTGGAACCGGTACGGGAGGGAGTCCTGCCGGTCGTAGCGGTCCTGGTTGCCGCCCTGGTGCCACGAGTCGATGGAGCGCCGCCACACCTCAGGGGCGATCTCGGCGATGTCGCCGGGCTGCTGGGCGTCCTGCTGGTTGAGGAGGGCGATCGATGTGCGGTGGAAGTGGTCGTGGGGGTAGTCGACGGCAAGGTCGAGTTGGAACCCGCGACCGTTGATGGCTACCGGGTACGACGAGTCGTTCTCTCCCGCCGATCCGTCTCCGTGGTAGTACGGCTCATCGAGTGCGTGGTCGATGTCGAACCCTGCGACGCTCATCGACGGACCGCGACAGTGTCGAACCCGGATGACATGGCCTGCTTGTAGCCCCAGTCGGTGGCGAGGCGTCCGACTTCCTCAGTGATTGCGGCCTGCTGCTGGAGCCGCCACTGGCGGGCCAGGGACGCGTTCCCATTGACGGGGACCTCGGCGGAGCGACGGGAGTCGCCCTGGAGGACGGGCTGCGTCCTGCGGCCTTCCCATCCGAGGGCCATCGTGGAGGCGACACCGAGCATCGCGATCCCGGCGAGCGCGTTGGTGATCCCGATCGTGGTCAGGTCGGTGGTGAGGTCGGTGATCTGACCGAACGGGAAGGCGAGCGAGAACCGATAGCCGCCGACCTGCGGGGGGTCGGAGTAGACGCGGACGTAGTTGCCCTGCCGGTTGTAGTAGGCGTCGGTGAACGTCGACCACATCTGCGTGGTCCCGGACACGAGGTATTCGGATCGAAGGAGTCGGAACGGGTACCCGGTCGGGAAGTCGGGGATGGCGTAGATGCCACCGTTTCGGTCGAGGGTGGTGGCCTCGTACACCTGGGGGTAGAACAGGCCGGTCGCTGGGGACGACATGGAGTCGATCTCGGACTGGAGTTCGCGGAACAGCGCCCACGTCGTGAACTGGGGGCGGATGCGGACGATGGAGTCCACGGGGGCGTCGACGTTGGGTCCACCGTCCATGGAGGGGATGACGTCGAGGCGCTGCCCATCTCCGGAGGTTGCGACTACGGTGAACGTGTTCAGTCCGACGGTGATGGTCGATCCGACTGCGACGCTGCGCTTCGCGTACTTCAGGGTGATGGATGAGTCAGTGGCGTGGTCGTACGCCGCTGACAGGGTGCTGATCTCGTCGATCTGCGACCCGGTCAGCATGGACCGTACCGTCTCGACCGCCTCGTTAGCGAGCATCGCTGTCTCCTCTCGTCACCATGATGGCATCACGTACCCGTGTATTGGCGCAGCGACGAGAACGCCCGGTAGTACCTGTCGTCGGCGACCTGGCTGCCACCAAGGGTGATCGTGCTGGTGACCAGGGTTCCTGGGACCAGTGTGGCGGATCGGGTTGCTCGAGCGGAGATGACACCCGACGACGGGAGGGGGAACTCGAACCGGTTGTCGCCAGCCACTCCCGCCACCGACTGGGTGACGGTCCCGTTGACGAGCATCTCGACCGTGGCAGGGGCAGTGAGAAACGCCCGGATCTCGACGATGTCCTTCGCCGGGGTCGATCCGGCGAGAATCGCGAACCGGGTCTGCGTGCCCGTGAACGACGACGTCGTCGTGGGGTGGACACGGTGGAACAGGTAGAGGCCGTCGCGCTGGATGATGGGGAACGACCCTCCCTTGAACTTCGTCGTGTACCACGTGTTCAGGTCGCACCACACGTACGCGTGGGCCGTGGACGGGGCGATGTGGGCGTGCTCCGAGTAGTCGTTCCACGTCGTCATCTGGATCGCTTCGGCGTTTCCGTCGATGGCGGCGGACCACGAGTTGTGGAACGTCAGCGATCCCTGGTTCTCCCAGTACCGGTAGCCCGTCGAGTAGTGGTCGGAGGGTCGCACATCACCGGGTGCCCCGAAGTGCATCCACGGCTTTCCGTACGTGGTGTGGCACTTCAGGGGGGCGTTGCGGTTGTAGTCGTTCGCTGCCCCCGTAGCGACAGCATCACGGTCACCCCACCTCGAGTGGCCGTACGCGATCGTGTTCAGGGCGGGCGCGCATGGGGCAGCAGTCCACGTCTGCACGTAGCACATCCACATGCGGGTCGGGGTCGAGTACGTCGTCTCCAACCTGTTCTTCACCGCCGCCCAGAACGTGACCCGGTCGGACTGCGGGTTCGTGATCCCCGACTTGAACAGTTCCGGCCCGAAGATGGGGAGGGTGAACACGCCACCGGGCCTCCACGTCGACCCCCTGGACAGGAACCCGGCGAGAGTATCGGCGAGGGTGACCGCTGACGCGTTGATGTCGATGAGGGTCGTCGACCCGGACTGGAGGACCGCGTTCGCGGGTCCAGCGGTCCCGTCTGGCATGAGGACCAGGTAGAACGGGCGGGTCGGGTTGGCGGCGTTGTACGTGTCTGCCGCGTTGTACAGGAAGTTGATGTTCTTCCAATGGTTCGACGTGGTGCTGGTGGACAGCAGGTCGACGAAGAACCCGTCGCATCCGGCAGCGACCGCGTCGGTGATCTCCTGGAGCATGTCGGTTTCCTGCCACACGCCGGGCAGGATGGGCCGGTCGGGTGTGCGGTCCCTGGTGAATCCGCCGTAGACGCGGTGGTCGGTGGTGCCTTCGATCGCGCCCGGCTTGATCCAGTTCTTCTCGTAGTACTCGGTGGGTCCGTTGGCGACGTTGTTGATGCGGCGCGGGAACTGGGTGAAGTAGTGGCCCATCACCCACTTCTGGGTGTGGTCCCAGACGGGGACGTTCCACGGCAGGTTAGATGCGCCAGCGGTGAGGCCCGTGTAGTAGGGGGCGACGGAGATGGGGGTGATCCATCCACCGGTGGATGCGGATGCCCGCTTCACGCGGAGGACACCGGGAACCATCGAGGAGACGCCGACCTTCTTCGCCATCACAGCGGTACCGGGCGGCAGGGTCGCTGCGGCGGTGAGGGCTGCACCCATCTGCACGTTGTTGTCCGACGTTGACCACGACCACGACGACGTGCCGGTGGTGCAGTACGCGGAGTACCACTGCTGGTTGGAGGAACTGCCTTCGGTGTGCCACGTCGAGTTGATGTCGGTCATGGACCCACCGGTCTTGCTGATGGACCCACCGGTCTGCCGGATGCCGAGGTAGTGGACGAACAGGTCACCGGAACGGGTCAGAGACCCGGTGGTGCCGGTGGAGGCAGCGTTGGACACGAGTGTCGGGGTGACTGACGTGTCGACACCGTTCCATGAGGACAGGTCCCAGCCGTGCGCGTACGCGGGCGCGTTCGTCGCTGTCAGGTTGTGGGTTCCGGTGGCCGGGTTGGCGAGGCCGTACAGGTAGATGGAGCGCCCCGTTCCGGCGACCGTGTTCTGCACGGACCCGAGGAGCGACATGGCGACCCCGTTCCATTGAACGGCTGCGGGGACCGGGTTGCGGGGAGACTCGAAAGCGGCGAGGAGGTAGTTCGCGCTCGACCCGACCGTGAAGGACACACTGGAGGACCCCGTACCGGATACGGAGTCCCACGTGGTGTGTGCGTCGAGCGTGACAGCCATCAGGACACCTGGATCCACACGGTGCCGTCGGCGACACCGACAGGTTCGGTGGTGGACACGATGAACCCGGACGTTCCAGCAGCACCAGCCGGACCGGTGGGCCCGGTCGGCCCTGCGGGTGCGGTGGCAACATCCCACACCCCGGCGACGACGGTGGCGACCTGCCCGTTGTTCGCGGTCGTCACCGTGGGGAGATGGGTGCCGTGGGTGGTGGATGCTTTCGTGGCGAGGCCGGTGGCAAGGTCGACGTCGGTGGCGTACACGGAGTGCGGGTCGGCGGCAGCAGCGTGCGCGGACACAGCAGCGGCAGCGACGCCCGTGTTCTCCTTCCCAGCGATCGCGGACGTCTGGGAGGTGATCTGAGGCTGGAGTCCGTTGAACTCGATGATGGCGGTGCGGATCACGTCATGGTCGACGAGGTGCCCGTGAATGCCGTCGAGTGGGGGGCCGGGAACAGTTGCCATGTCAGTCTCCGTAGATGTCGCCGTAGATGTCCGTGTAGCCCGTGCTGCTCGAGCCAACGTCTCCGCCAACTACCTCGAGCGTGAAGCCCGCGTCCAGGAGAACCTGTGACTGCCAGTCCTCCGAGGAGCCGACCCACTCATAGCCGCCAGCGATGCGATCGTCGGCATCCCAGTACGTGGTGTAGTCACCCCACGAGTCGACCGTCTTCGTCCGTCCATCCCTCCACAGAAGGATGCCACGCTCAACCGGCACTGGGCGGATACGCGGCTGGAGTCCCGAGAACGGTGTGCGATCCCTGCGCCTGTCGTGTGGCCGTGCTGGGCCGTCCGCGCCGGGGAAGGTCGGGCTCTTGGGGACGAGCCGGTACGTGTAGACGTGGTGGATCCCACCGAGCGCCTGAATGACCTGCGATACGGCGGTCGCTGTCGCCGTGCCGAGGATGGGGGCACCACCGGACTGTGCCGTTGCCACACCAGCACCGACCGCTGTGACCGTGGCGGAACGCTGCGTGACCTGCGTTGTCACCGTGGACGCAGCCGTCGGGGTGGCGGTGCCCTGAAGTGTTACGGCTGCTGTCGCCGTACCAGCGGCGGTCGCCGTCGCTGTGCCCTGGATGGTGACGACTGTCGTCACCACACCCGCGCCCGTGGCGGTGACCGTCGAGGAACGCTGCGTCACCTGACTGGTGACAGCACCAGCCCCAGTCGCCGTAGCACCCGCGACCTGGGTGGCGGTCGCTGTCGCGACACCAGCGCCGGTCGCCGTGGCGGTGCCGGAGACGTTGCCACCCGAGTTCGCGGTGACGGTACCTGCACCTGTCGCTGTCGCACCCGCGATCTGGATGTTGGAGGCGTTCGTCGCCGTACCAGCGCCGGTCGCGGTCGCGACGACACCCTGAACGATGGACGCGTTCGATGCGACACCCGCACCCGTCGCTGTCGCAGCGCCACGCAGGGTGGGGGTGGCGGTGGCGACCCCGGCACCAGTCGCAGTGACGGTGGCACTCAACTGGGTGACCGACGTCGTCACGACACCAGCACCGGTCGCGGTCGCGGTCCCGTTGATGGTGGACACGGACGACGCTGTCGCCACACCCGCACCTGCCGCGGTGGAACCCGCGATCTGGGTGGCTACCGTGGTGACGGCACCCGCACCCGTCGCCGCAGCACCAGCCTGCTGCCGAGGGGACGCGGCAGTGGCCGTTCCAGCGCCCGTCGCGGTGGCTCCAGCAGCCTGCGTGACAACGGTGGTGACGACGCCAGCACCAGTGGCGGTCGCTGTCCCGTTGATCGTGGACACCGAGGATGCTGTCGCGACACCTGTAGCCGTCGCAGTGGTGGGTGCCTGCTGAACGACGGACGCATTCGTTGCCGTACCGGCACCCGTCGCAGTGGTGACGGTGGTGGCTGTGATCGCGACGTCGTCGACGTAGTCGGTGCGTGCCGTGGCCGCGATGACATTCACCTGGACGAGCGCGGTACCCGTCGAGTCTGGGACTGCCGTGATCGACAGTTGACCCCACGCGTTGTTCCACGATGACCTGGTGGCGGAGAAGATCCCATTGACGCCAAGACCGACGGAACCACCCGTGACACCACCGACGTACACCCAGATGGTGAACGTGTACGCCTGGCCGACGGTGAGGCCCGTGAACGAAGCGTTCTGGACGCCCTGGAGCGATGTCGTCCAGTTGACCTGCATCGCCTGCGTGCCGTGATGGGTCTGCGTCGACGACAACGCGACAGTTGCACCAGCGGTCCCGTACGGGGTCCATGCGGCGGTGGTGGTGCCGAACTCGAAGTCGAACGGGTCACCAGCGCCAGCGGTCGCTACACCGGCACCTGTCGCTGTCGCTGTTCCTGGGACGACCGTGACGGTCGCCTGAGGGGCGAGGACGGGGAGGACGAGGAGCGCCGACTCCGATGCGGTCGTCCACGCGAACGTCTGCGCGGCGCTGTCCTCGTCCGTGGTGACGACACCGACGAGGTTGCCGCCCGTGCCGCTGACCTGGTTGAGGTAGGTCATCTGCCCGGTGCCGGGGGTCACCGTCGGGGTGGTGCGTGCCGACTCGATCGCGATGTAGAAGTCGCCGGGAGCGGCGGGGGCCGCGGTCGGTGCGTTCGTCGACGCGGTCGCCTGCGACGCGAGCGTCCCGAACGGTGTCGTCGTGTCGACGTTGCGAAGCGTGAACGCGAGGCCCGTGAGCGCAGCAGTCGTCGGGGAGCCACCGGTCAGGTTGATGGTGAGGGTCTGCGTGCCCGGTGTCGGGTTCGCGATCCACCACACCTCAACGAACCGGGACGTGCCCGTCGCGGACGACAGGATCCGCGACGACGGCCACAGGGCGAGGTTCGCGGCTCCGAGGGTGACGGACCCGACGGACTGGACCCCGGATGCCTGCGACGACGCCATGACCGCGACGGCGAGGACCTGCGCCCCGTCGAGGACGGTGAACGAGATGGCGGCGGTCGACCGGTCGTTGCCTCCACCGAACCCGGCTGCCGCATCGATGTACGGGTCAGTCTCAGGGAGCCACGTCTGAACGCGGCGCTTAGGTCGACGGTTGCCTGCCGGAGCGCGGCGGGCTTTGGTCGCTGTCATGCGGACTCACCCGCCCCTTCCGGGTGGCTAGTTGAGTCCCCACATCTGGAACTGCTGGAGCGTCGTCGTGTTGCCTGCCGCTGACACGGACCACGTGCCCCAGAGTTCGATGAACGCCTGCGCCTCAGAGTTGAGCGCGGTCGACGACGTCTGGAACTGCACCCACTGCGGCGCGGTCGACAGGGTGCCCGACGCGACGACGGACATCTGCAGGCGACCGTTTGTCTGGAGGGTCAAGCCCGCTGCGCCGACGGCCTGCGCGGTGATCGTCGCCTCGATGTCGAACAGGCACGTCACAGCGGCGGTCGGCGCGAGTGTCGGCCACGGGGTCGCGAGGGTCGTACCGAGGGTGCCCGCTGTCGGGTCCCAGCCGAGGACCATCTGAAGGGTCGCCGCTGATGTCGTCGCCGTCGTCCCGGTCATCTTGACGAGGAGCGCGCGACCGACACCGCCGAGGAAGTAGCCCTGCGGGACGAGCGCGCGCGGCGCAGTGTTCGGCTGGGAGATGACCGCCTGCGCGGTGAACGTGTTCTTGGTGACGGCGGCGGGCATGTTGTAGAGCAGTTCCGCCCCGACCGGGGTGAAGTTCGACATCGCCCCTCCTACGTCAGGGCCAGAACGATGCCGCCGACGGCGATCTGGAAAACGTTGCCGTTCGCGACGCTGATCGGCTGGCCGTTGAACGCCGCGAACCAGGTGCGGACAGCGGAACCGTCAGTGAGGTCGAACGATGCGATCGACCACGCGCCACCGGACGAGTTCGTCCACGACAGGGCCGAACCAGCGGGGAGGGTCACGTTCGACCCTGCCGTGGACGCCGTCGATGCGGTACCGAGTGCGGTGCCACCCGCCGTGTAGCCGGTGCCCGTCAGTTCGGTGCCCGCCGCGCTGGCCGTGCTGACCGTCGAGTTGAGCCGCACCTTCATCGCTGTTGCGGCGAGAGCCGTGTACGTGCCGGGGATGCCCGCCGCACCTGTCGGGCTGTTGGCGTTGAGGATCGCCGACACCCTCGTCTGGTCGATGGCTGCCATGTCTAACCTTCCTGATCAGGTTCGGGGCTGTCGGAGATGAGTTCAGCGAACGAGAGTCCGCCTTCCTCGACGACGTTGCCTTCCGGGTCGAGGACCCGCCATCCGATGGGTTCCCCGGCAGCGATGGCTGCCTGGATCGCGTCGAACACGGCCTGGTCGTGGATGGACTCGCTCGTCGTCATCGCTTCTCCTCGGAGTGGTGGTGGGGCAAGACCCGGAGTATGTGCGCACAACCCCAAACCATGGGGCGGGTCGGTTGGGGCGACCGGTACTAGCCCGCCCACCGGTTTGTGCCCTAACCCCCACA
>Ga0302322_100000751_pt1 | contig 25327 bp, 18 predicted proteins | sample Fen_T0_2_FD_203757 | JGI IMG/M metagenome (GOLD analysis project Ga0302322, IMG submission 203757) | Peat permafrost microbial communities from Stordalen Mire near Abisko, Sweden - Fen_T0_2 | ecosystem: Environmental > Terrestrial > Soil > Wetlands > Permafrost | place: Sweden: Abisko...
ACGAGCGGTGAGGGCTGTTCGTGCGAGCCGGGGATTCTCGGTGCCGCGGTTTGCGACATGGGGCGCGGTCGCCCCGATCCGGGCGACGTCCACGGTGGGGGCGCAGCGGGCGGCTCGTCGGCGGCTCTCATCCGGCGCCGGCCCCGCCGGCCCCGCCCCGCCGCGTTCGTCGCCAGTCCCGTTCAGGCGAGCAGCTGATAGGCGGGTGTCGTGAGAAAGTCCGCGAACGTCTCGCTCTCGACCAGCTCGTCGAGGATCTTGATCGCGGCGGGCAGGTGCGAGGCGGTCGGCAGGCCGGTGAGCTTGGCCGACTCGTCGTCGCGGATCGCGCGGTACAGCGCGCCGGTGATCGCGCGGCCGTCGTCGAGCTTGCCGCCGCGGTGGATCCAGAACCACAGCTGGCCGCGCGAGATCTCGGCGGTGGCCGCGTCCTCCATCAGGTTGAAGATCGCGGCGGCGCCGTTTCCGGACAGCCACGAGGCGATGTACTGGAGCGCCACGCTGACGTTGTTGCGCAGGCCCGGCTCGGTGATCTTGCCGTCGGCCACGCGCAGATCCATGATCTCGGAGTCGACGACCTTCACGTCGTCGCGCAGCCTGGACTTCTGGTTGGGCTTGTCGCCGAGCGCGGCGGTGAACACCTCGGCCGCGGTCGGCACCAGGTCGGGGTGCGCGACCCACGTGCCGTCGAACCCGTCGCCGACCTCGCGCTGCTTGTCGTCGCGCACCTTGGCCAGCGCGGCGGTGTTGATCTCCGGGTTCTTGCGGCTGGGGATGAACGGCGCCATGCCGCCGATCGCGTGGGCGCCGCGGCGGTGACATGTCGCCACCAGCCGCTCGGTGTAGGCGCGCATGAACGGCACCGTCATGAGCAGCTGGGAGCGCTCGGGGATCGCCAGGCCGGGCTGGTCGCGCAGCTTCTTGATCGCGCTGAACAGGTAATCCCAGCGGCCGGCGTTGAGCCCGGCGGCGTGATCGCGCAGCTCGTAGAGGATCTCCTCCATCTCGAACGCGGCCGGCAGGGTCTCGATCAGCACGGTCGCGCGCACGCTGCCCTGCGGCACGCCGAGCGCGGTCTGCGCGGCGACGAACACTTCGTTCCACAGCCGCGCCTCGAGGTGGCTCTCCATCTTGGGCAAGTAGAAGTACGGGCCGCTGCCGCGCTTGATGAGCTCGGCGGCGTTGTGGAAGAAGTACAGGCCGAAGTCGAACAGGCTCGCCGAGACCGGCTGGCCGCCGAGCGTCGCGTGCTTCTCGGTCATGTGCCAGCCGCGCGGCCGGACGACCAGCGTCGCGAGCTTTCCGCCCAGCGTGTACGCCTTGCCCTCCGGGGAGGTGAACGACAGCGTGCGCCGAACTGCCTCCATCAGGTTGGCCTGGCCGCTGACCACATTGTCCCACGTCGGTGACAGCGAGTCCTCGAAGTCGGCCATGAACACGTCGGCCCCGGAGCCGAGCGCGTTGATGACCATCTTGCGGTCGGTGGGGCCGGTGATCTCGACGTGGCGGCGATCGAGATCGGGCGCCGCCGCGGCGACCTTCCAGGCGGCCGTGCGGACCGCCTCGGTCTCGGGCAAAAGCCCGTACGTCTTGCCGGAGGCGATCTCGCGATCGCGCTTGTTCCGGTTGTCGAGCAGCGTGGCCCGGACCGGGCCGAACTTCGCCTGGAGCTCAGCCACGAACGCGAGCGCCTCGCGAGTGAGCACCTTGCTAGCGTCGGTAGACGCGGGTCCCGAGATCTCGATCGAAGGCATCTCTCGTGTCTCCTGCCGCGGTGGGCCGCGGTGCCGATGGGTTGGCCGCCATCGTCGCGCGGAATCGGGTCGTCGCCAAGCCCTTGCGGCGCGGCGGCCGCCGCGCGGCGGTCGTGCTTCGCAGTCGCGCGGCCGCGATCACGGCTGGATCGGCACGTCGCGCTGCTCGGCGGTGTAGCGCGATCCGAGCGCGCGGGCCAGCCCCTGCTGATACAGCGCGCGCTGGTCGGGCGCCAGGCGGCTGGCGAGCGCTTTGGCGTAGAACCGCTCATAGAAGTCGTCCGGGTGGACCACGACGGTGATCCGCGCATGGGTCGCCGCCGAAGTCCGGCCGCCGGACCACGCGCGCGCCATCGTCGTGGCCTCGCCGGGCGGGATCCGGGTGTCGCTGCGCTCGTGCCAGGTGCCGTCGTACCAGACGTCGCGGCCGATCCGGACGCGATCGCTGGCCCCGGCGATCGCGCGGCCGCGCGCGTCGACCAGCTCGATGGTCAGCCAGGCGGCGGGGGTCGGCGTGGTCGGCAGGTAGTGGCCGGCGCCGATGTTGGTCAGCGTCGCGACCGCCGTGATCTCGGCGCCGCGGCGGTGCGCGTTGCCGTCCAGCTGGAGGGCCTGGCGAAATGTCTGCGGATCGTGGACGCCTTGCAGCGCGTGCTCGCGGTTGGCCATGTGGCAGTGCTGGCACTGCACGCCGCGCGGCAGGTAGGGCCCGTCGAGCCACTCCTTGTAGGTGTCGAGCAGCGGGCGGCCCTCGACCGCGGTGCGCGGCGGCATCTGATGGCACGGCAAGCAGAAGTCGGCGCGCTCGTAGAACCCGCTCTGCGCCAGCGGATAGCCGGGCAGCGACAGCAGCGTGGGCGCCCGGCTCGGCGGGCCGCGGCGGATCCAGCTCCGGACGTGGCAGCCGGCGCACGACACGCCGTCGCTGCGCAGCGCCGCGTCGGTGGCCTGCTCGGCCAGCGGGGCGTGGCAGCGCAGGCAGGCTGCGCGCTCGTCGGCCGCCATGCCGTACTCGGTCTGCGCGAGCAGCCCCGGCGACGCCGCGCCGCGGTGGCTCGAGGTCTCCCACTCGCGGGCCTGCTTGGCGTGGCAGCGCGCGCACTGCCGGCCGCGCAGCGACGCTTGCGCCGGGGCCAGCTGCGCGGGCGGCGCGCCCTGCGGCGGGACCGCCTGGCCAAACACGGAGACCTCGTCGGAATCGCCCAGGCCAGGCCACGTGCCGGTGGCGATCGGCGCCTTGCGGTCGGCGTCGATCGCCGCGGCGCTCACTCCGCGCGGCCGGTCGAGCCGCTGGCGGCGCGGGCGGGCGTCGACCCCGACGATGTGATCGGCGAGCGCCCACAGGTCGGCCTCGGCGATCGTGCCGGCGAAGCTCGGCATCGCCGTGCCGGTGAGGCCGGTGGCGATGCTCATCGCGGCGGCGCGGCGCGCGGCGTCGTCGCCGGGCTCGCGCGGCCGGTGCAGCCCCAAGGTGAGGTTGTAGGGCGGCGAGCGCAGCGCGAACGAGGTCGGGCCGTGGCCGTCGGCGGCGGGGCCATGGCACGCGGGGCAGCCCTTGGCCGCAAACAGCGCCGCGCCGCGAACCGGATCCGGGGGCGGCGGGTCGCCGAGCGCGATCGGCTTTGCGGTCGCGGGGCGCGGCGGCGGCGACAGCGCGCGGACGACCGCGATCACGTCGTCGAGCTGCGCCGGGCCGAGCGTGGCCGCGAACCCCGGCATCGCGGTCCCCGGCGCCCCCAGCAAGATCGTCTGGCGCAGATCGTCGTCGAGCGCGGGCTGGCCGACCGGCACCGATCGCCACTTCAGCTCGCCGCGGGTGAACGCGCGCGGCGCCGGTGTCACGTACGGCGCGGCGGGCCCATGGCCATCGCCCGTGCGGCCGTGGCACGCCAGGCACAGCCGATCGTAGAGCGGCCAGCCGGGCAGGGTCTGCGGAGGCGCGGCCGACGCGGCGCCGCCGCCGAGCAGCGCCGCTGCGACGATGAGTGCGCCCCGATGCACCCAGCCAGGCTGCCGCAACTCGACGACGAACGCCAGGGCGCCGCCGGCCGATCAATCGCCGTGGGCGGAGCCTGGGCGCGAGCGCGTTCGCCGGCGCGATCCTACGCAGCCGAGGTCAGGGCCAGCGCCGCGCGGCCTTGAGCTTGGCCAGCAGCGCTTCGAGCGCCGCGGCGTCGAGCGACTTCAGCGCGTGCTTGCGCTCGGCGGCGAACTCGATGCCGAGCGCATCGCACAGCACCTCGATGCCCAGGCGCAGCCCCTCTTCTCGCCCGCGTTCGAGCCCCTCTTCTCGCCCGCGTTCGAGCCCCTCCTCTCGCCCGCGTTCGAGCCCGCGTTCGAGCCCGCGTTCGAGCCCGCGTTCGAGCCCGCGTTCCTCACCCTGGGCGTAGCCTTCCCGGTGCGCGAGCGACAGCGCGCCCCGCTCGTTCTGGATCGCCATGCCGGCCGCGATGTACGCATCCCACTCGGCGGTGGTGAACCGCGCGGTTCGCGCCGCCTCCAGCGCGTCGCGGACGGGTGGGTAGGCCAGCGCCTCGGGGATCGCGGTCAGGTTCTTGGCTTCGCGGAAGAAGTACGCCCACTTCTCGATCAGGTTCTGGGGCTGGTCCGTGCCCGCGTACTTGGGGAGCTCGAGAAATACCAGCTGGAGCTGTGGCAGGCCCAGCGCGCCGCTCGCTTGCTCCTGCATCCGCCACCGGCTGAGCATCGGCACGGTGGAACCGGTCTTGCGCGGCCACAGCTCGAAGTCGCAGATGCTGATCCCGATCACGTCGTCGAGGTCAGGGTACATCTGACCAGCGTCGAGCTGGTTGGTGTACGCCTTGGCTACGTTGTACATGACCCGCTTCTCGAACGCCTCGACGTTGAGCACTTGCATCTCGACCACGTAGGTCGTGCCCGTCGCGTCGACGCACTTGACGTCGACGATCGAGTACTTGAGCTCGCTGACCTTGGGCCGCTGCTCGGGCGACAGCAGCGACACCGACCGGATGCGGTGGGCGTCGTCGAGCTCGAGCAGATCGTTCAGGAAGCCGAGCAGCACCGGTTTGTGGTCCTCGCTTCCGAAGATGCGCTGGAACACGAAGTCGGTCTTGGGATCGGCGAAGACCGGGCGGGCCATCGAGTACGATGTACCCTGGATGCCGCGGGCTTGCACGGGCTTGCAGATCCGTGCCGCTCTGTCCATCCGCTCGAATCAGGTCACCGCGCGCGGTCGTTTCCCGCCGTCGCGCCGGCGGCGGTTCACCCACATCACGAGGCCGGCGCAGACCAGGGTGCTCGCGAGGGCGCTCGTCGGATCGCCGCCGGCGTCGCAGCAGCCGCCCGAGGGCATCGCCGGACACGCGATGGCCGGCACCACGGCGGGCTCGGCCTGGGCCTTGGCGAAGCCGCGGACCGTGCCGTCGTAGGAGCCGACGACCAGCCAGTCGTTCGACACCGCGAGGCCCGCGAGCACCGGGGTGCCGAGCTGGGTGCGCCACAGCGGCGCGCCGGTGTGGAGATCGAGCGCGGTGAGCTGGCCCGAGGTATCGGCCGCCCAGACCAGGTCGCCGGTGATCACGGGGGAGGCCTCGAACCCGGCCTCACCGGCGCCGCGGTAGTGGGTCGAGCGCAGCGGGCCGGGGTGGCCGGCGAACCGCCACAGCTCGAGGCCGCTCGCCGCGTCGAGCGCGACCAGGTCGCGGTACAGCGTCGGCACGACCAGCACGCCGTTGGCCACCGCCGGGGTGCCGGCCGTGGCGTTGCCCCAGTCGAAGCCCTGGGGGTCGAGCCGGATCTGCCAGCGCTTGGCGCCGGTCGCGACCTCGAGCGCGAACACGTCGTCCATGCCGTTCACCACGTAGACCAGGCCGTCGGAGATCACCGGGGTAGCGTTGATCCCCGTGGTCAGCGCGTTCTCGAATCGCCACAGCTCCGCGCCGGTCGCGCGATCCCACGCGGTGACCCCGCCGACGTCGCGGTGGAACACGCCGATCGCGGCGCCTTCGCCGATCGCGATCGCCGAGAGCGCCTGGCTGTCGCCGCCGCGCGTGTTCGGCGTGACCTCCCAGTCGATCGCGCCTTGCGCGGCCGAGATCGCCGCGAACCGGCCCTGGTTGCCGACGAGGATCGCGCCGTCGTCCGCCGCGGGCGGCGCGAAGATCGCGGCGAACCCCGGGGCCAGGCCGGTGTGGAGGTCGGCGGTCCATCGGACCTCGCCGGTCTGGGCGTCGTAGCCGATCACCGTGCCGTCGATCTGCGCCGCGGACGCCGTGGTCCCCGAGACCGCGACGCCGCCGCGGACCTGGCGCGGCGTGGTCGCCCGCCACTTGACCGCGCCGGTCGCGAGATCGAGCGCGATCACGCCGCCGGTATCGCCGCCGCCCTGGTCGGTCGCGGTGATGTAGACCACGCCGCCGGCGATCACCGGCGCCGCCTGCAGCACGTGACCGCCGACCGCGGTCGCCCACCGCGCGACCACCGGGGGTGCGAGCTCGCGATCGCGCGCGCCGCGGTGATCGGGCCCGCCGCCGACCTGCGGCCAGTCGTCGCCCGCCGGTGGCGGCGGGCCGGGATCGCACACGGTGAAGCCGACCGCGGCGCCGATCCGGCCGGCGTGGGCGTCCACGGTCAGCGTGTGCGGCCCGGGCGGCAGCGGCGCGAGCTGGGCCTCCCAGGTCCAGCCCCCCGCCGCGCGCAGCGCGGTCGGCGGGCCGCAATCGAGCCGCGCGGTGACCGCCGGATCGCCGGCGTCGGCCTCCGCGGCGATCAGCACCGGGCCGCCCGCCGCCGGCATGCACTGGCCCACGCCCGGCGAGATCACCTCGAGCACCGGCCGATCGACCACGGTGCGGTGGTAGTTGGTGAGCGCGCCGCGGTCGATCGTCATCACGCGGTAGCCGCCCGGCGTGAAGTCGAGCCCCCCCATCAGCATCGGCTCGGTGTTGAGCTCGATCACGCCATCGTGATCGATCACGCGATTGGTGTGGGTGTGGCCGGTGAGCACGTAGTCGACGCCCAGCGAGCGCAGCGCGTCGGTGACCGCCACGTTCGGCGGCGCGTGGGTCAGCGCGACGATCGCCATGCCGTCGGCGACGTGCGCGAGCTCGGCGCCGAGGTAGGCGCGGATCTGGGCCTCGGACATCGACATGTTCCACACCACGAAGTGCGTCGTGTCGATATCGAAGCTGTAGTTGTCGGGGCCGTAGTGCTGGAACCACGACGTGCCGCCGTCGTACCAGTCGTGGTTGCCGGGCACCGGGATGTACGGCAAGCCGAGCCCGACCAGCGAGCGATCGACCAGCCGGAACTGCTCCTCGAGGTTGCCCTGCGAGATATCGCCCAGGATCGTGAAGAACGCCGGGGCCGGATCGAGCGCGGTGGCATCGGCCGCGGCCTGCGTCAGATCGTGGGCGAACGGCTGCTGCGGCGAGATGTGCGTATCGGCGGCGACGACGAACGTCAGCGGCCCGCGGTGCGGCTTGGCCAGCGGCCGCAGCCCGAGATCGAGCTCGCGGTCGGGCGCCGCGCCGTCGACCCGCGTCCACACCGGGCCGGGGACAAAGCCATCGGGCACGCGGACCCAGGCGATGCCCTTGGTCGCCGCGGGGACCTCGAGCGTGAAGCCGCCGCGCGCGTCGGTGACGGTGAACTGCGTGGTGCCGAGCGCGACCACGGCGCCGGCGACGCCGGGCTCGCCGATGCCGGGATGGCCGTCGCCGTTGCGGTCCTCGAACACCAGGCCGTGGACCGGCGCCGCCACGGCGGGCGTGGCGATCGCGAGGATCCAGGCAGCGAGCAGGTGGCGCACCACGGGCAGTATAGAGAACCTGGCGGCAGCGGGGAGGCTCGCCAGGCGAAATGCCCCAGTTTCCCGCCGGCCCTGCGCGGCGGGCTAGGATAGCCCGATGGGTGAAATCGACGAGAAGATCTCAGAGTCGCTCGAGAAGGCGGGCGAATCGCGGCTCAACGCCGCGGTCGCGCTCTGCGTCGCGCTCACGGCGACGTTCATGGCGCTCAATAACGTGAAGGACGGCAACATCGTCCAGGCGATGCAGCAGGCCCAGGCCAACGGGGTCGATGCGTGGACCTACTACCAGGCCAAGGGCACCAAGCAGAACCTCGCGATCTCCGCGCGCGAGCAGGTCGAGCTGCTGCGCGATACGACCCCGACGATGACTCCCGAGGTCCGGGCGCAGTTCGACAAGCGGATCGCCGAGTACCGGGCCCAGGAGAAGAAGTACGAGACCGAGAAGGAAGCGATCCGCCGCCAGGCCGAGGGCTTCAAGAAGCAGTACGACGATCTGAACGTGCACGACGACCAGTTCGACATGTCCGAGGCGCTGATGTCGGTCGCGATCGCGCTGTTCGGCGTGACCGCGCTGACCCGCAAGACCTGGCTGCTCGGCCTGGCGATCGCGTTCGCCGGGTTCGGCACGCTGCTCGGGTTCGCCGGCTTCCTCGGCTGGGACCTCCATCCGGACTGGCTCGCGAACCTCTTGAGCTGAGAGGGGCTCGCAGGCGCCGGTGCGGGCGATCACGTCGATCGCGGCGCGTGGCGCCGGTCCGCCAGCTACAAATTTCCGCGTTTTGGCCGACCCTTGGAATGTGACGCTCGTCCGGGGCTGGGTCTTCGCGCTCTGCTGGCTCGGAGCGCTGGCGAATCCAGCGCACGCCGGCGCGACTCCCGTCGGCGACGCGACGCCCGGGCCCTCGGGCTCCCGGAGTCCGGGCGCCCGGGCGATGCGCCCGGGGATCTCGCAGGACGGTCGTCTCGTCGTGGCGGGCGTGCCCGGGGCGCCGGCGTGGTGGCAGACCGGCTGGTTCCTCGCCGGCTTCGCCATCGTGTGCGTGTTCGGCGTCGGCGCGGTGTTCGCCCGGCAGCAGCGCGCGGTGCTGGACCGGCGGCTGCGGCAGCTCGACGAGCAAGCCGACGCGAACTTTCGCGCGCTCATCGACCTCATGCCCGACCTGATCACGGTCCAGCGCGCGGGCGCGCTGATCTACGTCAACCTGGCGTGCCGTCGCCTGCTCGGCATCGATCGCCCGGGCGGCGCGCTGGCGATGGCCGAGATCGTCGATCGGGTACACGCCGACGATCGCGCGGAGCTCGAGACGGTGTGCCGCAGGGTCGAGCAGCTCGCGCCCGAGCGGCCCACCGTGCTGAGCGAGCTCCGGCTGCGCGGCGGCGACGGCACCTGGCGGGTCTGCGAAGGCTCGGCGATCCGCGTCGAGATCGGCGGCGCGCCGACGGTGGTGACCACCGCGCACGACATGACCGAGCGCAAGCGGATGCGCGCGAAGATGCTGATCTCCGACCGGATGGCGAGCCTGGGCACGCTGGCGGCCGGCATCGCCCACGAGATCAACAACCCGCTCGCGTACGTCACCGGCAACCTCGAGGTGATCGCCGAGACGCTCGAAGACGCCCAGGCCTCGGCGACCACGGCCACGCGCGACGAGCTGTCCGCGGCGATCAGCGACGCGCGCGATGGCGCCGAGCGCGTGCGCAAGATCGTCCAGGGCCTGCGCTCGTTCACGCGGTCCGAGGACGAGACCCGCGTCCCGGTCGATCTGGGCAGCGTGCTCGACGCGTCGATCAAGCTGACCGGCAACGAGGTCCGTCACCAGGCGCAGCTGGTGCGCGAGGCCGGCGCCACGCCCACCGTGCTGGGCGACGACGGCCGGCTGACCCAGGTGTTCATCAACCTCCTGATCAACGCGGCCCACGCGATCCCGGAGGGCCGCCGAGACGACAACCGCATCACGGTCCGGACCCGGACCGACGATCGCGGCAACGCCGTCGTCGAGATCGAGGACACTGGCACGGGCATGCCGCCGGAGATCCAGGCGCGCGTGTTCGATCCGTTCTTCACGACCAAGCAGGTCGGCGAGGGCACCGGCCTCGGGCTCTCGATCTGTCGCAGCATCATCAGCGGCCTGGGCGGCCAGATCGTGATCGAGAGCCCGCCGGCGGACTCGGTGGTGGGGCACGGCACGGTGATGCGCGTCATCCTGCCGCCGCACGGCGGCCTGGCCAGGGCCTCCCCCAGCCCGGCGCGCGCGCCGACCGCGCCGACCCACCGGGCGCGGCGCCACCGCGTCCTCCTCGTCGAGGACGAGCCGCTGGTCGCCCAGACGGTCGCGCGCCTGCTGCGCGGCGAGCACGACGTCACGATCGCCGCGAGCGGCCACGAGGCGATCTCGCAGATCGCGAGCGGGAGCCGGTTCGACGCGATCGTCAGCGACGTGATGATGCCCAACATGACGGGCATCGAGCTGCGCGACGTGCTCGCCCGGATCGCGCCCGACCAGGCCCAGCGGCTGATCTTCCTGTCGGGCGGTGCGTTCAGCGCGCAGACCCGCCAGCGCCTCGAGCAGATCGGGGCGCCGCAGCTCGCCAAGCCGGCCACCGCCCAGGATCTGCGCGACCTGGTGCTCAAGGTCGCCAGCTATCCCAGCCGCGAGCAGTCGGCCGGCACCGGCAGCTGATCAGCGCGGGGCCGCTGGCTGCAGCGGTTCGCTGTAGTTCATGGTGTCGCGATCGGCCGGGACGTGGATCGCGATGTCGCGCTCGACGTGGAGCTCGGGGTTCCAGACGTGGAGCCGGTGGGGCCCCGGCGCGAGATCGAGGGTGCCCGGCGTCTCGTGGCGCGTCGGGTCGTCGTCGGCGGTGAAGTAAGCCCAGGGCGTCAGGTTGATCCGCACGCGGCAGCGCTTGGCGGGATCTCCGCTCGCGCGGCCGGCTGCCTCGCCCGGGGGCTGGGCTGGCGGCGCGGTGGGTGGTGGTGGTGCGGCAGCGCGGCTCGCGGCGGGCCGTCCGGGGGCCGGACGTACGCGCGGGCGGGCAGGGGCGGGTGGATCGGGCCGGTCACCGCCGGTCGGGGTCGCGGCGACGGTCGGAGGGGAGGCTGCCGCCGCGGGTGGTGGGCGGTTCGCGGCGGGGGCGGCGACTGGCGGGGCAACGCTCGGCGGGCTGTCCCGGCGCCCGCCGCGATCGAAGCGCCCCGCGATCACGATCGCGGCCAGGACCACGGCCACGGCGATCGACGCGCCGCCGATCCGCCCCCCGTTGCGACCGGGGACCTGGGCGGCGAGCGGCCGGCTGTGGCGCGTGTCGCGGTCGGAGATCGCGAGGAACGAGCCCGAGGCGACCGTGGAGTTGCTCGACGAGATCCGCGCGGTGCGCCGCGGCGTGTCGGCCCCGCGCGCGGGGGAGCCGGGCGCGGGACCCGCGACGCTGAGCTGGGGGGCGGGGCCGGTGGGCGGCCGCGCGTGGGCCGCGATCGGCGGGAGCTCGGCGGCCGCGGCGGCGCCCGGTGGAGCCCCGAGGAGGACCTCCTCCGCGACGGTGGCGGCGATCGAGCGCACGGTGCCGGTGCCCATCACGTCGAGCGCGCCGTCGTCGATGAAGCTGACCAGGTGCTCGGCGTGGATCGCGGCATCGCTATCGTCGTCGTCGCGCGCGCCCTCCCAGACGGCGCCAAGCCAGGTGGCGAGCTGGCGCGCCGGGGACTCCGCCTTGTGCGCCGCGCGCTGCGCGACGATGAACGCGTCGAGCTCGTAGAGCATCGAGCGCGCGTCGGGGTATCGATCGGCGGCCCGCGCCGCGGTGGCGCGGTCGACGATCGCGACGAGGTCGCCGGGGGGCAGATCGGTGGTCTCGCCGGTGAGGTGCGACCACGGGATCAGCTCGGCGCGCCGCGCAGCGTCGAGGATCGAATCGCGATCGACGCCGGGGCGCGGCCGGCGGCCGCACAGCGCCTCGCGCAGGACGAGGCCGATCGCGTAGATATCGGCGCGCGGGTCGATCGGCTCGCTGCGCGCTTGTTCGGGCGCCATGTACTGCGGGGTGCCGAGCAGCCGCGCCGTGGCGTCGCCGGCGAGCGCCGCGATCCCGAAGTCGGTGAGCTTGACCTCGCCCGACCATGACAGGAGCACGTTGCGCGGCGTGACGTCGCGGTGGACGATGCCGAGCGCGACGCCGTCGGGGCCCTTGCGCTGGTGTGCGTAGTCGAGCGCCTGGCAACATTCCGCCGCGATGAACGCAGCCAGCAGCGGCGGGAGCCGGTGGCTCGCGGCGCGCGCCAGGCTCGAGCCCAGGTCCTTGCCCTCGACGCGCTCCATGGCAAGGAATACCTGGTCGTCGATCTTGCCGAAATCGAACACCGGCACGATGTTCTGGTGGGCCAGGCTCATCGACAGCCGGGCTTCGCGGACGAACAGCTCCAGGAACTGCGGGTCGCCGGTGCGCTCGGGGCGCATCCGCTTGACCACCAGCCACTTCTCGATGCCGGCGGCCCGGCGGCGGGCGAGGTACACCTCGGCCATCCCGCCACGGGCGAGCGGACGTAGGAGCTCGTAGCGGCCGAGCGCACGCGCCATCCGCAACACTATAGCGTGAGGTTGACCCTCGCTCCGGACCGTCTGACACTCCGCGTGCGTGCATTCCCTGGGTCGTTTCGTTGCCGCAACCGTAGCGTGCGCTGCGGGGTCGCCATCGCGCGCGGCCGCCGCGCCGGCCGCCGATATCGTCGTCGTCTGGGCGCCTGGTGCCGAGGTGGCCCCGATCGCGCAGGCGGCGCGCCGGGCCGGGGCCGCGGTCATCGACCGCTCGCCGGCGGCCGACGCGGCGCCGGGGACCGCGGCCATCGTCGCGCACGGCATCGAGGCGTACGATGGGCTGCGCTACGACGAGGCGTGGGCGACCCTGCAGGAGGCGCGCGCGCTCGCCGACCGGACCGGCGCGGCGGGCTTGACGCAGATCCAGCTCGCCGATCTGTTCCTGTATCGCGGCCTCGTCAAGATCCAGCAGGGCGAGCCCACCGCGTCGTGGGACGAGCTCGTCGCGTCGGTGACCATCGATCCGGTGCGGGTGCTCGATCCGGCGCGGTTTCCGCCGCGGGTCGGAACCGAGCTCGCCCGGGTGCGCCAGGCGCTGGGCGACCGCCCGCGCGCGGCGCTGACGGTCGAGGCGCCGCCTGGCTGCGCGGCGGTGATCGACGGCGCGGCGGCGCGCGCGGTGGGGCCGGCGCCGCTGCTGGTCGGGACCCACTGGGTCCACGTGGCGTGTCTGGACCGCGCGCCGTGGGGCACGCGCGTCGAGCTCACCGAGGACCTGCGGATCGCGGCGCGCAACGCCGCGCTGGCGCCGCCGTCCGAGGACGACGTGCTGATCCAGGCGCGGGCGGCGGGCGCGCGGGCGTTCGTCGCGGTCGAGCTGCACGGCGGCGTGGGCACCGCGCGGCTGGTCAGCGCCGATGGCCGGGAGCGCGATCGGCGCAGCGTCGCGATCTCCGGCGATCTGGCACCGCTCGCGCGCGCCGTGCAGGAGCTGCTCGTCCCGGCCCCGGCGGCGCACTGGTATCAATCGCGCTGGGCGTGGGCCGCGGGCGCCGCGGTCGTCGTCGCCGCGATCCTGGTCCCGGTGACCGCGGCCGCCTCGCAGCGCGCGTCGCCCTCGACCTGGACCGCGAAGCCGGTCTACCCGTGGCCGTGACCCGCCTCGCGGCGCGCCGCCTGCGCCCGCGAACCGGGTGGCCGGTCGCGGTCGCGGTCGCGGTCGCGGCGTGCGCCGATGCGCCGGAGGTCGTCGTCCCGGTGATCGATCTGCCGGTCGGCGATCCCGACGCGACCGCCGCCGGGCTCGACGCGATCACGCTGCGGGTGGCGCACGCCGGCAGCGACGCGGATCTCACGTCGCAGACGTTCGCGCGCGGCGCGCCGCTCAGCCTCGCGAACGTGCCGTTCGGCGACGACCTGGTGATCCACATGTCCGGAACGATCGGCGCGAGCAACGTGGCCTACGGCCGGACCTGCACGGTCGCGGTCACGCCCGGTGGAACGCCGCCCTCGCCGCACCTGTTCTTCTCGCGCAGCGTGCGGTTCGCGACGCTCGACGCCACCCCGGTGGCGCGGCTCGGCGGGCTCGGCGTCGACTACCTCGGCACGGCGATCCTGATCGGCGGCGACGACGCGAACGGCGCGCCGGTGACCGCGGTCGAGCGGTTCGATCCCGCGACCGGCCGGCTGGGCTCGCTGGGGCAGGTCAGCGCGCGCGATCGCGCCGTCGAGGCGCTGGTCGGCACCGCCGCGCAGCGCGTCGTCGTGCTCGGCGGCGCGATCGGCGCCGCCGGGGCGACGTTCGTCGAGGTGATCGACGATCGCGGCATCGATCGGCGCGAGATCCCCCAGATCGCGCGGATCGACCTGACCGCCACCACGCTGACCGACGGCCGGGCGCTCGTCGCCGGCGGCGCGGCGCCCGACACCAACCTGCCGAGCGCCGAGCTCGACGTGGTGTCCGACGATGGCGCCGCGGTCGACGTCCGCAAGCTCGACGCGACGCTTCGCCGCGCGCGGGCCGGCCACACCGCGACGCGGCTCGGCGACCAGGTCGGGGCGCCGGTGCTGATCGCCGGCGGCGTCGATGCGGCCGGAGCGCCGGTCGCGGACGCCGAGCTGTTCAGGCCGCTCAGCGACGATACGCTGGCCAGCTTCGGACCGGTGATGGCGATCCCGCGCCACCGCCACGCCGCGGCGGTGATGCCCGACGGCAGCGTGCTGATCATCGGCGGGCTCGACGCCAGCGGCGCGCCGGTCCGCACGCTCGAGCTGTTCTCGGTCGCCGGCGGCTTCGTGCCGGTCGGCGAGCTGCCCGCCGGCGCCGGCGTCGTCGACTTCGCGGCGACCACGCTGCCCGATGGTCGGATCCTGCTGACCGGCGGTCGCGCCACGCCGACCGACCCGCCGCTCGGCACGGCGTACATCGCCCGGCTCGATCCTCGCGACGGCCAGATCGACCTGGTGACGACGGATCAAATGCAGGTCGCCCGGGCCGGCCACCAGGCGACGTCCTTGTGCGACGGTACCGTGCTGATCACCGGCGGCGCGCTCGGTCCCTCGCCGGCGGAGCGCTACAACCCGCCGCCGCTGGGCCGGCGCTGAGCGCGACGAGGCTCGCGCGGTCCGCGCGCCCCGGGACGCGGACGGCTCAGGCGCCGCCGCGCAGCTGGGCGTGAAACCGTGCGCCGTCGTGCCCGACGACGTAGGTCGCCGTGTTGCCGATCACCGGGATCGCCTGGCCCACCACCTCCATCAGCCACAGCCGCATCACGCCGCCGTGCGAGACCACGACGATATCGCCGCCGGCCGGCGCGGCGGTCGCCAGGATCCGGGTCAGCGCGCGGCCCAGGCGCGCGGCGGCCTCGGCGCGCGGCTCTCCGCCCGGGGGCGCGCCGACCTGCGCGACCCAGTCGCGCCAGGCGTCCGGATGCTGCGACTCGCACTCGGCGCGCGTCAGGCCTTCGAACACGCCGTACTGGCGCTCGCGTAGCTCGGGATCGATGACCGGCGGCGGCAGCCCGAGCGCGCCGGCGATGATCTCACCGGTCTCGCGGGCTCGGCGCAGATCGCTCGTCACCACCTGGACCACGCTCGGACCCAGCGCGGCGGACAGCGCGCGGGCCTGGCCGCGGCCGGTCTCGTTGAGGGCGATGTCGGTGTGGCCCTGCAGCTTGCCGAGGGCGTTCCACGCGGTCTCGCCGTGTCGCGTGAGGAGGATCTGCGCCATGCCCGCGCGAGCCTACTGCGCCGCGCCGGGACCGCGCTACACGATGGCGATGCCGCACATCCTGTCGCCTGGCGAGTTCCGGTCGCAGCCGTGGAAAAATGGCGGCGGCGTCACCCACGAGATCGTGCGCTGGCCGGACGGCGACGGCGGTGACTACGACGTCCGGATCAGCATCGCCGATGACCGCGCGCCGGGGCCGTTCTCGCGGTTCCCCGGCTACCGGCGGTGGTCGTTCCTCGCGGGGCCGGCGCCGATCGTGCTCGACGTCGCCGGCGCCGTGCACGAGCTGGTCGCGCGCGGCGACCACATCGAGGTCGCGGGCGACGCCGCGATCGCCTGCCGGCTGCCCGCCGGTCCGACCCGGCTGCTGAACATCCTGGTCCGCGATGGCGTCACCGTGCAGATCGGCCGCGGGCCATCGCCGCTGGACCTCAAATTCGTCTACGCGCTGACCGCGCTGCCCTGGCTCCGCGAAGGTCACGCCGCGCTGTTCGATCCGCCGGAGCCGGCGCTCGCAGCGCCCGGCGCGCAGGACGCGGTGTGGTTGCGCTGACCGCTCAGTCGTGGCCGTGACCACCACCACCACCACCGTGACCGCCGCCGTGGCCCCCGCTATCGGCGCTCGGCTGCGACACGTCGAACGTGACGGTGCCGATCGGGTCGACGCCGAACAAGTTGGCGACCGCGACGCGAGCGGCGGGCGCGATGTTGTCCTGCGACGCCGTGGTCTGGACGATCGTGGTGTTGACCGGCAGCGCGCCGAGATTGCCGAAGACCTCGCTACAGGTGACGATGGTTCCGGCGGCCGTGCACGAGCCGGTACCCGAGCCGGTGGTCAGCTGCACGGTGGTGACGCCGCCTGAGGTCATCGGGCCGTTGAGCGTCACCGAGACGTTGCCGCCGACCAGGCCGACCGGGAGGTCGTAGTGCAGCGTCGCGACGTTCGCGAGCACCGTCCACTTCACCTCGGGGACCGCAAAGTTCGCGGCGCTCGCCAGGGCCGGCGAGCTCGGCACGACGTAGTGGCCGACCCACGAACCGCTCGAGCTCGGTACCTGCGACGACGCTGGCTGGACGACCGCTTGCTCGACTTCCGGGTCGAGCGGTTGGGAGGTTTCTGGCTGCACAGGATCACTGGTCGCGCAGCCGGCGAGGGATGAAACGACGAGTCCAGACAGGAAGATCCGCATGCTAACTCCGTTGAAACGCCGGTTCGCGCAGCGAGTCGGCCACGCAAGCGGCGGCGCGCGTGACTCTACCGGAGCGGGCGAGGCAAACTCGAGTGACACGATCTTACGACTCGGTCTCGCATGACGCGATCGGCGTATAGTAAAATTATTTCCAGCATGTAAACGCGTCACAACAGGCGAGGCTGGGGGCGCACCGCGACCGGCATCACGACGCCGTCCCCGGCGCGCAAAGTCCTGACGTAGGCTCGGGCGGCAGCGATGGCTCCCCAGGTTTCGCCACCGGAGGACGACCTGCCGCTCGATCCGCGCGCCGTGTCGCGGCTCGAGGAGGCGGACTGGGTGCGCGATGTCTATCGCCGGGGGCAGCCACAGCTGACCATGCGCGCAGTGGCGACCGGGCTGGCGCTCGGCTTCGTGCTGTCGTTCGCGAACGTGTATACCGGGCTGAAGATCGGCCTGTTCTTCACGATGGGGCTGCCGGCGTGCCTCGCGTCGTTCGCGATCTGGCGGCTGCTCGCCTCGCTGGGCCTGGCGCGCAGCCCGCTCAGCGTGCTCGAGACCAACTGCATGCAGTCGACCGCGTCTTCGGCCGCGTACGCCACGGGTAACATGGTGGTCGGCGTGTTCCCGGCCATGTTGCTCCTGTCGGTCACGCCGGAGCACCCGGCCGGGACCCGGGCGCACTGGGGCACGCTGGCGGCGTGGATCGCGTGCGTCGCCGCGCTCGGCGTCACCCTGGCGATCCCGCTCAAGCGCCAGCTGATCAACCGCGAGCGCCTGGCGTTTCCGTCGGGGACGGCCGCGGCGATCATGCTCGACGGCCTGCACCGGACGGTGTCCGCGGTGGGGTCGCGGACGCGCGCGCTGTTCGCTGCGATCGCGGTCGGCGCGGCGCTGCCGGTCCTGCGCGACATCCGCGGCTTCGCCGTGATCGCCGGCAGCTCGAAGCTGTTCGACGGGCTGCCGCGGATCTCGGCCGGCGGCGCGAGCTACGCGGTGAGCGACGCCGGGCTCGTGCTCGATCACAGCCTGTTGACCGCCGCGGCCGGCGTGTTCGTCGGGCTCAGGACCTCGGCCTGGATGGTCGTGGGTGGCATCATCACGGCGTTCGGGCTCGGGCCGGTCGCGCTGGAGTCGCGGTGGACCGACGCGCTCGGCCACGCGGTCACCGCGACGCGCGCGCTCGGCACGGCGGGCATCGACGTCGGCATCTGGCTCGGCGCGCCGCTGCTCGTGGCCTACGCGCTGGTCGCGCTGATCGGCCACTGGCGCGCGTTCGTCCGAACGTTCGCGAGCCGGCGCAGCGCGCTTGCCGAAGGCGACGCGAGCGCCGGGATCGAGATCCCCCTGTCGTGGTTCTGGTACGGCTTCGCGCTGTGCGGCGGCGCGGCGATCGCTTTGGGCCGCGTGCTGTTCGACATCCCGGTCGTGCTGGGCTGCCTGGCCGTGGCGACCAGCCTGGTGTTCAGCATGGTCGCGGCGCGGATCACCGGCGAGACCGATATCAACCCAGGCGGGCCGATGGGCAAGCTCACCCAGCTCGGGTTCGGCATCCTGCACCCGCAGCACCCGTCGACCAACCTGGCGACCGCGGCGATGACGCACGCCTCGTCGGTCGCGTGCGCCGATCTGCTGAGCGATCTCAAGAGCGGCTACCTGCTGGGCGCCGATCCGCGCCGCCAGTTCGTCGCCCAGGCGGTCGGCATCGCGGCCGGCACCGCGGCGTCGGTGCTCGCGTACTTCATCCTGATCCCCGACGCGCTGGCGCTGACGCCGAGTCCGGGCCACGCGCCGCAGTTCGCGGCCCCAGGCGCGCATCAATTTCGCGCGATCGCCGACCTCCTGCAGTACGGCCTGGCCAACTTGCACCCGATGCATCGGGCGCTGGTGATCACCGGCGCGATCGCGGGTGTGGTCATCGCGGTGGCCGAGCGATTCGCGCCGCGCCGCGTGGCGCGCTGGCTGCCCTCGTCGGCCGGGCTCGGCCTGGGGCTGATCCTGCCGCTCTCGCTGTCGCTCGGGATGGTGATCGGCGCGGCGATCGCGGCGATCGCCGCGGCGCGCCAGCGTGACGCCGCCGAGCGCTACGTGTGGCCGGTCTCGGCGGGCGTGCTCGCCGGCGAGAGCCTGGCCGGTGTGGTCGTCGCGATCGCGAACAACTTCCTCGGCTGACGCCCCGCCCGGGCGGTCTCGCCACGTCCGACCGTGGCGATTCGCAGGCTCATCGGAACAAGGCCGCGAACCAACATCGCGGTCGATCGAACCCATTGTACCCCATCGTGCCGATCAGCGCAGAGGCCGGAAAGCAGGAGGTCGTCGAAGCGACCAGCTCGGCATGCGCGCTGTTCTGTCCGATCGGATCGCCGATGCCCGGGATGATGTTGAAGTTGAAGAACACGCCGCAAAACGCGCCCGCCAGGTAGGTGTCCAATCGACACTGCGCAGCGGGATGCTCCGAGATCGTCTGCGATACAACGTTTGGATCCGGTGTCCCGTAGTCGACCGTGCGATTCTCGAGCGCGCCGAGCAGATCACCGAGCGACTTGCCGGCGAGCGCGATGCGCGCACAGAGGTCGCGATCGGAGGTGGCCGCCCAAGCAATCGCACAGCGGTCGCGCACGGTCTGCGGGGCGGTTCTCGCGATATCGGCGTTCGCCGGGTCGGTCCACCAGATGAAGCGCGCGCACGCCTGCACCGCATACGTGTCCGCCTCGCCCTCGGTCGCGGCCCAGTCATTGCCGAGCCCCTGTGGGTAGAACGGATACCCACCGAGGTGGTGCCCGATCTCATGACAGGCGACCAGCAGGAATCCATCTGCCGTGATCTCCGGGCGCCGCGCGAGGCCACCGTACATGTCGATGATCCAGTCATTGCCGGTCCGATGCGCGAACGCGTTGACCGTCGCATTGGTCCAGAAGCGATTGACTACAAAATGTGCGTTGAAGAATAGAAAAAACGGCTGATAACGGAATTGCAGCAAGTCGATCGTCGCGTTGAATTGCTGTTCGCTGATCCCCGTGGCCGCGAGCAGGTTGTCCTGCTTCCACAGGTCATTCGGCGGCAAGACCGAGGCATGGGACGTTGCCGGAGCCGCGGCCCAGCACAGCGATAGGATCGCGGTCAGCGCTCCGGTGATTGCGGCCTTCCGAAGCCTGTTGACACGGGTCCGATGTTCTGAGTGTGTCATCTGTTCTCCCCTCTTTGCATGTTTGACGCAGTGCGGCCCTTGTGACGTCACGCGACATGGCGCGCCATGGCGCGCAAGAATCAGGTCGCTCGCACTCCGGACTGCGGCAGGAGCGTAATCTCGCCCTGCTCGTAGCGTCAAGCGATTTTGCCCGGCGGGCGCCATTGTAACAGGCTGTAATCGACAAACACCCAGCAGTCACGCCCTCGACAGCGAGCATGTCCGTCACGATCGAGGTGGCAAAACTCGTCGCGTGGCGCTGTGACGATGCACAGCTCGAGTGGAGCGCATGGCGTCACCGTTCGCGCCGCGGTGGGCGCACGCGGTGGACGCCGGCGGCGGCTCTCGTCGGGCCCTCGTCACCCCCCTCGTCGCCCGGCCCCGACTGAACAGCTGTCGAGAGCGGTCGTTGCGGCACTGGCCGACACGTCGAACGTTGCGAGTCGCCTGGCCGCGATTCCGTACAGGTTGTCGCCGGTTACGGCGAGAGATCGAAAGCCGACGCGGTGACACGCCGGCGGAGTCGACTGGGTTCGACGTGTCGGGACTCGGTTGCTCCCGTTTTGCGCGAGCTGTGTCGCGAAATCTGATGATGGTCATTGTTATCTGGCGCGAACTTTGATAATCAGGGGCTGCGATCGTATCCAGCGTTCGCGGGCCTGGAGGTCGAGCCAGGGGAGCCAGACGGAAGCCAGACGGGAGTGAGCCGGCGAAAGGTCCTGTTCAAGCAAGGGAGGGTCGTGCGAGCTTCAAGCGCGATGCGCGCTGCAGCACTCACTCGCTGCGTCGCGTCGTGACCTGCAGCGCTGGCCGCGATCAGCGTCGATGGAACACCATGGAATTGTCAGCCCGCGCGGAAGAAACCGGGCTCTGCCGCGTCTTGTTAGCCAACCGCAATAGCGCCGTTGAAGCGAGGTCTCATGAAGAAGAAGGCATCTATCGTCGCCGGTGTGGCCGTGATCAGTGGTCTGCTCGCCATCACCTGTCTGTACTTCAGGGACTCGAGACAGCGATCATCGACCGGCGCTGCGCCCGCGTCCACCGTGGTTCAGCGGCTCGAAGGCCAGAACCGCACAGCCTTCAAATCTGCACTGGAGCAATTCGCGGCGCGCCTGGAAGCGGCACGCGCCCAGCTCGCCTCTGGCACCCAGGGTGACCGCGCGCTGCAGCTGCGCGTCGCCTTGCTCAAGGATGCGTTCGCGAAGATGCATGACGCCAACCGCATGCTCGCGCGCGACGAGCTCCGGGGCGCGATCATGGATGGACTCATCGCCGAGCCGGGCTACCTCGATCTGATGACCGACGTCGTGTTGGACTGGCGCTACGCCGAGTCGCTCTTCGGCCGAGATCAGGCGCTTGCGCGCGTGTCGTCCATCGCGACGTTGAAGCGCGCCGCGGAGCATGGCAACGCGGCGCCGATCGAGACCGCGTTGTCCGGGCTCGGCAGCAAGCTGAACGTGGAGCCGAGCTGGGAGAAGGGGATCCAGCACGACTACACCGATCTCATCGCGGGCTACATCAACGCCCAGGACACGAACGGCTTTCTCGATCATCCGCAGCGTTTCTTCGATCTCGTCAAGATGAGCGACCGGCTGTCCACGCAGGTCGCGACCGGGATCTACGACTCGAAGCTCAGGGCGGTCTCGGCCGACGTGTTGCGCGACCGGCTGGGTCGCTACTTCCCCGCCACGGCGAAACCGCCATCCGGTCCGCTATGACGAGGATCTGCGACTGAACGTGGACTGCAGCTCTATCGCCGGCGCCGGGAGCGGCGCGCGCGGCAAGGAGGAACGATGTGTAGAGTGATTGTGCTCGCGGTGTTGTGCACGTCGCTGGGGGGCGGTTGCCTCGATCTCGGAGCTTCGCCCGAGGGAGTCAGCGGCGAGTCGAGACATGGCTGGCGCGCCGCTGGCTTCGGCAGCAAGCCGGCGATGGCGCCACCCGCGCGTCGCGCGGAGGCCGCGTCCGCAGAGGCCATCGACCAGCTGCGCGCGGAGTTGCTGGACAAGATCCAGCGTTCGCCGTGCCCGGGCGAACCTTGCCCGGTGGTCGCGTTCACCGCGCAGCCCGCGCCGGCGGTGGAGGCCAGCCGCGGCAAGCGGATCCTCCTGATCGACGACGCGATCGTGCTGCAGGGCGTGGTGCGGTGGCCGGGCCGGGTCATCGGCGTGCTCGGGCTGGCGGCGGACGGCGCGTACCACGACGTGACGCCGCCGCTCGCCATGGCACGCGACGCGCTCGACGTGTTCGCGACGATCGACGGGTTCCCGGCGCCTGTCCTGGGCACCGACCTCGACATCGCGTCGGCGTTCTTCACCCGGTTCTCGCTGACGCTGCCGGCGGATTCGTTCGGCCACGGCATGGACATCTTGCCGTTTCTCGCCGAGCGAATCCCCGGCGCGCAGTTCGTGCTCAGCGAGGATCAGATGGATGCGCCGACCCCGTGCGAGCTGCTCGACGCCGCGCCCGACAGCGCGGCGTGGAGCGCGCACGACGCGTTCGTGCGGAACATGGCGACCACGCTGGCACGGACCATCGTCGATCACGGGATCAACTATGTCCACCTGTCGTGGGGGATCGGCCAGGGCGAGCTGTCAAACACGTTCGTGTTGCGCTGCGGCCGCGGCCCATCGGCGGCGACCGCGCGCCGCTACATGGAGCCCTACGTCGCGCTCCTGACGTCGCTGACCTCGTTGACCACGCCCGACGCCACGGGGCACCTACGCCCGGTGATCGTGTTCCAGGCGGGTGCGAGGGGGACCGATCCGGATGCCCGCCGCCTGGATTGCGCGGAGATCGCGAACCGCGTGCGCGTGTTCTCCGTGCCCTACATCGGCACGGCCGTGCCGGCGGAGGGCTCCCACGATTATAGCTTGTTGCCCACGAGCATCGCGAGCCTCGGCTGCAACGATGTCTTCATCGTCATGGGGTATACGAGCATCTTCGACCCGACGCGCGGCGACCAGTACTTCCCGTCGATGCCGTTCGGTCTGGGCCGCGCGCCGCGCCCGGCGTGGCCGCCGGCATCATCGTTTGCAAACCCGATCGCGCTCGCGCACTTCGTTCGCATCACCCAGGACCATCCCTGCGACACCACGGAGCAATGGCTCGACCGGGTCACGGACGACTGGAGTCAGCCGATCCTCGACCCGCTACTCTACAATTCGTTTCCGAGTGAACCGTGACGATGCTCAACAATTCTCAGGAGAGTGTAAGATGAAAAGATTGATAGTCGTGATATCTGCGTCGCTGTGCATGCTCGCGTTCGTTCATGTCGCCGGCGCGACCAATCGCCTCCTCGATCCGGGGTACAATCGTTGCGCGAATGACGCGACCATCCCAGCGGGGCAGTGCACGCAGTACCAGGACCTCGCGTGGGCCGGGGGCAACGGCTGCATCACGCAAGAGGAGTACTTGTACGCGGAGGCCAACTTCATTGCACCGCTGTGCAGCCCGTTCAACCCCCAGCAGTATCTCGGGTACTGTCGCTGCGGCTGCCTGGCGAGGCAGACCGAGGTGTTCGTCGAGCAGGCCAGCGGCGCGCAGTGGGTCGAGATCGAAGCGCTGCCGGGTCACGAGGCCGAGACCAAGCTGTTCTCGCTCGCCGCGAACGCGACGCTGGCCAGCTGGGACTACGGCACGGCCGGGCTGACGGCCATGACGATCGGTCCCGAGCAGAAGCCGCTGGTGTGGGTCACCACGACGGCGGGTCAGTCGATCGGTCTGACGGAGACCCACGGCGTCTTGCTCGCGACCGGCTTCATGGCGCGGGCCTCGGAGCTCCAGGTCGGCGATACGCTCGTCGACATCGACGGTGTGCCCCAGAAGATCGTCAACATCGACCGCCGGATGGCCGATGGCGACGTCTACAACGTGCTCACCGACGCGGGCTTGAACGATAAGCCCGGACACGTGATCTTCGCCAACCAGCTCGCGGTCGGTGATCTGTACTGGCAGAACATCCTCGAGTCGGAGTTCCGCCAGCTCGTCATCCGCGAGTAGCCAGCGCGCGGCGCAGCAGGGATCGTCATCCGTCGACTGTAGCCCACGCTACGATTACAACGGGGTTGGACTTCGCGGCGCGGCATCGTGAGACGAACGAGCCACGCCACCTGGCCAGGCGGTGCTAATGTCGTAGTACCGTGATGAGTCCGCACGCGCGGCGCTCGATCAAGCGCTCGTTCAAGCGCTCGATCAAGCGCTCGTTCCGCCGCTGGGGCTGCCTGGCGAGTCTCGTCGCCATGGCTTGCGGCGATCGCGCCGGCGCTCGCGATGTCGACGCTGGCGTGGTCGACGCCGGCGACGCCGGGCCCGGTCTGGACGAGCTGCGCGCGGAGCTGCTGGACAAGATCCAGCGTTCGCCGTGCCCGGGCGAGCCTTGCCCGGTGGTCGCGTTCACCGCGCAGCCCGCGCCGGCGGTGGAGGCCAGCCGCGGCAAGCGGATCCTCCTGATCGACGACGCGATCGTGCTGCAAGGCGTGGTGCGGTGGCCGGGCCGGGTCATCGGCGTGCTCGGGCTGGCGGCGGACGGCGCGTACCACGACGTGACGCCGCCGCTCGCCATGGCGCGCGACGCGCTCGACGTGTTCGCGGCGATCCGCGCGTTCCCGGCGCCTGTCCTGGGCACCGATCTCGACATCGCGTCGGCGTTCTTCACCCGGTTCTCGCCGACGCTGCCGGCGGATTCGTTCGGCCACGGCATGGACATCTTGCCGTACCTCGCCGAGCGAATCCCCGACGCGCAGTTCGTGCTCAGCGAAGATCAGATGGATGCGCCGACCCCGTGCGAGCTGCTCGACGCCGCGCCCGACAGTCCGGCGTGGAGCGCGCACGACGCGTTCGTGCTGAACATGGCGACCACGCTGGCACGGGCCATCGTCGACCACGGGATCAACGAGGTCCACCTGTCCTGGGGCATCGGCCAGAGCGAGCTGTCAAATACGTTCGTGTTGCGCTGCGGCCTCGGCCCGTCAGCGGCGACCGCGCGCCGCTACATGGAGCCCTACGTCGCGCTGCTGACGTCGCTGACGTCCTTGACCACGCCCGACGCCACGGGGAACTTACGCCCGGTGCTCGTGTTCCAGGCCGGCGCGCCCGGAACCGATCCGGATGCCCGCCGGCTGGATTGCGCGCAGATCCCCCACCGGGTGCGCGTGTTCTCGGTGCCCTACATCGGCACGGCCGTGCCGGCGGAGGGCTCCCACGACTATAGCTTGTTGCCCACGAGCATCGCGAACCTCGGCTGCAGCGACGTCTTCATCGTCATGGGGTATACGAGCATCTTCGACCCGACGCGCGGCGACCAGTACTTCCCCTCGATGCCGTTCGGCCTGGGCCGCGCGCCGCGCCCGGCGTGGCCGCCGACCTCGTCGTTTGCAAACCCGATCGCGCTCGCCCACTTCGCGCGCATCGAGGCCGAGCACCCGTCCGCGACCACGGATGACTGGCTCGACGTGCTCACGGATGGCTGGAGCCAGCCGATCCTCGATCCGCTGCTGCACGATCCGGCGCGGTAGGTTTTTTTTTCCGCCTCGTGCCCCGCGCGCGTCAGGTGGCGGCGCGCACGCGGTAGCGCGTCGCGCGCGCGAAGCCGAGGCACTCGACCCGGCGCTCCTCGACGAGGGCGCGCAGGGCGCGCAGGACC
>Ga0302322_100000752_pt1 | contig 25292 bp, 24 predicted proteins | sample Fen_T0_2_FD_203757 | JGI IMG/M metagenome (GOLD analysis project Ga0302322, IMG submission 203757) | Peat permafrost microbial communities from Stordalen Mire near Abisko, Sweden - Fen_T0_2 | ecosystem: Environmental > Terrestrial > Soil > Wetlands > Permafrost | place: Sweden: Abisko...
AACTGGAGGACAACGAATCACCATGGCGACAATCACCGCCGCTGACGTCAAGAAGCTCCGCGATCTCACCTCCGCGGGGATGATGGAGTGCAAGAAGGCCCTCGAGGAGTCCGACGGCGACTTCGACAAGGCCGTTGAGCTGCTGCGCATCTCCGGCGCAGCCAAGGCCGCGAAGCGCGGCGCCGAGCGCGAGGCGTCCAACGGTCTCGTGGCCGCTGACGGCAACGCTCTCGTCGAGGTCCTGTGCGAGACCGACTTCGTCGCGAAGAACGCCGACTTCCTTGCGCTCGCGGGCGAGATCGCTGCCGCGGCGAACGCCGCCCAGGTCGCTGACCGGGCGCAGTTGCTCGAGACGACGCTCGCCTCAGGCAGCACCGTCGCTGATGCGCTCGGGGAGATGGCCGGTGTCATCGGCGAGAAGCTCGAGCTCGGCCGTGTCGCCGTGCTGCCCGCGCCCGTGTCGATCTACCTGCACCACCGCGCATCCGACCTGCCCCCGCAGGTCGGCGTGATCGTGGCCTACTCGGGCGACGAGGCCGCCGCGCGCGGCGCCGCGATGCAGGTTGCTGCCATGCGGCCGCAGTACCTCACGCGTGAGGACGTCCCTGCCGAGGTGGTCGCCAACGAGCGCCACATCGCCGAGGAGACGGCCAAGGAGGAGGGCAAGCCGGAGGCTGCCATGCCGAAGATCATCGAGGGCCGCGTCAACGCGTTCTTCAAGGACACCGTGCTCCTCGAGCAGCCCAGTGTGGTCGACAACAAGAAGTCGGTCGCCCAGGTTCTGGCCGACGAGAGCACGACGGTCATGGCGTTCGCACGGTTCGAGCCCGGACAGGCCTAGCCAGACGAGATACTGGGCGGCGTCGGACGATTCAGGAGGGAAGCATGACCCCAACAGGATCGACCGGCGCCGTTCAGCCGTCTCTTGAGGGCACGATCGAGACGTGGCCCGAGGCACCCGAGGGCGGCTGGCATCGCGTCCTGCTCAAGCTTTCGGGCGAGGCCTTTGCCGGCGGGCACGCCCTCGGCGTGGACCCGGACATCGTCTCCTCGATCGCGGCGCAGATCGCCGACGTGGTCCGGCACGGCACCCAGGTGGCCGTGGTGATCGGCGGGGGCAACTACTTCCGCGGTGCGCAGCTGTCCGAGCACGGCATGGACCGGGCCCGCGCCGACTACATGGGAATGCTGGGCACGGTCATCAACTGCCTCGCCCTCCAGGACTTCTGCGAGAAGGCGGGTGTCGAGACCCGCGTGCAGACGGCGATCGCGATGGGCCAGGTCGCCGAGCCCTACGTGCCGCGCCGAGCGATCCGCCACCTCGAGAAGGGCCGGGTCGTCATCTTCGGTGCCGGCCTGGGTGCGCCGTACTTCTCCACGGACACCACCGCCGCGCAGCGCGCGCTCGAGGTCGGTGCCCAGGTCGTGCTCATGGCCAAGGGCGTCGACGGCGTCTACGACTCCGACCCGCGCACGAATCCGGACGCCGTCAAGTTCGATCGGCTGACGCCGGCTGAGGTGCTCGCGAGGGGACTCAAGGTCGCGGACGCGACCGCCATCAGCCTGTGCCAGGACAACCACCTGCCCATCGTGGTGTTCAACCTGCTCGTCGAGGGAAACATCGCCCGCGCAGTGCGAGGCGAGACGCTCGGGACGCTAGTCTCAGTCGACACCTGAGCCACACCAAGAACCCGCAAGGAGCGACCGTGAGCGACCAGATCGACGACATCCTCCTGGACGCCGAGGACAAGATGGACAAGGCGATCGCCGTTGCCCGCGAGGACTTCGCGACGATCCGTACGGGGCGTGCCACCTCGGCGATGTTCAACAAGGTCGTCGTGGAGTACTACGGCACGTTCACGCCGATCAACCAGCTGGCGTCCTTCCAGATCCCTGAGCCCCGCTCGGTGCTGATCACCCCCTACGACAAGGGCTCGTTCGCGGCCATCGAGAAGGCCCTGCGCGACAGCGACCTTGGTGTGAACCCCACCTCCGACGGAAGCGTGATCCGCGTCAACCTTCCCCAGCTCACCGAGGAGCGGCGCCGCGAGTACACGAAGGTCGCCAAGCACAAGGCCGAGGACGCGCGCGTCTCGATCCGCAACATCCGTCGACATGCCAAGGACGCCCTCGACAAGTTGCAGAAGGACGGCGAGGCCGGCGAGGACGAGGTCCGTCGCGCGGAGAAGCATCTTGACGACGTCACGCACAAGCGCGTGGAGCACATCGACGAGATCCTCAAGGTCAAAGAAGCAGAACTGCTCGAGGTCTGATCCACGTGGGTGATGCCGACGCAGGCTCCATGCCGGCGACTCCGTCCAAGGCGGGCCGCAACCTCCCCGCGGCGATCGCCTCAGGAGTCGCTCTTGCAGTGATCGTCGTCCTGAGCCTGCTCTTCGTGAAGTGGATCTTCGGGGTCGTCGTCATCGCGACCCTGCTGGTGGCCGTGCACGAGCTGGTCGGTGCCTTCCAGGGCGTCAGCATCCGGGTGGCGCGGAGCCCCATCTACGCCGCGACCGTGATCGTCCCTGCGGTGGCGTACATATGGGGGATGCCAGCGCTCCTCGCCGGGACCGGCGTTACGGTCCTGGCGGTGCTGATCTGGCGCATCCGCCGCGGCTACGAGGGCTACGTCCGCGATGTCACGGCGAGCATGTTCATCATCGCGTACCTGCCGTTCATGGCGGGCTTCCTCATGCTCACCCTTGCCGCCGGCAACGGTGCCGCGCGAGTGGTCGTGTTCATCCTGCTCACCGTCTGCAACGACATCGGCGGCTACGCCGCAGGCGTCCTCTTCGGCAAGCACCCGATCGCTCCCCAGATCAGCCCCAAGAAGTCCTGGGAGGGCTTCGTCGGCTCGGTTCTCCTGCAGTGCGTCGTCGGAGTCGTGTCGTTTGTCTACCTCCTCGACGCGCCGTGGTGGCAGGGACTGATCACTGGACTGGTGATGACGATCACCGCGACGGCGGGCGACTTCGCGGAGAGTGCCATCAAGCGCGATCTCGGCGTCAAGGACATGGGGACTTTCCTGCCTGGCCACGGCGGCATGATGGACCGCTTCGACTCGCTCATCCCGAACGCGTTCACGTCGTGGGCGCTGTTCACGATCTTCCTCGGCAGCGGCGTCGCGTAGGCATGGCCCATGACTGACCTTCCGGACCCCGTGTCCCCGCCGAGACCCGGCGAGCTGACCTTCGAGGCGCCTCGCCGTGGCAAGCCGCCGGCGCACCTCATGGACATGGATCGGCAGGGCCGTCGCGAGGCGGTCGCGACGCTCGGGCTGCCCGCGTTCCGGGCCGACCAGCTCAGCCGTCACTGGATCACCCGGCTCAGCGACCAGCCCGATGAGTGGACCGACATCCCCTCGGCGGACCGGCAGCCTCTAGCTGACCTGCTTCTGCCGCCCCTGCTGACCAGCGTACGGTCGATCGACTGCGACGCCGGCCAGACGGTCAAGGCGGTATGGCGCCTGTTCGACGGCGCACTCGTCGAGAGCGTCCTCATGCGCTACCCGGGGCGCGTGACGATGTGCATCTCCTCGCAGGCCGGCTGCGGAATGAACTGCCCGTTCTGCGCGACGGGGCAGGGCGGGCTGACCCGCAACCTGTCGACGGCGGAGATCGTCGAGCAGGTGCTGGCGGGGATGCGCTCACTCGAACGCGGTGAGATCGCCGGGGGACCCGGGCGGGTGTCGAACATCGTCTTCATGGGCATGGGCGAGCCGATGGCCAACTACTCCGCGGTCATCGGGGCAGTGCGGCGGATCACCGAGCCCCAGCCGTCGGGGCTGGGCATCGGGGCGCGCGGCATCACGGTGTCGACCGTCGGCCTCGTGCCGAGGATCCGGCAGCTTGCGGGGGAGGGCCTGCCCGTGACGCTCGCCATCTCGCTGCACGCGCCGGACGACACGCTGCGCGACACGCTGGTCCCGGTCAACACGAGGTGGCCCGTGGGCGAGGTCCTCGACGCTGCCTGGGAGTACACGGACGCGACCCATCGGCGCGTGAGCATCGAGTACGCGCTCATCAAGGACGTCAACGACCAGGCGTGGCGGGCCGAACTCCTCGCCGACCTCCTGGTGGGCCGGCTGGTCCACGTGAACCTCATCCCGCTCAACCCCACCCCCGGATCGGTGTGGACCGCGTCGCGACCGGAGGACGAGAAGGAGTTCGTCCGCGTCCTGGAGCGGCGTGGCGTTGCGGTCACCGTCCGCGACACCCGGGGGCGCGAGATCGATGGCGCCTGCGGACAGCTCGCCGCATCCACCGCGTGAGCAGCACAGATGGCAGACTCAGCGCATGACGATGTCATCCATGGGCGGCCTGCCCGGTGAGGACGGGGAGCTTCCGGTCGCCAAGATGAGCAAGGGGAAGTTGGTCCTCGTCGTCCTCCAGATGCTTGGCCGACTCATCCTCGGATTCCTGTTCATCCTGCTGATCATGTCGCTGGTCCCGAAGAACCCCGGCGACCCGATCGTCTATCCGGTGGTCCTCACCATCCTCGGGATCGCGCTCTACATCTGGTTCTTCCGACGCCAGGTCAAGGGTGTCTACAAGGCTCAGTACCCGACGCTGCGCGCGATCGAGTCGCTCATCCTCGTCGCCGCCATGTTCCTAGCGATCTTCGCCATGGTCTACGTGATGGTCTCGATCAACGATCCCAATGCGTTCACGGAGCAGCTCGACAGCTTCAGCGGCTACTACTTCTCGTTGACCGTGCTGGCCACCGTCGGCTTCGGTGACATCACGCCGGTGACGACCGTGGCGCGGTCCTTCACGATGGTGCAGATGGCCCTGGACATCGCCTTCATCGCCATCATCATCAAGGTGATGAGCGCCGCGGCCCGTCGCGCCCTCGCGCAGCGCGCGCAGCGCGAGGTCGAGACCGAGGACAGGGCGAAGGCCCAGCCCCAGGTCCAGACGAGGCAGACACCCGGGGCCAGCCCCGGGAACCCTTCGGATTAGGAGGTCGGCGAATGGGCCGGTACGCAGTTGTCCGAGATCAGGCGCTGAACGAGCGCGAGGAGTTCTGGCTGCGCGAGAGCGCCAGGATCGAATGGATCGAGGCACCTACGACCGCGCTCGACTCCTCCGCGGCGCCGCTCTACCGCTGGTATCCGGACGGAGTGCTCAACACGTGCTTCAACGCCCTCGATCGCCACGTCGCGGCCGGACGCGGTGACCGCGTCGCGATCCAGTACGACAGTCCTGTCACCGGCACGCAGCGGGCGATCTCGTACGCGCAGCTGCTCGACGACGTTGCGACCTTCGCCGGCGTGCTGAGCGAGCTCGGCGTCGGCTACGGGGACCGGGTCATCGTGTACATGCCGATGATCCCTGAGGCGGTCGTGGCCATGCTCGCGACCGCACGGCTCGGTGCGGTGCACTCGGTCGTGTTCGGAGGCTTCGCGCCGGCCGAGCTCGCCGTGCGCATCGACGATGCCGAGCCGACGGTCATCGTCACCGCGAGCTGCGGCATCGAGGCGGGTCGCGTCATCCCCTACAAGCCCCTGCTCGACGAGGCCCTCCGGATCGCGCGGCATCGGCCGGTGGCCACGGTGGTGCTGCAGCGGCCGCAGGTCGCCGCAGCCATGGGTGATCGGGATGTCGACTGGGTGCAGTCCGTCGCGGCGGCCACGCCGCGTCCTGCCGTGCCCGTGCGCGCGACCGACCCGCTCTACATCCTCTATACGTCCGGTACGACCGGACGGCCCAAGGGAGTCGTGCGCGACAACGGCGGGCACGCCGTCGCGATGGCGTGGTCGTTCGAGAACGTCTACGGCATGGGTCCGGACGACGTGTGGTGGGCGGCGTCGGACGTCGGGTGGGTCGTCGGCCACTCCTACATCGTGTACGCGCCCCTGATCGCGGGCGCGACGTCGATCATGTACGAGGGCAAGCCGGTCGGCACCCCCGATGCGGGCGCATTCTGGCGCGTCATCGCTGAGCATCGTGTCAACGCGCTGTTCACGGCGCCCACGGCGATCCGTGCGATCAAGAAGGAGGACCCTGAGGCAGCGCTCCTGGCGTCGTACGACATCTCCTCGCTCCGCTCGCTGTTCCTCGCCGGCGAGCGTCTGGATCCCGACACGTACCACTGGGCCACCGACCGACTCGGCGTACCCGTGATCGACAACTGGTGGCAGACGGAGACGGGCTGGCCGATCGCCTCGAACCTGCGGGGGCTCGAGCCCATGCCGATCAAGCCCGGCTCGCCAAGCGTGCCGGTGCCGGGCTACGACGTCCGTGTCGTCGACGGGGAGGGCAACGACCTGCCGGCGGGGCAGGACGGAGCCATCGTGATCAGGCTGCCGTTACCGCCGGGGACACTGCCCACGCTGTGGGGCGATGACCAGCGGTACATCGACTCCTACCTCAGCGTGTTCGATGGCTGCTACACCACGGGTGACGGTGGCTTCATCGACGAGGACGGCTACGTCTACGTGATGGGCCGCACCGACGACGTCATCAACGTGGCCGGGCATCGGCTGTCGACCGGTGCGATGGAGGCGGTCGTGGCCAGTCATCCGATGGTCGCCGAGTGCGCCGTCATCGGGGTGCACGACGAACTCAAGGGCCAGATCCCGCGAGCCTTCGTCGTCCTCAAGTCGGGGGTGGAAGTCGATCCCGGCGTGCTCCAGAGCGAGATCGTCGCCTCGGTCCGCGATCAGATCGGTCCGGTCGCGGCGCTGAAGGAGGTCGTCATCGTGCCGGGCCTGCCCAAGACACGGTCCGGCAAGATCCTGCGGCGCACCATGCGCGGCATCGCGGACGGCCGACCGGAGGCGGTGCCGAGCACGATCGAGGACGTGCGGGTCCTCGACGCCATCACGCCGCTGCTGACCTCCTGACCACGTGACCTCGGACGCGCAGATTGGATACAATCCGCGGGTGACCGGAGCGCTCGAGGGACTCGTCGTGGCCGACTTCTCCCGTGTCCTGGCCGGCCCGTACGCCACGATGCTCCTCGCCGACCTCGGGGCCACGGTCATCAAGGTGGAGCGCCCCGGAACCGGCGACGACACCCGAGCCTGGGGGCCGCCGTTCGCCGCCGACGGGCAGGCGACCTACTTCCAGTCCGTCAACCGCAACAAACTGTCGATCGATCTGGATCTCGGCGACCCGGCGGACGCGGCGACGGCGCGCCGTCTCGCGGACCGGGCCGACGTCCTGGTGGAGAACTACCGGCCCGGCGGCCTTGACCGGTTCGGACTCGGATACGCGCAGGTCGCGGACGGCAATCCCGGCCTGGTCTACTGCTCGATCACGGGTTTCGGCTCGACAGGAGGACGTGACCTGCCCGGCTACGACCTGCTCGTGCAGGCCATGGGCGGCCTCATGAGCATCACCGGCACTGACGAGCCGACCAAGGCCGGTGTGGCCGTGGTGGACGTGCTCACCGGACTGCATGCGAGCGTGGCCATCCTGGCGGCGCTGCACCACCGCGACCGCACCGGTGAGGGACAGCGCATCGAGGTGACCCTCCTGGGCGCGCTCCTGTCTTCGCTGGTGAACCAGGCGGGTGGCTTTGTCGGGGCCGGCTCGGTGCCCACCTTCATGGGCAACGCGCATCCGTCGATCGCTCCCTACGAGGTCTTCGCCACTGCGGATCGACCCATGATCCTTGCCGTCGGCAACGACGGGCAGTTCGTGAAGCTGGCGACCGCGCTCGGTGCCCCGGGCCTGGCCGACGATCCGCGCTACGCGACCAATTCCGCACGCGTGGCGCACCGGACGGAGCTGAAGAAGCACATCGAGGCACTCCTTGCCTGCGCGGGAGCCGACAACTGGCAGTCGACGATCACCGAGGCTGGAGTCCCGTGCGGACCGATCAACACCATCGAGCAGGGGTTCGCCCTGGCGGAGAGGCTGGGACTCGACCCGATCATCGCGCTCGAGGACCCGCGGCGCACGACCGAGCAGCGGCAGGTGGCGAACCCGTCCATGCTCTCGGCGACGCCGCCGTCCTATCGCAGCGCCCCGCCCGCGGTGGGGGAGGATCGCGCCGCGGTCCTCGCCCTGCTGGGCGCACCGGACACGCGCGGATGAGCGCGTCCCGGCACGTCACAGCTCAGGACGTCGTCCTGCATGCCCTCCGCAACGAGATCCTCACCGGCACGCTGCAGCCGGGCGACCAGGTCGTCCAGGAGGCGGTCGCCGACCGCTACGGGGTCAGCCGGGTGCCGGTCCGCGAGGCCCTCAAGATGCTCGAGGCCGAGGGCCAGGTGGTCTACCACCCCCATCGCGGCTACTTCGTTGCCGAACTGAGCGTCTCGGACCTCCTGGAGGTGTACCGGCTGCGGGAGCTGCTCGAGGCCGAGGCCATCCGCACGGCCGTGCCGAGACTTTCGGATGACGAGGTATCGGGGATTGCGGCGCTTCTGGGCGAGGTTGAGACAGCCGCTGAGGCCGGAGACATCATGGCCCTCACCAGCGCGAACCGACGGTTCCACTTCGCGATCTTCGAGGCGTCGGGGATGCCTCGGCTGACCCGGCTGCTCCAGCAGTTGTGGGAGGCCACGGACGCATACCGCGCCCTGTACTTCCACCATGAGGCCAACCGGCGGCGGGTAGCCCGCGAGCACGCAAGGATGATGACCGCCCTGCGCAGGCGCGACGCCGACGTGCTGGTGCGCCTGCACGACGAGCACCGGAACAACTCGGTGGGGACCGTTCGCGGCCTCCTCGAGCAGCGATTGGATCCAATCCACTAGATTGGATCCAATCAACCACAGTATGCACGACACCTGCCCGACCCTGGAGGAACCGATGACCCGCACGCCGCAGTCCCCGTTCGCCCTGTTCAGCATCGATCGGCTGCTGAGCGAGGAGGAGCGCGCCATCCGCGACGTGGTCCGTGAGTTCGTCGATGACGGCATCAAGCCCTTCGTGGGGGACTGGTTCGAGCAGGGCAGCATCCCCGCACGGGAACTGGCCAAGCAGCTCGGCGAGCTCGGTGTGCTCGGGATGCATCTGGAGGGCTACGGCTGCCAGGGCATGTCCGCTGTCGCCTACGGGCTCGCGTGCCTGGAGCTGGAGGCCGGCGACTCCGGAATCCGTTCCCTGGTCAGCGTGCAGGGCTCGCTGGCCATGTATGCGATCCACGCCTTCGGCTCGGAGGAGCAGAAGAACGAGTGGTTGCCACGCATGGCGGCCGGAGACGCGATCGGCTGCTTCGGCCTGACGGAGGCCGACTTCGGCTCCAATCCCGGCGGGATGCGCACGAGTGCCAAGCGCGATGGCACGGACTGGGTGCTGAACGGCTCGAAGATGTGGATCACCAATGGCAACGTGGCCGATGTGGCCGTGGTGTGGGCGCGCACGGACGAGGGCATCCGCGGGTTCGTCGTTCCCACGGACACTCCCGGCTTCACGGCGAACGAGATCCACAAGAAGCTCTCGCTGCGGGCCTCGGTCACCAGCGAGCTGGTGCTCACCAGCGTGCGTCTACCAGCGGACGCCGTGCTGCCCGGGGTCGTCGGCCTGCGTGGTCCGCTGTCGTGCCTCAACGAGGCGCGGTTCGGCATCGTCTTCGGAACCCTGGGCGCGGCCCGCGACTGCCTCGAGACGGCCATCGACTACACGATCAACCGCGAGCAGTTCGACAAGCCGCTCGCCGCCTACCAGCTGACCCAGAAGAAGCTTGCGGACATGGCCCTCGAGCTCGGCAAGGGCATGCTGCTGGCCCTGCATCTCGGACGGCTCAAGGACGATCACGTGATCACCCCGGAGCAGGTGAGCCTGGGCAAGGCGAACAACGCGCGCGAGTCGCTCGCGATCGCGCGGGAGTGCCGGTCGCTGCTCGGAGCCAACGGCATCACGCTGGAGTACCCGATCATCCGTCACATGAACAACCTGGAATCGGTGTTCACCTATGAAGGGACGAACGAGATGCACACGCTGGTCATCGGTGAGGCGCTCACCGGAATCGCGGCCTACCGATGAGCGGCACGCGCGTGCTTACCTCGGTCGTCGGCGGCACGGCGGTGGTGGGCGATGACGTCCGTCCGGACGTCAACCCGTCGGATCTCTCCGACGTCGTTGCCGAGGCGAGCATCGTCGGCGCTGACGTGGCCGCCGACGCCGTGGGTGCGGCGGCGGGCGCGTTCGGCGCATGGTCCAGCGCGACTCCCTGGCAACGGGCCGAGGTGCTCGATCGCGCCGGTTCAGAGGTCATTGCGCGCGCGGATGAGCTCGGCGACCTGCTGGCGCGCGAGGAGGGCAAGACCTATCCGGAGGCACGCGGCGAGGTGGTGCGCGCCGCACAGATCCTCAAGTACTTCGCGGGCGTCGCCCTGCAGCCGCACGGGCAGGCGCTGGACTCCGTGCGCCCGGGGATCGACATCACGGTCACGCGCGAGCCGGTGGGCGTCGTCAGTGTCATCACTCCCTGGAACTTCCCGATCGCCATCCCGGCCTGGAAGATCGCTCCCGCGCTGGCGTTCGGCAACACCGTCGTGTTCAAGCCGGCGGACCTCGTTCCCGCGTCCGCGTGGGAGCTCGTCGACATCCTCAACCGTGCGGGACTGCCCGCCGGGGCGCTCAACCTCATCCTGGGGCGCGGGTCTGTCGTCGGTCCGGTCCTCACCGGCGATCCCCGGGTGAACGCCGTGACCTTCACCGGCTCGGTGAGCACCGGAAAGGGCGTGCTGGCGGAGACGTCAGCGCGCGGCGCCAAGGTCCAGCTCGAGCTCGGCGGCAAGAACCCGCTCGTCGTCACGGACAACGCCGACCTCGGGATCGCCGTCGAGTGTGCGATCCAGGGTGGTTTCGGATCGACGGGACAGCGGTGCACCGCGTCGTCGATCCTCGTCGTCACCGACGGCGTGCACGATGCGTTCGTCGACGCCATGCAGGAGCGCATGGGTCGGTGGTCGGTGGGCGACGCCCGTACGGCGGGGATCGAGATGGGGCCGGTCGTCGACGAGAGCCAGCTGGCCCAGGACCTGCGCTATCTCGACGTAGCGCGGGCTGAAGGTGCACAGGTCGTCGGCGGCGAGCGGCTCGAGGTCGGGGTGGATGGTCACTACCTGTCTCCGGCGCTCGCGATCGGCACCGACGTGACCGACACCATCAACCGTGAGGAGGTGTTCGGCCCGGTCATGTCCGTCATCCGTGCGACCGACTACGCCGACGCCCTCGCCCGTGCCAACGCCAGCACCATGAACCTCTCCGCGGGGATCTGCACCACGAGCCTCGCTGAGGCATCCCACTTCCGCCGCCACTCCAAGGCGGGGATGGTCATGGTCAACCTGCCGACCGCGGGCGTCGACTTCCATGTGCCCTTCGGTGGGCGTGGCGAGAGCAGCTACGGACCCCGCGAGCAGGGCACGGCCGCCGTGGAGTTCTTCACCGTGTCGAAGACGGCGTACACCGCCCCTGGAGCCCCGTAGGCCAATACCATCGGCAGCGTGACCAACGGACCTTCACTCGACGACGTCTTCACTGAGCCGGACGCCAGCCCCGACACCCTCGCCAACCTGGGACCACTCGCCACCCTGGCCGGGATCTGGGAGGGCAGCCCGGGCCAGGACATCAACCCCAAGGCGGACGGCCCGCAGTTCAAGTCCTACAAGGAGCGGTTCGATCTGCAGCTGATCGATCCCCAGACCAACGGGCCGCAGCTGCTGTACGGGCTGCGCTACCACCAGCACATCGTGGAGCCCGTCAAGAAGGGCACCTTCCACGACCAGGTGGGCTACCTGCTGTGGGAGCCGCTGACCGGTCGCGTGATGATGACGCTCGCCATTCCGCGAGGTCAGGTGGCACTGGCCACCGGCTTCGCGCAGCAGGGCGACACGAAGTTCACGCTGCGGGCGGAATCGGGTGACCCGCACTTCGGCATCGTCACCAGCGCATGGCTCGACGAGGCCTTCCACACCCCGTCCTGGGAGATCACCTTCCGCATCAACTCACCCGACAGCTGGTCGTATGAGCAGGTCACGATGCTGGACGTCCACGGACAGGGACCGTTCGAGCACCAGGACAGCAACACCCTCACGCGCGTGGCGGCACCGGAGCCCAACCTGCTGATGCAGCCGTAGCCCGTCCGCGGGGCCTAGAGGCGCAGGGGCTTGATCGGGGCGGTGATCAGGCTCGGGTCGTTTCGCCAGTCGACGCCCGGGACGTCGATGTACAGCTCGATCTCGTTGCCGTCAGGGTCGGCGATGTAGATGCTGTGGGTGACGGTGTGGTCGCTGGCGCCGACTATGGTCACGTTCTTGTCCACCAGGGTCTTCAGGGCATCACGCAACTCGTCGTCGCTGTCACCGACCTTGAGCCCGAAGTGGTAGAGGCCGAGGCGACGGCCCTCCGGCACCCGCGCAGCGTCGGGTCCCACCTCGATCAGCAGCAGTTCGTGATGGGTTCGCTGCGAGGGCGCCGAGAAGCCCATCGCCGGGAACGGCAGGGAGTCGACATCGTCGTCGGACAGCGGCTGCCATCCGAGCACATCGCGGTAGAACTCGACCGACGTCCTCAGGTCACGGACGTAGAGCACGAGGTGTCCGAGTTCCTTCACCTGCATGTGGCTACCTGCTTCCTGTTCCAGGGGCTGTCGGGCTTGACGCTGATGCGCTCGGACGCGAGCGCCCGTGCCAGGTCACGACGACCGGCACGATGTGCGGCGACGAGCAGCGTACGCTGCACGGCATCGCGCTGGGCGTGGCTTCCTCCGAACTCCGCGATCCTGCCCCGGATGGGCATGAGGGCCTCGACGACCGCGTCAAAGTCGCCACGCCCGAAGTCGACGACGGCCTGGCACACCGGGACTCCGATGTCTGCCGTCATACGGGCATTGGTGACCCCGCCGGGCGCATCGTCCAGCCAGGCCCGACGGGAGTCGATCAGGACCTGCGCGGCGTCGATGTCATCGGCCCCGACCAGGCTCATGACCGCGAACATGTCGTTGAACGCGTAGTAGGGGACGGTCATGACCGGTGCCCACGACTCGGCGAGAGCGGCCCACCGATGGGTCTCCGGCCGGCCGTCGAGGAGGAGACGCCACAGGTACCCGGACGCGTCGAGCAGTTCCATCGCCAGCCCGGCTGAATCGGCGTTGTTGAGCACGGAGTCAAAGATCGCGAGGCCGCCATCGACGTCGTCGGCCTCGAGCAGGTAGATCGCGTAGTGCCATGAGTTGTGCACGTTGAGGAAGTTGCCCGTCGACCAATCCGACCGGCGTGCGTCCATGTACTCGATGCCGGTCGAGTAGCGGCCCTGCATCTCGAAGGTGTGCACGACCGCGTGGATTCCCCACACGTCGAGAGGATCGAGGTCGACGGCGCGCCGGCCGACGTCTTCGGACCGGTCATAGTGCCCGGCCTCCTCGAGCCCGAAGGCGTACATGCCCAGGAGCAGTGGGTAGAAGGCATCTGCCTCGCTCCATGAGGTCAGGGCGCTGCCCACCCGGTCTCGGAGGGTAGGCGCGTTCGCGGTGAAGAAGTCGAGCTGGTGCCCGACGGCCAGCGCCAGGGCGTCACGAGGGGTGGCAATCGTCGATGCGCGCAGCGTCGAAGCTGCCCCGGTCAGGTCGCCCGCGAGCCAGGACTGCGCCGCGGCCACGTGTGCGCGCTCGTGCGGGTGCCAGCGGCTGTCGTCGGCCGTGGCGAGGAAGCCGGTGAAGGTGATCTGAGCGGCCGCGGCGTCAGCCGGCTCGGTGCCCAGGAGCCCGAGGTACGCCTCGAACGCGCGCACGGACGGCGCCGACGGATCGGTCTCGACGGCCCGGGCGACGCGGTCGCCCACCGAGGGGCGGAAGTGCAGCAGGTCATCCAGGGCGAGATCGAAGGACTCAGTCGCTTCAGGGCTGGCGGTCAGGGGGGTTCCGGTGCTGTCGGCGGCCATGCCACCACAGGCTAGTGGCCGATCTTCCGGGCGAACAGCGCCGCGCGTCGCGAGGGTCGTCCGGTGCGCGCCTCGACGGCGTCGGCGCTGGTCATCACGCGCAGGCCCAGGTTGGTGCCGAACCACCGCAGCGGCTCCGGCTCCCACTTCTTCGAGCGGTGGTTGACCCAGGGCAACGTGGTGAGGTCCGAGTCGCGCTCGAGGATGAGATCGGCGAGCGTCCGGCCGCCGAGGTTGGATGTCCCGACGCCGTCGCCCACGTACCCGCCGGACCAGGCCAGGCCGGTCGAGCGATCCAGGCCGCAGGACGCCCACCAGTCGCGAGGTACGCCGAGCGGGCCACCCCAGGTGTGCGTCACGGCCACCGGCCCGAGCGCGGGGAAGAGGTCCGTGAGAACCTCCCACAAGGCGGCGTGGACGGTCGGGTTCTGGTCCTGTTCTGGGGTGATCTTCGAGCCGAAGAAGTACGGAGCGCCCCGACCGCCGAACGCGATGCGGCCGTCAGCGGTGCGCTGTCCGTAGATGATCAAATGGCGGCCGTCGGCGAACGTCGGGCGCTGGGCCAGTCCGATCTCGGCCCACAGGTCGTCGGGCAGCGGCTCCGTGGCGAGCATCAGGGAGTACACGGGCGCCAGGGTCCGAGTCTGCCCCGCGAGCGTCCTGGTGTAGCCCTCCGTCGCCCGCACGATGATCTCGGAGCGGACAGTCCCGAGCTCCGTGCGCACGATGCCGGGTTCGATCGACTGCACCCGGGTGCCCTCGTGGATCGTGACGCCGGCCGAGGACACGGCGCGCGCGAGACTTCGTACCAGGCGTGCGGGGTGGATCGCGGCGCAGTGCGCGTTGAAGGTGCCCCCGAGGACGTCGGTGGCGTTGGCCTGGGCCCTGGCCTCGTCGCGATCGAGCAGGCGCAGGTCCTCCGGACCGAAGCCCCATCGCCTCAGCGCCTCGACCTCCTCCTCGGCCTCCTGCAGTTGAAGCGGAGTGCGCGCGAGGACGACGGTCCCGCCCTTGGCCCACTCGATGTCCCAGCCTTCGGACGTTGCGACCGCCCCGATCTCGTCGACCGTGTGGTTCATCGCCTTCTTCATGCGAACGGCATCGGCACGTGACGATGCCCGTGCGAGCGCATCGAGGCTCGCCGGGAACAGGGCCGACGCCCAGCCGCCGTTGCGGCCGCTCGCGCCGAACCCGGCCACTTCGGCCTCGAGGACCGTGATCCGCAGACTGGGGTCGGCGCGGATCAGGTAGTAGGCCGTCCACAGGCCGGTGTAGCCGCCACCGACGATCGTCACGTCGGCGGTGCTGTCGCCTGCAAGGGGCGTGCCGAGCGGCGTGCGCAGGTCGTCAGGGAGCGTGTCCCACCACAGCGAGAGGCCCCGCGGATCGATGCTCATGCCCGCCGCCACGTGCTGATGTACGACGGTACCGGGGCGTCGGGTTGCGCCTCGGCGCTGCGGATCGCCTTGCCAAACGACTCGGTCAGGGGGACGGTCCCCGCCCATACCGGCGCGTACACCGGGTCGGTGATGTCCTCGGGAACGTCCTCGGGCCCGCCGGTGCGGATCTTCACCGACGATTCGGCAAGGCTCAGGGCGAGGGTCATGGTGGCGGCGCGCTCCTTCGGGCTCGGTGGCCGGCAGTCCGCCCAGCGGCCAGGAAGCAGGTGCTCGGTGATGGTGCGCAGCGCGTCGAGTTCATCGTCGCCCGTCAACCGGCGGGCCACGCCCAGGACCATGGCACTGCGGTAGTTCATGCTCGACTCGAAGGCGCTGCGCGCGAGGACCAGCCCGTCGAGACGGGTGACGGTCAGGCAGGTGGGTCCGCCGTCCGCGAGCGAGCGGAACAGCCGTGAGCCTGTTGAGCCATGGAACACCACCTCATCGCCGCGCCGCGCGAACGCCACGGGCAGCACGTAGGGCTGGCCGTCGTCATCGATCACGGCGACGTGCGCGATGAGGCACGCGTCGAGCACCGCATGCAGCGCAGCGACCTGATTGACGGCCCGCTCGGGCAGCCGGCGCACCCGCGTGCGGTCCGACGCGCCGGGAACTGGTGACACGTCTGTCACAGCAGCGACCATGCCTCCGTCAGCACGCTGCGCAGGATCTGCTCGATCTCGTCGAACTCGGCCTGGCCGATGATCAGCGGGGGAGCCAGCTGGACCACCGGGTCGCCGCGGTCGTCGGCTCGGCAGTACAGGCCCGCGTCGAACAGGGCCTTCGACAGGAAGCCGCGCAGCACGCGCTCGGACTCGTCGTCGTTGAGCGTGTCGCGCGTGACCTTGTCCTTGACCAGCTCGATGCCGTAGAAGTAGCCGGCACCGCGGATGTCGCCGACGATCGGCAGGTCGGTGAGCTTCTCGAGCGTCTGGCGGAATCGCGGCTCATTCTCGAGCACGTGGGCGTTGATGCCCTCGTCCTCGAAGATCTGCAGGTTCGCGAGGGCCGCGGCAGCCGCGACCGGATGACCGGACCACGTGAAGCCGTGCAGGAAGGTGTTACGACCGGTCTTGAAGGGCTCGAAGAGCCGGTCGCTCGCGATCATGGCCCCGATCGGCGCGTAGCCGGAGGTCATGCCCTTGGCGCACGTGATGATGTCCGGAGTGACGCCGAACCGGTTCATCGCGAACATGTCGCCGATGCGGCCGAAGGCGCAGATCGTCTCGTCGGCGACCATGATGACGTCGTACTCGTCGCAGATCTCGCGCACTCGCTCGAGGTATCCCGGGGGCGGCGGGAAGCAGCCGCCCGAGTTCTGGACCGGCTCGAGGAAGACCGCGGCAACGGTGTCGGGACCCTCGAACTCGATGGCCTCCGCGATCCGGTCGGCGGCCCAGCGGCCGAAGGCCTTCTCATCGTGACGGAACTCGTCCGGGGCCCGGTAGAAGTTGGTGTTGGGGACCTTGATGGCTCCGGGGACCAGCGGCTCGAAGGCCTGCTTGAGCGGCGGGATGCCCGTGATCGACAGGGCCCCCTGCGGCGTGCCGTGGTAGGCGATGCTGCGGCTGATCACCTTGTACTTCGTGGGCTTTCCGGTGATCCGGTAGAACTGCTTCGCCAGCTTCCACGCGGTCTCGACGGCCTCGCCGCCACCGGTGGTGAAGAACACGCGGTTGAGGTCGCCTGGTGCGTAGCCCGCGAGTTTCTCGGCGAGTTCGATCGCGCGCGGATGCGCGTACGACCAGATCGGGAAGAACGCGAGCTCCTCGGCCTGCTTGGCCATCGCCGCGCCGATCTCCTTGCGCCCGTGGCCGATCTGGTTGGTGAACAGGCCGGCCAGCCCGTCGAGGTACCGCTTGCCCTGGTCGTCGTAGATGTAGGCGCCTTCGCCGCGCACGATGACGGGCACGTGGCCGGTGCCGTCGTAGTAGTGCGAGTGCCGGGTGAACGACATCCACAGATGGTCGCGGGCCGAGTCGGCCATGAAGTCAGGGCCGGGCTCGGTAATGGGCTGCGGTGTACTCGTCATCGGGTTCCCCAGGTGTAGATCTGCTTGCGCAGTTTCAGGTAGACGTAGGTCTCGGTCGAGCGAACTCCGGGAATGGCCCGGATCTTGCGATTGATGACCTCCAGCAGGTGATCGTCATCCTCGGCAACGACCTCGGCGAGGACGTCGAAGCTGCCGGCCGTGACGATCAGGTAGTCGACCTCGGGCATCGTCTCGAGCTGGTCTGCGACCTTCTCGGCGTCCCCGTCGACCCGGATTCCGATCATCGCGGCGCGGGCGAAGCCCACCTGCATGGGATCGGTGACGGCCACGATCTGCATCACGCCCGAGTCCTGCAGCCGCTGGACGCGCTGGCGTACGGCCGCCTCCGACAGGCCCACGGCCTTGCCGATGGCGGCGTAGGGACGTCGACCGTCCTCCTGCAACTGCTCGATGATCGCCTTCGACACGTCGTCGAGAGGCGTGGCCGGGATCCGGTCGCGTGCTGGCATGACGGATATCATGGGCCACACCGTCGGGGGCTGGCAAGTGATTTCGCGGTGTTTCCCCGTTATTTCGACGGATTCCGTTTCTGAAGCAGGTAATCAGGAGACATTTCGTAGGTCGTCGACTACCCTCGACCCATTCAGTCCGTCCGCAGATCGGGAGAGTGGCGTGAGCGACAAGCGCACTGTTCGTAACTTCATCGCCGGGGAGAGCGTCGATGCCGTCGACGGCGCGACCAGCGACCTGTTCAACCCCTCGACCGGAGAGGTCTTCGGGACCGCTCCGGTGTCGTCCGAGGCCGACATCGATCGCGCCTATCAGGCCGCGGCCGGCGCCTTCGAGGGCTGGCGCGACAGCACGCCATCGGAGCGGCAGAAGGCACTTCTCACCATCGCCGACGCCCTCGAGGCCCATGCCGAGGAACTGGTCGCGCTCGAGAGCGAGAACACCGGCAAGCCGATCGCGGTCACGATGTCGGAGGAGATCCCCCCGATGATCGACCAGATCCGCTTCTTCGCCGGCGCCTCTCGCGTGCTCGAGGGTCGGGCCGCCGGAGAGTACATGAAGGGGTTCACGTCGATCATCCGCCGCGAGCCGGTGGGCGTGATCGGCCAGGTCACGCCGTGGAACTACCCGATGATGATGGCCGTCTGGAAGTGGGCGCCCGCGATCGCCGCCGGCAACGCCGTGGTCGTCAAGCCGAGCGACACGACGCCCGTGAGCACCGTCCGCATGGCAGAGATCATCGCCGAGTCGGGCGCGCTTCCGCCCGGTGTCCTGAACGTCGTGTGCGGCGACCGCGACACCGGTCGCGCGCTGGTCGAGCACAAGATCCCGCAGATGGTCTCGATCACGGGTTCAGTTCGCGCCGGCATGCAGGTGGCGGAGTCGGCTGCCCGTGACGTCAAGCGCGTCCACCTCGAGCTCGGCGGCAAGGCGCCCGTGGTCATCTTCGACGATGCTGACGTGGCTGCTGCGGCTGAGTGGCTCGCGGTCGCGGGCTACTTCAACGCTGGCCAGGACTGCACCGCCGCCACGCGGATGCTCGTCGCCGATGGCATCTACGACGAGTTCGTCGTCGCGATGTCCGAGGCGGCCAAGGGCACCGCCACCACGTTCGAGGACGGCCCGGGCGGCGAGGCGCTCGTGCCACCGGTCAACAACGTCAACCAGCTCGAGCGGGTCCTCGGATTCATCGAGCGTGCGCCGAAGCACGCGCAGGTCGTGGCTGGGGGCGTTCGCCAGGGCGATCGCGGCTACTACGTCCACCCCACCGTCGTGGCTGATCTCCGTCAGGACGACGAGATGATCCAGAACGAGATCTTCGGACCAGTGGTCACCATCCAGCGGTTCTCCGACGAGGCCGAGGCCCTGCGCTGGGCCAATGGCGTGCCCTACGCGCTGGCGAGCTCGGTCTGGACCAAGGACTTCGGCCGCGCCATGCGGATGGCGAAGTACCTCGACTTCGGCTGCGTGTGGATCAACACGCACATCCCGCTGGTCGCGGAGATGCCGCACGGTGGCTTCAAGCACTCGGGCTACGGCAAGGACCTGTCCATGTACGGGTTCGAGGACTACACGCGGATCAAGCACGTCATGGCGAGTATCGAGGGCTAGCGAGGAGTGAGCGGAGCGAGCCCCGCAGAGAGCCCGCATGGCCTCGAGGGCTAGCGCCTGCGTCGAGTGGTGAGTAGTTGCTGGTTGGCGGATCCGCCGCGCGGCAACAACTCACCACTCAGCGAATGGGGCGCGGACGCCTGCGAACCAGCGGGTGTCGGCGCGGCAGGCGGGCGTCGTCGGTCGGTGCGCCTACCGTGGCGTCGTGTCCGATCGCTACGGCTCCGACGTCCTTGGCTCCGGCCCCGCCTCCCGGCGGACCATCCCTGTCGTGGCGGCCGAGTCGGGCCTGGTCGTGGAATGCGCCACCTCGGGCTGGTGCGGTGCCGTCGTCGGCTGGGACAAGGGCGCAACCGGCTGGGCGGTGGTGCTCGAGGACCGAGATGGACGTCGCCGGCCGTTTTCCCTCGCTCCGGCGGCATTCCTCCTGGACGGAGCGGTTGTCACGCTGACCCGACCCACGGTGACCCGGGAGCGCGAGCCTGGGCGGACGGCGTCCGGCTCGATTGCGGCGCCGTCGCAGCGAGCGCGCGTGGCGAAGGGCTCACGGATCTGGGTCGAGGGCACGCAGGACGCCGAGCTCGTCGAGAAGGTGTGGGGGGCTGACCTGCGAGGCGAGGCGATCGTCGTCGAGCAGCTCGGGGGCATCGACGAACTGCTCGACCGGCTGGGCGAGTTCGGCCCCGACGCCACGCATCGCGTGGGCGTGCTCGTCGACCACCTCGTGCCCGGATCCAAGGAGACCCGCATCGCCGATGCCGTGATGCGTGCCTACGGGGGAGACGTGCTGGTGCTGGGCCATCCGTACGTCGACGTCTGGCAGGCCGTGCGCCCGTCGGTCGTCGGCCTTCGGGAATGGCCCACGGTCCCGAAGGGCGTGCCCTGGAAGGAGGGCGTCTGCACCGCCGCGGGCTGGCCCCCTGACACCGGCACGGCCTGGCGTCGCATCCTGACCTCCGTGCGGACGTACACCGATCTCGAGACCAGCCTCATCGCCCGAGTCGAGGAGCTCATCGACTTCGTCACGGCTCCCTAGACACGCCGAGAGGGCGCGGGCCGGATGCCCACGCCCCCTCGGCGTGTGGTGCTAGTTGCCGCCCTCGTTGAGGGTGACCTCGATTGGGGCGAAGGCGTCGCCCGTCGTGTTGAGGCCCTGAGCGGTCAGTGCAGTGTTCGCGGCCACGGCGTACTTGTCGGTGAACGCCTCGGGGTCCGGCTCCTTGGTGATGACGGTGGAGCCCTCGAGGTTCTTGGTGTTCATCGAGATGGTGACGGTCTGGGTCCACTTGGCCGGATCCATGACGCCGACGCCGAGCGGCGACGGCCAGATCAGCTTGTTGATCTCGTTCATCATCCACAGCTGGTGGCTGGCGCCGAGCTTCGAGCCGTTCTTCGTGACGATGTCCGCGCACTCCTGCGCGTTGTCGCGGCAGTAGATCCAGCCCTGCAGCGATGCCTGCACGAACTTCTGGGTCAGGTCCTGGTAGGCGGTGTCGCTGGCCAGCTTCTCCTGGTTCGCCCAGATGGCGTCCTGGAGCATGCCCACGCCCTGGTCCTCGTAACTGATGGTGTTGAAGTCCGACGGCTGGTACAGCTTGCCGGTCGCCGGGTTCTTCGTCTCGAGCAGCTGCGCGTACTCGTTGTAGGTCATCGCCTCGGCGGCGTCGATCTGCTTGCTCAGCAGGCCCTTCATATCGAACTGCTGCTGGACGAGCGAGACGTCGGCTGCCGGATCGAGGCCCGCCTTGGTGACGGCGGCGAAGACCTCGAACTCGTTGCCGAAGCCCCAGTTTCCGATCTTCTTGCCCTTGAAGTCAGCAGGCGTCTTGATGTTCGAGTCGGCCCACGAGACCTGCAAGGTGCCGGACTTCTGGAAGACCTGCGCCACGTTGGTGATCCCGGCGCCCTGCTCGCGCGACGCAAGAGCCTTGGGCACCCACGCGATCGCGAAGTCGGCACCGCCCTGAGCGAGCACCGTCTGCGGGACGATGTCGACACCGCCCTCGAGGATGGTCACGTCGAGGCAGGCGTCCTTGTAGAAGCCCTTGTCCTTCGCGGCGTAGTAGCCGGCGAACTGCGCCTGTGCGAACCACTGAAGCTGGAGCTTCACCGGGGTGGGAGTGGTGCAGGCTGCGGCGGACGCTGCGGCGGACCCCGCTGCCGACGACGCCGGAGCGGCTGACGACGCTGCCGCGGACGCAGCCGCCGACGACGCCGGAGCCGCTGACGACGCTGCCGCTGCGGCAGACGTCGACTCGGACGAACTGGTGCTGCTGCCGCAAGCGGCCAGCGTGAGTGCACCCACGACGGCGACGCCCGTGAGGGCGGCCCATCGACTGCGTGCGATCTGTCGCATTCTTCCTCCTATTGATGGTTGTCAGGCCGAGCGGGCTCGACCCGTCCAAGGTGCCGCCCAACGCTCAGCCGCCAGGACTGCCAGGTAGAACAGCAGTCCGACGATGATCGAAGAGACGACATATGCCCACGCTCGGCCGTAGGCAGTGTTGGCAGCCGAGGACGCGATCCGGCTGCCAAGTCCGAGTTGAGGTCCGCCGAAGTACTCCGAGACGAGCGCGGCGATGACGGCCAGCGGGGCCGCGATCTTCATAGCGGTGAAGAAGAAGGGGATGGCATTGGGTATGCGCAGCAGCCGCAGGACGGTACGCGGCTGAGCGTTCATCGAGCGCATGAGCTCCAGCTGAACGGGCTGCACCTGCACCAGTCCGCGGGTGACGTTCACGAAGATGGGGAAGAACACGATGATCATCGTGACGAGCACGCGGGGCGTGCGACTGCTGATGTCGAACATGTTGTTGAGGATCGGCGTCAGCGCCACGATGGGCACGGCGGCGAGGCCTGCGGCGAGTGGCGTGAAGAGGTGGTTCACGACGATGAAGCGCTGCGCGAGGAGCGCGAGGAGCAGCCCGATCACGGTTCCGAAGAGGAGCCCGAGCAGTGCCGTGGTGGCGGTGTAGATCGACGTTGCCAGCATCAGGTTCAGGCTGCCGAAGAAGTTCGAGAAGATGAGGCTGGGAGCCGGGAGCAGATAGGGCTTGATGTCCTTGGCGACGACGAACACCTGCCAGATCCCCAGGAAGATGACCGCGATGAGGATCGGTGGCCAGATGGCGCGAAGGCGGCTGCTCACCTAGACCTCGCCCACTCGCGCGCGGACGCCACCGCCGGACGTGTGCCCGCGCAGCGCCTCGCGCACGGCGGTGACGCCGGCGAAGAAGACCTCAGCCTCGCGGGTGTCCTCGTTGCGCTCCCCAAGGTTGATCGGCACGACATCGGTGATGCGGCCGGGGCGCGGCGACATGACGACGACCCGATCGGACAGGTACACCGCCTCGGGAATCGAGTGCGTGACGAAGATGATGCTCTTGCCGGTCTCCTTGCGGATGCGCAGCAGCTCGTTCTGCATGCGCTCGCGGGTCATCTCGTCGAGGGCGCCGAACGGCTCGTCCATCAGCAGCAGGGGAGGGTCGACGGCCAGTGAGCGGGCGATCGCGACCCGCTGCTGCATGCCACCGGAGAGCTCCCACGGGCGGTGGTCCGCAAAGTCGGCCAGTTGCACCATCTCGAGCAGCTCCATGGCCCGTTCGCCGCGCTTGGCCTTGTCCCAGCCCTGCAGCTCGAGCGGGAGCTCGACGTTCCGCCGCACGGTGCGCCAGTCGAAGAGGGCGGCCTGCTGGAATGCCATGCCGTACTTCTGCTGCTCCCGCGCGTCGGCCGCCGAGAGGCCGGCAACCTTGATGTCGCCCCGGGTCGCGTGCGTCAGGTCGGCAATGCACCGCAGCAGCGTGCTCTTGCCGCAGCCGGAGGGTCCGATCAGCGAGATGAACTCCCCGTCGGCGACTTCGACGCTCACGTCCTGCAGCGCGGTGACCTCGTTCGCGAGTCCCTCGTTGAAGATCTTCCAGACCCCGGCAGCGTGGACGGCCGCGTGGGTGGTCGGCGCGGAAGCGGTCATGCCTGACGCTCCTTCGGGAGGTTGCGGGTGAGGTAGACGTCCAGCAGCGTGACGAGGCCGGCGGCGAGCAGTCCGAGCACGATCGCACCGAAGACAGCGACGTAGACCTTGGCCGGCTGGCTGGTGGCCTCGCGTGCGTACTCGACGATGAGCCGGCCGATGCCGCCCCGTACACCGGTGGAGATCTCGGCCACCACGGTGCCGACCACGGCAGCAGCGGCGGACACCTTCATGGCCGGGATCAGGTAGGGGATCGAGGCCGGGAACCGGAGCTTCCACAGCGTCTGCCGGGGGGTGGCGGCATAGGAGCGCATGAGCTCGAGCGCGGTGGACGTGGGGGCCTTCAGTCCGCGCAGCGCCCCGACGCTGAGCGGGAAGAAGGCGAGATATGCGGCGATGAACATGACCGACTGGGTGGTGCCCCACTGGAAGGAGCCGATGGAGATCTTGTTGCCGAGCCCGGTGATCAGCGGCGCCAGGGCGATCAGCGGAACGGTCTGGGACGCGATGACGAAGGGAAGGAGCCCGCGCTCCATGAAGGCGAAGCGCTGCATGACGATCGCAAGGAGCAGGCCGACGCTCACGCCGATGATGAAGCCGCCCATGGCGACGAGGAGCGAGTACAGGGTTGCCGACACGACGGCCTGGAAGACCGTGGTGTCGGAGCCGCGTACCTCCGGCTGCGTGAAGCCCGCCAGCATCGTCCAGACGTGCGGCATCGCCGAGTCGGAGGTGTCGAAGGGCAGCGTCATCACGCTGCCCAGCCACTTCACGAGCTCCCACATGAGGATGGTCAGGGCGACGCCCCCGAGAGCCCACAGGAAGGAGACCAGCCCGCGGCGCGCACGACGACCTACAGTGCTCGCCGGCCGCTTGGGCGCGGTCGGAGCCTGAGTCGTCACCCCCACGTGCGAAGAGTCACTCACCTACGTTTCGCTCCCGTTAACTCGAGGATTCGATGGACGACCATTCTGTTCAGCTGCGGGCCTTGAGGTGCTCCTGGACGGCGGGGACGATCTTCTCCCCGTACTCGGCGAGGGTGCGGTCCTTGTCGTCATGCTGGAGGTACACGGCGAACTGGTTGACTCCGAGGGCCTTGAGCTCCTCCAGTCGGCGGATGTGCTCCTCGACCGGCCCGATGATGCAGAACCGGTCGACGATCTCGTCGGGAACGAAGTCGGTGTGCGTGTTGCCCGCCTGGCCGTGCTCGTTGTAGTCGTAGCCCTGCCGGTTCTTGATGTAGTCGGTCAGCTCCTGCGGCACGGCTCCGCCGTTCTCGCCGTACCTCGCGACGATGTCCGCCACGTGGTTGCCCACCATGCCACCGAACCAGCGGAGCTGGTCGCGGGCATGGGCGTGGGCTTCGGGCGACCCGTCGGTCACGTAGGCCGGTGCGGCAACGCAGATGTAGACGTCGTCAGGATTGCGTCCAGCGCCGGCAGCGGCCTGCTTGACCGATGCGATGGTCCACTCGGCGATGCTCGGGTCGGCGAGCTGCAGGATGAAGCCGTCGCCGACCTCGCCGGCGAGAGCCAGCACCTTGGGACCGTAGGCGGCCACCCAGACCTCGCTGTGGCTGCTGCCCGCCCATGGCAGGCGAATCTGGTTCCCCTTGTAGTCAATGGACTCGCCGTTGACCAGGCCCTTGATGTCGAGGACGGCCTGACGAAGCTCTCCGACGGTCACCGGCTTCCCGTTGGTCACACGGACCGCGGAGTCGCCTCGGCCGATGCCGATGACCGTCCGGTTGCCGTACATCTCGTTCAGTGTCGCGAAGACCGATGCCGTCACGGTGATGTCGCGGGTCGCCGGGTTCGTGACCATGGGGCCGACGATGACCTTGCGGGTGTCGTCGAGGATCTTGCTGTAGATCACGTAGGGCTCCTCCCACAGGATGTGGGAGTCGAAGGTCCAGACGTGGG